>Ga0335081_10014273_pt1 | contig 12851 bp, 12 predicted proteins | sample Lox_Sample_35_FD_206713 | JGI IMG/M metagenome (GOLD analysis project Ga0335081, IMG submission 206713) | Soil microbial communities from Loxahatchee National Wildlife Refuge, Florida, United States - Lox_Sample_3.5 | ecosystem: Environmental > Terrestrial > Soil > Wetlands | place: USA...
CGCTCGGGCTCGGCCGACGGGGGCATCGAGGGATTATAGCCGTCGAACCCGGCTGCTCTTTTCTTCTCAGAGGCGTTCCGCCGCGATCGCATCGCGCAGCCAGGCTTCGATCGCCTCCCGCATTTCCCGCAGCCGCCCCTCGAAGAAATGGTCCGCAGCTTCGATCACCACCAATTTCTTTGGCTCGGACAGCGAGGCGATCAGTGTTTCAAGCTTGCCGCGCGGGCCAAATTGATCGCGCGAACCGCTCACGAAGAGTTTGGGCTTGTCACAGGTTTCCAAGAACCCATAATCGTAACTGCGATCGTCGGCTGGCAGGAGCGGCAGTCCCAATGCGATGAGCGCTTTTACCCGCGGATCAGGGCAGGCGGCTTGCAGCCCGACCGCCGCGCCAAAGGAAAATCCGGCAAAGATGACTGGCAGCCGAAATTCGCGATCCAGCCAATCGAGCGCAACACCCACGTCCTCTACTTCTCCCACGCCTTGATCATGCTCGCCATGGCTCAGCCCCACTCCACGAAAATTGAAGCGCAACACTGGAAAGCCAAAGCTGTTCAGCGCTTTCATGGCATGAAACACGACTTTGTTGTGCAGCGTGCCTCCATAGAGAGGATGCGGATGGCAGACCAGGCCTGCATAGGTTGCAGTCACGGCGCCTGTGTTCAGCAGAGCTTCCAGGCGTCCGGCCGGCCCTTCCATGAAAAAGGAACGGATGTTCGAAGAGGTCACAATTTCAAAGAATTCTAACCTTTAGAAGAACCTGGTCACGCCTTCTTCAAGCACCACGACGCGATCTTCAATTCCCGCTGTCCTTGCTTCCTGCTCCAAGAGCTGTAGAGGTTCATCGAGCGGCTCGTGGGAAAGGCGGAAAGTTCCGTAGTGCATAGGAACCATCCAGCGGGCATTCAGGTCGAGGAAGGCGCGAGTTGCATCCGCAGGGCTGGCGTGAACATTGCGGAATGAGGGCGGATTGTAGGCTCCGATCGGCAGCAAGGCAAGTTCCGGTTCCAGGCGGCGGCCAATTTCCCGGAAACCTGAAAAATAGGCGGTATCGCCCGCGTGGTAGAGGGAGTGCCCATGACCACGCAGCACATACCCTCCGTACCCACGATGGGCATCTTTGAGAATTCGCGCGCCCCAGTGGCGGGAAGGAACATGCGTGACTGTCAGTTCGCTGTGGCGATAGCTGTTCCACCAGTCGAGCTCCACGACGTCACTGAAACCGAGGTCGGAGACGAGATCGAAAACATGGTGGGGCACGACGATGATCGGGGCTTTCCCGTGATGGCGCCGGCTATGTTGGACGATCGCGCGCAACGATGGCCGGTGCAGGTGGTCGAAGTGAGCGTGAGTCACCAGCACCATATCGATCACGGGCAGATCGCGCACCTGAACTCCGGGCTTTCGCAGCCTTTTCAGTACGAACAGCCAGCGGGCGAAGTTGGGATCGAGCATCACATTCTGTCCGCCCATCTGCACAAAAAAACTGGCGTGGCCGATGAATGTAACTCCCATCTCCCCGTTCGAAACCAGCTTCGGCTTGTGAGTGAGTCCGGTGCGAGGAGTCACGGCGGAATGCCGCACCAGGCGGCCAAATTGCTGCGCTCGTTTACGCAAGACGGAGTTCTTGAGTGTGGCCTTTATCATCCTGTGGAAAACCGGGCTTTCATTAGTGACTATTCTAGAACAAACCTCGCCGGGATTGCCTTGACCAGTGCGGCACGTGTCGTTTCTAATCGCTGCGGGTCTTCGTTGGAAGAATCTTAGGAGACAAGTCGAATGCGAGTTGCTTTTTTGGGTTTGGGAATTATGGGTCGCGCGATGGCGGCCAATCTGGTGAAAGCGGGTCACGAAGTTACCGTGTGGAACCGCAGCGCTGGCAAAGAAGTTGAGGGCGCTCGCGCCGCTGCTTCGCCCTCCGAGGCCGCTCGAGGTGTTGAAATCGTGTGGATGTGCGTTTCCGACACCCAAGCCGTCGAGAACATACTTTTTGGTCCGCAAGGAGTAGAAGAGTCTCTCAGCCCCGGCATGATCGTAGTGGATTCAAGCACGATCTCTCCCACCGCGACGCGCAAGTTTGCTGAACGGGTTGCCGCGCGTGGCGCACATTACGTTGACGCACCTGTCACCGGCTCAAAAGCCGGCGCGGAAGCCGGAACCCTGATTTTTATGGTCGGAGGGAGCGATGCCGATATCGAAACTCTCAAGCCCTTGTTCGCGGCCATGGGCAAGAAGTTCTTCCGCATGGGCGAGACCGGCAAAGGACAGGCGACAAAGCTGGTGATGAATCTTCAGATCGCGATGATCTATGAAGGCTTCGCCGAAGCGCTTACCCTTGCTACCAAACTGGGCGTGGACGTCGATGCGCTTCTGCCCTTGATTAACGCTTCCATGGTCCACTCCGGTGTAGTGGAGTACAAGGCGCCTTTCGTTCTGCATCGTGACTTTTCAGCGAATTTCCCTCTCCGGCTCATGTACAAAGACCTTCGCCTCGCGCTTGAAGCCGCAAGGGAAGTTCGGGTCAAGCTGCCCGGTCTCGAAACCGTGGAAGAGATTTATGAAATGGCGAGTGAGGAAGGGAACGGAGATTTGGACTACGCGGCAACGCTCACGCTGCTTGAAAAATGGGCCCGCGTGGAGGTGAAAGGCGCGACTGCAGCGGTGTAAGCCTTGCATAGCGGAGGTCGCCAGACACTTTCGTAACCCCTTTTAATTCAACTATTACATAACTTTTACACGCGACTACAAATGGTGCTGCTACTGTAGCCGACGGCACTACAGAAAACGGCCACCAATCCATGGAACTTGAAAGCCTACACAGGAAATCTCCAGCAGATAACGAAATCAATTGGGTGACCGCCGGCTTTATGGCGGCCTTTCACATCGGCGCCATCGCCGCCCTCTTCTTTTTCACCTGGAAAGCTTTTTGGTTAGCGGTTTTCCTATGGTGGATTTCAGGGAGCCTGGGCATTGGCATGGGCTACCACCGCCTGCTCACGCATCGCGGCTATAAGACCCCGAAATGGCTGGAATATTTTCTCACTCTCTGCGCCACCCTCGCCCTGGAAGGCGGCCCGATTTTCTGGGTGGCCACACATCGCATTCATCATCAATTTTCAGATCTGGAAGGCGATCCCCATTCGCCGATCGACGGCAAATGGTGGTCGCATATGGGATGGATTCTGACCGGCAAATCCATGCACCATGACACGACAACACTCGCGCGTTATGTGCCCGATCTCGCCAAAGACAAATTCCACGTCTGGATCACGAAATACCATTACGTTCCCATGACCGTGCTTGGAGTCATTCTGTTGGCCCTCGGCGGGCTGCCCTTCCTGATGTGGGGAATCTTTGTCCGCACCGTACTCGGCCTGCACTTCACCTGGATGGTCAACTCGGTCACTCACACCTGGGGCTCGCGGCGCTTTGCGACTCGCGACCTTTCCACCAACAACTGGTTCGTAGGGACTTTCCTCACCTTTGGCGAAGGCTTTCATAACAACCATCACGCCCATCCAGTTTCCGCCCGCCACGGTATTGCGTGGTACGAATTCGATATGAACTGGTACGGGATCTGGGCGTTGAAAAAGCTGGGTCTCGCGCGCCATGTGTACCGCGTGAAGCTGTCGCACCTGCCTCCGGTACCGCCTCTGGCAGCAAATGCTTCCGCAATGACGTTGGCCGCGACGTCGTCTTCCGCTTCCTCGGCTGACTGAAATTCACTTGGGCTGTTGGTCTTCCGGGCTGCCCGGGTTGGGAATCACTCTCAACCGGTTCAGTCCCATATTGTGAAAAAATGTGGGCCAGTAGTTCTTGAACATATTCGCCCCAAACTTCCAGGCTAAATCGTAGGCGAAGCGCGTGGCCGTCTTGCCGGCCGTCCGCTCCGACGACGGCAAATAGGCGTTGGCAATTCCCTCCGAAACCAGCGAGCCCAAAATTTCTGAGCTGTTGAAGACATCCTTCCCTTTGTCGTCGCGCGTAATGACCACCCGCCGCGCCGAATATTTCACGCTGCCCCACAGCGACGGTTTGTTCTGCGGAAAGAAACGAGGATCTTGATGAAGCAGAGTAGGGAAGAGAAAAGTCCCAAAAAAGCTGCTGCTGGTGGAGCTGGCAATCTTCGAACCAAAACGGCTGGCGTAAGAATCCCAGCCCTGGCCATAACCGGGTGGAGCGTTTCTTGCCTGGTTATAGGCCGCGCTGATCGCAGCGATGAAAATATAAGGCGGCGAAATACTCTGGTTTACGAATATTTTGAATTTCCCGATTGGAGGGATGGGACCGGGGCTGGTCGCGATGTCGGGAAAGAAGAAGGATCTATTTGTCGCATAGCCAACGAACATCTCGGTTGTTTGTTTGAGAGGGCTCGGCGCGTTCTCTTGGGCCGGCTTCGAAGAATCCGGAGCGCTCGGAGCGTTGGCCGGGGGCTCCTGGGCCCGGAGCGGGAACATGCAGCCGAAAACCAGGGTAAACAGCAACAGGGCTCTCGGAACAAGTGACGACCGGCGGAAGGACTCGCAGGGCATCCGCATAGGTTATCAGGCTCTCTAACTCGCGGGGCGGTAGTCGCGCTAAAATCCTCTCATGCGCATCACCAATCGCAGTAAGGCGATTGCCTTCTTCGTGGTGCTCTGCGTGTGCCTGGTGGCGCTGGCGGTCGCGCTGAATGTTGGATGGATCATTCTCAACTGGCGCGAAAGTGTATTGCTGTTTCTAGGAGTGGTTTTCTTCGGCGTTCTGATCGCCGGGCTCATCGTCAACACAAGCTTTCTGGTGCGCGAAATTCGCCGCAACGAACAACACGATAGTTTTATCAATGCCGTCACCCATGAATTAAAAACACCGATTGCCTCCATCCGGCTTTACCTGCAAACCCTGGAGCGCCGCGACGTCGACGAAACGCAGCGCCGCGAATTCTATCGTTTGATGATTGAGGATACCGACCGGCTGCTGGGCACCGTCGAGCAGGTTCTCAAGGCCGGAGAAGCCAGCCATAAAAAGAGAATGGAACGCGGCCCTGTAGATTTTGGCCAGCTTGTCCGGGAATGCGTAGAAATCGCCCGCACCAGCCATCATCTTCCGCCGGAAGCTGTGCGCTACGAACAGGCAATTTCTAACAGCAACAACGCCCAGGTGGTGGGTGATTCCGAGGAACTCCGTACCGCTGTATCCAATGTGCTCGACAACGCAATCAAGTACTCCGGCGAACAGGTTGACATATCGGTGCGGATAGCCAGCCCGGACGAAAAACACATCGCGCTGAGGGTGCGGGACAACGGTATCGGCATTCCACCGCCTGAGCTCAAGCGGATTTTCAAACGCTTTTACCGTGTGGCCGGGCGTTCCACGAGCGACGTAAAAGGTACAGGCCTCGGTCTTTTCATCGTTCGAGCAATCACCCGCAAGCATGGTGGCCGCGTTTTCGCTGAGAGCGCCGGCGAGGGAAGAGGCACGACCGTCGTCCTCGAGCTGCCGCGGAGCACAGCATGAGCCGGGTGCTTATCGTCGAAGATGAGGCTCACCTGGCGAAAGGCCTGCGCTTCAATCTGGAAGCCGAAGGACACTCGGTGGAAGTTGCCGCCGACGGCGAGACAGCGCTCCATTTGCTGATGGGCACGACGGTTCCCGAAAAAATCGCCCCTGAGCAATTCGATGCGGTCGTGCTCGACGTCATGCTTCCCGGCAAAGACGGCTTTGCCGTGGCAAATGCATTGCGCGAAGCCAGAAATTATGTTCCCGTGCTCATGCTGACTGCCCGCGGCCGTCCGGAAGATGTGCTCAAGGGATTTGCCTCGGGCGCCGACGATTATCTGCCCAAGCCCTTTGAACTCTCTATTCTTCTCGCCCGCTTGCAGGGACTTCTGCGCCGCGGCCAATGGATGCGGGAAAGCCAGGCTTCTGCCGCTCCGCCCGCCCCACAGGAGAACTCTGAGGCAGACTTGTTTTCCTTCGATGGCCGGATCATCGACTTCACCAAGCTGGAATTGCGGACGAATGAGAGCACAATTCACCTCACCCTCATGGAAGCCGAACTTCTGCGTCACCTCATCCGTAACCGCGGCCGCATCGTCTCGCGCAAGTCACTTCTGGAAGAGGTCTGGGGCCTTCACGAAGACACTGACACGCGCGCGATCGACAATTTTATGGTGCGCCTGCGCCGCTACATTGAAGACGATCCCGCTACTCCACGTTATCTGCTCACTGTGCGCGGCGTGGGTTATCGCTTTGTGACAGAGCCCGAGAAACCCTAGAGGACTTCGACCTTATTCGTTCCAAGCTCAAGGGCGGATTTCTGGCTGAACCTGATTCCGGATGCTCAAGAGGAAGAGAAATGGCTACTGCTGGTGGGTAGAGGCCCCGGCTGCGAGCTCCCGCAACATGCTTAAGAAGTCAGCGGCATCCTGTTCGTCGGAGATGGCTTCCAAGGGAATCGTCGCCGCCAGATGAGGGGACTGAGAACGGAAGCGCACGCTAACCAAGCTGTGCCCCCGCGAAGTGATCAGGGTGTTGACCACGGGAGTCAGTTCGTGGCTCCAATGGGAACGCGTTGTCAATACGACCGGGCCAGGATGGCTCAACTCCCATTGGGCCGCTGCTTTAGAAATCTTGGTATGTGGTTTTGAAACCCAGCGATGACGAAATACCTCCAGATGAAAGCCGGGAGCGTAGCCCAAGTCCGTCTCAAAGGTTAGGGTCTCGCGATGTTTGCGGAGCAGGCTGAACAACCACTCCAGCGGAATGGGCCTGGGACGAAGCCGGATCACAACCCGGGCATTTTCAAACCAGTGGCTGACAAAATCCAGACGCGCCTGCAGGACGCAGACCCCCTGCCAGCGGCTTTCAATAATCCCCCCGCGCCCGGAACAGGCAAGTTCCACGCGCCGCAGGGCTAATGCACCTCTACGTCGATTGTAGCGGGCGAAACAAAAATACCAGAGACCTAACAGGATAGCGGAGACAACGACGCTGATAATGGCAAGCAGGCCCACGAAATCCTCATCTGCGGAAATACTACGACTTGTCTTGCCGAAGGGCAATAGCCCCGCTCCGGGAAAAACCGGACTAGCCAGAAATATTTGTCCCGAGGCGGCCCAGGGCGGGGGCTGACGCTACAATCGCCCCGTGGATTTTTCACTGCGTGACTTTCAGCCAGAAGATTTCGAGTCTCTCTGGCACATTGACCAGCAATGCTTCTCTCCCGGCATCTCTTACAGCCATCGCGAACTGCAAGCCTACGTACGCCGGCCGGGGTCGTTCACGCTGGTAGCCGAATCTGCTTTGCCCCACCGGTCGCCGCAGGATCATGGGTTTGCCGGGCCGCTCGGATTCATCGTAGCTGAGGCCACCCGGCGAGGTGTCGGTCACATTATCACGATCGATGTTTTGCCCCAGGCTCGGCGCGCTGGTTTAGGCTCGCTCCTGCTGGCTGCGGCGGAAGCCAGGCTGCAATCGGCGAAATGCAAAGCCGTCATTTTGGAAGTCGCCGTTAATAATTCTGCTGCGCTGGCCTTTTACAAGCGGCATCGTTACGACGTAATGAGGACCATTCCCCACTATTATTCCGACGGGGTGGACGCGCTTCTTCTGGGAAAACCACTGGCTTGAACGGCTTACTGGGTTAATTCTCTTCCGGCCTCTTCAATCGGATATAATCCGCGCTCGATGTTCGTCATTTCCCAAAACAACGTTCCATGCTGAAATCAGGCGCAAAAATCGGGCCATGAAAGTTGCCATCCAGGGGGAGCTTGGTTCCTTCAGCCATGAGGCTGCGAAGCGCATGGTTCCGGGATGCAGCATCGTTTCGTGCGCACGCTCGGCGGAGGTCTTTGACCGCGTGGAGCGTGGCTCAGCGGCTGCGGCTGTCATTCCGATAGAAAACTCTCTGGCAGGATCAGTGGCCGAACATTTCGACTTGCTGCTCGCCCGCAAGGTTTTCATCCAGCAGGAATTTCGTCTGCGGATTGTCCACAATCTGATCGCCGCGCCGGGAGTGAAATTACGCTCCATTTGTCGCGCCTATTCCCATCCCGTCGCTCTTGATCAATGCCGCGACTTTTTTCGCAACCATCCGCGCATAGAACCTTCGCCCTTTTACGACACTGCGGGAAGCGTGAAGCACGTAATCGAACGAGGGCTGAAGGATGCCGCCGGCATCGCCGGAAAGCAGGCGGCAAAAGAATATGGCGGAAAAATCCTCGCGGCGGGCATTGAGGATGACAAGCGCAACTTCACGCGATTTTTCTTGATTCGGAATTCGAGGCGCGTACTCCCTGGAGCTACGAAGACTTCTATCGCTTTCAGCGTGAAAAATATTGCGGGCGCGCTATTTAAGGCACTGAGCGTGTTTGCTTTGCGGGACATCAGTTTGAGCAAAATTGAATCGCGCCCGTTGCGCGGACGGCCCTGGGAGTACGTTTTCTATGTGGATTTTCTTCGCGGTGATGACGAGGCTGCCCGTAACGCCTTGCGCCATCTTGGCGAAATCGCCGATCTGGTGAAGGTGCTGGGAATCTATCCGCGAGCCTGAGCTTACGAACGTAACCGGTGTAGCCAGGTACTTTCTGCGAAGCCGTTTGTTTTCGTGTAAGCCGTCACTTCAGTTTGTGACGCGGATTACGGCTGCGTCTTGCTCACCCGAATAGTCTTGTTACGATAAATTCGAGCCACAGAACAAAGGGAATCATGCGCCTATTCAGGTTAGTCACGGAAATTCTGGCATTTTTGCTGGTCAGCAGCGCGCTTCTTAATGCCGGACTTGATCGCTATGGGGTCGAAGAACGACGCAAGCTGACTTTCGAGAACCCGGTTCGTGTTGGGGACACGTTGCTTCCCTCGGGTCATTATGAGGTCTTGCACCTCATGAGCGGCGATTCTCATTTCATGCTTTTCAAGCAGTTGGGTGTCGAGAAACCAGCCGAGGCCGAGGTCAAGTGCAATCTGATCACCTTGCATCATAAAGCTGTTGCCACTCGCACTATTTTTACTCTGAACGCAGCAAATCAGCGCGTTTTGCAGATTCTGGTTTTCAAGGGCGACCGCGCCCAGCATGAATTTTGACCTCTGCATCGGCCAAGCGTAATTGCTCACCATACCCGCCTCAGGAACGACTTGAGTGCCTTAAGGGCCAGTGACTACCCCGCCTTTGGTTTCGTGCGCTGGCTCGCGGCAAGGTTTAGAATTCAATGGCTTTGGGAACTCCGGGAGGGCTTGCATCCTTCTGGGCCTTAGCCTCATCAAAACTTGAGCACAACTCACTCAAGGTGAAAACATGACAGAGAAGCCACGCTCTTCAAAACCAAAAGAGCAGGATGAGCGTTCTCTCCCTATTCTCCCCGTGCGGGATACGGTTCTGTTTCCTCATGCGGTTCTGCCGCTGACCGTTGGGCGGGAAAGTTCAGTTCAGCTCATCAATTCATTAGGGGAAGATAAGACTATCGTTGTAGTCGCCCAGCGCGAAGCGCGGGTAGACGCCCCCCAGCCCACTGATCTTTATGCCGTAGGTACGCTGGCAGTCGTCCACAAAGTAGTCAAAATGCCCAACCAGAGCCTTTTCGTGTTTGCCGAAGGCCTGGAGCGGGTGCGGCTGGCGGAGTTCGTTCAGCTTACGCCGTTTATGCGCGGGAAAGTCGAGCCTGTACCGGAATCCCTCCCGCCACAAAGCTCGGAAGTTGAAGCATTGCAGCGCAATGTTCTGACGTTGTTCCAGCAGATTGTTTCGGGCTCGCCAACGCTCTCGGATGAATTATCCACCGTGGCCATGAATATCGAGGAACCGGGACGACTGGTGGACTTTATTGCCTCGTCGCTGCCCTCACTCTCCACAGCGGACAAGCAGGATACGCTCGAGACCACCGACGTTCGAATTCGCCTGGAAAAAATCAATCAACATCTGGCGAAAGAGCTGGAAGTCCAGCAGCTGCGCAACAAGATTCAGTCGGAAGTGCAGGACCGCGTGCAGCAAACGCAACGCGAGTATTACCTGCGCGAGCAGATGAAGGCCATCCAGAAAGAACTGGGCGAGCAGGATGAAGGCCAGCGCGACACTGACGAACTGCGCCAGAAAATTGAAGCCGCGGGCATGCCTGATGAAGTGAGGAAAGAAGCCTTGAAGGAACTGGGCCGGCTCTCTCGCATGTCGCCGATGGCTGCGGATTATTCTGTTACCCGAAATTACATCGAGTGGCTTGCCGTATTGCCCTGGGCCAAAACCTCTGGTGTTGAGATCGAAATCCCTAAAGCGAAAGAAATCCTCGATGCCGACCACTACGACCTGAAGAAAGTGAAAGACCGCATCCTGGACTATCTCTCAGTGCGTCGCCTCAAACCGAATATGAAGGGGCCGATTCTTTGCTTTGTCGGACCTCCTGGCGTGGGCAAAACTTCGCTGGGCAAATCCATCGCCCGCGCTCTGGGCCGGAAGTTTGTTCGCTTGTCTCTGGGAGGCGTCCACGACGAAGCCGAAATTCGCGGCCATCGGCGCACTTATATCGGCGCGTTGCCCGGACAGATCATTCAGGGAATTCGCCGCGCCGAGACCAAAGACCCGGTATTCATGCTCGACGAGATCGACAAAGTCGGCCGTGATTTCCGCGGCGATCCGGCTTCAGCGTTGCTCGAAGCCCTCGATCCCGAGCAAAATGCCTCGTTCCGCGACAACTATCTGGACGTGACTTTCGATCTTTCGAAAGTGCTCTTCATCACGACCGCCAACATGCTCGACCCGATCGCCGAGCCGTTGCGCGACCGCATGGAGATCATCGAACTTCAGGGTTATACGGAAGAAGAAAAGATTCACATCGCGTTTCAGTATCTGATTCCGCGCCAAATCGAGGAAAACGGCATCACGCCAGAGAACATCGAATTTCCCGAGGAGGCCGTCAGTCACATCATCCGCCACTACACGCGGGAAGCCGGCGTGCGCAATCTGGAGCGCAACATCGGCACCATATGCCGCAAGCAGGCTCGCCGGCTTGCCGAAGGCAAAACCGAGAAGCTGATCGTCACCAAGGAAGTCATTCACGAATTTCTGGGCGGCATCAAGATTCGCAGCGAAGGCGAAATCGCGGAGCGCACCAAGCGTGCAGGCGTGGTGGTTGGCCTGGCCTGGACGCCGGCCGGCGGCGATGTGCTCTTCGTAGAGGCCAACACCATGAAGGGCAAGGGCGGTTTCACCATGACCGGCCAGATCGGCCAGGTGATGCAGGAATCCATGCAGGCAGCTTTGACCTGGGTGCGCTCCAACGCCAAACTGCTCGGCATTCAAGAAGACTTCTTTGCCGACCACGATATCCATATTCACGTGCCTGCCGGAGCCATTCCGAAGGACGGCCCCTCAGCGGGCATAACGATGGTGGTTGCCCTGGTTTCATTGCTGACTGGCCGCCCTGTGCGGCCGTTGACGGCGATGACCGGAGAGATCACCCTGAGCGGCGATGTGCTCCCGATTGGTGGAGTGAAAGAGAAAGTCCTGGCCGCGAAGCGCGCAGGCGTGCAGCATGTGATTCTGCCTGCCGACAACAAAACCAATGTCGAGGAAGACCTCACTCCCGAGCAGGTCGAACATATCGATGTCCATTATGTGAAGACCATCGGCGAGGTTCTCGACATCGCTTTACCTTCCAGCGCCCGGGAAGAAAAGCGCTACGAGGAAGAACGCGAGAAGGTGTTGCAGGCTCAGGCCGTTTCGTAAGCATGGTTCGGCCACCGTTACTTCAAAAGTCACTGCCAGTTTCCTTGGGGAAACTGGCATTCTGTTTTAGGTTGCCTCGCGTAAAGAGAAAATCCGAAAAAACTTATCCCTTCGTTGGGGGTTTATAAGATTGAAAACTTCGCAGGATTTGCAAGGGGCACATTGGAAAGGACTGGGTTATGAAGAGATTTGGGGAGTTCTTCAGGTTTTCCGTCCTGATGTTCTTGGCAAGCCTCGCGCTTCACTTGGGCGCCGCCGCCCAGGAGGGCCCGGCGGCCCCGCCGCCGGAAGACCCGTCCGGCAGAGTGGCACGCCTGGATTTCCAGGAAGGTTCTGTCTCTTTTCAACCCGGCGGCGAGGGGGATTGGGTAACGGCCGTTCCGAATCGCCCGCTCACCACTGGCGACAACCTGTGGGCTGACAAAGACTCGCGCGCCGAACTGCACATTGGTTCGACAGCTATTCGCATGGGTCCGGAAACCAGCATCACATTTCTCGATCTCGATGACCAAACCACCCAGGTACGGCTTTCTGCCGGTTCTGTCATCGTTCGAGTCAAGCACATCGACGATGGCGATGACTTCGAAATCGACACGCCAAACCTCGCGTTCGACCTGCTCAAGCCCGGCGAATACCGCATTGATGTGAATCCTGACGGCAACCAGACGATCACGACCGTGTGGCGTGGCCGCGGCGAAGCGACCGGAGGAGGGGCCAATTACACAGTCATCGCCGGACAGCAGGCCATTTTCAATGGAACCGATCAGCTCGATCACGAAATTCAGCAATTGCCGGCGCGCGATGATTTCGATAATTGGGCCTTCAGCCGCGATCAGCGCGAAGATAGCTCGGAATCCGCAAACTACATTTCGCCGGAAGTGACCGGCTATCAGGATCTGGACGATTACGGACATTGGCGCTATGCCGCCGGTTACGGACCCGTTTGGGCTCCCACAACCATCGCTCCAGGTTGGGCGCCCTATCGCTTCGGGCATTGGGTTTGGATCGAGCCTTGGGGTTGGACCTGGGTAGACGATCAGCCCTGGGGTTTTGCTCCCTTTCACTACGGACGCTGGGCCTACGTTACCGGAGCATGGTGCTGGGTGCCCGGACCGGTGGTCGTGCGCCCGGTCTATTCGCCGGCGTTTGTCGCTTT
>Ga0335081_10014274_pt1 | contig 12850 bp, 14 predicted proteins | sample Lox_Sample_35_FD_206713 | JGI IMG/M metagenome (GOLD analysis project Ga0335081, IMG submission 206713) | Soil microbial communities from Loxahatchee National Wildlife Refuge, Florida, United States - Lox_Sample_3.5 | ecosystem: Environmental > Terrestrial > Soil > Wetlands | place: USA...
TCACGTCGTTCCTGACCCCCGACGATGCCGATCGGCGCGAGGCCGCCGTGGCCCGGCGGCTCGATCGGCTAACCCGGCAGGGCGAGCGGCTGGAACGCGATCTCTGGATCGCCGCCGAAACGCTCGCGCTGTTCATCCGATTTTGGCTCACGGTGACGCCACCGCTTCCGGAAAGTGCCCAGGCCGCAGCCCATGCGAAGGGGCGTGAGCGCTTCGGCTCATTCCTCGAAACGCTGGGGCGGCGGCTGGCGAAGGGCCAAAGCGTTCTCCGCGAGGTGTCGTTTGAAGGATTGAGCGACAGAAGTACCGGCCGACCGGAGGCGTCAACGATCCAACCGAGTTCTGACGAGGTCCACCCATGAAACAGAAAATCAGCGTGCAGCTCCCGGAAGAGCTTTTCGCGCGGCTCGAAGCAGCCGCCGAACAGAGAGGCACGACCAGAACCGCAGTCGTGGAGGCCGCGCTGCAGCAATTTCTGTCCAACGGCGCCGAGACCGATGACGACGCGGCTTTGCGGCGCCGCCTCGAATGGATGAGCCATCAACTCGAACAGCTCGAGCGCGACCTGCGGATGGTCAATGAGACGGTCGCGTTGCATGCCCGATTCGACCTGACGGTTACGCCTGCGATACCGCAACCCCACCAGGGCGCCGCTTGTCTCCTCGGGCAGGAGCGGTTCGAAGTGTTCGCCGCGCAGGTCGGCAGGCGTGTTCACCTAGGTACACCGCTCATGCGCGAGACGATGGAGCGGCTCACCACAACGAATCCAGATCTGTTTACCCGCGAGGTCGAGGAGGGCGCACCGCTCGGAGCGCCGTCGCGAGAGGCCGGCCACGCTGCACCAGCAGCAGGCAACCGCAACAGGGAGCCGCACCGATCCGCTGCCGCCGAGGAGGGCGGCAGCAACGGCAACTTTCCGGGCCACCGAGGGAGTCTTTCTCGCTGAGGCACGAGCTCCGATCGCGGATTCCGCGCTCAAGGCGGAACCGGTCTCGTCATCTGCCCTGAATTGGCGCCGGCTCGCCCTTGTCTTCCTGTCGTTCGCAGGCGGATATTTCCTGTCGTATCTATTTCGGACCATCAATGCGCTGATCGCCGGCCGTCTTATTTCCGAACTTGGTCTCGATGCCGCAAAGCTCGGACTTCTCACGTCGGTCTATTTTCTGACGTTCGCTGCGGCTCAGATACCCATCGGCGCCCTGTTGGATCGTTACGGCCCGCGGCGGGTGCAGAGCGCGCTGCTGCTCATCGCCGCCGCCGGCGCGGCGCTCTTTGCCACGTCGCAAAGGTTTCTGCCGCTCGTCGTAGCGCGAGGAATGATCGGCCTCGGCGTCGCCGCGTCTCTGACTGCGGGGGTCAAGGCCGTGGTTCTGTGGTTTCCGAAAGAGCGCATAGCGCTCCTCAACGGCTGCATGATCATGCTCGGCGCGTTGGGAGCGGTCACCGCGACAACGCCCGCCGAGCAGTTGCTTAGATGGATAGGCTGGCGCGGGCTGTTCGAGCTTCTTGCCATAGCGACAGCCCTCTCCGCGGCTATCATCTACTTCGCCGTGCCCGAACCCACCGCACGACACGCCAGCCGTTCGTGTCCAGCGAGCTTGAGAACTGTCTATGCAGATCGGCGCTTCTGGAACATCGCGCCGCTCTCGGCGACCTGCGTGGGCTCGGCTTGGGCGCTGCAGGGATTGTGGGCGGCCCCGTGGCTGACCGACGTCGAACGCTTCAGCCGCGAAGCCGTCATCGAGCATCTCTTTATCATGGCGGTTGCCATCAGCGTCGGTGGACTCGTGCTGGGCACGATCGCGGACCAGCTCGGGCGGCGCGGCATTCGGCCAGAGTTCCTTCTCGCCATCCTTGCCGCCACGTCCATCGCGGCTCAGCTCGCGCTGATCGTCGGACTGCCGTTACCCTCCATCCTGCCGTGGTCGGCGGTGGCCGTCGTTGGTGCCGGCACCGTTCTCAGCTACGCAATCCTCGCCGAGTATTTTCCAAAGGAGCTAGCCGGCCGCGCCAACGGCGCCCTCAATGTCTTTCACCTCGGTTGGGCGTTCGTCGTCCAGTACGCGACAGGACTCATCCTGGCGCAGTGGTCGCGCGAGGGTGGTCATTACCCGATCGTCGCCTATCAAATCGCGTTCAGCCTTAATACTGCCATCCAGGCTGCAGCGCTGCTGTGGTTCTCGCTACGGCGTCAATTCACTCTTAGTTTTATATCACGTCTCCGACTTCCGGATCCTCCGTTCGCCGATGAGGCTGTTCCAGCCCGTGAAGGGGCAGTGCGCGCTCGGACACACCGTGACAAGAGCGCTTATGCGCAAGCGGCACACTGGCACTTCGTAGCGCTCGGTTCGATCAGTCTGTCTTTGGTGCTGGGTTTGGCCCTTGCGGTCTCAGTAAGCCGCGCAACGGTCGATCCGTACATCAGCAAGATGGGTTCCCGCGACGAGGCCGGTGACGGTAGTACACCGAGCGGGGCGCCGTCTAATGCGCAGATAGCCTACTTTCTTGCGCGGTTTGTTAAAAACGTTCGGTCGCTTTCCACTGATCCGGTCGTTGTCCGCTCGAACTGGATGGACGCGCTCAATTATGTCACTGCGCGCGGCGCGCAGGAGCTGAGCGACTATGCCCAAGAAAGTAAGCCATTCATCAATGTCAGGCTGCGCTCCGTTACAGTGGAAATAACCAGAGTGGTTCGCGCCTCCGGCCGCTCGTTCGAAATTCATTGGAATGAAAAGGCTTTCGAGAACGGGACGCTCACCAAATCCGCACGGTATACCGGCATGGCGGAGATATTTTTCAAAACTGCTGGCACGGCCAACCCCTTGAAAAATCCACTGGGTCTGTTGGTCGATACGTTCCGCTGGAGGCGCGACAGCACGAATTAGACGGTGGCTCCCAGGATCAGTCCCTTCATGATCCCAGACGTCTACCGCGTGTGAGTGTCACGTAGAACGCTTGCCGCATTGAGCAACGTCGCCACCTCGTAGAGCGGCGGCTCGATCTCGCGGAGCATCGCGAGCGCCTGCTCGGTATGGCCCGCCTCGGCGCAAGCCTCGGCCGCACTCGCCATGTCGGCCGCCGTCCGCAACCGCTCGACAATGCGGTGCACAAGTTCCTTTGTGCTCGGCGCCTGCGGCGGATCGGCCATTCAGCGCGCCATCGCCTCGACCAGAATAACGATGCTACGGCGCTGCCCTGCATCGCGGATCCTCATGAACGCTCCGGCCAACGCAAGCCCGTCGGTGCTCGCTAGAAAGTCCGGTATGTGCGATGGCAACACGGCCTTTTTGCCGGCCTTGGCAAAATCCTCGAAAAAAAAGCTGGCGGGCACCTGCAGTGCTTCGGCGATCTGCTGTAGCCGGCCCGCGCCGATACGATTGACGCCTTTCTCGTATTTCTGCACCTGCTGAAACGTCAGGCCAAGCGCTGCGGCGAGCTTCTCTTGCGACATATCAAGCATCAATCGTCGCGTCCGCACCCGGACGCCGACTTGCCGGTCAACCGCGCTGGGGCTTTTCTTCGCCATGCTCAATGGTCTTGCGGCCTTGCTGGCCAACGCGGCAAATTGAGACCCAAGTTATTTGCTCCACCGAATCGATGAATGATTTCACAAGACAAAGGGAGTGTTGAAAAGACGAAACGTCATAAGCCCCCATCCAGAATTCAGAAGAGAGCCGAAACGGCGAATGCGCCGGCCCTAAAGTCAGAAGGTAGGCGAAACGCCATACGCCCCCACCTTGAAATCAGACGGAAAGAGCGGGCGAAAATTGATCGTCCATAAAAATTAATTACCTAACAAGATTCGGAATGAACGCTTGTCACTGCGCCGTTCGCACGACGCGCGTGCTTGAGCAGGCTGCCGAAACGCGCGGCTTCGGCGCGCAGGAATTCGCGAGCGGCTTTGTCCCGGGCCAACTCTCTACGCCCCACACCACCGGCGCTGCACAGAGCAAGCTTGCGAGCAAAATAATGCGCAGCTTCATTACTTGCCTGACGGAATACTGACAGTCTGGGGGTTGTTGGTACACCGGAAACGTGTGTACTCTGCATCTTATCCGGAATTCGAGCAAGTTCACAAAAGCAGACTGGGAGCTCGCGAAACACGAAGGATGGGAACGGGCACCGAGTGGTGAACGTGTTTCGCAAGCGAAGGCGGACATTCATGGACCTGCGCCAGCTTCGTTACTTCGTCGGAATCGTCCAAGCCGGCAGCCTGGCGCGGGCCGCCGATCAGTTGCGCGTGGCACCGTCGGCACTCAGCCATCACCTCGCGAGCCTGGAGGCCGAACTAGGCCGGCAACTAATGACGCGGGGGTTGAAAGGCATCCAGCTCACCGAAGCAGGAAGGGTCCTATACCGCCACGCCGAAGCCGTCCTGCGGCAGATCGAATCTGCGAAGCAGGATACCAAGAACGCACTCAACATCCCTTCGGGACGCGTTTCAATCGGACTTCCGATTGCCTGGATGGCGATGGTGGGCTACGAACTGTTCGCACGAGCGCGACGCGCACATCCGCAGATCTTCCTGTATCTTGCCGACGGCAACAGCGCATTTCTGCGCGAGCGATTGGTCAACGGCCGTCTCGACGTCGCCATTCTGTTTACGAGCCAACCCGAACGCGGCCTTGCGGTTGAACCACTCCTGCTTGAGGAACTGTTCTACGTGACAGCAGACCCGGATATTGCGCCCATCACGGTGGCGGATGCCGCGCAACGTCCGCTGTTGGTCCCCGGCCCTGGTAGCGGCAGCCAGCGCGCTGCCCAGCAAATGTTTGAAGAACGCGGATTGACTGTCACGTCGGTTGGCGAAATCGACACATTGCACACGCTTCGTTGCGCCATTGCGTCCGGCATTGGTAACGCGATTTTGCCCTGGTCTACGCTTTACGACGGTGATCGAAAAATAGCACTCAATCCCCGGCGCTTTGCCGACGCGAAGCTAATCCGGCCTGTCGCGTTGTGCTTTTCCGAGGTCGGCCAGCGCACTCCCTCTATTGAAGCCGTTGCCGTCATGCTGAAATCCCTGGTCCGCGAACTGGTCGAGAGCGGCACCTGGCAGGGCGTCTCGCTGATCGCTCCTGCCGCGGAGCTATCTGTTTTGTCAGCCTCCCACGAAAACTCAGAATTAGACATTCCGAGACTTCGGCAAGCGTAGCAGTTTCTGGTTATTGATACTCTTTGTGAGATTGTTTGGTACCCGCTCGTCGGGCCGTCTGCGCTTCGCCGCCCGCAATGGGACGTGAACAAGCTTCGCTAACTCAAATTTGGCCGGGGACCTGACTGTGTCCTTGCTCATGGCAACGTCCTCTTGACTCGCGCATGCGCGAGAAGGCCGCTGAAACGCACCGCTTCGGACTGCAAGAATGCGCCGAGCTGCTGCGGGTTCAGGTGGAAGATTTCGACGCCCTGCTTGGCGAAGGCATCCCGGACTTCCGGTAGGGTCAAAGCTTTGGCGATTTCCTGATCCAGGCGCGCAATGACCGGGGCCGGCGTGCCGCCGGTCGTCATGAAGCAAATCCACGCATCGATTTGCAGCTCAGGCGATCCCGCTTCTGCCGAAGTCGGTATATTGGGCGCAAATGGCGAGCGTTGCGGCGATGTCACCGCCACCGCCTTCAGCGCCCCGCTGCGGACCAGCGGCAACATTGTTGATATGGCGCCAATCGCCAAGTCCACCCGGTTTGCCATCAGGTCCGGTATGGCCTGCGCAATGCCATTGTAAGGCACAAAGGCGAGGTCGATGTCGCCGAATTGTGCAAGCATCTCCGCCCCAAGGTGATTGGGCGTGCCGATCACCGGAACCGCAATGCTGACGGATTTCGGCTTTTGTTTCGACATTGCGATGATGCCGGTGATGTCTTTGGCGGGAAAAGTCGGCGAAGCGACAAGCAACATTTTCGCCGCCACCACCATCGACACCGGCACGAGATCGCGCTCGTAATCGAAGCCGGGATTGGGCAGCAGCGTCGGGTTGACGGCTTGGTTCGCGCCGGTCGACAAAAGCGAATGGCCGTCGGGTTGCGCCTTCGCCACGACAGCGGCAGCGATATTGCCGCCGGCACCGGGGCGGTCTTCCACCACCACGGGCACGCCGAGCGATGCAGAGAGGGGGTTCGCCAGTTCGCGTGGCACGATGTCAGTCAAGCCGCCCGCGGCCGAGATCACCTCGAATTTGAGCGGCGTCGTCCCGGGCCAACTCTGCGCCTCAGCCACCGCCTGCGTGGCGCACACCAGGTTTCCAACCAAAACAGCGTATTGTAGGATTCGATGTACCAATTCTCATCTCTCCTGGGCCAGCCTGCTCAATGACAGCAACCTGGTTTCTGCCATTGCAGACGCGCCCGCATTGTGCGATTCATTATTCGCGGCCGAGCCAAGTGTCACGCCGGCGGCACGCTCCATGGGACGAATAATGCTTGTCACGTCCGCTGTGTCGCCCTCGTGAGTTGCGGCCTTCTGGAACGAGGCAATAATCGCCTCGGCCAACGGCATTGGCACATCGCAAAGCTTGGCTTCGGCCCTCGCCATCTCCAGGATCGTGGTCGCAAGGCGGAGTCCGGCGCCCTGGCCAAATTTGCGAGTCAGGATCTGCGCCGGAATTCTCGTCAACGTTGCGTTACTTTGCCCGCTGCCGTTGTTGATGATTTCCAGCATGACAGCCGGATCGAGACCCGACTTCCGGCCCAACAGCATCGCTTCGCAGGCGACCGCGAGGTTACCGGCCGATATCACATTGTTGACGAGCTTCATCACTTGCGCCATCCCGACCCTTTCACTCAGGAAGACGATCGTGTTGGCATAGTGCTCGATGAGCGGCCTGATCCGGTCAAAGGCCTCGCGCGGACCGGCGGCCATGACTGTCAGCGTTCCGTTTGCTGCGCCGTCCGTTCCTCCGGTCATCGGTGCATCGAGCGTAGCGATGCCGCGGGCTTCGAGCGAGGCAGCAAGCTCCTCTAGCAGGGTGACTTCGTTGGTTCCCAGGTGGACGTAGGTTTTGACGCGGCTGCCGGACATAATTCCGAATGGGCCTAGCACGACATCCCGGTAGGAATGCGCGGTCGTAAGGCAAGCGAAGATGACGTCGGCCTGATCGCCCATTTCGGCGGGCGATGCGGCGATTTTGGCACGGCCGCAGAACCGTGCCGCCTTTGCAGGGGTACGATTGTAAACAATGACATCTTCGCCGCCCTGAACGAGGCGTTCGGCCATCGGGTAGCCAATCGCGCCGAGCCCAATAAATCCAACAACGGATCGACTTTGCGTCATCAGTTGCGGCCTCCGACCACCGTACCCAGCAGGCATACTTCCCAGGTCATCTTTTCTATGCTCTGTAAAAGTGTACAATGTGCACCCTCTTCAAGGCTTCGACAAGCAGCGCACAACCGCAAAGCGACTGAGCCGCTGGTGTTGGAGGAACTGTTCTATGTGACGGCGGATCCGGATACCGCGCCCATACGACTTGCCGAAGTGCCGCAACGTCCGCTGTTGGAATGCGGTCCTGGCAGCAACAGTCGGCATGTCGCTGAGAGAGCGTTCAAGCAACACGGAATCACCGTCACGCCGATCGCCGAACTCGACACGTTGAGCGCGCTTCGCAGCGCCATCGCGTCCGGTATCGGCAACGCGATTCTGTCATGGTCCGCACTCTACGACGGTGATCGGGAAATATTGCTCAATCACCGGCGTATTGCCGACGCGAAGTTGGTTCGGACCATTGCGCTGTGCTTTTCCGAGGTAGTCGAGCGCATTCCCGCGATCGACGCCGTAGCGGAGACTTTGAAATCGCTCGTCCGCGAACTGGTCGAAAGGGGCACCTGGCAGGGCGTCTCGCTGATTGAGCCTAGCCGCGACCCGGAGCGTGCGCTAGTCCCGGCAACAGCGAACGCGGGTACAGGAGGAAACGTGAGCCGGCTCCACCCGCGAGCTGGGCGCCGAGCCGATGATCATGCGCCCGCGCGAGCTTGACGCCTTCGTTGCCGCCGATACGCAACGATGGGCCTGCTTGGGATTAAGTCCGGCAAGCAGTATTCTCAACACGTCCGATTGCGTGAAATATCTGGGGAGGTATCATTGGCTGGCGCTGTGGACGCACGCCGAATTGGCCTGCGGATCGGAGACACCATCTGAATCTGGCTGCTCGCGTGAAAAGGAGCGAGGGTCGAATGTCCGCGCAGAAGTATACGATGCTGCAAATCTGCATCATCAGTTTCCTTGTCTTTTTGCTCGGGACAAAGGCGGTATTACGCTATCCAGACTGGTTTAATGGCGAGAGGCATAACGACATGCTTCGCCCCGCCCAGCGCCAGGATCAGACAAGCACCAAGTCAGCTGAGCGGTTTATCACTTTGGGGTCGGCCACATCGACCGAGGACTCAGGCTTCCTGGATTACGTTCGTCCGATCTTTCGAGCATCAACCGGCTTGGACGTTCACGTTGAGGCGGTGGGCTCAGACCGGGCCCTAGCTATGGCAGCACGGGGCGATGTGGATGCGGTACTTGTCCACGATGTGGTGGGCGAGGACAATCTTATCGCAGATGGCTACGGCATTGATCGCCGCGATGTAATGCACAACGACTTTGTTATCGTCGGGCCAAGCTACGATCCAGCGGGCGTCCGTGGACACTGGGATGCAGTTACGGCATTCACGCTAATTGCCTCAAACGGCGGCCCATTTGCAAGCCGAGGTGATGGCGGCGGGACCTATACTATGGAGCGTCCGCTCTGGCACATGGCGGCCCGCGGGCCACGCTTGGTATCGCAAATTGAACGAAGGCATCGGGAAAACTCTCAGTTTTGCCGCCGCCTACAACACCTATGCCCTGGTTGATCGAGCGGCATGGGCAAACTTTAAGAACAGGGAGAGCCTCGAAATTTTGTCCGAGGGCGATCCGGCACTCTTCAATCTCTACGGCAGCATCCTGGTCAATCCAGCTAAATGGCCAGACATAAAATTCAAAGAGGCCGAGAGATGGCAAAACTGGCTTATGTCGAGGTCCGGGCTTGATGCGATTACGTCATACCGCATCAACGGCCAAGAGCTTTTCTTTCCAACGAGATGAAGCGGAGATCGTGATAGGCCAATCATTGAGCTGGGGATGAAGGTCTTCGTTCGGCGCAGCGGCCGAAACTTGATCGGCGTTGTGACGAGCCTTGCCGGCGAATTATGCTGTCGTCCGCTGGACGATCTTGGACTCGCCGATACCGAGGAGTAGCCCACCGCGACGACGTGGCACCCTTGGCAGGTTGGCTATGAACACAGGGTGACGTGGCTTTGCTCCCGAAAGCGGCCAAACGGTGGGGCATTGTGCCAAGTCGGCTTAGTGCCAGATCCTGGCCCTGAGCATCTGCAGCAAATCTGCGCTCGGCCGACCTTAAGAAGCGCGGAGATCGGCCGGCTGACGGCAAGCAATGACTCACTGTGGCTCTGGGAGGGGCGCGCCCGGATCAGGGGTGGTTGGTTGAAGTACGCGCGTGCCGAAGCCTTTGCGCGGTCGCACGGTAGTCTTTGGTCCGTCTCTCTCTGTCCAGCGGAGCGTAAGTCGACCATCTGATGCGTGTAACCAACTCACTTCAACACGACTTTCACTTTCGGGCTGAGCCCCATATTTGGCCGCGTTGGTCGCCAATTCGTGCAAGGTGACAGCCAGGGCCTGAGCTTTACTCGACTCCAGAAACTCAAAATGCCATCCACCGCTTCCTCGACGAAACCTCTCGTTGCTACCGCTGAGATCCGCGTTGGCAAGACAACGCAGCACTAATGTCCAAGATCATCGCTGCAGTCCGTCGCTCTGCAGCACCGTAAGCATTCCTTGGTAGCCATCCCAGCGGAATAGGCAACGAATTATCCTGCCATTCTCCAACGTGCATCAATCCGGTCGGTGCGGCGCGTTAATGAGTCCACGCCGTAATTCAGTCGATCGGCTGCCGCATCCAGCTTCTCGGTGTGGCGGGGGCTTTCGCTATTTCCTGTAATTTTACGCCAGCGCCCTACGACGCCATTCTGCTTGTTGCGCTCGATGACATTTGCCTCTTTCTAATCATCCCCACGTCGGCCGCATTGGGGTCGGTCGCAAGGGTGGGGATCGTGGCTGGGGCAGTCTCTCGTAAGTCGGAAGCGATCTCGCGCGGTGCGCGCATGTTGCGCACCGCGCTCGGGCCGGCAATCGCGGTATGGCTCGAAGACCCCGCCGTGGTCGAGGTGATGCTCAATCCTGACGGCCGCCTATGGGTCGACCGGCTCACCGAGGGCCTTAAGGATACTGGCGAAAGGCTGTCTGCCGCAGATGGCGAACGGATCGTGCGCCTGGTCGCCCATCACGTCGGTACGGAAGTTCATTCCGCATCACCCCGCGTCTCAGCGGAGCTGCCCGAGACCGGCGAACGCTTCGAGGGGCTCGTTCCGCCGGTCGTAGCAGCGCCGGCCTTCGCCATCCGCAAGCCGGCCGTTGCGGTGTTCACGCTCGATGACTACGTCGCCGCGAAGATCATCACGGCAGATCAAGTCAGGATTCTGCGCGGCGCTGTTGCGCAACGCCGCAATATTCTCGTCGCCGGCGGCACGTCGACCGGCAAGACCACGCTGGTCAATGCGCTCCTTGCCGAAGTCGCCAAGACAGCCGACCGGGTGGTCCTGATCGAGGATACCCGCGAGCTGCAATGCAAAGCGCCGAACCTTGTCGCGCTGCGCACCAAGGACGGCATTGTCTCGCTCTCCGATCTGGTGCGCTCGTCGCTGCGGCTGCGCCCGGACCGTATCCCGATCGGTGAGGTGCGCGGCGCCGAAGCCCTCGACCTTCTGAAAGCGTGGGGAACCGGCCATCCGGGCGGGATCGGTACGATCCATGCCGGCTCGGCGCTGGGCGCGCTGCGGCGGCTCGAGCAGCTCATCCAGGAAGCCGTGGTCACCGTGCCGCGTACCCTGATCGCCGAGACTATCAACGTCATTGCCGTGCTGTCGGGCCGCGGATCGGAACGCCGCCTGGCCGAGCTCGCGTGCGTCGAAGGTTTGCGACGCGACGCCGATTACGTCCTCCTCCCCGCCGTCGACCTTACAACCGCCGGAGTTCGCACATGACTGATCTGCCCGCGCGCCGCGATAGAGGCATGGCTGCAATTGCGGCATTCGTCGCCACGACTGTTCTGGCCCCTCCTGCGTTCGCGGCGGGCTCCAACATGCCGTGGGAGCAGCCACTCCAGCAGATCCTGCAATCGATCCAGGGCCCGGTCTCCAAGATCATCGCTGTGATCATCATCATCGTCACCGGTCTGTCGCTTGCCTTTGGCGACACCGCCGGCGGCTTCCGCCGCCTCATTCAGATCGTGTTCGGCCTGTCGATCGCGTTCGCGGCATCGTCCTTCTTTCTGTCGTTCTTCTCGTTCGGCGGCGGAGCGCTGCTGTGATGGCCGAAGTCGCTCCACACGAACTCTCTTCCGGCTTCGAAGTGCCGCTGCACCGCTCGCTGACCGAGCCGATCCTGCTGGCGGGTGCGCCGCGCGCGGTCGCCATCCTCAACGGCACCCTCTCGGCCGCGATCGGCCTTGGCTTGCGTCTCTGGATCGCCGGTCTCGTGCTCTGGGGCATCGGGCACGTGGCGGCCGTCTGGGCCGCCAAGCGCGATCCGTCGTTCGTCGAAGTCGTGCGCCGGCACGTCCGCTACCCGCAGCATGTCGGCGCGTGAGGGGACGCCATGCTCAATCTCGCCGAATATCGCAACAAAGCGCAAAGCCTCGCCGACTTCCTGCCCTGGGCGGCCCTTGTGGCCGAGGGCGTGGTCCTCAACAAGGACGGCAGCTTTCAGCGGACTGCACGGTTTCGTGGGCCGGACCTCGACTCGGCAACGCCCGCCGAGCTCGTTGGCACGACGGCACGGCTCAACAATGCGTTGCGGCGGCTCGGCACCGGCTGGGCCATCTTTGTCGAGGCAAGCCGCAACGCGGCGCAGTCCTATCCGCAAAGCGCGTTTCCCGATCCAGTCTCGGCGCTGGTCGATGCCGAGCGCAAAGCCCAGTTCGAGGAAGCGGGCGCTCATTTCGAGAGCGCTTACTACCTGACGTTCCTCTACCTCCCGCCGGCCGAGGAAGCGGCGCGGGCTGAAGCTTGGCTCTACGAGGGCCGTGGCCGGGATGGCGGCGTGGATGCCCACGAGGTTCTCAAGGGTTTTGTCGATCGGACCGATCGGGTGCTGCAGCTCGTCGAGGGATTCGTCCCGGAGGCCGCGTGGCTCTCCGACGAGGAGACGCTGACCTACCTGCATGTCTGCATCTCGACGAGACGCCATCGCGTCCGCGTCCCCGAAGTGCCGATGTATCTCGACGCCATCCTGGTCGACGAGGCCTTCGCCGGCGGGCTCGAGCCGCGGCTCGGCCAGGCGCATCTGCGTACACTGACCGTCATGGGTTTCCCGTCGGCGACCTATCCGGGGATCCTCGACGATCTCAATCGGCTGGCTTTTCCCTACCGGTGGTCGACCCGCGCGATCGCGCTCGACAAGACCGACGCCACCAAGATCCTCACCCGCATCCGGCGCCAGTGGTTCGCCAAGCGCAAGTCCGTCGTGGCGATCCTCAAGGAGGTGATGACCAACGAAGCATCGGCTCTGCTCGATACCGACGCCAGCAACAAGGCTCTCGATGCCGACGCGGCACTGCAAGAGCTCGGTTCTGACCTCATCGGGCAGGCCTATGTGACCACGACCGTCACGGTCTGGGATGATGACGTGCGGGCCGCCGAGGAAAAGCTGCGCCTCGTCGAGAAGGTGATCCAAGGCCGCGACTTCACCTGTATCGCCGAGACCGTCAACGCGGTCGAAGCCTGGCTCGGAAGCCTGCCGGGCCATGTCTACGCCAATG
>Ga0335081_10014276_pt1 | contig 12850 bp, 12 predicted proteins | sample Lox_Sample_35_FD_206713 | JGI IMG/M metagenome (GOLD analysis project Ga0335081, IMG submission 206713) | Soil microbial communities from Loxahatchee National Wildlife Refuge, Florida, United States - Lox_Sample_3.5 | ecosystem: Environmental > Terrestrial > Soil > Wetlands | place: USA...
TGCCACCGGTAGACACGATCACGGGCTTTTTGGTCTTGGCGATCTTCTCAAGCAGCATCCAGTCATTGAGATCGGAGCTGGCGATTTTCAGGATCGGAATACCAAGCTCGCAGCACAGGTCGACCGAGGTTTCATCGAACGGAGTAGCCATCGGCATACACGACGCCCTTCGGATCGCTCTTACGATGGTGGCGAAATCGTCCTTCGACATGCGAGTGTCCAGGGTTTTCTTGATATAGCGGATATCCGTGCGCCGGATGTAGTCTTTGTGAATAAACGTGTCGACGTCGCGAAACTGCAACTTGATGGCGGCGCGGACGTTGTTGAATCGGACTACCTGTGCGAATGTGTTCGCGATCTTGAGGCCGCGCTCCACCAAGCCCCAATGGTTGTTCGCCATTTCGAGCACAAATAGTTCATCGAATATGTCGCGGTCGATCATGCCTTAATCTCCAACCCCTTGGCTAGCACTGAGTGAAGTTCACGCCACTCATGAATCCGCTGCGCGTCGCGCGGAAGATCCGCGCCGCCGTACCCGTGAGAGACAATCACGCAGGAGATCCCCGATTCCCGTGCTGCGAGCCAGTCCTCGGCGGTGTCGCCAACCAACAGACATCGTTCTCGCTTCATATGGGCTCGCTCCAGAAGATCGGAAAGCATTTCCGCCTTCGATCGGAAGTGCCGATCACCGGAATCACGGCATATGGTCGCCTGGAAGAATCCGCTGAGCTTAAGCGCGCTAAGAATTCGGGCGGTGGCCAACGACGGCTTGTTCGTCAACAGCCACATTTGAGAGCCTGCCGTAAGCAGTTGCCAGAGCATCTCCGCGACACCCGGTTGGCAGACGGTCCGCCGCCAACCTTCGGAATCATAGGCGCGACGGAAGCCACTCTCCAGCTGATCCAGAACTGCCGTTTCGGCGGAGCCGGAAACGGATGCCAGAATTTCGCGCACGGGTGGGCCTATCAATCGCGCGACATCGCAGTCCGCCGCCGCCAGGCCGCAGGAATGGAGCGCTTCGTCGATCGACCAGGCGATACCGGGCGCGGAGTCGATCAGAGTTCCATCCAGATCGAAGATGACGTGCTCCAGGGTCATCGCGCCGCCGCCTCCCCTGTCAAGAGATTCTGCTCGAGTTCCTCCGCTGGGAGAAACGGGTACATGTCTTCTAAATTGGGAGAGACCAGCTGGCCATCAGGCAGCTGTCTCGATTTCAGCCGCGGCTCGAATTCCTGGCCCGGATCAAGCATCACCTGGCAGAGCGCGGGCCCTGGGATGTCGAGCCACGTTCGGATGGACGAAAGCTGGAGAGCGCTGTCCAACCGCATAGCCGGTAATCCGTATGCGCCGGCCAGTTTCGTCATGTCCGGGAATGACGTTCCGCTGGCTTCGCTCTCCCCGACGAGGTTTCCAAAAAAATTCGATTGGGTCTGGCGGATGGAGAGATAGCCGCCATTGGCCAAGACGAAGATTTTGATCGGCAGCCGATGATGGAAGATAGTCTGCAGTTCCTGGACGTTCAATTGGATGCTTCCATCGCCGGCGATGCAGATCACCCGGCCACCGGTGCGTCCGACCGCTGCACCCACAGCCGCCGGAAGATCGTATCCCATCGACGCCGAGCCGGAGTTGGAAATCAACCGCTGTCCGGCCTTCAATTTCGCTACCTGGTACGGGACGATGCAGGCGGCGGCGTTTCCGCAGACCACAACGTCGTCCTCGCCTAGTGAAGCGAATAGCTGCTCGATGAAGTAATAAGGGTTGACCGGCGAGACGCTCGCCCGGTGCTTCTCCTGCACCACCGGGTATCGCCGGACGCGCTCCCGGCACCAATTCAGCCATTCGCAATGCCGTGAGGAACGGTAACCGGCCTCCGGAACCTGGCGCAGCATCTCCTGAAGGAACACCTTCAGGTCGCAGTGGATAGCCATGTCGGGCCGCACGGTCGGCTTTCCCAGTTCCGCGGCATCTACATCAACCTGCATGGTGTAGGCGTTCCTGGCAAACGATCGCCAGTTGTAGCTGACCTGGCGGATGTTCAGTCTCGATCCCAGTACCAGGAGAGCATCGGCGTTCTGCACGGTGAAATTGCCGGCGCGTTCGCCGATGGTGCCGGGCCGTCCGCAGAAGAGCTCGTCATCGCTCGCGATCAGATCGTGCGTCCACGCTGTGGTGACCGGGATTCTCAGGAGAGCCGCCATCTCGCGAAATTCCTCAAGGGCATTGGCGGCGCGAACTCCCGAACCAGCCAGGATCACCGGACGGTCGGCGGAGGCCAATCGAGCGATGACGTCGCTGCACTGGCGCGCTACGAGATTGTGGTCCCATTGGATCGCGTCCTCGGCCGGATCGTAACCGCGGAGCGAGCCAGGATCGATGAGGGCCGCCTGCACGTCCACCGGGATGTCCAGCCAGCACGGCCCCGGCCGGCCATCAGCCGCCAGAAACCAGGCCCGTTCCAGGTGATATCGAATGGATTGCGGATCGTCCACCAGAACGGCGTACTTGGTAATCCCGCCAGCCATGCGAATGATGTCGGCTTCCTGGTCTCCCAATTGGCGGAGATGCCGCATTCCGGTGGTAGCCATGCAGGTCTCACGCTTGACCTGACCCGAGATCACCAGCATGGGAACGGAATCCGTCCATGCGCCGAAAACGCCGTTGAGAGCGTTGATACCGCCGGGACCAGTCGTGACATTGATGACGCCGGTCTTGCCAGTAACCCGTGCGTAGCACTCCGCGGCGATCGCGGACGCCTGCTCGTGGTGGTTGCACCAGTAGCGGATCCGGGATTCGCGGCCGAAGGAGTCGTTCAGGTGCATGGCGCCGCCCCCGGGAATCATGAACAGATCGGTCAGGCCCCAATCGGCCAGTCTGGCGGCGACGAACGCGGAGAGCTTCATCATGCGGGTTGACACTCCTCACGTTGTGAAACAGTCCAGGCGGCCGTCCGGCGGATGGCATCATCCAGCGGAATCGTTTTGCGCAATCCAAGCTCGGTCCGCGCCCGCGCGGTGCTGGGCACGTACCGCGAGGCGGGTATTCCCGGGCGCGCCTCAGCCGCGATTTCGATAGCTACTTCGGGCTCCAGCACACCGGCCACGGCTCTTGCCGTCTCGGCGATGGAGACTGCCGTCTCCGAACCGACGTTGTACGGACGGCACGGCTCGCCTTTGGCGAGGATGGTCCAGAGCCAGATGGCCAGGTCGGCCGTGTAAAGATACGAGCGAACCGGAGTGCCGTCGCCTTGAATCCGGATGGGTCCGCCGGCCAGTTGGTCGCGGATGAAGTTTCCGATGGCGAAATGCCGGTCGAGCGGCAGATGCGGCCCGACAAACGCAAATCCACGCGCGATCTTGGTTTCCAGGCCGTGCCGCTGATGATAGATCGCGCAGAGCAACTCGGCCAGGCGCTTGCCTTCGCCGTATGCGGAACGCGGATTCATGATGTCGGGAGCGCCGGCGTAGATTTCGGGAACATGCGTGATATCCGGGGGCTGCGATCCATAGACCGCCCCGGAGCTGGTCAAGAGGAATTTGCGCGCGCCCGAGGCCACGGCGAAATCCAGCGCGCGGCGGGTCCCGGCGACGATGTCGTCGAGCATGGCGAGCGGGTCGCGCTCGTTCAATCCGCTGGTGGATTCGGTAGCGGCGTGGATGACGTGCGAGAAGCGGCCTTCGGGGAATTCGAAATTCCGCACATCGCCCGTGTGGAATTGGATCGCGTGATGCGCGGCCAGGTGCGGCGCCTTCCCGCGAAATGCCGCCGGGTTGCGCGTGAGCACCACCGCTTCGGCATCGAGATTCAGCTTGGCATTGGCCCACGCGAACGATTCCAGCAGCCAGATTCCGAAGAAGCCCGTGCCACCGGTGATGAAGACGCGCTGTCCGCGAAACTCCGGCCACACCGCGGCGGTGTGCTGGAGAATCAGATCGAGATCGCAACTCAGCGGATGGGCCATGCGGATCATACGAGGGCGAACACAGAATGCTTGCGGACGACACCCGAGATGGTGTCGATCATGTAGTCGATCATTTCAGCCGTCAATCCGGGGTACACGCCGACAAAGAACGTGGACCGCATGATGGTGTCGGATTCTTCGAGCGATCCGTGGATGCGGCGTTCGATATCGCGGAATCCGGGCTGGCGCAGAATGTTGCCGCCGAAAACCAGACGAGTCTCGATATTGGCCGACTCCAGCTCTTCGGTGACGGCGCGCCGGTCGATGCCGGGGCGGACGGTGATGGGGAATCCGAAGGGCGAGGGATTGGCGCGCGGATCGACAGTCGGCGAGCGGCTGCAATCCTTCGTACAGGGCGCGGAAATGGCGCCGCCGCGCGGCCACGAACTCCGGAATTCTGGCGGCCTGCGCCAGGCCGATCGCGGCCTGCAGATCCGTGGGCTTCAGGTTATAGCCGAGGTTGGAGTAGATGTACTTGTGGTCGTAGCCGGAGGGGAGATCGCCCAATTCCCAGCAGAAACGCTTGCCGCAGGTATTGTTTTTGCCGGGATCGCACCAGCAGTCGCGGCCCCAGTCGCGGAGGGATCGAACGGTTTTCTTGAGGCGCGGATGGTTGATCACCACGCCGCCGCCTTCGCCCATGGTCATCTGGTGGGCCGGGTAGAAACTCAACGAGGCCATGTCGCCGAAAGTGCCGGCGAGTTTGCCGTCGAAGGTAGCCCCGAGAGCATCGCAGGTGTCTTCGAGCAGCCAGAGATTGTGACGGCGCGCAATCTCGACGAACAGGTCCATGGCGCACGGATTGCCGAGAGTGTGCGGCAGAAGGATGGCCCGGGTGCGCGGGCCGATGGCGTCCTCAACCAGGTACGGATTGAGATTGTACGTGCCGACTTCGCAATCCACGAAGACCGGGACCAGGCGATTCTGCACGATGGGCGTCAGCGTCGTGGGGAACGTGACGGCGGGCGTGATGACTTCGTCGCCGGGCTGGAGGCGGCGTTTGTCCGTACCGTCCAGAAGCTGGTCAAGCTCGGGCGAACAAATCGTGGCCACCATCAGCAGATTGGCGGACGAGCCGGAATTCACCAGAACGAAATCGCGAGCGCCGAAGAAAGCTTGCATCCGCGATTCGAGCTGGTCGCCGTAAGGACCGAGCGTCAGCCAGAAGTCGAGCGCCGCCGAGACCAGGTTCACCATTTCGCGCTCGTCGTAGACGCGGCCGGAGTAGTTCACGCGGCTTTCGCCGGGCACGAACGGCCGGTGTGGATGCGCGGTGGCGTGGTACTCGCGCACCAGGTCGAGAATACGGGAGCGAAGCTGGGGGTTGAGATCAGTGGACAAGTGTGGCTCCTTCCGGCTCCTTTACATGCTCGGGTCCGATCCCGATGGAGATGAGCGTCATATCGTCAGGAATGGCGGCGTGACGCAAAGCGTTGCGGCCGTCGACGAGAATCGGGCGGCGCATGGCCTTGGAAAGCGTGGCCCAATCGAGTTCGGCGAATTCCGGCCAGGCTGTGGCTACGATCGCCGCGTCGGCGCCGGAGACGGCTTCGAAGGCGGAATGGCGAACGGTGAGGCCGGCGACGGCGGAAATCATGGGATCGTAGGCGCGGACTTCGGCGCCGCGATGCTCGAGTTCACGGATGATGGCCAGCGCGGGTGAATCGCGGAGATCGTCGGTGCCGGGTTTGAATGCCAGCCCGAGAACGGCGATGGCGGCGCCGTGGAGAGACCCAATCGCGCCCTCCACCAGAGCGGCGAGCTGAGCCGGGCGCCGGGCATTGACCGCGGCAACACCATCCAGAAGCGGCGAGCCGACGCCCTGCCCGCGGGCGAAATGGCGCAACGCGGCGACGTCCTTGGGCAGGCAACTTCCGCCGAATCCGCAGCCGGCGCGGAGGTAAGCCAGGATGCCGGGTGTGATGCGAGACCCATCGCGGATCGGCGAAAGGCGGCGATCGAGGAACAACCCGTTCAGCACCTGCTCGACGTCGGTTCCCGGTGTAGCCTCGCACAGCGCCGCAAATTCGTTGGCGAAAGAAACCAGCGTCGCCAGCAGCGCGTTGGACGCATATTTCGTCATCTCGGCGTTGCGGAGCGTGGTGAAGATTTTGGGGCACTCGAACGACTGGTAAAGCTCCGCAACGGCGCGACCGCTAGCCAAATCCCATTCGCCTACGACGATCCGGTCGGGCTCCAGGAAGTCGGCGACCGCCGAGCCTTCGCGCAGGAATTCGGGGTTCATCGCCAGACCAAACTCGCCGGTGATGCGCCCCGTGACGCGTTCCAGAATGCCGCGTACCAGCGTATCGGCGGTTCCGGGCACCACCGTGCTCTTGACCACGACCACGCGATATTGCGAACCGTCGCGAAGGCCTTTGCCGATTTCCTCCGCCGCGGACGAAAGGTAAGAAAGATCGATTTCACCTTGGCGGGACGGAGTGCCGACCGCGAGCATGGAAATCTGGCTGGAAGCGACCGCGGCCGCGGTATTCGACGATGCGCGCAGGCGGCCGTCGCGGATCGCGCCGGTCAGGATCTCTTCCAATCCCGGCTCGAAAAAGGGCGCCCGGCCGGAATTCACCGCGGCTACACGCTCGGGTGCATTGTCGACGCAGGTGACGTCGTGACCGAGACGCGCCAGGCACGCGCCCGTCACCAGTCCGACATATCCCGTACCAACTACCGTGACACGCATGGATCCTCCAGGTTTGCGAACGGAGCGAGGCGTGCCGGACAATCGCGGGAACAATCCTGGCAGTGGACTTTCTCGGCGCTTGACGGCACCTTAATGGCGATCGTGCGTGCCGGAGCGCGCAGGACGCGGCGCGTGCAGAGGCCCGGCGGCAGCACTCGAAAGTCGCCAGCGCTGAACCAGTGAGTTTCGCCGCTGGCGATATCGGTGTGACCCACTTCGCCTTCGATCACGATTTCGTATTCGGTGACTTCCCGATGCCAGTGCGGAAGGCCGTTGTCGCCCGCCTGGTAGTAGCACGCGATCAATTCCAGGCGTGAATCGCGCACGAACGGATGCGGATTCTCGCGCTGCAGGTCGCCCACCAGGAACAGGTGTTTGAGCGCGGCGAACGGCTCGTATTCGCCGCGGCGGATGTGCGACAGCGCGTTCGTCATGCACCCCCCTGGTACGAATGCAGAGTCCGCCGCAGGCCTTCGCGAAGTCCGACCTTCGGCTGCCAGTTGAAGCTCGTGCGGAGCTTGGCGAGATCGGGACAACGGCGCTGCGGATTGTCGGTCAGGTAGTGCGGATCGTCGCTCGACTGGTGAATTACCGGGAGTTGGGGCGGGCCGGCTACATCCGCGAGTTCGCGCGCGAAATCGGAGATGGAAATCTCGCGTTCATCGTTGCCGATGTTGAAGGCTTCGCCATTAGCGTTCGAAAGCAGGATCACGAGCATGGCGCGGATGGCATCGCTGGCGTAGCAGAACGACCGCGTGGCGCGGCCGTCGCTGTACAGGACCAACGGCCGCCGGTCGAGAGCGGCTGAGATCAGATCGGGGACGATGCGGCGGTCGTCCAATCGCTGGCCCGGTCCGTAGACGTTGAAGGGACGCACCACCTTGATCGGCACCTGGTACAAGTCGTGGTAAATCGTGCAGAGCGCTTCCGCCAGACGCTTGGATTCGTCATAACAGGCGCGCGGACCGTGGCACGAGACATTGCCGCGGTAGTCTTCCCGGGTGGGAATGAAGGCGGGGTCGGGATCGCCGTAGATTTCGCTGGTGCTGATGTAGAGGATGCTGCGAACGCCGTGGCGGGCTATCTCCAGCATGTGGCGGGTGCCGGATACGTTCACATCGATGGTTTCGAGCGGATATTTGCGGTAAAAAGTCGGCGAGGCGATGCCGGCTCCATGGAGAATCCAATCGACTGGACGGTCGAGATGGAGCGGCTGGGAGACGTCGTGCGATAGAAAGTGAAAATCCGGGCGATCCGCCAGGTGCGCCACGCGGGCGGCGACGCCGCTGCGCAGGTTATCCACGCTGATCACGCGGCAAGGGGCTTGCAGAACGGAATCGTTCAACCAGGCGACGGTATCGAGCAGATAGCTGCAGAGGAATCCGCTGCCGCCGGTCACCAACAGGGTGGTGCCGGAAAGCGGCGCCAGGACATCCGCCAGTTCGGCCGCGATTGCCTCGACATCCTCGCGAATTACTTGGTTGGCTGCAATGTCGGCTGTTGGCATTGTTCCCTCGAGTCCCAAACGTTCCAGCGGGCCTGACCGGTATTCCAGAGTTCGTTGAGCACCTGGTACTCGCGGTAGGTGTCCATGGCGTAAAAGAAGCCGTCGTGGCGGTAGGCCATGAGCTGGTTGTCGGCGGCCAGCGCTTCCAGCGCCTGCCGTTCGAAGATGCAGTCGTCGCCGGTGATGTAGTCGATGACCGCCTTTTCCAGGACGAAGTAGCCGGCGCTGGCCCACTCCTTGGATTGCGGTTTTTCGGCGAAGTGGCGGACTTCGCTCTCCTCGTTGATGTCGACGATTCCGAAGCGCGAGACGGGCGGCACGGTGCTCACCGTCGCCAGACGGCCGTGGCTCTTGTGAAACGCCAGCAACTGGTTGATATTGATGTCGGCCACGCCGTCGCCGTAAGTCAGGAAGAACGGGCCATCCTCCAGGTAGTTGGCCACGCGCTTCACGCGTCCACCGGTCATGCTTTCAGCGCCGGTTTCCGCCAGCGTCACCTGAAATTGCTGCTCCTGGTGGCTGCCGTGGTAGTGTATGTGACCCCTGTGCCCGAGCGAGATGGTGAAGTCGTTATTCATCGCCTCGTAGTTGAGGAAGTAATCTTTGATGACGTTGCCCTTGTACCCGAGGCAAAGCACGAATTCACGAAACCCGTAGTGGGCGTAGGTTTTCATGATGTGCCAGAGAATGGGGCGTCCGCCGACTTCCACCATCGGTTTGGGACGGAACTCGGTCTCTTCGCGCAATCGCGTACCAAGTCCGCCGCACAAAATCACTACTTTCACGGTCTGATCCTCGCCAACGAAGTGCCCGCCGAAACTGAACCGGCAGTGTCATTGTGGAGGTTCCAAAGGCAGGACTTATAGGCCGTATTTAGGGAGCAAAACCGGTCTGACGGGAGGAATGAAACTAATACTGACGTTAGTTATGAACGTACCAGGGTGGAACACGGAACGATTCGGGCAGGATGCCCAACAATCGTGATAGAGTCGCCCTCATGCGCAAAATTCTGGCTGGGATATTGTTTGCTTTCGGCATCGGACTATGGCTGAACGCCGCGGATGTTCCTGAGAAGGTCGATCTTGCGATTGCCCATCGCATCCGCGACGAAGCCTTTGGCACCCACTCCAGGGTGATGGACACAGCCTTTTATCTCACGGATGTCTACGGTCCGCGCCTGACCGGGTCGCCCGAGATCAAAACGGCCGCCGATTGGGCGGTCAAAAAGATGACGGAATGGGGGCTGAGCAACACCAAGATCGAGCCGTGGAACGGGGGGACCGGCACGTTCGGGAGCGGCTGGAGCTGCACGCGGTTCGTGGCGATGATGAAGGAGCCGGGATTCCAGCCGATTATCGGATTTGCGCGGCCATGGTCGCCCGGCACGAATGGCGATGTCACGGGCGAAGCCGTGATGGCCACAATCGCGACCCCCGAAGACATGGAGAAGTGGCGCGGCAAGCTGAAAGGAAAAATTCTGCTCTCCACGGCTCCGCATGCCGACATAGAGCCGACAGAACCTCTCTCGGTGCGGTTGACGGATGCCGAACTGGCTGCGGCTGCCTTGGCTCCGGATCCGGCATCGGGGAATCCCTCGATCCTACCGCTCGGGTTCAGCCGGTTATCGCCGGCGGGCGGCGGAGGTGGACGGGGCGCCGCGGCGGCCGGGGGCCGTGCCGGAGCCGCCGGTCGTGGTGGAGCCGGTGGGCGTGCCGGCGCAGATGGGCGCGGCGGCGCGGGAGGCCGCGGATTCCAGGCGACGCTGAACAAGTTTCTAAAGGATGAAGGCGTGCTGGTGGTGCTAACCCCGGGAAGCGGATCGCCGGATGGCGGCACGGTTGTGGGACAGTCCGCGGGATCGCAAAATCCGGATCAGGAAGGCCCGCCGCCATCCGCGGCCATTGCCAACGAGCATTACAATCGGATCGCCCGGCTGCTCGAAAAGAACATCAAGGTGACGCTCGAGTTCGATATCGAGACGAAATTCACCGAGCCGCAGAATTCCTTCAACATCACCGCTGAAATCCCGGGCTCCGATCCGAATGGCGGACTGGTCATGGTAGGCGGCCATTTCGATTCCTGGACCGGCGGAACCGGCGCTACCGACAACGCCGCTGGGTCCGTCGTGGCCATGGAAACGATGCGCATTCTAAAGACCTTGAATCTGAAGATGCCGCGCACCGTCCGCATCGCGCTGTGGACTGGCGAAGAGCAGGGAATTCTGGGATCGCGGGCGTACGTGAAGGAGCATTTCGCCGACCCTGCGGACATGAAACCCAAACCGGAGCATGGCAAGTTGTCGGCGTATTACAACCTGGACAACGGCACGGGAAAGATCCGCGGCGTCTACTTGCAGGACAACGACCAGGTCCGTCCGATTTTCGAGGCGTGGCTGGCGCCGTTCAGCGATCTGGGCGCCAGCACACTGACGATCCGCAACACCGGCAGCACCGATCACGTGTCGTTCGATAGCGTGGGGCTGGACGCGTTCCAGTTTATCCAGGATCCGCTGGACTACGGCAGCCGCACGCACCACTCCAACATGGATCTGTACGACCGGCTGCAGGCCAGCGATCTGGAACAGGCGTCAGCCATTATGGCGTGGTTCGCCTATAACACGGCGGTGCGGCCGGAGATGCTGCCGCGGAAGCCGATGCCGCAGCCGGGCCAGGGTCGCGGCGGCCGCGGTGGAGGCCGGGGCGAGTAGGACTGCGATTTGTTTTTGGCCGCCTGTCAATTCTGGACCAACAGCACGCGGCAGACGACGAAAAGCGATCGTCTGCCCGCGCTACTTTTTCAATAGGGAGTCGATGCCGGCCTGGGCGATGGCTTCGTCGACTTCGGACGCGGCGCCGCTACAGGCCATCGCGCCGATCGTCATGCCGTCCACTTTGATGGGAACACCGCCGCGATTGGGAAAGCTGTCGGGATTGACCAACACGCCGAGATCGCCATTCTTCAGCGCATCGGCCGCTACCGCCGATGGACGGCCGTAGATCGCGGCATAGCGGGCTTTCTTCTGCGCGAACTCGATGGTGTTGAGCGAAACGCCGTCGGCTTTTTGCAGGAAGAGCAAATTCCCACTTTCATCGACGATCACCATGGTGACGTGCACGTTGCGGTGCTGCGCCTCCTGTTCAGCGGCGGCGACCATGGTCTTGATCGCGGCGAGGTTCAGGTACTTTTTGGTGGGCAGATCGGCAGCCATAGCGGTTACCAGAAAGGTTAGCAGGAGTGGGAGGCTTCGCGTCATGGGGCCATGGTACAACGGCACGAACGCAAGAAATCATCTGTGTTACTCTGAAATTTCCACGTGTGCCAGCGCGTGTCAGCGAAGCTCTCGTTCTGCGTACGTACCCGCTGAAGGAGGCTGACCTCGTCGTCAGTTTCTTTACACGGGATAGCGGCAAGTTGCGCGGCGTAGCCAAGCGGGCACGACGTCCGAAGAGTAGTTTTGGCGCGGGGCTGGAGCGGTTATCGCACGTGCGTATGGCGTATTTCCAGCGCGAAACCCGCGAGCTGGTAAACCTGGATTCCTGCGAATTGATCCATTCCCAATTCGGGCTGGTTTCCGATTATCGCGTGGGTATCGCTCTGGACTATTTCGCGGAGGTTTCGGACCAGCTGTTGCCTCCCGCGGAAGCGAACGAGAAGTTTTTCCGGCTCCTGCTGGCTGTTTTGGAAGTGCTGCGAAGCGCGGGACCGGCGGCGGTGTGGTGCGCTGTCACGTATTTTTCATTGTGGGCAGCGCGGCTGTCGGGTTGGCTTCCGGATTTGCATGTGTGTCTGGAGTGCGGCAGCCTGCTCGACGACGCGGAAACCGCGGAGCGCGCATTTTTCAGCCGCGGACGCGCTGGGTTGATCTGCCGGGACTGCCGGCGGGCGCTGGGTATCGGTAATGCATGGGAGTTGAGCGCGGAATCGCGGGCGATTGCGCGGGATATGGCGCGCCTGCCGGTCGCGCAGGCAGCGCAGGCCGACTGGTCGCAGACCAAGGCAGCGGATTTGCGAAGGTTTTTGGCGCAGCAGATTGAAGCGCACGTGGAACGGCGATTAGTGACGGTGCCCCTGTTGGAAGCCGAGTGACGGAATGCCATCCTTTCAAGACATCATTTTCAAGCTGAAACAGTATTGGGCGGAGCGCGGATGCATCATCCAGGAACCGTACGACGTGGAAGTGGGCGCGGGCACCATGTGTCCCGAGACCTTTCTGCGCGTGCTCGGTCCCGATCCGTATCGCGTGGCTTATATCCAGCCGAGCCGCCGGCCCGCCGACGGACGCTATGGAGACAATCCCAATCGTCTGTTCAAACACTCACAATTGCAGGTGATTCTCAAACCTTCGCCCGATGACGTGATCGAGCAGTACCTGGGCAGCCTGGAAGCCATCGGCATCGACCTGAAACAGCACGATCTCAAACTGGAAGAAGACAACTGGGAAGCGCCGACGCTGGGCGCGTGGGGCATCGGTTGGCAGGTGATGCTGGATGGGCTCGAAATCTCGCAGTTTACGTACTTTCAGCAGTGCGGTGGCGTCGATCTGGACCTGGTTCCGGCGGAGTTGACCTACGGATTGGAGAGGCTGACGGCGTTTCTACAGGTTCGCGACAGCGTATACGACATCGAGTGGGCAAAGGGGTTTTCCTACGGTGACGTGCGCTACAAAGACGAGTTGCAGTACTCG
>Ga0335081_10014277_pt1 | contig 12849 bp, 10 predicted proteins | sample Lox_Sample_35_FD_206713 | JGI IMG/M metagenome (GOLD analysis project Ga0335081, IMG submission 206713) | Soil microbial communities from Loxahatchee National Wildlife Refuge, Florida, United States - Lox_Sample_3.5 | ecosystem: Environmental > Terrestrial > Soil > Wetlands | place: USA...
CGTTGCTCGCGTCCGGCGCGACGATGGCGGGATGACGCCAGCAATCGCCGAGCGGAACGCCGCCGAGCGTGAGCCGCGACGGCCAGATCGGTCCGAAGTGGCGCAGCAACTCGGAGAGGATCGTCGGCGCCGCAATGCTGCCGTTGGTCGCGCGGGCCGCCAGATGATCGAAAAATCCGCCGGGCCGCGCGACGCCGCTGCGGGCGAAGACCTCGGGCTTCGATGCCACGAGCGCGCCAAGCCGGTTGAGGAGATCGACGCGGCCGGCGAGACCGACCAGCGGGTTTTCTTGCGAAACCTGCAACGCCTGGCCGACGTCCGCTTGCGAAAGCTGCGCCAATCGCTTGGCATCGGCTTGCAGCGGGTTCTCCGGGTCGCAGGAGAAGCCGCCGCCGGCAAACATCGCGAGACTGGCGAGCCCAAGTCCTTCCGAGCGGCCAATGTGCTTACCCGTCGCCGGATCGCGATACTGCCACTGCGGTCCGGCGCCGGCGTCCAACAGAACGCTGACGATCGCGAGATCGAACGCCGCGCGCGCGAGCGCCGCATCGTCGCGCCAGCGCGTCGAGCGCCGGATTGCCGCCCAGCGGTTATCGCCGTCGAGGATGAAATGCCGCCAGCGCGAATGGAACGGCATGTCGAGCGTCGGATAGCGCTGCCGCGTCAGGTCCACGACGAGATCGACCGCCGCGTCGAGGCGGTCGAGGTCGACGCGAAAATGCGAAAGCCGGCCCTCAAGCCCAAGCGCGAGCATGCGCCCGGCCCGCTCGCGCACCGCCGCGGCGCTTAACAGCGACAACGCGGCGGCGGCATCGGGCGTCACGGGATCATCCGGCGGGCGCTTTAGTATTTGCCGAGATCGCGGCCGACGGTACCGGTGAGGTCGCGCGGCTTTGGCGGCTCGGCGGCATAGTAGCCGGCCGCCTTTTTCGCCTCGATCTCGACATGGGCGTCCGCCGGCACGAGCGCGTCCGGAATCGGCACGCGCTCGACGACGTCCACGCCTTGTGCGGTCAGCGCGTCATATTTCATGTCGCTCATCGAGACGAAACGGTCGATGCGTTTGATGCCGAGCCAGGAAACGGCGTCCGGCATCAATTGCTGGAAGCGCGCGTCCTGGACGCCGGCGACGCATTCCGTGCGCTCGAAATAGGCGGCCGCCGCGTCGCCGCCCTCCTGCCGTTTGCGCGCATTGTAAACCAGGAATTTGGTGACCTCGCCAAGCGCGCGGCCTTCCTTGCGATTGTAGATGACGATGCCGAGTCCGCCGGCTTGCGCGCCGCGCGCGCATTCCTCGATGCCGTGAATCAGATAAGGACGACAGGTGCAGATATCCGAGCCGAAAACATCGGAGCCGTTGCATTCGTCGTGGACGCGGCAGGTAATATGGGTCTTCGGCTCGGCGAGCTTGGCGACGTCGCCGAACAGATAAATGGTGGTGCCGCCGATCGGCGGCAGGAACACCTGCAGATCGGGCCGGGTCACCAGTTCGGGAAACATTCCGCCGGTCTGTTCGAACAAGGCGCGGCGCAGAGCATTCTCGCTCGTGCCGAAGCGCTGCGCTATGCCCGGCAGGTGCCACACCGGATCGATGGCGATCTTGACGACGGAAAGGCCGCCATTGTCGCGGACGATGACGCCGTCGTTCTTGAGCCGGCCGGCCGCCAAGGCGTCCTGAATTTCGTGCAAGTCAAGCCGCGCGCGGGTCACCGCGATGGTCGGGCGAATGTCGGCGCCCTCGGCGATTTCGGCCTTGAAATTTTCCGCGACGAGATGTCCCCACGGATCGAGCGAAACGATGCGCTGCGGCTCGCTCCATTGCGCAAACGGGCCGATGGTCGCGGCAGGAAAGGTGTTGGTCAAATCGGGCCGCCGGATCGGATCGAGCGCGCCGGACGACACCGCAAGCGCGCGGTAGACCGCATAGGAACCGCCGTGACTGCCGATGACGTTGCGGTCGTGCGGTCGCGACACGGTGCCGATCACCGGGCCGCGCCCGCGCGCGGTCTTCGCGCCCCAGCGTATCGGGAAAGGCAGCTTCGCGCCGGGCTCGGGATGGGAAGTGAGCCGGATGTGCTCCGTGCGATTGGAACGGTTCATCGCTGGAATCCAAAAGCAGAAGACCCGCCGTCATGACGGGTCCTATCACCACTTGCTGAAGCAGGTCGTGCAGGCCTTGGAGCCGTGCAGCGGGAAATTATACCCTTTCCCCACGCCCGGACAATAACGCCAAGCGGCCTAATCGAAGCTTAAAAATGGGGCGTGGCGCCCTCTTATTCAAGTGGAGCGCCTTTGCGTTCCGGAATGAGAAAGGCGGTCGCGACCATGTCCAGAAGATAGATGGTCGCGAGCAGCGCAATCGCGACGGTGAACGAATAGGCCACCGCCAGGGTGCCGACCACATAGGGACCAAATCCGCCGACGCCGCGCCCGAGATTGAAGAGCACATTCTCGGCGGTCGCGCGGGCCTCGGTCGGATAAAGCTCGGACAACAGCGCGCCGTAGCCGCCGAGCATGCCGTTGACGAACACGCCCATGATCGCACCGCCGATCAGCAGCGCCGTCGCGCCGGTCAATTGCGAATAGACGAGCACCATGATGAAGGCGCCGGCCTGGAAGGTAAACAGCGCCGGGCGGCGGCCGACGCGGTCGGCGAACTGTCCGAACGCCCAGATGCCGAAGGCCATGCCCAGCACGGTGACGGCGGTCCACAATGCGGATTGCGTGAGCGTATAGCCGAAGTGCCCGGACAGGTAGCTCGGCAGCCAGATCATCAGGCCGTAATAGCCGAAGTTCTGCACCGAGCAGAGGATCAGCATACCGAGACTGACGCTCGCGGTCGCACCGTCCTTCACCAACAGGCCGAGCGGCATTTTCGGCTGGCGATTGCGCGCGCGCTCGAGGAATATCTGCGGCTCGGTGACGAACCAGCGCACGCCGAAGGCGACGAGCCCGGGTATCAGCCCCGCCAGGAAAATGCCGCGCCAGCCGATCTGCGGCAGAAGGATCGGCGTAAGCAGCGCCGCGACAAGCACGCCGGCTTGCCAGCCGAGCGCCACATAGGTGCAGCCGCGTGCGCGAAGCTTGGCGGGCCAGGTCTCGGCAACCAAGGTCATGCCGATGCCGAATTCGCCGCCGAGCCCTAAGCCGGCAATGGTGCGATAGATCAGAAGATCCCAATAGCTCTGCGCGAAGGCGCACAGGCCGGTGAACACCGCGAACAGCAGGATGGTCCAGGTCAGGACCTTGACCCGTCCGTAGTAGTCGCTGAGCACGCCGAAAATAATTCCGCCGGCTACCGCGCCGATGAGCGTCCATGTGATGAGCGATCCCGCCTGCGGCGGCGTCAGATGCAGATCCGCCGAGATCGCGCGCAGCATGAAACCGAGGATGAGCAGGTCGAAACCGTCCATGGCATAGCCCACGGCGGATGCGGCGAGCGCCTTCTTCGGAAAGGCAGCGAGCGTTTCGGCGGAGTCGGGCAGGCTGGCTTGCGCGGCGGTCATGAGGGTCCTCTCCTCAAGCAAGAGGGAAGTCTGCCGGCAAAGTCTGCCGACACGAGGCGATCGCCTCAAGCCTCTTCATGGGGCGATCGCCGCAATCTGTGGGCAACTCGATTTTACAGAGCGCGGCCGCTGCGGCGCTCGACGGCGCGCCGCCAGATCAATTCGGCGAAGGCGACATCTTCGAGCGCAATGCCGAGCGATTTGAACAGCGTGATGTCGGCCGGGCCGCGGCGGCCGGGGGCCTTGCCGGTCACGATATCGCCGAGCTCCACGATGTCCTGCCATTTCAAGCGTCCGGCAGCAACAAGGTCGCGATATTCGCTCGCCTCCTGGCGGGCCTGCGCCACATGGTCGGTGGCCCGCACCGTGGCGCGCAGCACCGTCTCGCCGTCGACTTCGCGCCGCGACGCCGCATTGGCGCCCGCGGCGTTGACGTGGGCGCCGGATTTGAGCCAGTTCGCCCGCAGGACCGGCGCCGCGGATTTGGTGATGGTAACGACGATGTCGGCGTCGACGACCGCCGCTTCCGCCGACGCCACGGGTCTCGCCGCGACGTGAAGCTCGCGCTCGATCCGGCGCGCAAAATCGTCGCGATGGTCGGCGGTCGGGCTAAACACGCTCACCGCGTCGATCTGGCGGACGGCGCAGACCGCGGCCGCCTGGCTGAGGGCTTGGCGCCCGGCGCCGATCACGCCGAGCGTGCGGGCGTCCGGCTTGGCTAACAGCCCGGTCGCAAGGCCGCTGGCCGCGCCGGTGCGCATCCGGCCGAGACGGTCCGATTCGATCATCGCCAAGAGCCGGCTGTCATTGGCCGCATACAGCAAGACATGCGAACAGCCGGCCTTGCTGCCGATGTGATAGGCCTTGAGCCCGAACACGCCTTTGGCGCCCCACGCCGCGCCCATCAAATTCAGATCGGCGGTGCCGGCACGGGCCCGCTGGCGCGGCAGGTTGACGGTCGCCGCATCGGACCAGGTGGCGAACAACTCTTCCAGCGCCGCGATGGCGTCCTTGACGTCGACCAGCCGGCAGACGTCCGCCTCGGTCAGATAGATCGGCGGTGCGATCTTGCTCGCGTTTCGGGCGGCCCGCTTGGCGCCGAAACAGGCTTGTGCGGCCGGGTCGGGTTTGGCCGTCCCCGCCTTGGACTTTACCTTTGCTTTCGATTTCGCGATTTTGGTCATGCTGTCATTCATGCTGCGGCATGCGAGACTATGACCGACCGGACATTGGAGGAAGCACATGAAGGCCGAAAAAATCAAATATCCCATGGGAGCGCTGACCGCCGAGGGGGCGCTGGTCTATGACGAAACGGTCGCCGGCAAGCGTCCGGCGGTGCTGGTGGCGCCGAACTGGATGGGCATGACCGACGCGGCCATCGAACGGGGAAAACTCGTTGCCGGCGGCCGCTATGTCGTATTCGTCGCCGACATGTATGGGCAAGGAACGCGACCGGCCGATTTCGGCGAAGCGGCCAATCTCGCCAATCCGCTGCGCGAGAACGCCGTCGAGCAACGCAAGCGCATTCGCGCGGCCTATGACGCGATGATCGCCGAAGCCGGCAAGCGCAATCTGTTCGACGATCGTCGCGCCGCGGTCGGGTTCTGCTTCGGCGGCGGCAACGTGCTGGAACTCGCCCGCGACGGTGCCGACATCGCCGCGGCGGTATCGATCCACGGCGACCTGAAAACCGCGGCGGCGGCGAAAAAAGGCGCGGTGAAAGCCAAGCTTCTGGTCGCGCATGGTGCGCCCGACCCGGTCGCGCCCAAGGCGGATCGCGACGCCTTCGAGAGCGAGATGGATGCCGCCGGCGCCAAATGGCAGATGCTGGTCTTCTCGGGCGTGTATCACGCCTATACCGACCAGGGCTCGGACGTTCCGGGCGTCGCCGGCTGGGACGAGCCGGCGTGCCGGATGACTTACGCGGCTACGCACCGGTTCATCGCCGACGCCTTTGCCGGGCGATTATGAAAGTCGACTGCGCTCGCTTTACACGAAGGCGCGCTGCTTCCACGGAATCAAGGCATGTTCGGCCCAGTTGACGGCGCGATTGAGCAGCACGGCCAGAGCGGCGATGACGATGAGCGGCGCGAAATATTTCGCCAGTGAAAGCGTCTCGCCGTAGAACTGGAACATGTAGCCGATGCCAGTGGCGACGATCAAAAGCTGGCCGACGATGATGCCGACCAGCGCGCGGCCGACGGCGATGCGCAGCCCGGCGAAAATATAGGGCAGCGCCGCGGGCAGAACGACGACGTGGAGTATTTCCCGCTTGGTGCCGCCGAGCGAGCGCGCCACCTCGACCAAAAAGCTGTCGGCTTCCTTGGCGCCCGATTCGACCGTCAGGAGCTGCGGGAAGAACGCCGAGACGAAGACGAAGACGATCAGCGTCAACTGACCGACACCGAACCAGGCGATGAACAGCGGCAGCCAGGCGATGTTCGGAATCGACCAGAACACGAAGATGTAGGGGTCGAGGATCCGGGCGGCAGGACGGAAAATGCCGAGCATCAGCCCGAGGGCCGTGCCGAACACGAAGGCGATGACGAGTCCGATCGTGAACGGCCAGATGGTCTGCAGGGTGGCGCGGATCAATTCGCCGGAGGCGGTCAGTTCGACGAAAGCCGCCGCGACCTTGACCGGGCCCGGCAGAATGATCGGCGGCACATTCATGCTGATCGTCTGCCACAGCAGGAGAAAGCAGATCAGCGACAGCGTCGCGAGCACGTAGTGGCTCGCGCCGAGCGAGGCGAGCGAGAATTTCGCCGGATTTTCCAGCCGATCGGCGGACTGCGTCATAGCTCCTCCTTGATGCTTCGCCAGGCGATGCTGCGCAGCTGCGCGAATTCGGGTTCGGCGCGCGCGTCGTAACTGTAACGAGGCCGCGGCAGCTTGACGTCGAGCACCTGTTTGATGCGGCCGGGTCGGCGGCCCATGATGACGACGAGATCGGACAGATAGATCGCCTCGTCGAGGTCATGGGTGATGAACAGGACCGTGCTCTTGACCCGGTTCCAGATATTAAGAAGCTCGTCCTGCAGCACGGCGCGGGTCTGGGCGTCGAGCGCGCCGAACGGTTCGTCCATCAGGAGAATTTCCGGCTGGCGCACCAGCGCGCGCGCCAGGCCGACGCGTTGCTGCATACCGCCGGATAATTGATGCGGATAATAACGCTCGAAGCCGGTGAGCCCGACCATCGCCAGCGTGTCATGGACAAGCTGCGCTTCCGCGGCGGTGAGCTTGCGGCGGTGCGCTTGGAGCTGCACGCCGAGCCCGACATTGCCTTCGACGGTCTTCCACGGCATCAGCCCGATACCCTGAAAGACCATCGACATTTTCGCGCTCGGCGCCGTCAAAAGACCGCCGTCGAGACGGACTTCGCCGCCGTCCGACGGAATGAGGCCGCCGGCCATGCGCAACAGCGTGGTCTTGCCGCAGCCGCTCGGCCCGACCACCGATACGAAGCGCCCGCCGTCAACCCTCAGGCTGAAATCGGCGAGCGCCAGCAAGTCCTGCCCGGTCGGGCTTCGATAGGTCTTGCGAACGTTGACGAATTCAAGCTCGCGCATGCGACCGGTCTCGAACCAGCGTTACCGCCAACCACCCGCCGGCTCGCCGGCCGTCACTTTGCCGCGTCGGCCTTGCTGCCGTACCAGTCCGGCACATCGGGCAGGCCCGGCGTGCCTTTGACGACGCCCATCTTGTCGAGCGCCGCCTTGAGCGGACCGGTATCGTAGACGTCCGACGGCTTGGACAGCGATGCATTCGGGCTGTCGTTGCGCAGCTTGAAGAACAAATCCATGATCTTCTGCGTCGCCGCGAAATTGATGCCGCCGTTGACGGAGAAGTAGCCGCCGCTCTGGAACAATTGCCACGCGGAGTGGAACTCCTGGTCGGTCAAGCCGCTGTCCTTGTAGATCTTGCTGGCCGCTTCGACCCAGGCATTGGCGTTGTTCTGCCATTGCCTGTTGGCGTCGAGCATCATCTCGACATAGCGGGTCGCGACGTCTTGGTGATCCTTCAGCCAGCTCGCCTGCGCCACTACGACAAGCCGCGGGATCGGCGGCGTGTGCGCCGAGCTGTGCAGCACGACCGCATGAACCTGCTTGGTGAAGCCCTTGGCCTCGGCCGTCACCGCGCCGAGATGCGACAGGCTGGTGAGTGCCGTGCGGCCGGTATCCAAGGCTTGCAGGCGCGCGCCGTCGGCGCCGGAGACCGGGACCCACTGGAAGGAATCGGATTTGAAGCCCATTCCCTCGGCGGTCATCTGCGCGTTGAACCGCTGCGCTCCGCCCAGGCTGGCCACGCCCCAGGTCTGCCCGACGGCGTCCTTGAGCGTCTTATATTGGTTCGTCGCCCAGACTTCTTCGTCGCCATAGGGCGTCATCACCATCAGGATCTTGATGTTGGCGCCCGAATAAATGCCGCCGAGCACCGAGATGATATCGCTCGTTGCGACCTCGGTGTTGTTGGTTACCACCGCCTGGACGCGGGCCGGTCCGCCGCCGCCGAGCGCGGGGCCAAGCTCGAGTTTCAAGCCGTATTTTGCGAACAGGCCCAGCGCGTCGGCCATTCTATTGAAGGCCAGCGAAGGATCCGGCGGCGGCTCGAGCTCGGTCGCCTTGATATTGGTCGCAGTCCCGGCCGCGTTCTGGGCCACGGCGGCCGGCCCGCCGGCAAACAGCGCCGCGGCTCCGGCAAACAAGGCAAAAGCGGCACATGGCAAAGTTGGCCTGAGCATTTCCGACTCCCTCAAGGATTGTTCGTTTGCGGGGACGTCCGTCGGCCGACAGGCGCGCGCGGCCCCCCATTAAGTGCTCCGCGCGACTTTATATCCCGACTTTCCGGGCGAAGGGAATTCCTGACGGGCTGCGCGTATTCACCGCACCGGCGAGGGCGGTCAATGCTTTTTGCGCATCTCGCCCGACGAGTTGACGGTCGCGTGCAGGTTGCGCGCGAACTCGACCGCGCCATAGACCGCCATATCGGGGGCCGTTTTGACGTATTCCTTGACGCCGAGGATGGCCGGCCGCGGCGCCTTGAGGATCGCGGCGCACAGCTCATCGACCGCGGCGTCGAGCTTGGCCGCCGGCACGACGTCGCTGACAATGCCGAAACTGAGCGCCCGTTCCGGCGTGATCTCGGCCGTCGAATAGACGAGATAACCGATCGCCTTGCGCGGCACCCGGTCGACAAAGGACGACATCACCATGGTCGGCAAGATGTTGTGCGCCATTTCCGGGACCTGGAACACGGCCGCCTCGCTGGCGAGCGTAATGTCGCACGCCGCGGCGACGGCGCAGCCGAAGCCAAGCGCGCGGCCCTGCACCGCGGCGACGATCGGCACCTTGGCGTTGCGCATGGCGCCGTAACAGTCGAACACGACGTCGCTGAAGCTGCGGCGCTCATAGGCGTCGGGCTCGATCGGCGGCCGCTGGCCCATCGCGGCCCGGCCGACGCAGAAATCGTTGCCCGCGCCGCGCAACACCACGACGCTCGATGTGTCGTCGGCCGCGGCGACGATGCGCGTCAGCTCGGCCACCATCTCGTCGGACACCGCATTGCCGCGTTCCGGATGATTGAGAGTGACGCGCAGAATCGGGCCGTCTTGCCGGGTCAGAATGTCGGGCATGGGTGCTCCTTGATTGAACATCGCGCGTCCCCGCGAAAGCGGAGACCCGGTTTATCCGGTCGCTGCCGCTCCTGGACTCCCGCTTGCGCGGGAATGAGCGGACAATATCGGAGGCCGGTCACTTTATCGCCGAATGGATGGCGCGCCAGACCTTCTCCGGCGTCACCGGCATTTCGATGTGGGTGACGCCGAATTCGGCGAGTGCGTCGACCACCGCGTTGACGACGGCGCCGAGCGCGCCGGTAGTGCCGCCTTCGCCGGCGCCGCGCACGCCGAGCCGGTTGGTCGGCGTCAGCACTTCGGAAATATCGGTGGTGAACGGCGGCAGCAGATCGGCGCGCGGCATGGCGTAGTCCATGAAGGACGCCGACAACAACTGGCCTTGCGCGTCGTAGGCGCACAGCTCCCACAGCGCCTGGCCGATGCCTTGCGCGGCGCCGCCGTGGGTCTGGCCGTGCACCACCATCGGATTGATGGCGCGGCCGACGTCGTCGACGGCGACGTAGCGCACGATCGCAAGCCCGCCGGTCTGCGGATCGATCTCGACCTCGCAGACATGGGCGCCGTAAGGAAAACCGAGCTGCCTGATCGTCTCGTCGGAGGTTGCGGCCAGCGGTCCGCGCAAGTCTTCCGGCAGGCTGCTGCCGTCGGCGGCCGCCCGGGCGGCGTCGAACAGGCCGACCGAACGGTCGGTGCCTTTGACGGTGAAGCGGCCGGCGGCGAAGGCGATATCGTCTTCCGCGGTCTCGAGCATATGGGCGGCGATCTTTTTGGCTTTCTCGACGACGAGGTCCGCGGCATTGCCCATGACGATGCCGGCGAGCCGCATCGAGCGCGCGGAATGCGAGCCGCCGCCTTCCTTGACGATGTCGGTGTCGCTTTCGTCGATGTGCACGTCGTCGAACGGCACGCCGAGCCACTCGGCCACGCATTGCGCGAAGGTCGTCTCGTGGCTCTGACCGCTGGAGAGCGTGCCGACCACGACGTCGACCCTGCCTTCCGGCCGCACCGTGATGTCGGCGCGCTCGCGCGGATAGCCGCCGGTGGTTTCCAGGTAGCTGCACAGCCCGATGCCGCGCAGCCGCTTGCGCTTCTTCGCCTCGGCGCGGCGTTTCTTGAAGCCGGACCAGTCCCCGAGCTCCATCGCGCGGTCCATCACCGCGCGATAGGTGCCGTTATCGTAGGTGATGCCCTGCGCGTTCTTATAGGGGAAGGCCGACGGCGGAATGAGATTTTTCCGCCGCAGGCTCACGCGATCGAAGCCGTGCTCCTGCGCCGCTTTGTCGATCAGTCGCTCGATGACGTAAATGACCTCCGGCCGGCCGGCGGACCGATAGGGCGTGGTGCTCATGGTGGTGGACAGCACCGCGCGCGCCTTGATGTGGGCGACGGGGATCCGATAGGCGGAGGTCGCCAGCCCGACGCCCTTGACCAACGGCACATAGGAGCCGGAATGCGCGCCGACATTGCTGAGATTGTCGCTGCGCAAGGCGAGGAAGCGGCCGTCGGCGTCCAGCGCCAGTTCGGCCGAGACCGTGAGATCGCGTCCCATATAGTCGGACACGAAGGCTTCGCTGCGGTCGGCGGTCCATTTCACCGGCCGGCCGACGCGGCGCGCGCCCCACACCACCAGCGCAAACTCCGGAAAGAAACTGTTGCGCGTGCCGAAATTGCCGCCGATCTCGCGGGCGATGACGCGGACATTGTCGAACGGCACGCCAAGGATCGACGCGATTTCCTTCTTCTGGCGCACGATGCCGCCCGACCCGGCATAGAGCGTGTAGCGGCCGGTTGCCGCGTCGTAGATGCCGACCGCCGCGCGCGGCTCCATGGGCACGCCGGTGACGCGGTTGACCCAGGTGTCGAGCCGCGTGACATGTGCGGCGCGCGCGAAGGCGGCATCGGTCGCCTTGGCGTCGCCGACCTCGGCATCGATCATGATATTCGGCAAATCGTCATAGAGCCGCGGCGCGCTCTTTTCGACGGCGGCCTTGGCGTCGGTGACGGCCGGCAGCGGCTCGTAGTCGACGGCGACCTGCTCCGCCGCATCCTTGGCCTCGCTTACCGTTTCGGCAATCACGAAGGCGACCGCGGTGCCGACGTGGCGGACGCGGTCGGTCGGCAACACGAAATGCGGCGCCGCCGGCACCGGCGAACCGTCGCGGTTAGTGAGCACGATGTCGGGCGGCGTGCCGGCCGCGGTCAAATGCGGAATGCGCGACAGCCCGTCGGCCAGCGCATCGGCGCCGGTCAGCACGGCAAGCACGCCGGGCATGGCGCTCGCCGCGGCAACGTCGATACGGCGGATCAGCGCATGCGCATGCGGCGAGCGCACCGCGGCGCCGTAAGCCTGATCGGGGAAGTTGAAATCGTCGCTGTAGCAGCCGCGGCCGGTGACGAGGCGCAAGTCCTCCTTGCGGCGGACCGTATCTCCAATGCCTGCTTGCATGAATCCGCTATTGGCCGAGCATGAGGGTAGGGTGGACGGCCGATAAGGTGCTACACATTCGCCTGCGGAGCAATTGCCGGCGCGCATGGCTCGGCCGCCGGTTCGCCGCAGGAGTGCCGCATGACGACGCACCGTCTCGACGCCGGACCGGCCACGGTTCACTGGGGTTATTTCGACGCGGCCCTCAAGCCGCTGCTGACGGTCGAGTCCGGCGACGAGGTGGTCGTCTCGACGGTGTCGGGTCCGGCCACGGCGCTGCCGCCGGCAAGTGCGGGCCTTACCGTGCCGGACGCCTTGCGCGCCATTCACGCCGGCGTCGCGCCGAAGCTCAACGGGCCTCACATCCTGACCGGCCCCGTCGCCGTGCGCGGCGCCAAAGCCGGGCAGGTGCTCGAGGTCCGCATCAAGGCGATCGATCTGTTCTACGACTGGGGCTACAACGCCATCCGCCCGCTCGGCGGCGCGTTACCCGACGATTTCGAGAAGCCGCGCCTCATCCACATTCCGCTCGACCGTGCCCGTATGACCGGGCGTTTGCCGTGGGGCCTTGAGCTGCCGCTCCGGCCGTTCTTCGGCATCATGGCGACCGCGCCGCCTGCGGCCTGGGGTCCGGTCGCCTCGCCACCGCCGCGGCGCAACGGCGGCAACATGGACAACAAGGAGCTGGTCGCGGGCACGACGCTCTATCTGCCGATCCACGTCGACGGTGCGCTGTTCTCCGTCGGCGATGGTCATGGCGTGCAAGGCGACGGCGAGGTTTGCATCACCGCGATCGAAACCGGCCTCATTGGCACATTCGAACTGCATGTGCGCAGCGACATGACGCTGAACTGGCCGCTAGCCGAGACCCCAACGCATGTCATGACCATGGCGTTCGATCCCGACCTTGACGACGCGGTGGTGATCGCGCTGCGCGACATGATCAAGCTCATCTGCGGGCGCACCGGACTGTCGCGCGAGGACGCCTACACATTATGCAGCTTGGCAGCCGATCTGCGCGTCACCCAGGTGGTGAACGGCTCCAAGGGCATCCACGTGATGCTGGCGAAAGCCTATCTGGCGCACTAGGCGCGTCCCGATCGCGGGGTGCGCTCAATGTGCCGGTGCTTGGCCCTCGACCCGATGAAAACCGAGCTGCTGCATCACCGGCTCGTCGGTAACGCGCAGCAAGAGCGCGTCCCCGTCCGCCTCGTGAAAATGCGCCCGCCAGGCCGGCGCGGCAATGACGTCGCCGCGACGCCAGGCGAAACGCTCGCCGTCGA
>Ga0335081_10014279_pt1 | contig 12848 bp, 12 predicted proteins | sample Lox_Sample_35_FD_206713 | JGI IMG/M metagenome (GOLD analysis project Ga0335081, IMG submission 206713) | Soil microbial communities from Loxahatchee National Wildlife Refuge, Florida, United States - Lox_Sample_3.5 | ecosystem: Environmental > Terrestrial > Soil > Wetlands | place: USA...
GTAGCGAAGCTGCGCCTCGTCGCGCCCCGGCGAGGGCCGCAGCATCATGTCCATGCACCAGCCCCCGCCGCGAATCAGGATGTTGCGGCCGTTGATCTTGAAGAGCCGGTAGCCCTGGTCGGTGAGCTCCGAGGTTATCTCGCGGATGCCAAAACGCTGCGCCGCGCGATCGGAAATCTTGCCGCCCACCTTGAACTGGAGATCAAGATCGTAGAGATCCTGCCCGCCTAGCTTCGCCGGCCACCATACGCGCGGGTGCGCGACATTGAGTTTGGGAAATTTGTCTGGCGTAAACGTCACTGTTTTGCTCTCACCCGGCGCGAGGTCCACCTCTTGCGAGAACGAGAGCTTCTCGATCCGGCCCGTGAGGGTTCCTTTCACGGCTTGACCGGTAGCGTTGTGCGCTTCCGCGATCACGGTCAGGTGGGCGGTGGCGAGCGAGGTTTGATCGAAGTGGGTGGCGACGCGAGGGTAGCGAAGCGTCACCGGACCGCTGGTGGTGACATAAACATCGCGCCAGATGCCCATATCCTTGTCGGGCGGAGCAGGATTCCAATCGACCCAGGTCAGGGCCAGGTCGTCCGGGTGCGGCGGAAAGATTTCCACCGCCAGGGCGTTCGCCTGTCCCAGGCGCGCCGCGTCCGTGACGTCAAATTCGAACAGCCGCCACATCCCTACCAGGCTATCGGACTTGGCGATCTGGCGGCCGTTCAGCCATACGTTGGCGCGATAATTGATGCCGTCGAAGTGCAGCCACAGGTGCTGGCCGCGGGCGACTTTGGGCAATGTGAACTCGGTGCGGTACCACCACGACACTCGGAAAGGACTGTCGGCCGGCATTTCGATGTTGGAAAAGTTCTGGCCGATGGGGTAACTGACGCCTGGAACCGAGCGCAGGTTCATTCCGAAATAGGGGTCGGGATAAACGTGGTTGCGAACCAGCGCCGCAAAAACCGTGCTCGGCACCGAGGTGCCATACCACCCCGGCGTGGCGTGGCCGACTGCCGAGAGAGCGTCGCCTCTATCAGAGACGGATGCGGACGATTGAATTGCCCAGCCTTCTTTCAATTCAACCCTCGAATTCGGCGCGGACGCCGCATGCGCCGCCAAGCTGCCGCTGATTGTTGTGAGCGCGAGAAGAGCGAGAATGGACTTTATCATGTTCCCTCCGAAAGTCAGCATGGCCCAAACGCAGCTACGAATCAACGTCAAAATACAGTCGCCGGAAGATCGAGAAGTCGAAATACGTCTCCCCCCGTTTTGGTACTCGTGTCCTTGCGCGACCCTGGGCCGATGAATATAATGGTTTCGGGATGCTACCGACCGCTGGTCCACCGCCAGTCCGAGCTGGCTCACGGCTCGAATCGCTACGCTCCAGGCCAATTCACGACTTCTTCCCGGCGCTTTGCCATCTTCACCCTCAAATCGCTGAGTTGTGCTTCGCCACCTACCGGCGACGGCCCAGCCTCGGCGACCGGTTGCGAGCACAGCTCACACCCGAAAACGATGAACTCCGTGAGACGGCCGACCGGCTGGGTGAAAAAGGCGTGGCCTTTTGGGATGCCGCCCTGAGCGTAGCCATGAAGCGTGGAACCCTGACCGAGGCTTTCGTCCAGGCCGCGCTCTTGCATGATTTCAACCTACCTGAGCGGAGCTTCGTGCTGTCGCGGCAGCAGGTGATCGACAATTCCATCCGTGAAATTGTCCCTCAATTGACACCCGGCGAAGGATTGCTCGCCTGCTCGCGCGTGCGACTGGCCTCGGGTGAGATGGCCTACTTGCCGATGCTGGATTTCGTGTGCCCGTGCGTGGGCGAAAACGCCCGAGCGATCCGCAAGATGGTACTGCTGGCGGGCGCGCCCGATGGGGTCCTTGTCCGGTCCGGCCATTCCTACCATTATTATGGGGCCAGCCTGCTTTCGCAGGAGGGCTGGCTGCGTTTTCTGGCTTTTTCGCTCCTTTTCGGACCGGTCACGGATTCCCGCTACATAGCGCACCGGCTATTGGACGGTGAGTGCCGGCTCAAGATTGTTGACCCAACCGACGGATTCGTTCCGGTGATCGAGGACACCTTTAGCAATGATGCTGCGTAACCAAGCGGCGATCGTGGAACCCGAGGCGTGGACCCCAGCGTGGGCTACGCTACGGGCGCGCATCGACGGGCTGGTGACGGTCGCCGCGAAAGAAGCCGCCTTCGCCATTGGGGTCAGCGAAAGGGATCTGTTAAAACAACTCTGGCTGCATTTGCCGCGATTCTCGCCAAGCGAGATTGACGAGCCGCGATGCATCCGTGAAGAAGCCCGACGGCTGGCTGAACGTCTTCTCAGGTTGCGTGCGCCGTTCGCGCACTGGGAGAGTCAGCCTGACAGGGCCTCGCCAATTGTCATGTGCCACTCATCATCTGGCCTCCGGAATGGTGCCGGGCTGAAGCTCGCCGGCCAAAAGGCCGGCGCTACAGTCCGGACGCTGCACTTCGCGACTTGCGCTGACGAAGTCGCCCGCGTGATCCACGAGCGCTTTCACTACATCGGTTCGTTCCGCCGAGGACACCATCTTGGCCTATTCCCCTCGGAGGGCGCGACTATTCCGCTGGCGATGCTGACGCTGTCGCCGATGGACATTCGCAATCTCGACTCCATTTATCCGACTGCCGACGACCGAAGCCGGGTGCTGGTGCTCTCGCGCCTCTTTGCCTTCGACCGTGCGCCGCGAAATAGCATCAGCTACCTTATGGGACAGGCTTTCAGGTGGATCCATGCTGAGCTTCCCGAGATAGATATGCTTCTGACCTATCTCAACCCCAACCTCGGCTTCACCGGCGCCGCCTATCAAGCGTCAAACTGGAGCGCGTTTGTTGACGTCCCCACGCGCTACGCCTACCTCGCCGGGAATTACATCACTTACCGGACGCTGCTGAGCTTGCCGGCTGCCCGGCGGCGGGCCGTACGCTATTCGCAATACGAGCTCGAGCCCCTCAAGATTCTGCGGTACGGGCTCGCGAGAAGGCTGCATCCGGACGGCGCCGCCGCGAAGCGCGAGCTGCCGGCGTATTACTGAAGGGCCCGAATGCTCCTCTTTTACACAGGCGCCGAACTCGACAAACCCACCTACCGGCGGGGCATCCTGGATACGCTGAGTTATCCCAGCGGGCACGCGCTCGAGTATAGCTACCGGCGTCAGAACATTGATCCCAGGCTTGTCGATACCGACCTGAAGGGAAGACGGGCGGCGATCGTCTTTGTGGATGTTGACGACCAAAATCATGCTACCTACATGCCGGTTCGGCTGGCCCAAGTGGTGAAGCATTCGCCGCTGGCGGGCGCAGCCCCACGGGAGCGGATCGGGTTCACCCTGAGCTTGGGCGGCTTTGTGACCTATCCCGACGACGCACCCAACCCGCAAAACACCTGGCACGATGACCTGCTTCCCCTGGATGTCAGTCGCAAAGTGAATGGTCATTTCCGCTACTTTGTCATCGACTCGAACTTTGCTCCGGGTGGCGCGGCCACGGCAAAGGCGTGGGAAGATGCAGTGGCGGCGGTAGCGCGGTCCAGCAAGTTGCGCGGCGCGATCTTCGTCAAGCTGGACTTGAAGAATCTCGACAATCCTAACCCGCCGAAGTTGAGGTCCGTCGGAGAGCGGCAGGTTTACCAACTGCGTCCGGGAAAGGTCTACGGGCTCGATCTCTGCGTCTATCAGAATCCTCCTGCGGGCGGCGATGCGGCCCGAGAAGCGAAGATCGCCCTGACGCGCTCCAGCGAATTGCTGGAGGTGGGCCAGGCTTTCCAGTCGGCGGTCTCGGGCTTGGCGCAACAGACGGCACTGGTCTCGTGCAAGCGATCGATCGAAAAGAATCTGGTGGCGCTCGGTGTCACCATCGACGAACCGGTCGCCAACGTCGTCAATACGCCGCATCCGTTCTTTCTCTTGCGAATTTCGCTGCCCTGGGTCGTGCCCACCTTGATTGTTGTGAGCGCGTTTCTTGGCAGCTTCTTCGTCGCGCTCGATGCGGACACCATCAAAGAAATCCTTCCCAAGCTCGCCAATCAATCGGGCTTTATCAGCGTGGTAGCGAAGTGGCTCGGAGGCGCCTTTCTCGCCTTCACCGCTTACTTGGGCTTCCGCAAATTGCCCTCCGGGCAGTAACGGCCTCTACTGCGCCTGCTGATGGTGCTTGCGATTCAGGAGGTCGGTCCCAAGACCGAGCCAGCGCTCAACTCCTCACACGACTTATGTCTTTCCTCATCGGCTTGTGCTAGTCTATATGTCCACTATGGGCATAAGGGAACTTCTAAGACGAATCTTTCTGATCGACCTGATAAAAGGGTTGAGGCTAACCTTCTCGTATCAGCGGCCCAGCGCCACCTGCACCGAGCAGTATCCTCGAGAGCGGCCTCCGGTGGCAGAGCGTTATCGAGGCGCGCCCCGGCTCAACAATAATCCGGAGTCAGGCGAGACGCTGTGCATTGCCTGCAACCTGTGCTCGCTGGCCTGCCCCGAGAACCTGATCGTTGTAGGCTGGGAGCGCACCGAGGACCGCAAGAAGAAGCTGACTAACTTCACTTACGACCTGTCGCGCTGCATGTTCTGCGGACTCTGCGAGGACGCCTGCCCGGTGGACGCGCTCGAGCTGACCCAGGACTTCGAGATTGCCCAGTACACCCGCGAGGGCATGATCTGGGATCGCAAGATGCTCGAGGAGGGTCCGCAGCCCGTCCGTTACACACGCTGACCGCCGGACCCAAGACGCGCGCCGGAGCGCCCGAATGGCAGGTTCGCCGGGAAGGTCACGCGAACCCGCCACGCGAGCCACGCTTACCTACGTTCGACAACTACTCGCCCCGAATTGCAACGCTAATTTCCCTCTACCTCTTCTTCTTCGGCGGGACCACCGCGTCCTTGAACGCCTTGGCCAAGCGAAACTTCACCACGGTTTTGGCCGGGATCTGAATCGTCGCTCCCGTCTGCGGATTACGGCCGGTGCGAGCCTTGCGCTGGGCCTTCACGGCCTTGCCTAGGCCAGGGATGACGAACTGGCCGCCGGTCTTGCACTCCTTGGTTGCCAGCGCCGCCAACTCTTCCAGGAAACTTGACGCCACCTTCTTTTGAATTCCCGCCTTCTCGGCCAAATGTGCTACGACTTGCGACTTCGTCATCATGGATTGCTCCTTTGCTTCGCTCGAGTTTGTGAGTGTCCGACTCCTGACTCCGAAGGAACGATAAGCAAGATGCGCCGCGCTGTCAAGCGCTTCGAGATCTCAATCCGCAGATCCTCCAGCTTACAGCCATTACTGAGAGAAGTAAGGAATATCGGGGCCTGGCGGACTGAACACGCTATATTGCAATCTGAATGTCTCTCCCCGGGCCCGGCGATTCCGCTTGTTCCTCACTCGTCACCGGCCGCCCGTCACTGGTGACGCGTGCCCAATTGGGTTGCGACATCACGCCGTGCTGAGCATGCCATTCACTCCGACACCTCACTCGTGACTTCTGACGGCCAACTTGAAACCGCTTCTTGGTTCCACTATCGTTCAGGATCCGTGCCGGGAGCGAAGAAAAAGGCTCCAACACAGCGCGGCCCGTGGCCGCAACCGAAGAAGACTTCAACACAGAGTTCACAGAGGACACAGAGGCAACAGAAAAAAGTGCAAGGATACTCTCCCTGTCCTTTGTCTTCTCCGTGATCTCGGTGTTGAGGCCTTCTTTTTGGTTGCGGCCACAGGGCCGCGCTGTGTCAGAATCGAAAGTCGAAGCAAGAGCGCTTCTCAAACTGTTAACCTTCGCATTCTCGGAGAATCATCGTGTTTTCTTCTCGCACCAATTGGTCGCTTACCCCCAATCGCCTTGCCATCCATCTCGAGGAGCGGCGCCGCCAAGGGCTTTCGCTTCTCGACCTGACGGAATCGAACCCCACGCGATGCGGTTTCGACTACGATCGGGACGCCATTCTGGACGCGTTGCGGGAGCCACGTTCGCTAGCCTACGAACCCGAACCCCGCGGCCTCGCGCCGGCGCGGGCAGCGGTAGCCGCCTATTATGCCGAACGCGGCGCCCAGGTGGGGCTTCACCAACTCTTCCTTACCACCAGCACCAGCGAGGCGTACTCCTACCTTTTCCGTCTCCTCGCCGACCCCGGAGACGCCATCCTGGCGCCGCGCCCCAGCTATCCGCTCTTCGACTTCCTCACGGGTTTGAACGACGTCGAACTGATCCACTACCCGCTCGTCCCGCCCCTTCCCGCTATCAACGATCGGCCGGGCAAACCTGGGGCGCCCGGCGAGGAGGGCTGGCGGATCGACCTGGAGGCGATCGAGAGAACCCTGGGCGAACGCTCGCGGCGCGTACGCGCTATTCTGGCGGTCCATCCGAATAACCCGACGGGATCGTTCGTCCGGCCCGCCGAGCTCGATTTCCTGCTCGACTTGTGCGGCCGCCACGAACTGGCATTGATCACGGACGAGGTGTTTGCCGATTACACCTTCGCCGCGAGAGTCCCTCCCGCGGCCAGCCACGCCGGCGCCGCGCGCGCCCTCACCTTCACGCTGAGCGGGCTTTCCAAGGTTTCTGCCTTGCCGCAGATGAAGCTGGCCTGGCTGGTGGCGAACGGCCCGCCGGACCGTCTCGCGCCGGCGCTCGCCCGCCTGGAAGTGATCGCCGACACTTACCTCTCCCTGAGCGCGCCGCTCCAGCACGCACTTCCTGGCCTGCTCGCCCTGCGAAAGCAGGTCCAGCCGCAGATCCTGGCCCGCTTGCGCCAGAACCTCGCCTGGCTCGATCGGAGCCTCGTCGCCGAGCCTCGAATCAATTGCCTTCCGAGCGACGGAGGCTGGTACGCCATCCTGGCCGTTCCCGCCGCGAGGACCGACGAAGACTGGGCCGTCGAGCTTCTGACTCGCGACGGCGTCATGGTCCATCCGGGCCACTTTTACGACTTCGAGTCCGAGGGCCACCTGGTGGTGAGCTTGCTGCCGGCCCCCGGAGTTTTCCAGGACGGAGTGGAGAGGATCGTGCGAATGGTGAACCGTGAATGGTGAAGGGGCAAGAGGGAGCAAATCAGAAATGAGAATGCAGAAATCAGAAGCCAGCGCATTTTCGTCTCGGGATCCCACTCCAAGGTGAGAGTTCTTCACCATTCACTTTTCACCTTTCACTATATTTCTTTACACCGTCGAGTACTTGGCGCACAGAGCTTTGATTTGCGCGATTTGCCTGGGTACCGCGATCATGGCATCTTCGCGGCCCTCATATTCGAGCGACATAAAGCCCTTGTAGCCGTGCCGGGCGAATATCTGCCACACGCGATCCAGGTCGATGGGCGTGCCGTCGTCGAAGCGATCGCGGATGTGGGTCATGGTGGCATAGGGGACGCACGCCTCGATTTGCGCGTAGCCGTCCTCGGCCGGCGTGGGAACGAAATGGGTGATGTCGAGATTCACGCCGGCGTAGGGCGAATCGACGCGATGGAGAATCTCCAACAGGGTGCCGGCGTTCTGCGAGATGCCCCCGTGATCCTCGATGCCCAGCGTGATGCCCTTCTTGCCGGAGTAGTCGGTGGCCGCCTTCATAATCTCCACCACCCACCCGACCCCCTGGTCGATCGTCGCGCCCCGCGGCAGCGTGCCGGCGAAGACACGCACGTGCGACGCGCCTAGCCGGTCGGTGGCATCCACCCATTTCTTAATCTCCTCCAGGACCGCGGCGCGCTTTCGAGGGTCGGCTTGAACCATGGTGGCGCCGATGGCGGTGCCGGAGAATTCCACCCGGTTTAGAAAGCCGAGGTGTCGCAAGCCCACTAGGTACTCCGGGTCAGTCGATTTCAGCCAGTACGCCGTCAGGTCGACGCCGCAGATGCCCAGTTCCACCCCTTTAAGGATCATCTCCTCCATCGTCATCTTGCCCTTCTGGAGGTACCGGAAATAAGAATAAGCGCAGCACCCGGCGAAGAGCCGCGGCTCGGCAGCCGCCTTTTCCGCCGCCACCGGATCATCCGATTTTGCCCGCCCGCCCAGGGCGAATGCCCCAGCGGCCGTGGCCAGGAATTGCCGCCGAGGGATGGAATCTGACATGGGATACCCTTCGCGAACTGAGCCCATCAGGTCCATGCACTATTTAAGAAGAAAACCGGCTACGGCGATCATTTCCTAGACTAAGACTAGCTAGGCTAGCAGGCTGCGGAAAAAGGGGTCTCTGTCATGCTGAGCGCAGCGAAGCATCTCTCTTAACTTCTTGAAAACAGAGAAGAGAGATCCTTCGCTTTGCTCAGGATGACATGCGCAGAAGGCCCTTTTCTGCCAGCCGGCTAGCCCAGTAACCCAACGGCTCGACAGCGCAATCACCCGATGACTCAATGATTCAATGACTCAATTCTTTCACCGCCACTTCTTTGAAGTACACGACATCGCGGTCGCTGTGGTTCTGCAAACCGATGTAGCCTTCCTTCGGGCGCCGCCCGCGGTCCGGCTCCCACTTTTCCTTCTTGGGCGGGACCGGATCTCCTTCCGTGTAATCCGTCACCTTCTCGCCGTTCAGATCCACGATGGTGCGTGGACCGTCGAGCGTGATCAGCATGGTGTTCCATTCCCCGGGCGGCTTCTGCGGGCGTGCCATCGCCTTCACCAGCGAGTACAGCACGCCGGTGCAGTGGTAATCGTCGCCGCTGTTCTCGATCTGCACTTCGTAGCCTTTGTTCACGGGCATCCATGGTTCGGTGGGCTGCTCGGGAATGCGGATGAACACGCCCGAGTTCGAGTCGTTTCGCACGGCTTTGAATACGACGCGAATCTGCGCGTTGCCGAATTTCTGGCCCGTGTACCACAGCAGCCCCATGCCGCCATGAGGCTTCAGCAGCCCGTCCTCCACGGTGAACCCGCCCGGCCCTACGTGCTCCCAGCCGGTGAGATCCGTCCCGTTGAAGAGTTGCTTCCAACCGGAGTCCTGCGCCGCAGCGTCCTGGGCGGGTGCAGGTGAGAAGCTCGAAACAAAAACGGCGAGCGAGAGAACAACGGCGCGGAACATCATCACCTCCAAGGGCCAAACCGGTTGAGGAAAGGCAGCTCTTTTATACGCCGCAGCCGGAGTATAATCAAGGGATCAAGGTTAAATGATTTCCGATGGAGACCATCGTGACTGATAATCCCGCCTCTCCCTGGAACGAGCGCTATTTCGCTTGGCTGCGGTATCTCACGGCCGTGACCGAATCGGTCAACGCCGGGCAGTCGATCCCTTTGGGGCCATCGGCTGAACCGCTGGTGCCGCCGCCTGTTCAGGCTCGACCACGCCAGCCGGTGAAAGTGGTCTATTGTGCGCCGCACCCGGACGATGAATGCCTGGTAGGGGGGCTCGCGTTGCGCCTCAAGCTGGAAGCTGGAGCTCGTGTCACCGATATAGCCATCACCTTGGGAAGTGACGTCACGCAGAAGGAGCGCCGCCGCCGCGAGCTGGAATGCGCCTGCCGCGCCCTCGGATTCGATTTGGTGGTGCCCGTGACCGCTGACGGACCACTGGGCTTCGACCGCGTTTACAAGAAGACTCGCGACAATGAGCCGGACGAGTGGGAAGAAAAGGTGAGAATCCTGAGCGAGATTTTCGACCGCGAAAAGCCCGACGTGGTTTTCGCGCCCCACGACGACGACTTCAACACCACTCATGTCGGCACCCATTACCTCGCCTTTGAAGCCCTGGGCGAGTACATCGAAAAGAACGACCTCGGCCCTTTGCCGCTGGTGGAGACCGAATTCTGGCATCAACTCGCCGCTCCCAACCTGATGGTAGGGCTGACGCCCGAGACGGTGGCCACGCAACTGGTGGCGGCCACCGAGCACGCCGGCGAGATGATTCGCAATCCTTACCATCTGCTTCACGCCGGCCGATTGATGGATGGTGTCCGCCGGGGCTCGGAAGTGGTGGGCGGCCAAGGCGCCGCCGCCCAACCCTTCACTTTCGCCGAGCTCTACCGCGTGATCTTTGTTCGCGGACGCGATATCCTCGGCCCTCGGCCCGGCGGCCTCATCCTCCATCCCCGCGAACCGGTGGACCTGGCCAAGATCGTGGCCCGATTCATCCGTACGTGATCGGGTGTCAGTTCTTTCTTCCCGTCGGGGCCCAGGCGTCTTTTCACACCCGCTGAGTGCTGAGAACTGTTAGCCCGCATTTGTTACCACGAACGCCGGTGGAAGGGCGGGGCTTCAGCCCCGCCCTGCCAAATCCTCGTGAGAAATCCGGGTTGAGGACTGTCGAAACAATTGACCGGCGCAGCCGGTTTGGACTACCATCAGTCCTCGGCCGGTGATGAGCGCCGTCTGATTGCCACCCATGATCAGCGACAAAATTGGAAAAGCTTTTTCCTATCCTTACGAAGCAGTGGTGGGCTTCTTCGCGTCGAACCGCTTCAACCCGAACGTCCTCACCTTTACCGGCTTCGCCATCAATCTGTTCGCCGCCTACCTCTTCGCCACCGGTTACTTTCGCTGGGCCGGAGCCGCGGTGCTGCTGGCCTCGGTGTTCGACCTCACCGACGGTCCCGTGGCGCGTGTCACCAAGCGCGTGACGCCCTTTGGCGGCTTCTTTGACTCGGTGCTCGACCGTTATTCGGACCTGTGCCTGTTGATCGGGCTTCTCATCTATTACGGGCGCATCGCCCGCTTCCTTTATGTGACCCTGGTGGCTATCGCCATGATCGGCTCGGTGATGATCAGCTACACTCGGGCGCGTGCGGAGAACCTGATCCCGACTTGCAAGGTCGGATTTCTGGAGCGCGCCGAGCGGATCGTTCTCATCATCATCGGCGGGCTTGCGGACCGCATGGCGCCCGTCCTCTGGGTGATCGCCGTCTTCTCCAACCTCACCGTAATTCATCGAATGATCTACACCTACCAGCACTCGAGAGTCGAAAGCTGAATCAGTAGTCCAAAGTCGAGAGTTGAAAGTCAAAAGCGGATCTCCCTCCGAACCTCTATCGCAGCCCGAGCCAGCCACAGTTGATGACGACCCTCTCCAAGGGGAGAGAGCCTGCCCTGAGCTCAGCGAAGGGGTACGGCGAAGCCGGGGGTGAGGGGTCGTTTTCTTCCACGGGCTGGCCCAGAGCGCAAGCTCTGCGAATAGAGTCTTCCATGTTTTTGGCCTCCTCCCTTCGGGTTAAGACTCCGATCGCAGAGCTTACGCTCTGCGCCAGCCCGGAGAGAGGTGAGAGGATGCCGATCTGCCCGGGGGGGGCCGGCGGCCCTGGGCTCTGCAAGCCCGCCCCCTCGAGGTTTCCACGGTGGCTTCGTTTCCGCTTTTCGCCGACGCCGATCCTTTGTTTTCAGCCAAATCGGTGGCTTCGTTTTTGAAAAAACCGCGGGTCGAAGGTTGAAGGCTGCCTGTCCGGGCGGCCGCCCGAGAAGAGCCGGAGTTCGGAGCAAAGCAGCAAGCAGAAGCCGGTGGGCAGTCGGCGGCAGGACCCTTGCCGTGGGGATCTGCCACGCGACAGTCGGCCCTTTGCCCCGGCTTCGGTGGCGGGATCTCCGTCGATCCGCCATCGCAACCCGGGCTGGCGCAGGGCGCAAGCCCTGCGAATCGAGTTCCCATGTTTTGGCCTTCTCGCTTCGGGTTAGACACTCCGATCGCAGAGCTTACGCTCTGCGCCAGCCGGGAGTCGTGAAAAGAATGGGGGTGGGCTACGTTATTTCGCCCCTTCGGGGCTTCCGTACTTTTGCCATTTGCCTTTTGCCCTTTGCCCTTTGCCTTGCCTTCCTTTTCCTCGGCCCTTTGCACCGGCTTTGGTGGCGGAATCTCCGCCGATCCGCCATCGTGACCGCCGTCGGGTTTATCGGGATCGTCTGCGCCGTTGGGCCCGCTGTCTTCCCGGCTCCCCGCTCCCGACTCCCCACTCCCTTCTTCTTTCTCCCGGGCGAAGCGTTCCTTCCGCACCTTCAGCAGCAGTTGCAGCTTGCGCTCGATCTGCCGGTCCGTCGCCTCCATCTCCTTGAACAGGATCAACCCGTCCCCGCTGCACTTCACCAGGCGCGACTCGCGCTCCACCTCCGTCTGCGGCGCGTGCTCCGCCCGATACCGAGCCTGCGATCGCCGGTAGCATTCGAGCTCGTCGTTCAGGTAGCTCGTCAGATTCTCCCACTCCTTTGCATCCAGCGTCTCCCCCGCCTCGACCAGAGCGAATTTATATTCCGCGTACCAGTTGCGCTCGCTGACGCCATAGACCGCTTGCCACAGGTACTGATCGCGGCGCGTCAGTTGACGACCCTCGGCCTTCTCCAGGAGCTGCTCTAAGAAGCTGAGGAGCATCTCGAACTTGCCCGCCGAGTCGGGGAGCCGGATCAGCCCCCGCTTCTCCACCTCGGCGCGGGTGGCGTCCAGGGCAGCGTTCTCGCGCCGCTCCTCGCGGCCCAGGTCGTCCTTCTCGGCCGCTTCCAGTTCCCGCAGCTTGATAGCGGCGTCGAGCCGATCGAGCTGGCCGCGCAGCCACCAATGGTTGGTGAGATCGTCGAGCAGCATGGCCTCCACGGGAGCGCCGGGGGGATAAGAGGCGTAGAGTCCCTGGCGGATGCGCTCGCGCTCCAGCGGGTCCTCGTCGAGTTGGGCCATCAGTTGGAGGCGGCGCTGGGAGGAGTACTGGCCCGTCTTGAGACTGTTGAGGCTGGCGATGCGCTTGCCCATCGAGGAGCGGGGACCGGTGGACTTGCCGGAGTTGCCGCGGTTGGCGGAGCGCTTGCGATCGGAAACTCCGCGAGTGGGCTGGGCGTCGCCCAAGCTGGGATCGGGATTGGGGGCCGGGGAGCCAGAATCAATCAAAGGTTCAGCAGTCATTGGTTTCTCCGTTTCGGAAGAATTGCGAATGGTGAATTGTGAATGGT
>Ga0335081_10014280_pt1 | contig 12848 bp, 14 predicted proteins | sample Lox_Sample_35_FD_206713 | JGI IMG/M metagenome (GOLD analysis project Ga0335081, IMG submission 206713) | Soil microbial communities from Loxahatchee National Wildlife Refuge, Florida, United States - Lox_Sample_3.5 | ecosystem: Environmental > Terrestrial > Soil > Wetlands | place: USA...
TCGAACGTCGGGACAAGGAAATGGGAAAGAGACGTCAGTGGCTTGAAACAACCATTATGGAGCTGCTACTGAATTTCAACTAAGAAAAAGATTGACTCTGTGTCTAGGAATATATGACAAAGAGACTACTGCTTATGGCGGCGGTCTTTGTGCTAGCTTTAGCGGGGTTAACCTTTGGTTCAGACATAGATCAAAAGACTAAGAAAGGTTCCTATATTTTCGCCGGACAAACGGAGCCATCCGAGCAGGTCGTGGGATATAATATGGTAATGCTTACAATCAGGGATGCCAGTTTCGCATCTGCTGTTGAAGGTGCTACGGTTAAAGTGGTGCCTTGGATGTCGATGCACGGCCATGGTTCCCCGGAAGAAACACGGGTAAAGGAAAAAGGAAACGGTGTATATTTAAGCCAGTTCCCCCGGTTGATTTTTTGATCAAGATCCGAGAAACACTGGACAAGTAGAACGCACAGTGATTCTTTCACGTGAACAATCTTATCGGAAAGTGAATATAACCTTCCTTTTGTGGCTTCGTTGCGCTTCGCAATGCGGCTGGCCTCCATTATTCAAGCTTAAAGTATTCTGCACATCCTATTAATTGGTTTCTGTTGCAACCGTGCAAGTGCAACTCGGAAATCAGAATTGCCAAGAGAGCAAAAATTCTGTTTGAAGTTTTTAATCAATCGTCCTTCCTTTGCCGGTTTGAGGTTCCCATTCTCTTAAACGCTTCAATTATCAACCTGTTATTCGATAATATCTACCCGTAATAGATCAAATCGATATGGGTGACTTAGGTTACGGAAATTCCGATGGATTCAGAATATCTTTCAAGTCTAACGTACGTCTTTTGAATAGGGGCTTAACAAGTTCAAGTCCAGGTTGATATATAGATTTTCCCAGATCTTTTGCATAGCGATTTTAAAAGTCTACTTTATTTCCACTCTTTAGATTAAATAATATTAGGCTTTTAAAAAAATCAAGTGTCATAATGATGAACTCTTGCAAGGAAAGGATTATCATGAAATCGCTTATTGTTACCGTTCTTCTGCTCATCAGTGTGAATGTATACGCTGCATCAGGTTATCACGTTATCAATAAACTTCCGTTAGGAGGTGAGGGAGGTTGGGATTACTTGACTGTCGATAATGTTTATCATCGCTTGTACATTTCCCGGAGCACCCATGTTATGGTTGTCGATACTGTGACTGATAAAGTGGTTGGTGATATTCCCGACACGCTGGGAGTCCACGGGATAGCAATCGCCCCCGAACTGAGGTGTGGCTTTATCAGCAATGGTAAGGCAAATACTGCCTCCATATTCAACTTAGACACCCTGGAGGTAATCAAGCAAGTTAAAACTGGAGAGAACCCGGATGCCATACTATATGAACCTTTTTACCTCCGGGTATTCACCTTTAACGGGAAAAGCAAAGACACTACCATTTTTAATGCATTATCAGGCAAGGTTTTGGCAACGATTGCTCTTGGCGGAAAGCCGGAGTTTGCAACAACTGATAATAAGGGCAGAGTGTTTGTAAATATCGAGGACACAAACGAGATAGTAGAATTGGACAGCAAGAATCTTTCGATTACGAAACGGTATTCTTTAAAACCTTGCGAAGAGCCATCGGGAATGGCAATTGATATTGAACATCATCGGACATTTTCAGGATGCCACAATAAGATAATGGCAATCATGGACGTGGATTCAGGAAAATTAATTGCTACTGTACCTATTGGGGCAGGCGTTGACGCAAATGCTTTTGATGCAGAGACCGGGCTTGCCTTTAGTTCAAACGGTGAGGGAACGCTCACGGTAGTTCGAGAAGCATCGCCCGGGAAGTTTGATGCGGAGACAATACCGACCCAACAGGGTGCTCGTACAATGGCGATAGATACAAAGACCCAAAAAATATATCTGCCCATAGCCAAGTTTGCTTCGGCTCCTGCGCCAACGTCTGAAGTACAGAAACCGCGCCCCGCTATGATTAAAGATAGTTTTTCGGTTCTTGTAGTTGGGAAATAAGTCGGGTATTTACTGATATAGCAAGAATATCTGTTAAGACGTGAATGAAAATGAAAATGCCTGTCACTAGAATTACCGATATCATCCATTTTCTGGATTAAAGGAGAAAATGATGTCTGAGCCACAGTAAGCTTGGAGTCTCGGCAGCGCGGTTCTGTCAGGTGGGTCAGCTTCACACCGGCGGTAACATTAATAGCCTTAGTTACGTCTCGCGAAGCTTCCTTTATTGTGGTATACTAATTTCCGAGTGTAAATTCGTGTCTATGGGGGGATAAATGAAGGTCAAGAGCATTAAAGCCGCAGCTAAGAAAAAAAAGAACAAGAATGGAGAGGTTATAGATATCAAGAACTTTGTAGGCAAGAAGAATGCATCCTCTGAAAAATTGATCCTTAAGGATGTCAGGGCGATTGCGGAAAAGATGGGGGTTGACGCCGGGAACTTGAATAAGACAGAGCTTGTAAGGAAAATCCAGAGAGCCGAGGGTAATAAAGATTGTTATATGTCTGCGCAAGTGTTGAATTGCGAACAGACGAATTGTCTTTGGCGTGACGACTGTACTCCATTCTGAGCTTGTTTCGAAAGACTCCTCCGATGAAACTCTGGGTAGATAAATGACACAGGGTTTCTAGTATTGCTGTAATCTACCCCCCGCTGCCCTGTGACCCGTCTTTATCGACAATTTGACTGCGACCGGCGACCCCAAACCTCTGCCCGATGGCGGGACTGAGAAAAAGCCAACCTTTTCCCATATCGGTTAACCGACGTTTCATCGTGAATCATGGGAGATACTCTTATGTCAAAACCGATAACCGTTACCTTCGAGGGCAATGAATATGTCTGGGATGGGAAGAAATGGTTCGGCAGAGTTACTTTCCTTGAACCACCAAAAGCCATTGTATCAAAACTCCACGCATTATCTGCTAACCAGTTATCCGTTGAGGATGAAACAATTACCGACATCGATGAGCTATTGCGGAGAGCCAACCATGCACAAAAGCATGGACAAATCAGGAGAGCTTTAAAATTAGCTCGGCTAATTAATGACCTGAGACCAAAGCATGTAGAAGCAGTTGCCATGCTTTGTGGTATCCTCAGAACGGTAAATCAACCCGAAAAGGCTTTATTGTTGGCAGATAGATTCCGTTACTCAAATTATTCCCCCATTCTTACATCCCGTGCTTCTGCGCTGTGTGATTTAGAGCGTTGGGAAGAAGGGCTGAAACAGATTCGACAGGTTATTGCTATTGAAATGAAATCAAAAAAAAGTAGCGGAAGTCGGGCGGCTTTATCGGTTTATAGCAGAATCAAAGATAATGCGCCGGATTTGTTTGATGAGTAACAAGTGTGATTGTTGGTGGCATGGTCGGTAAGTATGAAAATTATTTCCGGTGGACAGACTGGGGCTGACAGAGCAGCTTTAGATATAGCCATTGAACTGGGGATGGATTACAGCGGTTCTATCCCTAAAGGCAGACTTGCTGAAGATGGCACTATTGATTCAGAAAAGTATCCCCACCTGACGGAATTAGAGGAGGGGGAGTATATTGCACGCACACGAAAGAACGTAGTAGATGCAGATGCTACACTTGCATTCACGGATGGTGCAGTAACAGGTGGCACAAAAAAGACGATTGAATTTGTCAAGGAGTATAAAAAACAATATCTCCATATCAATCTCAAAAAAATATCCGTTGAAGACGCTGTGGAGGAAATAACAGACTGGCTTAATATAATCAAGCCTCAGTTTCTTAATGTGGCTGGCTCACGGGAATCTGTCGCTCCTGGCATCTATTCAAAAGTTCATGAAGTCCTAAAAATAGTGTTTCAAAAATTCCCAAGCTGGAAGCGGTGAGATGTTTATCATTTCAGCCAATCAAAATCGACAGGAGACCACCCCATTTCTCGATTCCATAAAATAACCCTGTTCCTATTCCTTTCCATCTGCCTCACAGGATACGGCCCGATCGGAATGGGCTATGCATCCCTGACGTCCACCTCAGGTTTTAAACCCATCGAGATGGATAAACGTGTCCTCGCAGAGCCGGGTGCGGAAGATTTGGCAAAGCAGTTGCCGAATACCTGCCAGGAGCTATCAAGACGGTTGAAAAAACAGCAATGCCACGATTTTGCAAAACCTGTTGGAATTTATGTCTGTGCTTCGGAGGGTAGTTTTACAAATTACACTGGTCTATCGAAGCAGGCTCGAGGGGCAATCACAACCAAGGTGTTTCTTTCAGGCAAGTTAAAGATCTAGAGTTCAATGAAACCACCAAGGCTATCTTGATTCATGAATTGTCACACCTGCAACTTCAGCAGAGGGGCAGCTCGATATTTATCACTATACTGCCAATATACCTGCATGGCTTCAGGAAGGGCTTGCCGTCTTAGTATCGAATGGGGGTGGTGCAGGGAATATTAATGAGGCGGGTGCGGTGAGAGCGATTTTAGGGGGGAGGCATTTTACCCCAGAGGCGCATGGAAGCTTCTGGTTTCACAAGTCAGGTAGTTCCTATGGATTGGATAAGCATATATTCTACAGGCAAGCCTCATTGTTTGTTGCATATCTTAAGAATCGGTCTGAGGTGCAATTTGGATTGTTCATGCTTGCAATTGAGGACGGAGGGAATTTTGATAAATCCTTCCATTCAAAATATGGCACGAGCATTGATGAAACATGGCAAGATTTTGTGACTCAGCTCAGGAACAAGCAGATAGAGATGCATCTTGCGTATAAACAGCAACGTTTATTATTGTCTTATCCGTTTCCATTTTATGCCACATTTCAAGAAAAGCTCTATGCGCATCTTTGGTTGTTTAGGCACGATGATCTTTTTCTTGTCCACCCAACAGTCATTATTGATTGAAAGGACAAAATCATAATCTCCAAGATAATGTCCACATCGTTATTCTTAAAAAAAAAATTGGGATGGCGTGCCCGCTTGAAGTTATTAATACCCGCTGGCATGGTTCAAAAATACCTTTATACATCTACTCTTGATCGGTACTCCTTGTTCGCGATAGCTAAATTAAGTGGTGAAACATGGTCAACGTGGTGTTTAAAATCAAAAAAATGTATTGACGGTTTGGTGTAAGTATTTTTTGGGCAAGACGCGATATCGATAGGAAATGATGATAGTATAAAATATCGGAACAATTTTATGACATGGCGATGCTTTTTATTTGAGTGAGCGTAAAATCTTGACCACGTTGCCCCTGTTTTGGCTTCCTTAGTAAATTCGTTAAAAATCAGCAATTTCTATTTCGGGGCGACGTGGTCACAAGAATTACTTTACAAAGCGTCACGTTGTGCTATATTTTTCTTTTGTAATGGAAGCAGCGTGACTTTTTGATAATCCGGACTGAAAAGAGGTTTGATTAATAATCATGGCAGAATCAGGCGATACATATGCTACCCCGCGAGCGGACGCCGGCAAAACAGGTGGAACTCCGGACCCCGTTGATATCTTATTGAAATACATGAAATCCGGCTTCAGGGGCATAACCGGAAACACATTCAACTTTTGCCGTGCACTTTGCGAGATCACAGAAGGTGCGATAGGAAGAACAGATCAAGAAAGCAGCCTCGTCTACGGATGGTACACTTTACGCGGACAGCAAAAGGACATTCTTCAATTTAAGGAAAATTCCGTCTACGAAATTATTTATGAAATAAATAACGAAATCACGTTGCATTTGATCGATCAGCAAGATTATCAGCATTTAAGAAAGCGCCTTAACATTTATCCCCTATCCATCTTGATCAGTAAATTTGAAATGGAAAAGGAATTTAAGGCAGTCCTGGACATATACAAGAAAAGACAACTCGAGGAACAACAGCGAAATGAGGCCAAGCAAAGAAAATTGCAACAAGAAGACGCCATCGAATTAATACTCAAGAAAATCGAGCAGTCGCGTAGTGATGATATTATTTTCCCGATACGAGGCATCAAGAATATCTACGCGTTGATTAAAAAGGGATACGAGCCAGGAATGTGCGACAATCCTGATCTGTGGGTTGATGCTGAGGAATTCGCAAGCCTGTACTATAAGAACCAGATAAACGGCGAAGAACTATTGTTAATTGGCAGGGAAAAACTGCAGGCCGTAACCGAGCAAAGCAGAATAGAGTACAAGTTTGTTGTCGCAAAAAGCAAAGACAGGCCCAGGGACTTTCGTGATAAATATAACAGGTTCAACAGAATAAAGCACGGTGAACTACCGAGAAACTGGAAAGAGGATTTCTTTAAAGGACTCGATATTCTCACCACCTACCCGGAAGAACTCAAGAACAAGACGGTGACCGATTTAGAGGTTATGGCAAAGGCAATAGATGACGTTATCGTCGAACGAAGTCAAATCGACGAGGGGTTGCTTCCCTATGACGCCTTGTTTAAAAAGGATACAAGAAAGATCCTGGTGGACACCTTAGCAGGCCAAAAACCTCTTCCAGAAATACGAAAAAATCTTGATTATCTTGAGCACACCGGCATGGTTCAGCCAGCATACCGGGACAGTCTTCTTGAATTGATGAACCTGGGGGCGGCGGGAATCGTGCTGTACGATCACCTGACAAAAAAGGACCGGGAAGCGACACTTACATTTATTCAACAATTACCGCTCCATAAAACGGCCGGTATAGGGAAAATTTTAGAAGGGATAGAAATCAAGGAGATCTCAGAAAACAATGATTTCAAGAGCTATATTTACACGAAGGGTCAACTGAGTTCTGCGGAGAGCCACAAAAAAAGAATAAAGGTAATTGTCGCCTCGATCTTGAAAAGTATCCCCGGCGAGATCAGCGAAGAAAATATCACAGTTGCCATGCTGCCCTACATTAACGAACTTGGCCTAGATGAACTGGACAGAATACGGCAACGGATATTAGAGTTGCAAGAAGTTGTAGCGACCCGCCAGGAATAGAAGCACTACGATTCTGGAACATGAGATGCGGCAGTCGACATTCTCTTGGTTAAGCAGTGAAAAGTGCCGGACTCGGATTATGCACCGCCAAAAAGTTCGTCGAAGTGCATGGCGAGTGGATATTGGTGTAAAGCATGCAAGGAAAAGGCAGCAGGCTCAGTTCATGCTGACGAATCAGTGTCAAGGTGAGGACACATCTAAAGATGAAAGATAAAGGAGGAATTACCATGAAGAACGAAGATGAACTGCAGTCAACCATCGAGCACCTGGTCCAGCGAGGCAAGGGCATCCTTGCCGCCGACGAGAGCGAACCGACCATCGCCAAACGGTTCAAGGCGGTCGGCGTTGAATCCACCGAGGCCAGCCGGCGTTCCTATCGATCCCTTTTGTTCACCACGCCTGGCGCCGCAGAATACATCAGCGGCGTCATTCTCTTCGAAGAGACCCTGGGCCAGACCTCGGATGACGGAACGCCGCTGCCAGAGGTGCTGTCCCGCCAGGGCATCGTGCCTGGTGTCAAGGTGGACAAGGGGAAGATCCCCCTCGCCCACGCGCCGGGAGACGAGGTTACCCAGGGTCTGGACGGCCTGGCAGAGCGTCTTAGAACATACAAAGCGCAGGGGGCGCGCTTTGCCAAATGGCGCGAGGTGTATTCCATCGGCGTTCAGAATCCCACGAACCTCGGAATCAAGGCCAATGCGGAAATGTTGGCGCGCTACGCAGCCGTATGCCAGGAGGAGGGTTTCGTTCCGATCGTTGAGCCGGAGGTGCTGATTGACGGCGATCATACCCTGGAGCGCTGTTTTGAAGTCACCGAGGCGGTCCTGCATGCGGTGTTCCATGCCCTGCATCGGCACCGAGTGATCCTGGAATATACCGTGCTTAAGCCCAGCATGGTGCTGCCAGGTAAGGAGCATCCTCCTAAGGCAAGGCCTGAGCAGGTGGCTGCAGCGACGGTCAAGGCACTCCGCCGCACTGTGCCTGCGGCAGTACCGAGCATCAATTTCCTGTCCGGGGGTCAGGGACCCATGGAAGCAACGTCCAACCTGAACGCCATGAACGCCTTGTTCCCGAATTCACCCTGGGAGCTGTCGTTTTCCTATGGGCGAGCTCTGCAGGAGACTGCGCTACATGCGTGGGTTGGCAGAAGGGAAAACTCGTCGGCCTCACAGCAGGCGTTTTACCAGCGCGCCAGGATGAACGGCCTCGCGCGCCTCGGCAAATACTCGTCGGAGATGGAGAAGAGTGTCTGATTTAGAAGTTGCCGGACAGGCAACATTCAGGGGCTCTTCCCCTGACCTGAACGGCGACAATGCATCGAGGAGTTTGTCGGACTTTGACTTTGTATAGATATTTTTTAAACCTAAAAAGAACAATTTCAATTGAATCAGTTCTTTATAGGGAAAGTCCGACGTCTCCTAGCGCGCTAGCTCCTGAATCCCCAATTATCGCGTTTCCGGCATACTGCTCACGGTAAGTCAACAAGGCAGGTTTGATCGACAGCAGAGCGGATGAATGGGCCACGAGTAGTGTTGCTAAAATAAAGAGCAAACCTAACATATCAAAGTCATGTTTATTTAACGAAATCCGGAGAAGACATCCAGACTATTGATTTTAGCAAAGCTGCACGCGCTATCAAAACAGAAGATAGAGAACGCATTATTGCCAGGGGAAATGATCCCTATTGAACTGAATTACGCAGAAAAAGAATCTCTGACCTATTCTCAGCAAGCGTTTCCCCAATTCACGAAATGCGTCCCTAGGCCGCTGCTATGAAATGGACCAAATTGTTCTTATCGCTAATAACAATCATAGCATCGGTTGTTTTATGCTGTCAATTTATTGCAAATTAAATTTCCAACTAAAAGAACAAAACCGATTATGCTGAACTCAACAATGTGAATACGGTCTTTTCGGTGTTGAAGTATGGAAACGACAAATTTTCGTAATTTTCGAGGAAATCAAAAAGCTGTATTTGTCAGGGAAGAGTGAGCGAGAATTACGACAAAATATCGAAGCTGTGTTGAACGAGCTTATTGATAAAGTCTTCAAGGAAATCAGGGAAGCGAACAAAGACTCAATCGAGGGTAGGTTAAAACAATCCTTCATCGATATTCTTTTTAGTCCGAAAGAGATCAAGAAGGGTATTCCTGAACTAATGCCCGTGCATTCTCTCTGCTAGGCGCGGGCGTCAAGAGGGGCAGGTTCTTTAGTTTTTCGAAGTTTTTCTTTAGTTCCTTGCTGTTCGACATATCTCTTTATTGCTTCAAGAGTAACATGACCGACGCTCCCAACATAATACGCTCTATGCCAGAACACCGGTTTCCTGCAAATCTTCTTAATATAATCGGAAAATTCACGGCGCATCCTCTGGAACTCGCAGACTTAAGGTTGTTTACCAACGTGGATATGTTTAGGGCAGGGTGGATGTCTACAAGCAGATCCACGTGGTCTTCCCCGCCGCCAAACTCGAGAAGACTACATCTCCAACTCTGGAGTATGTTTGCAAACGTTTTTTCGGCGTACTTCAGCATTTTGCCCGTAAATACTTTCCTCCGGTATTTTGTCACCAGGAAATATGCAGCCTAAGCAAATAAACAGAGTGTAAGGTTTATTTGTTTGGTTAATTTATCATGTTGCCTAATATATGATATACACCATGGCATTGTCAAGCGTGAACAGATTCAGTGTCAACAGATTCAGGTGCTACCCAACGGAAGAACAGAAGCTCGCTCTCTCTCTCGCAGTGGATGAGCTGCCAGCTTCGAAAGTCCGAGAAAACCAAAGGGGTGAACAGCACTGGATCCTCGATAAACGCACACAGGGATCGTTGATCTTTGTCCTCCTGATTTTCTCTTTTTTCGGAATAAGCCATAAAATGCTGACACAACAACTCCTCCAGCTGGAAAGACATGCGCAAAGCGCCGGTGATAACGTAGGGGTCGGCTTCGAAATCGAGATCGCGGCGCACATCAATAATGAGTATGTTTTCGCCGGCTTCTAATTATTGTCTCAATTCATCCGGTGTTATGCGCCCCATGGCGTGCGTCTTTCAAATACGCTTACGCAAAGAATATTTCCAAAGGACATAAATGGCCAGACCTCCGGCAACGAACGCAAAGAGTATTTTCCCCATGCTTCCAGTGTAGCTTAAGGCTCGATCAAGCTCTTCGCTGAATATATAGCCGACAAGAGAATATGCCCCAGCCCAAAGGAGTACTCCAAGAACGTCGAATAGCATAAAGCGTGGCAGGGACATGCGGATGATGCCCGCCAAAGGTGTTGACACGACGCTTAGTCCGGGGAAAAATCTTTTTATCAGGAGAGACCAAGCGCCATACGTTCCAAAGACGTCTTCTGTACGGCGGACACAGGAGTCCGGTTCGAGAGCAATACGGCAGATCGAGGACAACACCTTGCTTCCGCGTTTGCGGCCTACTGTATACCAGAAAATGTCACTCAGTAACGCAGCACAGACTCCCAAACCGATGCAGAGAAACAGATTCAGTCGCCCAGCACCAGCAAGGGCCCCCATAGTAATGAGCAGAGGGCCGCTCGGCAGAGGAAACCCCATCGTTTCCACGAGGACCCATATAAACAGCACGGCATACCCGTGTTGTATCAGAAAAGGTATGATTTTATCCATAGTGAATACTGCTTTTACGATGATTGTGTAATATCATTAAAAGGTTCATCAATGATCATTTAGTTTATATTCTTAATAAGCATATCATAAACGTGGCTTGAACCCTTTTTAAATGTAGTATCGTCAGTTTAAAATTGTACATAATTCCGTGGAAATGTCATATCTGCTGCAAACAATTCGACACCATGGACGGAGGTATTTGTAAAAACTGTGGTAGAGTGACATGCAATAAATGTTTTGGACTCGCCAAGCTGAAATTGCTAAGCAAAATAAGAAGGCGAGAATCGCGACTTTGTCGTACGTGCGATGAAAAAAAAGAGATTGCACTTACGGGATCAGATAATAATAAATAGCCGAGATAGTAAAACGCTTGCACTTGAATTCTTCCTCTTGTTATAGCTGCATTTCGTTGATACCTATTATTTTACATTCCCTATTTGTGGGAATATTATTTAAATATCCGTTGACGACACAGAAAATAGAATCAGTCTTATCGTTGTTCAGAAGGTTCGATCCGCTTGTTCTCTAATTTTTGCATTAGGCCAGAAACGTTCCAACAGCATTGTTGTGATGCAGGTTAATTGCTAATACAAACGCACAGAATATTGTGACAATGTTGCAAAAGTAACACTATAAAATCAATAACTTCACAGTTTTGACTGATACAAAATATTTTACGTTTGTATTAGTTAGTGACAATCGCGTTAACTTGCACAGATGATTCGCTAATTATACTTTTTTATTGACTCGCTATATCTTTTTCTTTAATCTTGTTTTGAGTTCCTCAAATGTTTTTCAGCGCTCATTTTTTACCAATGCACGGTGACGATGCCGCTTCTCTGATACACGGTATTTCATAATTGCGATTGGCCGGCGAAGCTAAATTTATGTCAAAGTATAAAATTCTAATGATTTATATTTTTTTAACGGTAGCCACCCTCACGACTTTTTGGCAGGTCAATCATTGTGATTTCATCACTTATGACGATACAGATTATGTAACCGAAAACAGTCATATTCTGAATGGCATAACGGGAAATGGAATTCGATGGGCGTTCATGACCGGCCATTCTTCAAACTGGCATCCCCTGACTTGGATATCCCATATGCTGGATGTCCAACTGTTCGGATTAAACCCCCAAGGGCATCATCTTACGAATCTCTTCTTTCACATCGCAAACACGCTGTTACTCTTTTTTGTTCTGCGTCGGATGTCGAAAACCGTTTGGCAGAGCGCTTTTGTTGCGGCCTTGTTTGCGTTACATCCTCTCCACGTGGAGTCTGTTGCCTGGGTGGCTGAACGAAAAGATGTTCTCTCCGCCTTCTTCTGGATGACCACCATGGGAGCATATTGCTTATACGTCGAACGGCCTGGTACTCGGAGGTATCTCCTTGTTCTTTTCCTCTTTGTCTTAGGCTTAATGGCGAAACCCATGCTGGTTACACTCCCATTAATACTTCTCCTCCTGGATTACTGGCCTCTCCAACGATACCAGAAAGGGAGATCAGATCAGGGAATCGTTATCAACCCTTTGCTTTCTGATAAGCGAAAAGGAAAATCAAGGAAAAAGAACGGGATCACGATAACCGATGAGGTAAAAACGGAAGACTCACCAGGTTTCAACTATCCTTGGGCACAGGTACGTAAGTTGTTTTGGGAGAAGATACCTCTTTTTGCTATAGCTGCACTCTCAAGTATCGTCACCTACATTGTCCAGCAACGAGGCGGGGCAGTGAAATCCATTCAGGCATATTCCCTGCCTGTTCGTCTTCAGAATGCTTTTGTTTCTTATGTTGCTTACTTTGGAAAGATGATCTGGCCGGATAATCTTGCTGTGTTTTATCCTCATCCAGGGTTGTGGCAACGATGGCAGGTCTCAGGGGCTGTATTGATCCTTGTAGCGATAACGTTCCTGGTCATCCGAGAGGCAAAGAGATTCCCGTATTTGATCGTGGGGTGGCTGTGGTATGTGGGCACGCTTGTGCCCGTCATCGGAATCGTCCAGGTGGGTGAACAGACCAGGGCGGACCGTTACACCTATATTCCACTGATCGGCCTGTTCATCATGGCGGCATGGATTGTTCCGGAACTCCTGAAAAAATGGCGCTATCGAGAAAAAGTGCTTATTGCATCGTCTGTATTAATTCTTGCATGCTTTTCCATGGTTACTTGGAAACAAGTAGGTTACTGGCATAACAGTTTCACGTTGTTTGATCATGCACTGGATGTCACAAAAAATAATTCTGTTGCTTACA
>Ga0335081_10014281_pt1 | contig 12847 bp, 12 predicted proteins | sample Lox_Sample_35_FD_206713 | JGI IMG/M metagenome (GOLD analysis project Ga0335081, IMG submission 206713) | Soil microbial communities from Loxahatchee National Wildlife Refuge, Florida, United States - Lox_Sample_3.5 | ecosystem: Environmental > Terrestrial > Soil > Wetlands | place: USA...
TGGTGCGAAGAGGCCTGGTTATCTACACATTCGGCAACGCCAGCGGCGTGTCGCGCGAGCACGGCCTGGTGGCGATCAAGCCGAGCGGCGTCCCTTATGAGAAGATGACGCCCGCGGACATGGTGATCACCGACCTGGAGGGCAAAGTTGTGGAAGGTGCGCTGCGGCCGTCTTCCGACTTGCCGACGCACGTCGCTCTCTACCGCGCGTTTCCTTCGATCGGCGGAGTCGTGCACACGCATTCGCGCCATGCGACCGCCTGGGCACAGGCCGGCCGTGAGATCCCCTGCTTCGGCACCACGCATGCGGACTACTTCCACGGACCAGTGCCGCTGACCGCTCCGCTGGCGGCGGAAGAAATCCACGACGACTACGAAGCCAATACCGGCGTGGCGATCATCCGGCGGATGGAGGGCCTCGATGCCCTTGGCTGTCCGGGCGCGCTGGTGCACGGCCACGGCCCGTTCACCTGGGGCAAGAACGTGATGGACGCGGCGCACATGGCCGTGATCGTGGAAGAGCTCGCGGCCATGGCGTGGATGACGGTGACGATCAACCCGGAAGCCACGCCGATCTCCCACGCCCAGCGCGACAAGCACCATTTCCGGAAGCACGGTCCGAAAGCATACTACGGGCAGAAGTAGGGCGGCGTACGACTCCTGCCGGCGCCGCACCATTTTCGCCGAATGCCGTCGTGTGAGAAACGTGTTCAAATGATCGGTAGTCTGTGTGATGCACCGCATCTCCCTGACGCATGCTCGGTCTATTTGAAGACGTGCGCTACGGCCTCAGGGCGTTAGCCAAGAACCGCGGCTTTACGGCCGTCGCCGTGCTGTCTCTGGGTTTGGGAATCGGGGCCAATACCACCATCTTTTCCCTGGTGCACGCCATCCTGTTGCGGCCTCTTCCCGTGGAGGAACCGGCCCGGCTGGCGGAGGTCTACACCCTCGACCCGCGCATCCCCGGACGCTGGGGCTGCTCGTTTCCCAATTTCCAGGACTACCGCGACCGTAACGAAGTCTTCTCGTCCCTGTTCGTGTACACCGGAGTGAGGCTCAACCTGACCGGCGGAACGGAGCCGCGGCCGGTGATGGGACAACTGGCCTCTGCGAATTATTTCTCGACGCTCGGAGTGAACCCCGTCCGGGGGCGAGGGTTCCTTCCCGAGGAAGACACAGGAGACGGCGCGCACGCGGTAGCCGTGATCAGCTACCGGTTTTGGCAGCAGGAATTCGCAGGCGATTCCAGCGTCACGGCGTACACGCTGAATCTCAACGGCCGGCCCTATAGCATCGTTGGCGTGGCGCCGAGAGGCTTCGAAGGCCTCGATACCCTGACTGCCACCGACGTCTGGGTTCCCATGGCGATGTACCCGCAGCTTTTCTTCGCGCCGGCGCTGGTGCAGCAGCGCCGCGCGCTGCTGTTCGCCACGGTGGGGCGGCTGAAACCCGGAGTGACGTTCCCGCAAGCCCAGGCCGCGATGGGAAACATTGCCCAGGACCTCGAACGGCAGTTTCCCAAGGAGAACCGCGGGCGACGCGTCCTGCTGGCTTCGGTTACGGACGCCGCCATCCCACCGGCGAACCGCGGCCAGATTTCGAACGCCAGTGAGGTTCTGATGATCGTCTCGGCGATCGTCCTGATCATCGCCTGCGGCAACGTAGCCAGTCTGCTGCTGGCGCGAGCCGCAGCGCGGAACAAAGAAATCACCGTGCGATTGGCGATGGGGGCGCGCCGCGGCCGGCTGATCAGGCAACTGCTTACCGAAAGCGTGTTACTGGCGATTCTGGGCGGGCTGGCAGGCCAGTTGGTGGCCATCTGGGCGCGAGACGTGCTGTGGTCCATTCGCCCACCCATGTTCCGATACGCAGCGGTGCACCTGGAACTGGACCGCACGGTTCTGGCCTACAACTTCGCGATGGCGGTGCTGACCGGCCTGCTGTTCGGTCTGGCGCCGGCGTTGCGGGCGACCCGCAGCGACCTAGCGACCGATCTGAAGGAACGCAGCGGGAGCCCGGCATTCTCGGCCCGCGGCTGGCATCCCCGCTCGGTGCTGGTGACGGGCCAGGTGGCTTTCTCGGTGGTAGCCCTGGTGGGCGCGGGCCTGTTCGTGCGCAGCCTGCGTAATGCTTTCCGCTATGATCCCGGTTTCGACGCCGCGCATTTGGGAATCGTGGTGTTCAACGTGGCCGAGCAGGGTTATGACGAGTCCCGCGGCCGCGACTTCCAGCAGCGGGTCCTGGATCGCGCGACGGCCATTCCCGGCGTGGTCTCGGCAACGCTGGCCAAGGACTGGCCGTTCTACGTTTCCCTTTCGCGCACCCTGACGGTGGAAGGACAGGATGATCCGGCTGCCGGCACTGGGCACACGATACTGGCGGGCTTTGTTTGGCCGGGGTATTTCCGGAGCGTGGGCACTCCCCTGCTCCGCGGCCGTGACTTTGCACCGCAGGACGCGCGAAGCAACCCGCACGTGGCGATTGTCAACGAAGCTGCCGCGAATGCCTATTGGCCCGGCGGGAATCCGATTGGCAAGTTCATCCGCATGTTCGGGGAGAGTGCGCCGGTGGAAGTGATCGGCGTGGCGCGCAATGCCAACTACCGCAGCATGGGAGAGCCGCCCCAACCGTTCGCGTACTTTTCGTTGCAGCAATATTACTTCCCCACGGCGGTACTGTACGTGCGGACCAGCGGGGAACCCGAAGCGGTGCTGGCTTCCGTGCGGCGCGAAGTGCAGGCCCTCGACCGGAACCTGCTGCTGCAATCGGAAACCACGTCCAGCACGATCGCGCAGGCACTGTGGGCGCAGCGCCTGTCGGCCAGCCTGCTTGCGGTATTCGGCGGCCTGGCGCTGATGCTGGCCACCATCGGCATCTATGGCGTGATCTCGTATTCCGTCAACCAGCGCGTGCGGGAATTCGGCGTTCGCATGGCCTTGGGAGCAACTGCCGGGCACGTCGAAATGATGCTGCTGCGCGAAGGCATCCGGCTGGTAGCCATCGGCATCATGGTAGGAACCGTGATTGGGTTGCTGGCCGCGCGGGCTGTGCAGAGCATGCTCTTTGTGGTGAGCGCGCGCGACGCCGTCACGTTCGTGCTGGTGCCCGGGATCCTGACGTTGGTGGCGGTTCTGGCTTGTTGGATTCCGGCGCGGCGGGCGATGCGGATCGATCCGGCGGTGGCCCTGAGGGATGAGTAGGGAGAAGCTATCAGCTATCAGCTAACCCGGCGCAACCCACAAATGGATGCGGTACCAAAGTTGAAAGCTGATTGCTGAGAGCTGATCGCTGAGGGCTCCATTTCACTCGTCCCGGAGCACACGCGAAGGATCGATGTTCACTACGGAGCTGGCCGGCAGGAGGCACGCCAGCGCTGCTACGAGGGCGAGCAGGGTTGCCACGGCGGCCATGGTGAGACCGTCACTTGCGCTGATGCCGAATAACAGGCTGCGCACCAGCCTCCCGCCCGCAAGCGCGGCCAGCACGCCGGCTGCGCGACCCGGCACTACCGGCTTCAGCCCGCGCCAGAGCACCAGACGGCACACTTTGGTTGCGCGCGCGCCCAGCGCCATGCGGTGTGGACCTCGCCGCGCAGGGCAGTCTGCGGGTCGGCGCGCGACAGACGCAGAGCTGGTATCAGCCCGAACAGCAGGCCGCACAGCAAAGAAAGCGCGAGGGCAAATAACAAGACTCGCGAATCCATCCGGACTTCGTCGAGGCGCGGAAGGTCGATCGGGGCCGTGCGGATAAAGACGGCCAGGGCGGCTTGAGCGGCCGTGACGCCGAGGGCCCCGCCGGCGCACGAAAGCAGGAGCGTTTCGACCAGCGCGGCAATCAGCAGCCGTCCGCGCGACGCGCCCAGCGCGATTCGCAGGGAGAACTCCCGGGCGCGCGCGCTGCCGCGGGCCAGCAGCAGGTTCGCCAGGTTGACGCAGACGATGAGCACCAGCATCAGCACGGCTGAAAGCAGCACAGCCAGGCTGGTTCGAACGGGCGAGCCGATCACGTCCTGAAGCGGGCGCAGGTCCACGTGCAGCCCGGCGCTTGTCTGATGTTCCGCAGCGATTCGACCTTCGAGCAGGTTCAGTTCGGCGGCTGCCTGGCGCTGCGGAACGCCGCGGCGCAATCGTCCGAACACGATGAAGTCGTAGTCACCGCCCCAGTCCTGCTGATAGAACTGCAGCGGAAAGAAGACTTCGGTGCGTTCCGGGAGGGGGGCCAAGGGGCCGAGGTCGTCCTTGCGCGGGAAATGGAACGAGGGCGGCAGGACGCCGACCACGGTGTGCGGCCAGCCGTCCAGCCGGACTTTCTGCCCGACGATTGCCCGCGATGCGCCAAAACGCCTGCGCCACAGCGTATCGGTGATCACGACGGCGTCCTTGTAGGGCTTTTCTTCCTCCGGCAGGAACCCGCGTCCCATCACCGGCCGGACGCCGAGGGTGTCAAAAAGATTCGCGGTAACGCCGGCGGCACCGAGCACCTCGGGCTCTCCGTCGCCCAGCAGCGTGGCGCCCGAGCTTACCGCCGCCAGCGAATCGACCGAGCGTGCCTGATCGCGCCAGAATCGATAATGCTGCATGTTGACCGGCAAAGAGGGATAGATGTGCGCCAACGGCGGGATCACTTCCCGGATGAAGACCAGTTGACCCGGTTCGCAGTACGCCAGCGGCTTGAGGGTGACGGTATCCACCAACGAGAACAATGCGGTGGCCGCGCCAGTGCCCAGCGCTAGCGAAGCGATCGCGACCATGGTGAACGCAGGTGCGCGCAAGAGCGTTCTCACGGCGACTCGCAGATCCTGAGACAGCGCGTCCCAGCCGGGAACCAGACCGCCCGGGCCTCCTCGTGCGCTCGCGTGAAGCTGCCGAAATCGCGGCGGGCCGTGCGCGCAGCTTCTTCCGGCGGGATCCCCGAATCGGCTGCGTCATCGAGCGCGAGCGCCAGGTTCACGCGCAGTTCTTCTTCCAGCTCCCGCGCGCGCTTCTGGCGGCGGCCAGGCAACAACAACAGCAATCGGCGAAACCATTGCATAGGTCAGTCCTCGATCGGCTTGGGATGCAGAACTAAGGCCACGGCGTTCACGAAGCTCTCCCACCGGGAAACCTCCGCATACAGCCGTTTCCGCCCGGCCGCCGTGAGCCGGTAGATCCGGGTGCGATGATTCCGCTCGGAGACTTCCCACCGGGCGGTGACCAGCCCCTGCAATTCCAGGCGTTGGAGTGCCGGATAAAGGGATCCCGCCTCCACCTGAATCGCGGCGTCCGTGGTCCGGCGGATGGCCTGAGCGACGCCGTAGCCGTGCAAAGGTCCCAGGGCGAGAGTACGAAGGATGAGCATGTCGAGCGTGCCCTGCAGAAATTCCACGCGAGAGGGTTTCATAAGCACTATATAGCCTGTCAATATATAGGCTGTCAATCATTCAGACGGCAGACGGCCCGAACGGTTAGGCGAAGTTGCACCTGTTTCACGGCTAGAATCTAATTTGGTCCTCGTTCAGCACGTCTCCAAGCTGTATCGGCTGTACCGGCGGCCGGCCGACCGGTTACACGAAATGCTGCCCCACGCGAGGGCGCGTCACACCGACTTCTGGGCGCTGCGCGATATCAGCTTTACGGTTGAAAAGGGCGAAATGCTCGGGCTGGTCGGGCCCAACGGGTGCGGGAAGAGCACACTGCTGCAAATCGTCAGCGGTATCCTCCAACCTACGACCGGGCGGGTCGTAACTCGGGGGCGCATCGGGGCTCTGCTGGAGCTCGGCGCGGGCTTCAATCCCGAATTCAGCGGCCGGGAGAATGTCTATCTCAACGGCGAGATCATGGGCCTTAGCCGCGCGGAAATCGACAAGGCCCTGCCGTCGATCGAAGCGTTCGCCGAAATCGGCGAATTCATCGAGCGGCCGGTCAAGGAATACTCCAGCGGCATGTACGTTCGCCTGGCTTTCTCAACCGCCATTCACGTGGATCCGGACATTCTGATTGTCGACGAGGCCCTGGCGGTGGGCGATGCCGTATTCGCCAATCGCTGCGTGCGCAAGTTCCAGGAGCTGCGCGAGCGCAAAATCACGGTGCTGTTCGTCTCGCACGACCTGGGGCTGGTGAAGCAGCTCTCCGACCGCGCCATCCTGCTGCTGCATGGCCGTATCGAGGCGCAAGGCAAACCCAGCGACGTAATCAACCGATACATCGGACTGGTGCTGGAGAAGCAGGAACCGAAAGACCGAAAGGAGGACCGCATCCGTGCCAGCTTCCGCCATGGAGACGGGTCGAGTGAGATCCTCGAAGTGAAGCTGCTCAACGGGCGCGGCGAGCCGGCAACCACCGTGGCCAGCGGCGAGCCGATCACGGTGCGCGTGCGCTCGCGCTTCCGCCAGGCGAAATCCGATCCCATGGTGGGGATCCTCATCCGTACGCGCATCGGCATGGATGTCTACGGCACCAACACCCGCATCGAGCGGGCCGAACTAGGCGATTTCCAAGCCGGCGACGAGTTGGAAGTCGATTTCCGCATCGAGTGCTGGCTCACGCCGCAACAGTACACGCTGACGGTGGCGACCCAAAACCCCGACGGCTCCAGCCACGATTGGCTGGATGACGCCATCGCGTTCGAAGTGGTCGACGCGCGCGTGGCCGCCGGCGTGGCCAACCTGAGGGCCAAAGTGGAATGGCGCGTTTCACGGTAAAGGTGCGCCCGCGAGCCAGACGGTCCGCCATCACCGGCCGGCTGGGCGAGGCGTGGAAGTTGGACCTGGCGGCGCCACCAGTGGAAGGCAAGGCCAACGAGGAATGTGTGCGCTTCCTGGCCGAGTTGGCGGGCGTGCCGCGGTCACACGTGCGGATCATCAGCGGCGCGAGTAGCCGCACCAAGGTGGTGGAAATCGCGGGGGTCGAGCAGGAAGCGTTGACGAGCAGGATGCATGTGGCAGTAGACGCCTCCTAGCGGCTCACAATCCCAGCCATTTGACGGGCCAGATAGTCAACTCGGGCACATAAGTGATCAACAAAACCCCTGCCAGCAGGATCAGGTACACGGGCAGCGTGGCGCGATAGACCGCCGTCATCGACTGCTTGAAACGCAGCGCCGACAGGCAGAGATTCATTCCGATGGGCGGCGTCAGGTATCCGAGCTCCAGGTTGGCGAGGAAGACGATGCCCAGCTGGACGGGATCGATGCCGAAGCCCGCCGCGATCGGTGTGATCAAGGGCACCAGCACGATGATGGCCGAGAACACGTCCATGAACGATCCTTTGACCAGCAGAACCAGGTTCAGCAGGAGCAGGAAAACGTACCTGGAATGGATGTGCAGCGCGACCCAATCCGTGAGCATCCCCGGGACCTGGGCGGCGACGAGGTAGCTGGTGAGCCCGACCGCGACCCCGATGATCATGAGGACGCCTCCCACCACCGTCACGCATTCCAGGGCGATGCGAGGAAAGTCGCGGCGCAACGAGATGCCCTTGGCGACGAACGACTCGACGAGTAGTGAGTAGACGACAGTGATGGCTCCGGCTTCCACCAGCGTACCGAACCCGCCAAACAGCCCGACCAGCACAAGGACCGGCACGGCCAGTTCCCATTTGGCGTCCCACAGCGCCCGCCGTGCCTCCGGGAAGGAGAATCGGGCACGTTCGGCGTCACATCGCGCGGCCTGGAAAACGCCCCAGCCGGACACCATGACCACCATCAGCAGCCCCGGCAGGAAGCCGGCGACGAACAGAGTGCTGATGGCGGTCTGGGAGTACACGCCGTAGAGAATCACGGGGAGACTGGGTGGAAAAAGCAGGCCCAGGGAGCCGGAGCCGTTGATCAGGCCGATGGAGAACCGCTCCGAGTAGCGCGCCTTCACCAGCATGGGCAGCAGCAGCCCGCCCATGGAGAGAATCGTCACGCCGGAACCGGCCCAGGTGAAAATAGCGCATCCAACTGCTGTGGCGATCGCGAGACCGCCGGGAAGCCACCCGAGCCAGGCTGTGTAGACCCGCAGCAGCCGAGCGCTGGCCCCGCCTTCCACCAGCAGATAGCCCGCGAAGGTGAACAACGGAAGCGATGGCAGCACGGGCGATGCCACCAGGCGATAGGTCTCTACGGGCACCGAAGCCACGGGGAGGCCGGCATTCCAGAACAGCAGCAAGGCGATACCGCCCAAGGTGGCGAAAATCGGGAGGCCAAGCAGCGCACCGGCGATGATGACAGGTACGCCGATCCATAGCGCCAGCGGACCCTCCGGGCGCGGAGCCCACGCCAGCGCCAGCGGCAGCAGAAGGAAAAGGGCCGCCGCCAGCCGTTGCGCACCCCGTGGACCGGCTCCGCGAACCGCGCGCAGTGCGATCAGCGCAAAGCCCAAGGGCATGACGATTTGCGCCACCCACTTGGCTACGCCCAATGCCAGTACCGCGCCGCCTTCCCGTTGCGATCCGACGAACTGCAAACTGGCCCAGCCGAGAGCGGCCGCTATGGCTGCGCAGAGGCCGCTGGCGAAGACCCGCACCGCTACGGCCCACCTCTGCGGCAGGAAGGTGTTGGCGGAAAGCGATAGCAGCCGGTCGGACGAGGCTGCCAACGCCGCGCCGAGGAACGCCACCCATAAAGTCAGGTGCTGCACAAAGACCGTGGAACCAGGCACCCCGCCAAGCCCCGCCTGGCGCGCCACCAACTCCGCCACCGGCAATAGCGCCATGAGCGACAGGGCTGCGATGGCCAGCCCTCTCTCCGATATCGCCACTGCACGTGTGAATCTGGTCATTTGGTTGCGCTTTTGACGCGCGCGCGGTACTCGTCGCGCAGCCGCTGGACTTCGTCGAACAGGTCTGCAGGGATCAGCTTGCCTCGCATCTTCGGGTATGCGGCCTCGGTCTGCCTGCGCCAGTCGGCCAGCACGGAAGCATCGGCGTGGGTAATGGTCAGCCTGTCCATCCGCTTGCCGGGCAGGCCGGCTGTCATGGTGGCGATGGCTTTGTCGCCCATCGAGCGGATGCCGGTGCGCAGTTGCTCGCCCGAATCGCGGGCGGCCTGCAGCATGGGGCCGCGCTGAGCCTCGGGGATCTTTTCCCACGCGGCTTTGGATATGATGGTCGCGCCCACCAGCGGCGCCCACTTCACATCATTCATGAATTTCGCCAGGGTGAAGCATTGGTTCCATTCGGCGTAAAGCGGCGTGGTGGGGATAACGTCGATGAGTTGGGTCTTGAGAGCCATCTGGATGTCCGTGGCCGCCAGCGGCACGGGACGGAAGCCGTTGGCCTTCCACAACTCCAGTTCGTCGTTGGAGCCTGCCCAGGTGAAAAGCCTCAGCTTGCGGAGATCGTCCAGCCCGGTTACCTTCTTGTTCGAGAAGAAGTGGACCCAGCCGGCGTCGCCCCAGTTGAGGACCAGGTAGCCGCTGGCATCGATTCTCTTCTCGAGCTTGGGCGCAATGCGGTCGCGTACATAGTCCAGCTCTTCGTAGGATTCGAACATGAGCGGAATCTGCAGACAGGCGACGCCGGGCTCGATATCGCCCATGCCGGCGCCGGTAAGGGCCACGGCCTGAATCAGTTTGATCCGCAGCTTGTTGACCGTGTCCGGTTCGTCTCCCATGACGCCGCCGGGATAGATGACCAGCTTGATGTTGCCCTTGGAGATGGCCCTCCACTTTTCGCCCATTCGCTCCAGGACGTCGCACCAGGGCGAATCCTTGGGCGCCAGCGTAGCCATTTTGATTTCCATCTGCTGGGCCTGTGCGGCAACCAGACAACCGGACAATATGAGCCAGATGATTGTGCGGAACGGCATAGCGCTCACCTATCGGCCTTTCGGCGTTTCCAGAAACAAATCGTTGGCGTTGTTCAACAGCCAGCGCGCGCGGCGCTGCGCCACGAGGTTGGCCAGGCGGTTGGCGGGGTCGGCGTCGGGATCCACCGCGAGCGCCTTTTCCAGGAGAGAACGGAATTCTTCGGGGTTCTGAGCCGGTATCGAGGCGTTTTCCGCGAGTGAAACGAAGATTCCGGCCCGCTTCCCCCGGGAGAGCTCGAGCGCCTGCTCGAAACGGTCGCGCATGGCCTTCTGCCGGTCTTCTGGCTTGACGCCGCTGCGGGCCGCTTCCAGAGTGATCCGGAACTCAGGTACAGCGCCCTCGTCGAAGCCGGGATCCAGCTCGTCGACCCGGTCAACTATCATCTCGACCAGCGGAAGGCGCGCGATCATGTCGGGGTCGCTTTTGGAGCAAGAGATGGCCAGACCGAGCGACGCCGCCGTCCAATACAGCAACGCGGCGTCCCGTTTGCGGACCCGGGCCAGGGCTGCGACCGCGTCGTTGTCCAGGGCAGCGGTGAAACCGGGGTAGCGCGATTCGAGGCCGCGCACGCCATAGCGATGGGCGCGGAAGTAGAGCTTGCGCGCTCGATCGCGCAGAGCCTTGCTGCGGTCGAGACTCTCCTCACGGACTTCGTCGGCGGGCTGGTCCACAAAGGCATAGGCATACTCGGTGAAGCCGCTGGACGCGGCCAGCAGCAGTCCAGCGTGCCGGGGAGACTCGGCGAGGAGGCTTTCATAGAGCTTCAGACCGAAGGGCACCGCGGTGGCTACCAGTTCGGGATCATCGTCGGTCTCGAAGGTAGAGCCGCCGGCCGCTAAGGCGTTGCCGATCTTGTTGATGGCGATGTGCTTGATGGAACAGCCGCCGCCGGCGGCGAGCAGACACACGGCCAGTGTGGTTCGCAGTAGCAGATTCATCGGATTCTCACTTCACGCGATACAGCGTGGATTCGTCGTCAAAAGCCTCCGGCCGCCGGGCGCAAGGCAGCCGCATGACGATCCCCCGTCATCTTTTGTGATGGACCAACTTCTTCAGGTCGGGCGCAAACTCGGCCAGAACGTAGCCCGCGCCGTCCAAGCCAAGCATGATGCCACCCTGCAGGAAGCCCTGTCCCACGGTGTTCAGCCGGTCCGGATACCACTGGTTGGAGAGGAATGCCGCGCCGATCGCGCTGGTCAAACGGGCAGTCGCCAACGTGCTTCGCCCCGAATCGGTGCGGGTGACCACCGTGGCGGCGAAGGCGTGGCCCAGGCGCGGGAAAAAACCCAGGCTTCTGGCGCGGAAATAGCGCGGGTCCGTATGGAGGGCCGAGTCCATGCCGAATGCCAGAGTATGCCGGATCGCCGTGTCGCCCGCCGCGGATGCCAGGCGCATCCCGTAACCTGCCGCGCCGCGGCGCCATTCGTCCGGCACGCCCATGGCAAAGACTACTCCGGCGTACCCAGCGGTCTCCAACGCGCCAGTGGGACCCACGATGTTGAGGACGTGGAAGCGTAGCTTGCCGCCCACACTCAGGGGCGACTCGGCGGGCTCCGCCGCCGAGGAAGGCCCGGCCGTCAAGAAAGCCAGAACGGCGAAGCCTGCGAGGAACCATCGGTTGGGTTTCGCTTTCATGGCTGGAGAATACGCCCTGATGCCGCCAAAAGAGCTTCCAAAGTGTTTCCAGAATTCTTCCCGAGATTCACAGGTAGGGGTGTCCTTGTAGAGAATTTCAGCGTTGGCGCCAGAATTTGCCGGTTGTGACTGGTGAGCAGTTCTCGTCCACATACGAATCCCTCCGGTGCTCAATCCTGCTCGGCGGATGTCCGGCGCAGGAAACCGTCGAGACGCTTCACCACCAGGCGGTCACAATCGTCGCCGGACTTCAGCGGCATCGAGCGAAAATCGGGCCAATGATCGTTCTGGAAATCCACCACGACCCATTCCCCTTTCCCGTCGCAAACCACGAAGTGGACGGTGAAGGCGTTGCCGTCAGGCGCAAACGCGTAGTCGGCGAGAACGGCATAGTCCGCGGCAGCGGGCGATTGACGCAGGTATTCGCGAAAGGCCCGGGCCATCTGCCAGAGCCGCTGTTGTTCATTTGGCACGGCCTGAATCTTGATTCCCGGTTGCGCCGCGGCGGCCTCGGCTTTGCCCAAGTGGTCCTGGTTCAGCGCATCAGCCAAGTGCGTGGCCTGCTTGCGGTCCGGTTGGCCATCTATGAGAACCGGGTAAACCGCCACTTTGGATTCCGCGAACTTAGCCCGGGCATCCTGCAATGCCTTCTGTAGTGCCATCCGTTCGTTATTGGTAGGAAGGCCAGTTCTTTCGGCGTTCCGCTTCGCGAGCTTCCCCTCGAAAGCATCCGGCCGGAACGGATCCTGCAGGCTCAAGGGCTCTCGCAAGGCATTCACCACCATGGCGATGCATTCCAGCGGTTCATCGGGGTGCGCCTTCTTGAACTCCTCATCTTGCGGCGTCTGACGGTAGGTCCAGACGGGCTCTCCATTTTTGTCCACCAGAACCGCGCGAATTTCGGCAATGCCCTTGCCCGGTTGTCCGAGGACTTCGGCGTAGAGGGCGTACGTGGTGGGTACGGCGTTCGCGCGAACGTAGTCCCCAAACTCCTTGGTCATTTGCGGAAAGGGTGCCTCGGAGGCGGCGGGGAACACCTGGCGGGTCCAGTCGACGTTTGGCATGCCGCCGTGCTCCAGAAGCATCGCGAATACCTCGCCCGCTTCCGGCATGGCGCGAGGGCCAAGCCGTACCGGGAACACGGTGATTTCGGCGTTTACGCCCCTGGCCTTGAGTTGGTCCAGACGCGCAGCTGGTGATGTGGTTTGAGCGGGCGCCGGCCGCCAAACGGCCAGCAGCAAAGCCATGGGCCCCATCAGGAGGCTGAAGGCGGTTCGAATTGTCATTGAAGTACTCCTTTCGAAGCGGTCCGGATTGAGGCTTAAGCCTCTCTCGCCGGCCATCCCGAGACTAGCCGCCAGCCAACTCGAAAGTCCTTCCCGTTTTCTTACAGATTCCTGCCCAAAAAGCCCGCCCCGCCGAAAAACGGTGATTCAGGCCTGAA
>Ga0335081_10014282_pt1 | contig 12847 bp, 10 predicted proteins | sample Lox_Sample_35_FD_206713 | JGI IMG/M metagenome (GOLD analysis project Ga0335081, IMG submission 206713) | Soil microbial communities from Loxahatchee National Wildlife Refuge, Florida, United States - Lox_Sample_3.5 | ecosystem: Environmental > Terrestrial > Soil > Wetlands | place: USA...
CCAGTTCTTCATGCCGAGGGTGGCCCGGGAGAGCCCGTGGTGCTTCACCACCGGCAGGTTGATGACCCGGTCGGCCTCGAGGAGGGGCTTCATCACGAGGAGCCCCCTCGCGACGCCGGGCAGGGCAGCGTCGACGAGCTCGAGGGCGCTGCCGTCGAGCACGCTGGCCCCGGCCGCCTCCGCGGCGGCCCGGACGCCGGAGCGGGCGAAGCAGCGCTGCGGGTCGTTGCAGGAGAGGTCGGCCACCAGCACCCGCCTCGCCCCGGCCGCGCGCGCCTGCCGGACGAGCTCCGCCACCACCCGCGGGTCGGTGTTGGCGCCCTGCTCGGGGAGGCGATCCCAGCCCACGTTGGGCTTCAGGAGCACGGTCTCGCCCGGCCGGACGAAGCGCGCCATCCCCCCGAGCGAGAGGAGCGCCCGGCGCACATTGTCGGCCGGGTCCGGACCCCGGGCCACCACCGAAGGCGCGCCCGGCGCCTCCGGCCGGGCGCGCCAGTCGCGCACCGCCGGCGCGGGCGCCGCCGCGAGGCGCCGCTCGGAGAAGGCGACCGCGCCGGTGCCAACCCCGGCCAGGGCGAGCGCGGCGGAGGAGAGGCGCCGGAGGACCTCGCGGCGCGAGAGGCCAGGGGGAAGTGGGCTCACCGTGCGCTCCTTGGCACCCGGGGGGTGCCGGTTCCCGCCGCCCTCTTCGAGCCCGCCCCCGCGGCTTTGAGGGCGGTCTGGCGGGGTTCCCTCACCTCGTCCCCTCCGCCCAGGCGGCGGCGAGGGCGAGGAGCGCCTCGCGGCCGCGCGGGTGAAGGGAGAGCAGGGTGAGCTTCAGGAGGTCGCGCCCGCGGGCGAGGAGGAGCACGCTCCCGTCGCCCTGGGCTCCGGCGAGCCCGGGCAGGGGCACGGCCGCCTGGGGTCGCTCGGCCTCGAGGGTGGCGCGGGCGCCCTCCTCGCTGGCGAAGCGATGGACCTCGGCCGACACCTCGATCTCGGGCGGGCCCGGGTAGGCGTAGGTGGCGGCGAGGCAGGCCTCGAAGCCGCGGGCGAGGTAGGTCTCGGCCGCGCCGTCGATGAGCTCGTAGAGGCGCTCGCGGTCGTAGCGGGCCGGCGGGGACGACCGCGTCGCCGAGGCGGCCTCCGCCGAGGGGAGCGCCGGTCCGGCGAGCGCGCGCAGGGCGGCGAGGGTGGCCCGCTCGTCCTCGCGGGTACGGCGGCCGTGGGACAGGGTGAGCGCCACCGCGAGTGCGGGCACGACGAGGAGGGCCGCGTGGCCCAGCCGGAAGCGTCCGCGCATACCCCTTGAAGGGTATTGATACCACTCCCGGGGCCGTCGGCGCTACGGCAGGCGCACCACGAGGCACTTGAGGTAGCGGGTCTCCGGGACGCCGAGCAGCACCGGGTGATCGCGGGCCGCGCCGCGCCGCTCGAGCACCTGGGCCGGCCGTCCGGCGTCGCGGGCGGCGTCGAGGATCACCTCCTCGAGCATCTCCTCGGAGAAGTGGTAGCTGCAGGAGGCCGAGACGAGCAGGCCCCCGGCCTTCAGCACCTGCATGGCGCGCAGGTTCACCTCCTTGTAGCCGCGGCGCGCCGCCGGGAGGGCCTCCTTGTTCTTGGCGAAGGCCGGTGGGTCGAGGACCACGAGGTCGAAGGCCGGCTCCTTTTCGGAGGCATCGCGCAGGTAGTCGAAGGCGTTGGCCTCGACCACCTGCACGTGGGCGGCGCGGTTCAAGGCCACGTTCTCGCGCAGGAGCGCCGCCGCCCCGGCCTGCATCTCCACCGCCACCACCTCGGTCGCGCGCTGCGCGAGCTGGAGCGCGAAGCCCCCGGCGTAGCTGAAGCAGTCGAGGCAGCGCCCGAGGGCGTACTCGCCGGCCCGCAGCCGGTTCTCGCGCTGGTCGAGGAAGGCGCCGGTCTTCTGGCCGGTGAGCACGTCGAGCTGCACCCGCACCTCGCCCTCGCGGTAGACGAGCGGGCCGGGGGCGGTCCCCCGCAGGAGGCCCTTCTCGAGCGGTAGCCCCTCGAGCTCGCGCACCTTCACGTCGTTGCGCTCCACCACCGCCTCGAGGTCGAGGGCGCTCGCGATGAGGTCGGCGAGGAACGCCTTGCGGCGGTCGGTGGCCGGGACGAGGGTCTGCATCACCGCCACCTTCCCGTAGCGGTCCACCACCAGCCCCGGCAGGAGGTCGGCCTCGCCGTGCACCAGGCGCGCCGCCGGCGCGCCGGGGAAGAGCCTCTCCCGCAGGGCCAGCGCGTTGCGGAGGCGCCGCTCGAAGAAGGGTTCGTCCACCGGCTCGTCGTCGCGGGTGACCGTGCGCAGGGCGATCTTGGACCGGCTCGACCAGAAGGCCTTGCCGAGGAAGCGGCCGCGGCCGTCCTTCATGGCCACCACCTCGCCGCCGGCGAGGGTGGGGAGCGCCTTCTCGACGTCGCCGCGGTAGATCCAGGGGTGGCCGCGGGCGAGGCGCTCGGCGCCCCGCCGCGAGATGGTCACGCTCGGTTCCATGCGCGGGTGCTCGAGGCGAGGGTGCGCCGGCGCCCGGGCGGCGGTCGCGCCGCCGGGCGAGCTCGGCCGGGGTGGTCGGGGGAGGGCACGGGCCCCGAACCTAGACCACGCCCCGCCGACCCGCAACCCGCGCGGGCGAGGGGGCGCCGTCAGGAGGCCGCGGCCGCCCGCGGCGCGTAGCCGGCCCGCGCCTCGACTTTGGCGGGGTCGAACCAGAGGAGGTCGGCGAGCTCGGCCAGGATCTCGCGGGCGAGCGTGGCCGGCGGGGAGGCCGTGTAGGCCCACAGCTGGTTCTGTGGCCCCCACAGGTCGAGCCGCAGGCCGAGCTCCTGCGACAACCGGAGGATGGCGATGACCTCCTCGGCCCGGGCCGCGGTGCCCTTCCCGGCCACCAGGGCCGCCATGCGGGCCACCACCGAGCGCTCCACCTCCCGCCGCACCGCATCGAGGTGCAGGTGGGCCCCGAGGGTGCGCGCCAGCGCCACGGTGGCGGCGAGCTCGCCCCGCGCGGCCGCCAGCTCGGCCCCGCTCTCGAGGGCCTTCTCGGTGAGCTCGCGCACCCGGCGCGAGAGCGAGACGTCGGCCGCCACCCGCAGCGGCCCCGGGATGGGCGAGTCGATCTGCTTCAGGAAGGTCATGAGCCGGCGGTTGTCCACGAAGATGCGCTGGTAGTCGGCCTCGTAGCGCTGCAAGGTGTCGGCCAGCAGGGCGTCGGCCACCCGGCGCCGCTCGTCGAGGAAGAGGTCGCGCAGGGTGTAGTCACGACCCGTGAAGACCCGGTCGACCTCGCGCAGGAGCTCGGGGAGCGAGAGTCCTCCCGAGAACAGGATCGCCTCCAGGCGCCGGTGCTCCGGCGCGCCCGGGTAGGGCAAGAGCCCGCAGCGGAAGTCCTGGGCCCCGAAGTGGATGGCGCAGAAGAGGGCGTCGAGGGCGTCGGCGGTGAGCAGGCTCTCGAGCCGGACCCGGCCGAGGGCGAGGTGGGTCGAGCCCTCGCGCGCCGAGCGGCGGTCGTCGATCTGGTAGCGGTAACAGAGGGCGCGCCCGCCGGCCGGCCGGTCCTCGACCAGCGAGGCGAGGGCGATGTGGGCGCCCACCCCCTCCAGCGAGACCACGCTGGGCTTCACCAGCCGCTCGTAGATCCGGCGGCCGTCGCCCAGCTCGGGCAGGTTCGAGGGAGCGCTCGCGAGCGCCTCGAGGAAGCCCGCCTCGAGGTCGGTGCCGGACGCCTGGCGGGCGAGCTGGATGGCGCGGGCGGCGTACTTCAGCACCTGGACCGTCTCGATCCCGGAGATCTCGGCGAAGAACCAGGCGCAGCTCGCGTACATGAGGAGCGCCTGCCGCTGCATCTCGAGGAGGCGGAGCGCCTTCACCTGCTCGCCCGGGCCGAGCGGCCGCACCGCCTCCTCGGAGAGGAAGGCCGGCGCGTCGCGCCGCTCCGGGTCGAGCACGATCTCGACGAAGCGGTCGCGGGCGCCCCAGGGGTCCTTGAGGAGCGGCGCCGCCTCCCGCTCGTAGAGCCCGGCCAGGTCGTCGCGCAGCGCGTCGAGGGCCTTGCGGAGCGGCGCCCGCCAGGCCTGGCGCCAGCCGGTCCGGCCGCCGACCTGGCAGCCGCAGTCGCTGCGCCAGCGCTCGACGCCGTGGGCACAGCTCCAGGACGAGCCGTCGACGACCTCCGCCTCCCACTCGGCCGGGATGCGCTCGAGCGCCTGGGAGAGGTTCACCACCTCGAGGTCGTCGCGCCGGGCGAGGCGGCGCAGGGACTCCGCCAGCACCTCGTCGGCCCCCTTCTTGTGGTGGCCGAGCGTCTCGCCGTCGAAGGCCACGGTGAGGATCTCGGGGTGTCCGCGGGCGGCGTCGAAGCCGCCCTCGAGCCGGGCCACCAGCGCCTCGGGGGAGGCGAGCGCGCCCCCGAAGGCGAGGTCGCGGGCGATGTGGCCGTCGTAGAAGAAGACCAGGATCTCCCCTGGGCCGGCCCGTACCCGGTACGGGCGGGTGGGGTCGAAGCGCGCGCCGGTGGCCTCGGCCCAGGCCCCGCCGGGCGGGCGGACCCGCAGGGCCTGGTAGGGGGAGAGGACCGTGAAGCGGATCCCCTCCTCGACGAGTGCGCAAAGGCTCTTCTGGTCGGCCGCCGTCTCGGGTAGCCAGAAGCCCTCGGCCGGCCGGTGGAAGCGCCGGTGGAAGTCCCTGAGGCCCCAGCGCACCTGCGTGCGCAGATCGCTGGGCGAGCAGAGGGGCAGGATGGCGTGGCTGTAGGCCTGGGCGAGGGCGTTGCCGTGGCCCCGGCGGGCGAGGCTCGCGGCGTCGGCCTCGAGCACGCTCGCGTAGACGTCGGGCCGGTGTCGCTCCAGCCAGCCGAGCAGGGTGGGGCCGAAGTTGAAGGAGAGGTGCTGGTAGTTGTTGACGATGTCGACGATCCGGTCGGCCGCGCTCTTGAGCTTGAGGCGCGAGGCGCCGTTCGGCCCGTAGCACTCCGCAGCCACCCGCTCGTTCCAGTCGTGGAAGGGCGCGGCGGAGTCCTGGACCTCGATGGCCTCGATCCAGGGGTTCTCGCGGGGCGGCTGGTAGAAGTGCCCGTGCAGGCAGAGGAGGCGTCGCGCCATGCCGGCATGCTAACGTGCCTCGAGGGCCCGCGCCCCGCCGGACCCTCGGCCGGGGCGTTGCGGGGGCGGGCGCTCCCTCTAGCGGGCGCGCAGGTACTGCACCGGCCAGGGCGCCTCCTCGTGGACCCGCGGCCCGGCGTGGAGCGCCCAGTACGGGTCGCGCAGCATCTCGCGGGCGAGCAGGACCAGGTCGGCCTGCCCGGTGCGCAGGATGTGCTCCGCCTGCTCGGGCGCGGTGATCATCCCGACCGCGCCGGTGGCGATGCCCGCCTCGAGGCGGATGCGGGCGGCGAAGGCGGTCTGGTAGCCGGGCCCCACCTTGACCTGCGCCGAGGGCGACGAGCCGCCCGAGGAGGCGTCGATGAGGTCGACCCCCAGCCCGCGCAGGGCGCGCGCGAGCTCGACCGAGGCGTCGAGGTCCCAGCCGCCGTCGACCCAGTCGGTGGCGGAGAGCCGGAGGAGGAGGGGGAAGCGCTCGGGCCAGACCTCGCGCACCGCGGCCACCACCTCGCGCACGAGGCGTGTGCGGCCCTCGAAGGACCCGCCGTAGCCGTCCTCGCGCCGGTTCGAGAGCGGCGAGAGGAACTGGTGCAGGAGGTAGCCGTGCGCGGCGTGCAGCTCGATGGCGCGGAACCCGGCGGCGCGCGCGCGCCGGGCGCCGTCGGCGAAGGCCCGGCAGATCCCGGCCAGTCCGGCGGCGTCGAGCGGGCTCGGGACCGGGTGGCCCGGCGCGAAGGGGATGGGGCTCGGACCGACCACCGCGAAGCCGCCCTCCTCCTCGCCGAGCGGCGCCCCGGCCTCGACCCAGGGCGGCCGCACGCTCCCCTTGCGGCCGGCGTGGGCGAGCTGCAGGCACGCCGCCGCGCCCTGCGCCTCGACGAAGCGCACGATCCGCGCCAGGGGCTCGATCTGGCCGTCCTCCCACAGGCCGAGGTCCGAGGAGGAGATGCGGCCCCGCGCCTCCACCGCCGTCGCCTCGAAGACCACCAGCCCCGCGCCGCCGACGGCCCGGCTCCCGAGGTGGACGAGGTGCCAGTCGCCGGCCCGACCGTCCACCGCCGAGTACTGGCACATGGGAGAGACCGCGATGCGGTTGCGGAGCTTGAGGTCGCGGAGCGCGAGCGGAGAGAAGAGCATGTCCCGATTGTAATCGAAGCCCCGCTCGGGGAACGGCCTCGACGCCGGGCCCCCCGGGCGCCGCGCTCCCTGTCCGGGATGGGACCCCTGTGGCGAGGGCGCGAGCGGGCGCGCCGCCGCATCGCAGGTGAGCGTGCTGCGCGTGACCGACGAGCTCGTGGAGGTGAGGCGCTGGGCCGAGGCGCGGGGGGCCCGCCCGTTCCGGCACGCCGACGGGGGCCTCGCGCTCGAGCAGGGTGAGCCGGACGCGGCCGTGGCGGTGGACTGGGGCGAGTTCGAGTCGGCCTTCCGCCTGGGACGGAGCGTGGCGGTCTTCGACGAGGCGCCGGGGTCGTGCACCTCGTACGTGGGGACGAAGGAGGAGGCGCGCGCCTACGTCGCCCGGGCCGCCCCCCACGCGAGCGGAGCTTCGGGGAGGACGCCCTGAAGGTTTTCGGCGGGCGGGCCGTGAGGGGGCGACGGGCGGGCGTCCGCCGCTGACGCGCGAGCGGCGCGAGCTCCTGCGGGCGGCGGCGCGACGAGGCCCCGCGCGGCCTGCGGGGAGCGGAGGGCGCGTCCAGAGCTCGGGCGGCCGGGGCGCCGCCGAGGGCCAGATCCCGCCGGGCTCGGGGTGGCCCTCCCGCAAGAACGTTTCGCGCGCCGGGCGGGTCGATTAGACTCGGCGCCGGAGGGCCGGCCGAAAGAGGTGAGCCTCGGCTGCCTCCCGTTCGGGCCCTGGTAGGGGGCCGCCACTTTTCCTGGGAGCTACGATGCCACCGCGAAACCCGGGTTCGCTGAAACGGCAGAAGGAGCTGGCGCGCCAGCAGCGCCAGCGCGACAAGAAGGCCGAGCGCGAGGAGCGCAGGCTCGCCTCGAAGAGCCGGCCGAAACCCCTCCCGGGCGAGGACCCGGACATCGCCGGGATCGTCCCCGGACCGCAGCCGAAGCTCGAGGAGGAGTAGCCCGGGGGGCCGCGGCCGCTACGCCGGACCCGAGGCGCGAAGCGCCGCCGCGAAGCCGCGCTCGAGGTCGAGGACGAGGTCGCGCACGTCCTCCAGGCCGGCCGAGACGCGGATGAAGCCGTCGCCGATGCCGAGCCGCTGGCGGGTCTCCTTGGGGACCGAGGCGTGGGTCATGATGGCCGGGTGCTCGACCAGGCTCTCGACCCCGCCGAGCGACTCGGCGCAGGCGAACAGGCGCACGGCCTTCAGAAAGGCGCGCGCCGCCTCGAGCCCGCCGCGGATGACGAAGGTCAGCATCCCTCCGAAACCGCTCATCTGGCGGGCGGCCAGGGCGTGCTGGGGGTGCGAGGAGAGCCCCGGGTAGACCACCCGCTCGACCTGGGGGTGCCCCTCGAGGAAGCGGGCCAGCGCGAGCGCGTTCTGCGCGTGGCGCTCCATGCGCAAGGGCAGGGTCTTGAGCCCGCGCAGGACCAGGAAGGCGTCGAGCGGCCCGGGGACGTTCCCCACCGCGTTCTGCAGGAACTTGAGGCGCTCGAAGACCCCGGCGTCGCTCGTCATGGCGGCGCCGCCCACCACGTCGGAGTGGCCGTTCAGGTACTTGGTCGTGGAGTGCACCACGAGGTCGATGCCGTGCTCGAGGGGTCGCTGGAAGTAGGGGGTGGCGAAGGTGTTGTCGACCACGGTGAGGACCCGGTGGGCCCGCGCCAGCCGGGAGAGCGCGGCGAGGTCGGCGACCTTGAGCATGGGGTTCGTCGGGCTCTCGATCCAGAGCAGGCGGGTGCGCGGGCGCAGGGCCCGCTCGACCGCGGCGAGATCGGTGAGGTCCACCGAGCTCACCTCGAGGCCGTGGCGCCGGTGGACCTTGTCGAGGATGCGGAAGGTCCCGCCGTAGAGGTCGTCGGAGGCGACGAGGTGGTCGCCGGCGTCGAGGAGGTGCAGGACCGCGTCGGTGGCGGCGAGGCCGGAGGCGAAGGCCAGGCCGTGGGCGGCGCCCTCCAGCGCTGCCAGGCAGCCCTCCAGCGCCGCCCGGGTGGGGTTCTGGGTGCGCGAGTACTCGTACCCCTTGTGCTCGCCGGGGCCGTCCTGCACGAAGGTGGAGGTGAGGTACACCGGGGTCATGACCGCGCCGGTGGTCGGGTCGGGCGCCTGACCGGCGTGGATGGCGAGCGTGTCGAAGTGGAGCTTCTCTCCCATGGTTCACCTCGCGAGGGGCGCACCCGGCGCCTAGCGCAGCTTGCTCCCCAGGAAGTCGATGAGGTCGATCTTGGTGAGGATGCCGGTCACCCGCTCCCCCTCCTTCACCACCGCCACGTTGTCGTCGTTGAAGATGTCGCGCAGCTTCCCCACCGGCGTGTCGAGGGTCACCACCCCCTGCAGGGGCTGCACGAGCGGCTCCACCGTCTCGCTCAGGCGGTGCTTGCCCTCGATGAGGAAGTTGAGCAGGTCGTATTCGTGGATCATCCCGATGCAGCGGCCGTCGGGGTCGACCACCGGCATCTGCGAGATGTCGTTCTCCTTCATCTGCTTGACCACCGCCTCGACCCGGTCGGACCGGCGCGCGCAGATGACCTCGCCGCGGCGCTCCCCGAGGACGTCGCCCACGGTGGCGCTGGAGAGGCTCTCGCTCCCGCCCGCCACCGGGAAGCCGTTGTCGCGCATCCACTCGTCCGAGTAGAACTTGGAGACGTAGGCGCGCCCGCTGTCGGGCAGGGGCACCACCACCACCTTGCCCGGCCCGAGCTCGCGGGCCACCTGGGTCGCCACGTGGACCGCAGCCCCCGAGCTGCCGCCGGCGAACAGGCCCTCCTCGCGGGCCAGCCGGCGCGCCATGGCGAAGGCCTGCCGGTCGTCGACCTGGCGCACGTCGTCGAGCACCTTGAGGTGCATGGCGCCGCACATCATGTCCTCGCCGATGCCCTCGAGCTTGTAGACCCTGGGCTGGGTGAGCTTCCCGGTCTTGAACAGGCCGTGGTAGACCGAGCCCACCGGGTCCACGCCCACGTTGAGGATGTGGGGGTTCTTCTCCTTGAAGAAGCGGCCGCAGCCGCTCATGGTGCCGCCGGTCCCGAGGCCGGCCACGAAGGCGTCGAGCTTTCCCCCGGTCTGCTCCCAGATCTCGGGGGCGGTGGCGGCGTAGTGCGCCTCGACGTTGTCCTGGTTGTGGTACTGGTTCAGGTAGAAGCTGTTGGGGGTCTCGGCGGCGATGCGCTTCGCCACCGCGTAGTAGCTCTCCGGCGAGTCGGCCGGGACGTTGGTGGGGGTCACCACCACCTGGGCGCCGAAGGCCTTCAGGGCGTCCTGCTTCTCCTTGGACATCTTGTCGGGCATGGTGAAGATGCAGCGGTAGCCCTTCACGGCCGCGGCGATGGCCACCGCCAGGCCGGTGTTGCCGCTGGTGTTCTCGACGATGGTGGAGCCCCGTTTGAGCAGCCCTTGCCGCTCGGCCTTCTCGAGGATGTGGAGCGCCATGCGGTCCTTGATGGAGCCCCCCGGATTCAGGTACTCGAGCTTGGCGAGCACGGTGGCGTCATCCGGCCCGACCACCTTGCCGAGCCGGACGAGCGGGGTGTGGCCGATGGCGGCGAGGACGTTCTCGTGATGGGGCATGCGCGCTCCGTCCAAGGCGAGGACCGCCTGGAGCGGCGGTTTATAGGCGTGCCGGAAAGGCAGTGTCAACGCACCCGCCTCGCCGGGGCGGAGCGCCCCCAGGGCGAGGGAGGAGAAGGGCCGTGGACGAGCGAGTGACCGTGGAGCGGGTGCGGGAAGCGGTGCGGCGCGCCACCGCCGAGGACGCGCGGGCCGCGCCGGTCCTGAGGCTCGCCGGCCACGCCTCCATGCGCAGCTACTGGCGGGTCGGCACCGCCCCGGTCTCGCGGGTGGTGATGGTGATGCCGCCCGACGCCCGGCCCGAGGAGGTCACCCAGGGCGGCCGCCCGGCCGAGGAGCCCTTCGTGGACGTGCAGCGCTACCTGCGGGGGCTCGGGGTCCGCGTCCCGGAGATCCTGGGGTTCTACGAGGACGACCCCCGCGGCGCGCTCATGGTGCTCGAGGACCTCGGCGACGAGATGCTGGAGACCCGGCTCAAGGCGGGGGCGAGCGCCGAGGAGCTCTACGGGCGGGCGGTCGACCAGCTCGCGAAGCTGCGCGCCCGCGCCGAGAGGAGCCCCGAGGGCTGCGTGGCCTACGCGCGCAGCTTCGACGAGGGGCTCTACCTCTGGGAGCTCCACCACTTCCGGGAGTGGCTGCTCGAGGCCTACCGGGAGGCGCGCCTGTCGGCCGTCGAGCGCCAGGCGCTCGACCGGGAGTTCGAGCGCATCGCCCGCGCCCTGTCGGCCGAGCCGAAGGGCTTCACCCACCGGGACTACCAGTCGCGCAACCTCATGGTGCTGCCCTCGGGCGAGCAGGCGGTGATCGACTTCCAGGACGCGCTCCTCGGGCCGAGGCAGTACGACCTCGTGGCGCTCCTGCGCGACAGCTACGTCGAGCTCGAGGGGAGGCTGGTGGAGAGCCTGCTCCGCCGCTACCTCGCCCGGCTCGAGGCGGAGGGAGGGCCGGCCCTCCCCTACGCGCCCTTCCGCGAGGTCTTCGACCTCCTCACCGTGCAGCGCAAGCTCAAGGACGCCGGGCGCTTCGTCTACATCGACCGGGTGAAGAGGAACGACGGGTTCCTGGTCTCCATCCCGCTCTCGCTGCGCTACGTGCGGGAGGCCTTCGCGCGCCGGGCGGACCTGGCCCGGCTGCAGGAGCTCCTCGCCCGCCACGTGCCCGAGCTCGCCCCTTAGCCCGGAGAGAAAAGAGGAGGGGCCCTCCCCGGCGCGGGAAGGGCCCCTCGTCCCCGTGGAACGGTGGCTACTCGGCGCCGACGCCGAGGTAGGTGCGCAGCTTCTCGTCCTCGAACTTGGCCTGGGCGGCCTGGTCGGGGACGAGCAGGGAGGCCACGATGCCCACCACGAAGGCGGCGGACATCGAGATGACGCACGGGTTCTTGATGGGCACGATGGCGCTGTGGAACTTGAAGATCTGCACCCACACCGTGTCGCTGAAGAGGATCATCACCACCGACAGCACGGCGCCGGTGAGGATCGAGGCCACCGCGCCCGAGGTGGAGAAGCGCTTCCAGACGATGGACATGAGCAGGGCCGGGAAGTTGGCGCTCGCCGCGATCGAGAAGGCGAGGCCCACCATGAAGGCCACGTTCTGGCCCTTGAAGAGGATGCCGAGCAGCACGGCCACGATGCCGAAGATCACCGTCGCGATCTTGGCGGCCTTGACCTGCTCCTCCTCGGTGGCCTTCCCGTGCTTGATGACGTTCACGTAGATGTCGTGGGAGTAGGCGGAAGCGCCGGCCAGCGTGAGGCCGGCCACCACGGCGAGGATGGTGGCGAAGGCCACCGCGGCGATGAAGCCCAGGAAAGGGGTCCCTCCCAGGGTGAAGGCGAGGAGCGGCGAGGCCATGTTGCCGCCGGCGTCGATGGCCGCGATGGCCTTCTGGCCGCCGGGGATGAGCACCGCCGCCCCGAAGCCGACGATGGGGATGATGATGTAGAAGTAGCCGATGAAGCCGGTAGCGTAGAGCACGCTCTTGCGGGCGGCCTTGGCGTCGGGGACCGTGTAGAATCGCATCAGGATGTGCGGCAGCCCGAGCAGTCCGAGCATGAGGGCGAGGCCGAGCGAGAACGCCTCGAGGGGGTTGCTGGCGAGCGCTCCCGGCTCGAGCATCTTCTGACCGATGTCGTGCGAGACCTTGGCATAGAGGTCGGAGGGACCGCCCACCTGCACGAGCACGAGGATGGTGAGGACGGTGACGCCGAGGAGCAGCAGCCCGGCCTTGATGATCTGGACCCAGGTGGTGGCGAGCATGCCGCCGAAGAGGACGTAGACCAGCATGACGACGCCCACCAGCACCTCTGCGGTGCCGTAGCTGATGCCGAACATCAGCTTCACGAGGGCGCCCGAGCCCACCATCTGGGCGATGGTGTAGAAGAGCACGGTCAGGATGCCTCCGATGGCCGAGGCGATCCGCACCGGCGTCTGGCGCAGGCGGAAGGCGACCACGTCGGCGAAGGTGAACTTGCCGAGGTTCCGCAGGGGCTCGGCGATGAGGAACATGAGGGCCGGCCAGCCCACCAGCCAGCCGGTGGCGTAGATCATGCCGTCGTAGCCCTTCAGGGCGACGAGGCCGGAGATGCCGAGGAAGCTCGCCGCGCTCATGTAGTCGCCGGAGAGGGCGAGGCCGTTCTGCAGGGCGGAGACGCTGCGACCGGCGGCGTAGAACTCCTTCGAGGTCTTGGTCCTCTTGGCGGCCCAGTAGGTGATGCCGAGGGTGATGATCACGATGATGAAGAAGAAGAAGAGGGCCGTATCGTTGCGCTCGCCGAGCTTGTAGGCTTCGGCTTGGCCGAGCGCGACCTTGAGCAGTGCCTGTGCGTTCGAGACCATGCTTGGGGCTCCGGAGTCTAAGGGTGAGGTGCGCTCTTCACTTCCGCAGGTGGCCCTTGAGGCGCGTTACCTCTGGGTCGTAGCTCGAGTTGGCCCAGATGACATAGACGGCTGTGAGGATGAAGGCCGCCACGATCACCGCCACGCCGAGCGGGATGGCGACGGTGGTCACCTCCCCGATCTTGGCCTTCATGAACTCCGGGGCGTACGGGATGAGCAGAATATACCCGTAGTAAACT
>Ga0335081_10014283_pt1 | contig 12847 bp, 12 predicted proteins | sample Lox_Sample_35_FD_206713 | JGI IMG/M metagenome (GOLD analysis project Ga0335081, IMG submission 206713) | Soil microbial communities from Loxahatchee National Wildlife Refuge, Florida, United States - Lox_Sample_3.5 | ecosystem: Environmental > Terrestrial > Soil > Wetlands | place: USA...
CTCGGCTTGGCGCCAATTTGAAAGTCCGCAAAGGGTGGATGGCTGAGTTGACAGCAGCGGCCATCACGGCGATCAACGATGCTCTGCTTTTGTCCGTCGTTTACTCCAAAGCAGACGGGCCGGTAACCCGAAGCGGACTTTCGCCCCTCAACCACGAGACCTGCACATGGTGTTGTAAGTGAGGGTTGCTTCCATGTTATTATTCCCAAATGAAAACGGCCGGTCCCAAAGAGTTCGCCCCGTTTCGGGGGCTGGTGTGGCGCGCCGGCACGGTAGCTAGCGGCTTTAGAATCAGCGAACTTCTTTGCGATCGGCCGAAGTCTCTAGAGATCCCCCGTGACAGCGAAGCGCGAGTATGGGTTGGGCACATCGTAAACAACGCCGCCGGCTGAAACTGCCCGACCAATCAGAAGGTCTGGCCGCAGCGCTGGATGATGGGTCAGCGTCTTCGGGTCTGCGCTGAATCGAATCCGTTGGATGTGCGTTCGGTCCGTCGGACTCGCATCGGGATGAAGGGCATTAGCTACGATCGCATTGAGACCGCGTCCAGTTCCGTCAGAAGAGAACTGGGCCAGCTCGATGAAATCGTTCTCCACCATGCCGACAAAATGCAGCCAGACGACACTCGGAGCTTGTCGGGAGCATTGGTTGGCCGCATATTTGATGACCTCGATCATCCGTTCGATCAAGGCGATCGGCTTGTGAGAACGAATGACGAACCCCATCAATTGGTTCTGAACTTTCGTTACGCAGTGTGCGTCAGGGCCAAGATCAGCATCTGCTAGCACCTGCTCTCGCAGGTCGGTCAACCTTTCCGAATTGAGCAACTCTTGCCATGACGGCCTTGCTGAACGCCGCCTTGAGCTGCCGCGCGAGATGCTTGCACTGATCGGACGGCCGCTTCAGCGTCATTGTAAACAGACCGGTCTCGCTGACCGGCGGCCGCTTCGAAACGATCCGTCGAAATGTTTCCGAAAGCTCAACATTGAGTTCGACTTTGATCTGCGAGCCTGTGTCTTCCGTGATGGTTTTGCACTCGACTTCGACTTTTTCAGAGGCGCCTTTCAACAAAAGGTCGAAATTTCCTAAGCCCTCAAGGTCCGCAAACATCACCTCCCAGCCCTTTTGGCCGAAATGTGTAAATGAACGGACCTCATGCTCGATTTGCCGGACATCACGATCCGGCTGCAGATTGTCGAGCACCATCGAGCGTAGCCGCTTAGCGCCCGACGTTGAGAGTGATATGCGTATTCGGTTGATTCCGGCAATCAGCGACGCAGCTCGCACGGCCTTGAAATCTGTAGTGTCGAGCCGAAAGGGAGCCGCGCTGTAGGTGAATGCAGCTAACTGTTCGTGGAAATAGAATCGATCACCGAAAAGCGATCGTGTTTCCGGGCGCAGTTGCCCAAGCTTTTTCTCGACCTTCCGGACGGCCTTATGGATGGCGTTCTCACCGACGAAATGAATAAAGGCGGCGAACTCTCGCGAAAACGAGGATTGCACAATGCCGAACTGACCGCTCGCGCGCGTGGTCATGTTTCACTCCGACAGCGGAGGCGTAACGAAAGGCTTTCGCACCGAGGCGATCGGAACAGGCGCGAGGCCTATCATCTCCTCGAGCGGGAAGAAGCTCTTTATTCCCACGCGCAGGAGGCTGCCATTGACAAAGGGAGCTTCGCCCTCCAGAGGAGACTCCTTGCGGCCAAGTTCAACCAGTGTCGTGAGTGCCGCTTCTTCGAGGGACTGGGTCGCCGCCGAGATGCTGCCGGTTACCAGGTTTTCCAGGGCAAGCGCAAACCTGTATCGCTTGGCGCGATCAACAGTGATGCGACTTTGCGCAATCTTTATTCCAAGGTCGAAAGTGAACTGTGGAATTATCAGAATCTCGCCGTTCAGCGGTACCCGAAACGGTACGTCGGGCATGAGATTGACCGGGCACAAGAAATACGTCGTGCATTCAACACCGCCGTTGATCATCTGGATTTGCTCGAGATTTTAGGCCAGCGCCTTTTGAGCGGCATCGAAGATATATTTTTCCAGCGGAGCCCCACCGGGCGAGCCGTCACACTTCAGCGTCGGCGTCGAGCTTTCCGGGCCGCCAAGACCGAATGCGAAATTGAAGGAGATCGGAGCATTGTTAAACGGGTTGCCGATCTTGGTCGCGCCAGGCGAGGCGATATTGCCGATGCCTGGCTGCACGACCTGCAGGAACATGTCGACGACACGGCCCGGGAAGCTCCATTCTTCGGCAGTGAGATCGCGAACGACAAATAGGTCGATGTTTTCGTGCCTAGCTTGCGTGACCGCGCCTGATTGAAATCCTTTCGTAGAGAAAATGACGCCGCGCGACGCTCCCACCTCGCGCACTGTCGTCGTCAGCGCGTCAACCTGGAGCCGCTCGACGGGCGAATTCCAATACTTGCATTCCGCAACAACGAGATGCTCGTATAGCCCTTGTTTATGCCGGATCAGAACATCGATCTGCCGCGGTGCGCCCGATCGCCCCGGCAGCGTAACGTTGTGTTCAACCCTGACCTGACCGGTCTCATGCAGCTTTGCGACGAGCTTCTCGAAGCCACCCCAGTCGGTAACCAAATCGGCGATTCTCATGGCCCATTACCTCAATTAACCATCAGCCTCCAGCTCCACGGGTCCTTTGCCAGCTTTCCGCGCCGGTGACGATCCTAGGCGATTCCCCAGACTCCATGGCCCAGACGTAAACATTCAAAATCGCAAAGTAAATTGGGGTCTGAGCGCGACATTAGCCGACGTTCGCTTTAGCTCATGAGGGCTCGCGCGGTTTCTTCAAACCGGGCCTCCCATCAAAAAACTTCCGCGGCCGCAAGGGGTGGACAGCGGCCATTGGGACCGAGCCACAGGCCCACATCCCGCACCATGAATGGACATTGGGGCGACACTGAAGTCTGGCGCATTCGTATGCGGCCGAGGAGTTCATGCAGTGAGACGGGATCGCCGGCGGAGGAAACGGGGCTTCGAGCCCCGACTCCCTTTCAAGAGAGGAGAAGGGCGACTGTGGCGTCTCTTATTCCTTTTGCTTGAGCCATCTTGGACCGCTGACGAACCGGCTGCCCCGAAGATAAAATCGCAGGAGGCGCTTCGCATCCCGCGAAATGCCGATCCTAATACTCTGCCCGATTTCGACGGATTCATGGTCCCCGCGTCCGAGCCATAGAGGGCCTTCTCGGCAAAGATCGATCCCATCGAGCGAACGATCAACCCGCAACGCCGCAGTGAGCCTTCCTGGTCCTCGCGCCAAGTCGCGCAAGCGCTCGATGCCGCGATTTAGCTGCATGATCGGGATGCCTTTGAGCGGCTCGAGCGCCCTGATCAGGACGCCGGCACCGATCCCGGGCATCTCGCTCGAGACATTCAGCATGTATGAGCTACCGTAGGCGAGATAAATATAGGCGTGCCCACGCTCGAGAAACAGCGAATGATTACGCCGAGTCATCCCCCGGTAGGCGTGCCCGGCGGCGTCGCCGACGACATACGCCTCGGTCTCAACAATACGACCGCTGGCGACGCCTTCAGGCAACTCCCGCATCAATAGCTTGCCAATGAGATAGCGGGCGAGAGAGACCGTATCAGTCGGCAGCTCCGAGCGAGCGAGCGAGCGGCAGATGGCCATCCTTACGGCGGACAGGTTTCAGGGCATCCGTTCGACCCACTGCGCGCGCGAAGGCCCCGGCTCGAACGGATCGCCGAAATACTGAGTCTCGCGGGCCACCTTCCCATCGAGGAACTCCATGATGCTCACGGTGTAAGACGGCCGCCCGTCATAGGTTAGGACATATTCAGTGACCCAGAGGTCGTCCGCGCCGATCATCCGCCGCACTGTGAAGCGTTTCCGGTTCGGCTGCGCGGCCCGAGATGACTGAATCTTCTGCCGCCCGCGGATGCGCTCGCCCGATTGCGGATATTCGAGCACCGCGTCCTCTCGGTAAATCTGGTGCTCCCCTTCGAAATCGTTCGCATCAGACGCAGCCCAGTGGTGATCCAGAGCCGCTCGAATCTCTCGGTCTTCCATATCAAATCTCCTTGACCATCGCCGTCGATGTTGAGCCGTTGCACCATGCGCTGGCCTGGAACAGGCCTTCCAGATGGCGCAGGAGGGCCATTCCCAGCGCGAAGGCTGAGTGGCCGAGAAGGGTCGGACTGTGCCGTTTGGCGAAGGTCCGCTTTTCCAACTCATCGCTCGAAAGCCGTCATTCCCCTTTCGGCCCTAACCCGACCTTATTCTATCAGCCACGACGGTCAGCTATGGGTCGGAAAGCGGGAGTAAACTTAGATATTAGCGCCGCGCTTGATGCCTGGTCTTGGCGTGGAAATTGCTGTAGATCATGGCGGTGCGTCATGTCCGGCCGAGGATTGGCGGTCGCCAAGCGGCAGAGCCGCGTCAAGGCGCAGAAGCCTCCCATCGCTTGGGCAGGCCCGTTCCAGAACCCTTTGGACTGATCAAGCGTGACCATTTCCGCCGCCATCCATCACGTCACCCACTACAAATACGACCGGCCGGTGGTGCTCGAGCCACAGGTCGTCAGGCTGCGCCCGGCGCCGCACTGCCGCACAAAAATCGCCGCCTATTCGCTCAAGGTGACGCCGGCGGAGCATTTTGTGAATTGGCAGCAGGACCCGCATGGCAATTGGCAGGCGCGGTTCGTCTTCCCGGAGAAAGTCACGGAATTCAAAGTCGAGGTCGATCTTACCGCCGAGCTTGCCGTCATCAACCCTTTCGATTTTTTCATCGAGCCCTACGCCGAGCAATTTCCTTTTGCGTATGAAGCCGAGTTGAAGGCGCAGCTTGCGCCTTATCTCGATCTTGAACCGCTGGGTCCCCGTCTTGCTGCCTATATCGCGAGCTTGCCTAAAGGCCCGGTCCATATCGTCACTTTTCTCGTGGATCTCAACATCGCCTTGCAGAAGGCAATCCGCTATGTGATCCGGATGGAGCCGGGCGTTCAGACCCCGGAAGAAACCCTCGAGCTGGGCTCGGGATCCTGCCGCGATTCGGCTTGGCTGCTCGTTCAGCTGCTGCGCCACCTTGGCCTCGCGGCGCGCTTTGTTTCAGGCTATCTCATCCAATTGCGCGCCGATATCGAGCCGGTCGACGGGCCGAAAGGCACGCAGCATGACTTCACCGATCTGCATGCCTGGGCGGAGGTCTATATCCCCGGGGCTGGCTGGATCGGCATGGATGCGACCTCGGGCATGTTTTGCGGCGAGGGGCATTTGCCGCTTTCCGCGACGCCGCATTATCGCTCCGCCGCGCCGATTTCCGGGCTTGTCGAGCCGGCCAATGTTGATTTCCATTTCGATATGCGGGTCACCCGTGTCGGGGAGGCGCCCCGGATCACGTTGCCGTTTTCGGAGGCCGCGTGGGCGAAGCTCGATGCACTGGGTGAAAAGGTGGATGCCGATCTTGCGCGTCACGATGTGCGGCTCACAATGGGGGGCGAGCCGACTTTTGTTTCAATCGACGATTTCGAATCGGCGGAATGGAACACCGCCGCGGTAGGGCCAACGAAACGCGCGCTCGCCGACAAATTGATCCGCCGCTTGCAAGGACGCTTCGCGCCGGGCGGCATGCTGCATTATGGCCAAGGCAAATGGTATCCCGGCGAGAGCCTGCCGCGTTGGGGATTTTCTCTCTATTGGCGGAAGGACGGCAAGCCGATCTGGAACAACCCCGCGCTTATTGCGGAAGTTGTTGTGGGGGACCAGGACGGACCCGAAACTTCAGCGCGGGCCAAGTTTTCGCTCGGCGACGAACTGCGGGCGCAGGCGCAGACTCTTGCCGCGAATATCGCTGAAAAGCTTGGAATTGACGCTGGATATATTCTGCCCGCCTACGAAGACACTGCCGCGTGGCTCGTCAAAGAAAGCAATCTGCCGGAAAACACCGATCCGCTCTCTCCGAAAATCGAGGATCCGGAGGAGCGCAGCCGCATGATCCGGACTTTCGCGCGGGGCCTGACGAAGCCTGTCGGCTATGTTCTACCGGTTCAGCGTTGGAACGCGCAGGCGGGCCCGGCGAGTGCTTCGGCTCGGCCGCGATGGCAAAGCGAAAAATGGTCGTTGCGACGCGGCAATCTTTTCCTCGTTCCCGGCGATTCGCCCGCCGGCTACCGGCTTCCTCTGCCGTCGCTGCCTTGGGTCCCTCCTTCAGCTTTTCCATTCATCGTGGCGCAGGACTCCCTGGAAGAGCGTGGGACCCTGCCGGAACGGGACGAGATCCAGCAACGCTTCGAGAGCGGGACGGCGCCGGACGCCGCGGGCGCAAGGCAGGAACGCATCGAGCAGGAGGCCATCGCGGGGGCTGTGCGCACGGCGCTTTCGGTCGAGCCGCGCGATGGTGTCCTTTGTGTCTTCATGCCGCCGGTCAAGGCGCTGGAAGATTATCTTGAGCTTCTCGCGTCGGTCGAGGCGAGCGCCGAGGCCGTCGGCTCTTTGGTGCATATCGAAGGCTACCCGCCGCCTTTCGACCCGCGCATCAACGTGATCAAGGTGACGCCTGACCCTGGTGTGATCGAGGTCAACGTGCATCCGGCAGAAAACTGGCGGGCGCTCGTCGATACAACAAGGGGCCTTTACGAGGAAGCCCGCCAGGTTCGGCTCGGCGCCGACAAATTCATGACCGACGGGCGCCATACCGGGACGGGTGGGGGCAATCATGTCGTGCTTGGCGGCCCGACGCCCGCCGATTCACCCATGCTGCGGCGCCCCGACCTGCTCAAGAGCCTGGTGCTCTATTGGCAGCGCCACCCTTCGCTATCCTATCTCTTCTCGGGGCTTTTCATCGGGCCGACGAGCCAGGCGCCACGCGTCGATGAAGCCCGCCACGATCAGCTTTACGAACTCGAGATTGCGCTTGCCAGCACGCCCCGTCCGGGCGAAGCCGCGCCGCTCTGGACGGTGGACAGGCTTTATCGAAATTTGCTCGTCGACGTGACCGGAAATACCCATCGTGCGGAGATCTGCATCGATAAGCTCTATTCTCCGGATAGCCCCACTGGGCGGCTTGGACTTGTCGAGTTCCGCGCCTTTGAGATGCCGCCCGACGCGCGGATGAGCCTTGCACAGCAATTGCTGCTGCGAGCGCTCGTTGCTTGGTTTTGGCAAGAACCGCAGCAAGGCAATCTGGTCCGTTGGGGCACGGCGCTGCATGACCGTTTCATGCTGCCGCATTTTGTCTGGGAGGATTTTCTCGGCGTTCTCGCCGACCTCGAGCGGGCAGGCTATGCGTGCGATCCCGCCTGGTACCAGGCGCAGTTCGAATTCCGCTTTCCCTTCTTCGGCGCCGTCGAGCACAGTGGCGTCAAACTCGAACTGCGGCAGGCGCTCGAACCTTGGCATGTGATGGGGGAGCAGGGCATCGCCGGCGGCACCGTGCGCTATGTCGATTCCTCGGTCGAACGCTTGCAGATAAAGGTCAACGGCCTCGTGCAAGGCCGCCACATCATTGCCTGCAATGGGCGCCGTGTGCCGTTGACTGCAACCGGAACGTCGGGCGAGGCCGTCGCGGGAGTCCGCTTCAAGGCCTGGCAACCCCCCAATGGCCTTCATCCGACGATCCCGGTTCATGCACCTTTGACGTTCGACATTGTTGATAGCTGGAACGGCCGCGCGCTAGGCGGTTGCGTCTACCATGTCGCACATCCGGGCGGGCGCCACTACGAGACCTTTCCGGTCAACAACTTCGAGGCGGAAGCGCGTCGGCTTGCCCGTTTCCAGGACCACGGACACACGCCTGGCGCTTTCGATCTGCCTGCGGAGGAGCGCTCGGCTGATTTCCCGTTGACGCTCGATCTGCGCCGCCCCCGCGCCATCTGAGGGCCTTGCATCGCGGCGAGGCACGATGAGCTCCATGCTTGTGAAGTGGGGCGCATCGCTCTCGGCGATGAGAAACCAGCAAATCTTTCCGATCGAAGAATAAAACCGGTATCTGCGGCCGTAACCTTAACCAGGCGTTAACCATACGTTGCGTAAATCGATGAAAGCGATTTTCGAGGCGCCCCCGTGACAGCCGTTGCAACTTCCCGTCATTCCATAAGATTTCATGGCCGCTCCTACCACGCCATGGTTTTGGCGCCGGAGCCACCCTTGTCGAATTGGCTTACCGAGCTCGATGCCTGGCTCGCACGGTCGCCGGGGTTTTTCTTCGGGCGGCCGGTCGTGCTCGATGTTGCAGTTTTACAGCCTGGCAAGCAGGGCATCGCGGAACTCTTACAAGGCCTCGCCGAGCGCAATATCAAGGTGATGGGCATTGAAGGCGCCGAGCCATCGTGGCTCGACTTCGCGATGCCGCCGCTGCTTTTGAGCGGGCGACAATCGACTGGCCGCAGCGACGATCCTGCGGTTGCCGCGGCACTTGCTTCTCAGTCTTCCTCCGAAATTACCGTTTCTCCCGATCCCGCTCAGGAGGCAGCCGACGGCAGCTCCTCTCCGCCTGGGGCCGCAGCGCCTGCGGAGCCGCCCCCGCCGCCGCCGCCACAGCATCCAAATTCCCTTTTGCTGGACAGCCCGGTCCGCTCTGGTCAATGCATCGTGCATCCCGAAGGGGACGTGATTGTCGTTGGATCCGTCGCCTCAGGTGCCGAAGTCATCGCGGGCGGTTCCATCCATATCTACGGTACGCTGCGGGGAAGGGCAGTCGCGGGTTCGCGCGATGCCCGCGCGCGGATTTTCTGCCGCAAGCTTGAAGCGGAGCTTCTTTCGATCGATGGCCTTTACATGGTCGCCGAGGACATGCCCGCACACCTCCGCGGCCAGCCTATCCAGGTTTGGCTCGAGGGTGATTCGATGGTGATGGCTCAGGACTGAGTGAAAATGGGAGACAAAAACATGGCCAAGGTTCTGGTCGTAACATCGGGCAAAGGAGGCGTCGGCAAGACGACGTCCACTGCGGCATTGGGCGCGGCACTGGCAACCGCCGGCAAGAATGTGGTGCTCATCGATTTCGACGTCGGGCTGCGCAACCTCGATCTCGTCATGGGCGCCGAGCGCCGCGTTGTCTATGATTTGATCAACGTCGTGCAGGGGGACGCCAAACTCGCCCAAGCCCTTATCCGCGACAAGCGTGTGCCAAGCCTTTCGTTGCTTCCCGCCTCGCAGACCCGCGACAAGGATGCTCTGACGGACGAAGGTGTTTCGAAGGTCATCACCGAATTGAAAGAAAAATTCGATTGGGTGATCTGCGACAGCCCCGCGGGCATCGAACGGGGCGCGACACTTGCCATGCGCCACGCCGATGTCGCGATCGTCGTGACCAATCCCGAGGTCTCCTCGGTTCGCGATTCGGACCGCATCATCGGTCTTCTCGATTCCAAGACCGAGAAGGCGGAGAAAGGCGAGCGCATCGAGAAGCATCTTCTGCTCACACGCTTCGATGCGGCGCGCGCCGGTCGCGGTGAAATGCTGAATATTGCAGACGTCCTCGAGATCCTTTCCATTCCTCTTCTCGGGATCATTCCAGAAAGCAGCGAAGTTCTGCGCGCGTCCAATCTTGGTTCACCAGTCACGCTCAACAACCCTGTGAGCGCGGCGGCGCGTGCTTACTTCGACGCAGCCAAGCGGTTGAATGGCGAAGCGCTGGATGTGATTATACCGAGTGACAGAAAGAGCCTGTTTGGCAAGCTGTTCGGACGGAGGGCCGCATGAAACTCATCAATTTCTTCAAGCGCCCAAGCACCGCGCCAGTTGCGAGGGAGCGGCTCCAACTCCTGCTGGCGCATGAACGCGCTGTCTCCGGAAAATCCGATCTGATCGCCATACTTCAGGAAGAAATCATGGCGGTGATCGCCAGACACTTCCCGGTGGAGCAGGAAGGAATCAAGGTCAAGATGGAGCGTGGCGAAGCCGTTTCGACCCTCGAAGTCGAAGTTGAGATTCCAACGCCCATGTGTCCAAGCTTTCCGTTGCCCGCCAAGCCGGCCAAGGTCGCCGCGCTCGTTCCGGGTGACTCGAGCGAACCGAAGAAGTTGGGCGAGGCGCCCGATCGCGATGAATTGGCCTACGACACGGCCCCGGCGGAAATGGCCAAAACGGGCACCGAGGCATGATCTCCAAAAGCTCCAGACTTTTCGGAAAAAATCATCCAAGGCAACTCACCCATTAAAGGCGTGGCCCGGTTCCTTCGAGCCTGACCACGATTTGCCCCAGAGCATGATCGCATTTGGTGAATTGCTCCCGGGTTCTAAGGCTTTGCTTGTTGCAGAGGATCTTATCGTAAACGTCGGCAACTTATCTTCAAATGAAGCTCTAACGCGAAACATAGTCCGGCGCGGCTGTCGGGTCGCCGATCTGCAGCCATACATTCTGGTCAAATTGTGCCTGGCGTTTGACGAACCGGTAGCCGGTCCGGTCCCAGGATTTTACCTCGTCATTCAGATTGTCGAGGATGAACTCGCCGGCGTCGGTCTTGACGGTCAAGACGGCATGGCCCTCGTTGTGGGCATCCTTGGCGACTGTCATGAGGAGCGCCTGACGCGGAAAGCCTTCGAGGAGAAGGATCTTGCGCTTGAACAGCGCATAGTCTTCGCAATCGCCTTTGCCATCGGTTGGGTAATCCCATTGGTCGATCACGCCCCAATGGTCCATGTCCGACACCGATTTCACATGAGCATTCACCCATGTGTTGACCCATTCGATTTCCTTCATGGCTTTTGGCGTGAGAGTAATATCGAGCGCGGGAAGCACCCCAGCATCGCACTCACCGGCGTAGCGGCGGCAGAATTCCGCCCAGCCATACGGCGTAGTGGTCTCACCGCCTATCAGGGCTGAAGAGGCCATGGGCGTGTTGGAGGAACGGGGGGCTGCGGCCAGCGATGGGGTTAGCGCGATTGACCCCGCCTCAGCGGTGGCAATCAAAGACAGGGCCGCCGCGAAATTTGCGGCGTTATGTCTAAAATCCTTCCAATACCCCATTTTTCCCGTCTCCCGCGCCTTTGCGTATGGGGACTGTGCCAACCTTACTTTGCGGCAGCGATAAGTAAAGTGATCGGATTTGATCAAAATAGAGCCGGGGGACCGGAAAACCATTGATGATGTGAAACATTTTTCAACGGACTGCATTGAATTGTGCGGACCGTTTTTCGCGAAGGCAGATTGAAGTAAATCCTACAGCCAAGGAGTGCCGAGGTCACGCTTGGTCATTGGCCTTCAAGACATAAGTTTACTATATAAATTACGCTAGCGCGGGTTGAGAGCGCGCCGATCAAGTCGGGGGCTGCGGCATGAGTGTTTGTTGGGATGCGGCCATTTTCGGTGGCCGCGGTAAGCGAGGCTTCTCATGAGTTCCCTGGTGAGCCAGGAGCCATCCAATTCCGGGGATTTCCTCCTCCCCGCGGGCGCGTCCAGGCTGTCGATCGAAGATCGCCAGGCTCTGGAACGCGCTGTGCGGGAACTCGAACGAACGAGTTTGGCGATCCGGTTGAGTTCGATTCTCGGACGGAAGGCGGGTGCCATCGGATCCATTCTGCCAGGAAACATCGCGGCAATCGCGAATAGCGCGGCGGAGGCGGCTGTTCGAACTGGACTGGATTTCGCGCTGCGGAGCCTCGCTGGTAAGCCGGTCAAGGACAGGCGCCGTATGCATACGAGCATCACGGTGCTCGCCGGCGCCGCCGGGGGCGCTTTTGGCATTTCGAGCCTTCCGGTTGAATTGCCTTTTTCCACCGCGATCATGCTGCGCTCGATTGCCGACATCGGCCGTTCCGAAGGGCAAGACCTGTCAGATCCGCGAGCCGCGCTCGCATGCCTTGAGGTCTTTGCCTTTGGAGGGAGGGCCGGTTCCAGCCAAGCCGTCCGCCTGCCGGATGCCGATGATCAGGAGTCGAATCTGAGAGATGGCGCTATGCTGGAAACCGGTTATTTCGCGCTTCGCGCCATACTAGCGAAGTCGGTGAGCGAGGCCGCGAGCTACCTCGCGGCGCGGGGCGGCGCTCGCGAGGCGGCGCCGGCGCTGGTTCGCTTGGTGGTGCAGATCGCCAGCCATTTCGGAATTGCCATCTCGCAAAAAATTGTCGCTCAAAGCGTTCCGCTGATCGGCGCCGCAGGAGGAGCGGCGATCAATTACGCGTTCGCCGATCATTTTCAAGCGGTTGCGCGCGGCCATTTCACAGTTCTGAGGCTTGAACGCCGGTATGGCATTCTTGTCATCCGCGATGAATATGAAAGGCTGCGCAAAGGCGCGTGAGACAGGCAGCCGCCCACCTCGACAAGAGGACCTCGTTGATCTAAACGCCTGGCTTTTGAACTATGGGTTTAATTATGAGAGTTTCAAGCGACCATCGCCGATGGGCGATTGCTTTATGGACAGTTGGTGCTTTGTCTGGCGCCTTCTTTCCGGGAACCGCCAAAGCTGGTTTTTTTGATTTTCTGTTTCCGCCTGCCGTCCAGGAGAGGCAGGCTTACTTTCCACGTCCCCATTTCCACCGCCATTTCGGCCATGGTAGTTTCCATGGGCATACGGTCGCGGCGCACCGCAAGGTTTTACTTGCCGAGAAGGCAGATCATCCCGCGCGACCCTCAGGGCCGACGAACATCATGGATGATCAGAGTTTGAAGCGTGGCGATGCGGTGATGACGCAAGCCGGGATCAGGATCTTCGTCGGCTATTCCAGCACTCCCCACAGGCCGGGAGATTTTCGAAAAATTTCCGAAGTCAAGAAACTGTCCCAGCGGGAACGTAAAGCTCTTGCGACGCTAGATACACCAGACGCGAATTCCGCTGGCCAATCAGCCCGTGGGCCCAGCGTAGCTCTAGGGCGGTCGGCGACCGAACGTAAGGTCACCGCGGGAGAAACAATCACGGATCCGAACGGCCGAA
>Ga0335081_10014284_pt1 | contig 12847 bp, 11 predicted proteins | sample Lox_Sample_35_FD_206713 | JGI IMG/M metagenome (GOLD analysis project Ga0335081, IMG submission 206713) | Soil microbial communities from Loxahatchee National Wildlife Refuge, Florida, United States - Lox_Sample_3.5 | ecosystem: Environmental > Terrestrial > Soil > Wetlands | place: USA...
CTCCGCGCGCGCTGTCCCGGATTCCGCCGCGCTTTGGCTGCTGGCCTACCAGCAGCGCTAGAGCTGGGTCGGCCCTGCGGCTACGTGGGAGCCTGAAGGCCATTCGAACGTCGAACGGAGCGTCGGTGAGCTTCACCGGGGTTCGGGCGGAGACGAGTGGGCCAGCCACCCGATGCCGGCCAGGGGTCAACCGCCGGAGGGGCGAACGGACCGTGAGGGACCATGAGAGCGGGGTGTTCTTCTCCGGCACCGAGCCGAGCTTCATGGCCGCCTGCTGCCCTGGGTCCATGCCGATCGCAGAGGTCGAAGGGGTGGCGAACCAGCGAGCATCCCCCCAGGAACTGTGTGTTATCGGTTCCGGGCCGGACTTCCGGGATGGGCGTCCCAACCCGGGCCCCCGTGACCCGGACGAGCGCAATGCTTGAAGCCACGCGGCGCTCGGCTTGGGGGGTAATAGCGGCGGCCCGCCGGACGCAGAGCGCCCCGGGTCGACTACCTCGGCCGTCCCTTCTCGGTTCTGTGAAGTTAGTCCGCAACGACGCGCCGGGACGTGCGGACGAGTAGGCGAGGAGGGGCGACGAGCGCACCTGGAAGGACCCGCCTTGAACAGAAGAAGGTGCGGTCGCCGGCGTCGTGAGACAATCGAGGCGATGAACACCACCCTCACCCTCGACCTTCGTCCACTGCGTGTCATTGTTCGGGTCGAGGCAGGCAGCACCAGTCAGCGGGTCGTCCTGGCCTGCGGCCACGCGTTCTCGGTACCTCTCGAGCTCGACTATACGCGCGAGACCGAGGCTCGGTGCCGCCGCTGTGCCCTCCTAGAGCGGCACCCCTCCGACCGGTGAAAAAGGAAGACGGCCCCGCGCCTCCCCGGGGCCGTTCGCCTTCCGGCGCGTGAACGAGGGGCGCGGACCTACTCCCGGGCGCGAGGGTGCGCCTCGTCGTAGACCTCGGCGAGGCGCTTCCAGTCGAGGTGGGTGTAGCGCTGGGTCGTGGACAGGGAGGCGTGGCCGAGCATCTCCTGGATCCCCCGGAGGTCGGCCCCGTTGCCGAGGAGGTGGGTGGCGAAGCAGTGGCGGAGCACGTGGGGGTGGACGTGGCGCGGCAACCCCGCGGCGAGGACCCAGCGCTCCATGCGGCGCCCCACCGACCGCGCCGTGAGCCGGCCCCCGCGGTAGTTCACGAAGAGGGCCGCCCCGGCCCTCCCCCGGTCGGGCCCCCGGCGGAGCACCGGGCGCCCCTCCTCGAGCCAGCGGGAGAGCGCCGCGCGCGCCGGCCCGCCCACCGGCACCACCCGCTCCTTCCCTCCCTTGCCGAGGACCCGCACCAGGCCCTCGGCGAGGTCGACCCCGCCCACGTCGAGGGAGACGAGCTCCGAGACCCGGAGCCCGCTCGAGTAGAGGAGCTCCAGGAAGGCCCTATCGCGGAGCGCGAGCGGGTCCTTCGAGGCCGGGGCCTCGACGAGGAGAGCGACCTCCGCCTCCGGCAGGACCTCCGGGAGGCGGCGGGGGCGGCGGGGCGCTGCCACCGACCTCGCCGGGTTCGACTCCGCCGTCCCCTCCTTCACGAGGAAGCGGTAGAGGGAGCGGACGGAGGAGAGCTTCCTCGCGAGGGAGACGGGGCCAGAGCGCGCAGCCTCGCTCCCGAGCCAGCCCCGCACCGCCGCCGGCGAGGAGGGGACTATGGGGAGGCCGTGCCCGGCGAGGTGGGCGGCGTAGGACTCGAGGTCCCCGAGGTAGGCCCGGAGCGTGTGCGGGGAGGCCCGCCGCTCCACGCGGAGCCAGCGCGCGAAGGAGCCGATCTCCGGGGGGAGCCCGCCCGCGTCCACGGTCACGGGATCGTGCTACCAAAAAGGCGCGGCGCCGGCCAGTTTCCGGGACGCGGCCGTTCAGGGGAGCGGCGCCAGATAGACCCCAGCCCTCTCCGGCGCAGCGACCACGTAGGCGAGCCTGCTGCCGTCGGGCGGGAGGAACCGGGCGCTCCCGGGGGAGACGGCCTCGTCCACGCCGAGGAGTCCCGAGCCGTCGAAGAGGGCGAGGTCGAGGGCAGGGAGGTCCTTGCGCGCGAACCCCACGAGGAGGCGGTCCGGCCTGGCGCGGTCGAACTCGAAGCTCTTCACGGCCTCGGCCACCCGGAGGGCGGGCTCGCCGGCGGAGAGGCCCTTCGCCGGGACCCGGAAGAGGTCGCAGGCCTCGGCGTTTCGCACGCAGTTGGCGCGGTAGTAGAGCCATCGCCCGTCCGGCGAGAACTCGAAGCCGAAGACCCCCCGCGCCACGGTGCCAACGCCCTCCGCCCCAAAGGGCGCGAGCCGGAGGTCGACGGAGTAGCCGCCGGAGGTGATGTGCTCCAGGAAGGCGACGCGGTCCGCCCCGGGGGAGACGTCGAAGGCGGTGACATTCTTCCCGAAGACCGAGGCGCGGCCGCCGGGGCTCCCGACGCCGAGCGCGCCCGCTCGCACCCGCGGGTCGAAGGACTCGAGCCAGGCGAGGTGCGCCGCCCCGCCCGAGAAGCGGAACTCCCCGACCCCCCTCGCCAGGACGCTCGCCCGCACCGAGGCAGGCGCGGCACCCGGCCCGAGAGACGCGGCGTAGAGGTCCCCGGGCCTCCCCGGGGACATCCCGGCGAGGAAGGCGAGCGCCGAGCCGTCCCGGGCGAAGGCGAACGCCTGGACGTCGGCGGCGAGCGTCGAAGGGGGTGCCTTCCCGTCGGCCGAATGGAGCACGAGGTCCCAGGTGCCCCCCGCTCCGCGCACGGTCGCGGCCACGAAGCGGCCGTCCGGCGACCAGGCGTACTCCCCGGCCGCCGCCCGGGACTCGAGCCGCGCCGCCCCGCCGGAGACGCGCACGAGCTGTCCCCCGGCGGCGGCCTGGCGGCGAGCGAGGAGCTCGGAGGGGGCCTTGGGGTCGAACTCGAAGGTGGCCACGGCCCCGGTACCCTCCACCCGGAGGGCGCCCTCGCCGGGCGGGACGACGTAGAGGTCGCCGGCGGACACGAACCCGAGCTCGCCCCGGTTCCCGAAGCCGAAGAAGGTGACGAATGGCGCGAGCCGCTCCGGGGCGGAGCCGGGCCGCGAGAGGACGAGCGTGCCCGTCCCGGCGGCGGCGTCCACGTCGGCCAAGGCGGCGAGCGCGCCGTCGGGCCCGAACGCGAATCCCCCCTCGCGCGAGCTCACCCCCGAGGCGAGGCGGACCGGGGCGCCCCCTTCCGTCGGAAGCGCGACGAGGTCGCAAGTCGGGGCCGCCTGGGGGACCGGGGAGCGCGCGCAGCGCGTGAGCCAAGCGAGGCGCGAGCCGTCCGGCGAGGCCAGGAGCCCCTGCGCCTTCCCCGGGGCGAGCACCCGCCCCAGGCCCTTTTTCGCCCGCGGCCGCTCGCAGGCGAGGAGCGCGAGGGCGGCGAGGGTGAGGGCGAGGGCCTTCCCGCCGATCACGGCTGCCACCCCAAGAGCTCGCGCCGGGCCCGCTCGAGGTGGGCGGCCTTCCGCGCCTCCTTCCCCCGGGGGCGCCCGGCGAGCGGCGGGAAGAGGGCGAAGATGACGTTCGACGGCTGGAAGTCGCAGCCGGGCGGGTGGGCCCTCCCGCAGACGTGCCGGTGGAGGGCGCCGAGCGCGGTCCCCTCCGGAGGAGGCCGGTGGGGTCGGCCCGCCAGTCGGTCGAGGACGGCGCGCGCCGCGAGGAGTCCGGACGCCGCCGACTCCACGTACCCCTCCACCCCGGTGATCTGCCCGGCGAGGAAGAGGTGGGGGGAGGCGAGGAGCGACTGGTCGGGGGCGAGCACCCGGGGCCCGTCCACGAAGGTGTTGCGGTGGACCTGTCCCATGCGCTCGAACTCCGCCGCCGCGAGGCCGGGGATGCGCTCCCGGAAGATGCGCCGCTGCTCCGGCCAGGTGAGCCGCGTCTGGAAGCCGACGAGGTTCCAGGCAGTGCCAGCGACGTCCTCGCGCCGGAGCTGGACCACCGCGTGAGGCCACCGCCCCGTCCTCGGGTCCACGAGCCCGACCGGCTTCATGGGCCCGAAGCGCAGGACGTCGAGGCCCCGCTCCGCCATCACCTCGATGGGCAGGCACCCCTCGAAGTAGCGCGGCTCCTCGAAGCCGTGGGCCGGGACCTTCTCGCCCTCGAGGAGGGCTCCCACGAACGCCCGGTACTGCCCCTCGTCGAAGGGGAGATTCAGGTAGTCGTCCCCTCCCCCCTTCCCGTAGCGGGAGGAGGCGAAGGCCACGCTCCGGTCCACGCTCTCGTCGGAGACGATGGGGGCGATGGCGTCGTAGAAGGCGAGGCGGCCCCCGGTCACCGCGGCCAGGGCCTCGGCGAGGGGGTCGGAGGTCAGGGGCCCGGTGGCGACGATGGCGAGCCCGGGCGGCTCCGGGAGCCTCACCACCTCCTCCCGCCGGACGCGGACGCGCGGGTTCTCGGAGAGTCGCTCGGTCACCCGCGCGCTGAAGGCCACCCGGTCGACTGCGAGGGCGTCTCCGGCGGGCACCCGGGTCTCGTCCGCGGATCGGAGGACGAGGCTCCCCATGCGCCGGAGCTCCTCGTGCAAGAGGCCGATGGCGTTCATCGGGTTGTCGGACCGGAGCGAGTTCGAGCAGACGAGCTCGGCGAGGCCGTCGAGGCGCTGCACCGGGGAGCGGCGGACGGGCTTCATCTCGAGGAGCTCGACGTCCACTCCCGCCCCGGCGAGCGCCCAGGCAGCCTCGCAGCCCGCCATCCCTCCCCCGACGACCGTCACCGGACTCGACACGCGGCCTTCCTTATCACGATCGGGACCGGGCGGGACGCCGGCCGCCCGGGGGCCTCCCCCGCTCGCGCTCCGGCAGGGGGGCGGAGGGGGCCCGGGCACCCATCTTTCGCCCCGAGAGCCTTGCTCCGGTAAGCGCCCCGGCGCCATGCTTTCCCTCGAGCAGAGGAGCCGCCATGCGGACGGAGGAACTCCATAGTCTGAGGGAGCGCTTGGAGCATCGTCGGCGCACGCTCGTCGAGCGGTCGAGGAGCGCCGAGGCCGGCATCGAGGAGATCCGCAGCGAGCGCGAGATCGAGTTCGCGGACGAGGCGCAGAGCGAGGAGGCGCAGCAGCGGCTCGACTCCTTGGAGCGGACCGAGCTCGTCGAACTCGCCCGCATCGACGCGGCGCTCGAGCGCATGGAGGCGGGTCAGTACGGGGTCTGCCGCGTCTGCCGGGAGCCCATCGACCCGAAGCGGCTCGCCGCCGTCCCCCTGGCGCTCGAGTGCTCTCTCTGCGCCGGCGAGAGGGAACGCCCTACTCGTTCTTGAGCACCATGAACTTGTACTCGCCGAGCTCCGCCTGGCCGGCGGTGTAGAGCACCTCCATGAGCGTTCGGTAGGGGATGCGCCGGTCGGCGATGACGTTCACCCGGCCCATGAAGGGGGCCTTGGGGTTGTACTGGGCGACGTACTTCTGCTTGTCGACCTCGCGTTTGAGCGCGTCGTAGACCGCGCCCACGTAGAAGCCGTCGGCCCGGCCGCCCTCCTTGGCCGTCGCCGGGATGAGGCCTCCCTCGAGCTTCACCGCCATCCGGTCGGCCACGGTGACGCCGGTCATGGAGAGGGTCACGTTGATGTTGTCCTGGGGCTGGACCTGGGTGGTGGAGACCGGGAGCTTCAGGTCCTCCGACATGTTCACCGAGATCGACGACGCCTGGTAGGACTTGAGGAGGAAGATGAGGAGGATCGTCATCATGTCCATCATGGCGACGATGTTGAGCTCCCGGATGTCCCCGAGGTCGAGCTTGCGCCGCCGCCTCCGGCGCTGCTCCTGGCCGCGCGCGAACCGGGTGGACTCGGACTTCGCGGGGGCGGGCTGTGAGGGGGGGGCCATGGGTCGCCTGCGGGGCGGCTATCCGATGAGGGAGAGGGAGACGTCGTAGAAGAGGGGCTTCTTCTCGGCGGCGCCGTCGCCGGCCGGCCCCTTCACCGTGTACTCCCGGGCGGCGTCCATGGTCTTCACGAGCGTCTCGTACTGGACGTCGGGGTCCGCCGAGAGGATGACGTTCGTCTCCTGGGGATAGCGCTGCTTCACCTTCTGCAGGACCTCGGTGAGAGCGGCGTAGTCGTACTTCCCGTCCTTCAAGGGGACGGTGGGCGGCTGGGTGGCGTCCACGGTGGCCTTGTCGGCCGGCCCGCCGAGCACGCCCCCGGCCCCGGCCACGTAGAAGCCGGTCTTGGCGATGGCCACGGTGAGGAGCAGCCGGGGACCGCTCGCCTCCTGCACCTGGGCCGCGTCCCCGCCGATCTTGGGTGCGCTCACGTTCACCACCCCGAGGGTGATGAGCCCGGTGATGGAGAGGAGCATGAAGACGACGAGGTTCGTGACCACGTCCAGGTAGGGGACGATGTTGAGCTCGCCCGCGTGCTCCTCGGCGTGCACCCAGCGACGCATCGGCGCTTTCCCCCGGCTCGCCTCGCCCGCCTAGGCCCGGCGGGTCCCGGCGTCGAGGGGGTTCGACTCCCCGGCGAGCCGGCGCGAGAGCATGTTCTCGAGGCGGAGTGCGTTGAACTCGAGCTCCTCCACCATCGTCTTCGCCTTCGAGGAGAGCATGAGGTGGGCGACGATGCAGAGCACGGCGATGATGAGGCCGAAGGCGGTGTTGTTCATGGCCTCGGAGATGCCGCGGGAGAGCATCACCTGCTTCATCTCGGGCGTGGCGACGCCGAGGGAGCGGAAGGTGGTGATGAGGCCGGTGATGGTGCCGATGAGCCCCACGAGCGTGGCCACGTTGGCGAACGACCACAGGGGGGCGATGCGCCGGGTGATGGCCGGGGTCTGCTGGAGGACCTCCTCCTCGAGCGCCTTCGACACCTCCTCCACGCCGCGGTTGCCCTGGGCGAGCCCGGCCTTCACCACCTTGGCGAGGGCGGCGTTCGGGGCGGCGTCGGTGAGCTTGATGGCCTTGTCGAGGTTCCCGGCGACGACGAGCTTCTGGATCTGCTCCATGAAGGGGCGCGCGTTCAGGTTGAGCTTGAAGCCCAGGGTGATCACCCGCTCCACGATGGTGGCCACGGCCACCGCCAGGAGGACCAGGTTCACGAACATGAACGGGCCACCGACACTGAAGAAAGCTGCCAGGTACTCGATCATCTTCATCTCCGATGGGGGCGGCCGGACGCGCCGGAAACGCTTGGTTTTTCGACGAAAGAAGCCGAAGGCTGTCCTATCAGGCGCTTCCGGACGGTGTCAAGGATTGGGCCGACCCCACACGAGCGCACCCCTCCCTACCCGAAAGGTCACACCGTCTCGGGCCGCGCCGGGGCGGGCGCGTCCGGGGGTGGCGCCTCCGCGCCCACGCGCCGGTAGCCGCACTCCTTGTTCGGGCAGGCCACGAAGGCGCCGTCGCGCTTCGAGTACTTGTCGACGAGCCACGGGCTCGCGCAGAGGGGGCAGGTCTCGGCCCGCGGCTTGTCCCAGGAGACGAAGTCGCACTTCGGGTAGGTGGTGCAGCCGTAGAAGGTCTTTCCCCGCCGGGAGCGGCGCTCGGAGAGGTCGTCGCCGCACTTCGGGCAGGGGACCCCGAGGGGGATGGACTTCGTCCCTTTGCAGTCCGGGTAGCGGGTGCAGGCGAAGAACCGCCCGAAGCGCCCGCGCTTCATCGCCATGGCGGCGCCGCACTCGGGGCACTTCTCGTCGGTGAGGATCTCCTCCTCCTTCACCGGCACCACCGTCTCCCCCTCGCGGCGGAAGTTCATGGTGTTCTTGCACTCCGGATAACCGGGGCAGGCCAAGAACTCCCCGTTCCGCCCCCACTTGATGACCATCATCTTCCCGCACTTCTCGCAGGGGACGTCGGTGGGGATCTCCTGGCGCTTCACGTCCCGCATGAGTACCTCGGCCTTGTCGAGGTCCTCCTTGAAGGTGGACCAGAATTCGGCGAGGACGGACTGCCAGCCCATGTTCCCTTCCTCGATCTCGTCGAGCCGCTCCTCCATGCCGGCGGTGAAGGCCACGTCGAGCTCGCGGGGGAAGGCCTTCACGAGCTCGTCGGTGACCACGAGGCCGAGCTGGGTGGGCTTGAAGACCCGCTCCAGCTTCTCCACGTACCCCTTGTCCTGGATGGTGGAGAGGATGCTCGCGTAGGTGGAGGGCCGGCCGATGCCGCGCTCCTCCATCTCCTTGATGAGCGAGGACTCGTTGAAGCGGGGCGGCGGCTGGGTGAAGTGCTGCTCGGGCACGAGCGCGAGGAGGGTGAGCTCCTGGCCGACCTCGAGGGGGGGCAGCGTCCGGTCCTCCCGCTCCTTCCCCTCCTCGCCCTCCTTCTCCGGCTCGGCGCCGGCCTCGTCCTCCGGCCGCCTCTCCCCGTACACCGCCAGGTACCCGGCCACCTTGAGGACGGAGCCGGTGGCCCGGAAGGTGGCCCGCCCCGCCAGCACGTCCACCGTGGTCTGGTCGTAGACGGCGGGCACCATCTGGCAGGCGACGAAGCGGTTCCAGATGAGCTCGTAGAGCCGGCCCATGTCGCGCTCCCCCTGCTGCTCGAGGTGCGCAGACACCCGCTCCGGGGGGAAGTCGAGGGAGGCGGGCCGGACCGCCTCGTGCGCCTCCTGGGCCTGCTTCTGCTTCGTCTTGTAGAGGTTGGGCTCCGGCGGGAGCGCCTCCTTCCCGTACCGCTCGGCGATGTGGACCCGCGCCGCCTCCACCGCCTCCGGCGCGAGCCGCACCGAGTCGGTGCGCATGTAGGTGATGAGGCCGGTGGTGCCGTCCTCGCCGAGGTCGACCCCCTCGTAGAGGCGCTGCGCGAGCGTCATCGTCTTCTTGGCGGTGAACCCGAGCCGGTTCGCCGCCTCCTGCTGGAGCTTGGCGGTGGTGAAGGGCGGGGGCGGGTTCCGCCGGCGCTCCTTGCGCTCCACCGCGCCCACCGAGAATCGCTCCCGCCCGATCTCGGCGACGAGCGCGGCGGTGGTCTCCCCCTCCTTGAGCTCCGCCTTCTGGCCGGAGAGCTTCACGAGGCGGGCGCGAAAATCGGGGGGAAGCGCCGCCCGGAGGTCCGCGTCCACCGTCCAGTACTCCATGGGGACGAAGGCCTGGATCTCCCGCTCCCGCTCCACCACCAGGCGCACGGCCACCGACTGCACCCGCCCGGCCGAGAGCCCCCGACGCACCTTCTTCCAGAGGATGGGGCTTATCTGGTAGCCCACCAGCCGGTCCAGGATGCGGCGCGCCTGCTGGCTGTCGTACTTCTTGCGGTCGAGCGCCCCGGGCCGGCCGATGGCCGCGAGGATCCCGGTCTTCGTGATCTCGTTGAAGAGGACGCGGCGGACGCTCTCGCTCCCGCCGGGGGCCCCGAGTTCCACGGAGAGGTGCCAGGCGATGGCCTCTCCCTCCCGGTCCGGGTCGGTGGCGAGGAGGACCTGGCTCGCCTTGCGGGCCGCGTTCTTGATGTCGGAGAGCACCTTCGACTTGTCCCGGATGACCACGTACTGCGGCTCGAAGCCGTTCTCGATGTCCACCCCGAGCTTCGACTTGGGAAGGTCCATGATGTGGCCCACCGAGGCGAGCACTTCGTAGTCGCGCCCCAGGTACTTCTTGATGGTCCTCGCCTTGGCGGGAGACTCCACCACCACGAGATTCCCGGCCGAGCCGCGCCCGGCCCGTCCGCGCCCGGGGGCGGCGCCCGCCGCCTTCCCGGCCACGGCGGAGCGCGCCGACGCCTTCGCCGCCTTGGCGCGCCCCTTCGCGACCGCGCCCTTCGCGACGCTCTTCCCCTCGGTCCCCATCTTTGCCTTCCTTTGACTCACGGCCCCCCCGGACCCTGGCGAAGGCTCCCGGGACTCGCCCCCGGGCCTCTCCTTCCGCGGCCGCGAGCCCCGGAGAGGCGCGGTGCGAGGCGGGGAAGGGACGCTCTCGCGCGGCCCACCTGCGCCCGGGCGGTGTGCCGTCGAGGGCTCACGCCCCTCTCCGCGGAGGCTGGTGCTGCGGCCCGCCATGCGGCCGGGTCATATACGCACGGGGTCGGACAAGGTCAAGCGGGCCCCCCGCTCGGCGCCGCGCGCAGCTCAGCCCCCGGGCCGCGCCGCGCCAGCGCCGGCGGGCTCGGGCCGCATCTCCACGTGGTCCCCCACCAGGAGCTCGACGCGGCTGCGCCGCACGTAGGCGGAGGAGGCCTGCTCCTGCGAGTCGAAGACCACCACGTCGCCGATGACCTCCCGCGGCAGGCCGGGCGTGTTGAGCGGGCTGTCGATGGGTTCGTAGAGCGGGTCCCCGCTGCGGACCACCGTGAAGGTGTTGCCGACGTCGACGCCGTTCGCCTTCCCCTTGTCGAGGTAGACGACGTTGTACTCGGCGGCCCCGGTCACGATGCTCGGCTGCACGCCAATGATGTACCCGTCGACGGCGGCGACGTTCGGCCGGAAGAAGACGGGGCGCACGGCGTGCTCCGTCGGCGGGCCGAGGTGGTCGCCCCGCTCCACGCCGTCGGTGACCGCGGTGATGAGGAGGGTGGTGGCCGTCTGCGGATCGCTCGCCGTCACCCGAGCCGAGCCCAAGATCACGGTCTTCCACCCGTAGGTCTCCCCCGTCACCGGGTGCTTGATGGGCCCCTCCGTTCGGTAGACGGAGTAGCGCTGTCCCACCTTGACTTCGGCCCCGTCGCGGAAGCGGCCGTAGATCTTGTCCCCGGTGGTGAGGATCATCTTCGGCTCGAAGGCCGCGACCACGGTGCCCGCCTCCTCGAGCTGCCTCGAGGTGACGAAGCTATTCCGCTGGACCATGGGCGCCTTCACCCGGGGTGGCCCCACCTTGTAGGGCCCGACCACCTTCACCGCGTCCTCCTCGTCGATGATCTCCGCCTTCTGGATGTTCCCGCGGGAGAGGTCGTCGAGCTCCTTCGGGACCCGGAAGTCTTCCTCCTCGCCACCCTGGGCGCTGGGCGCGGCCAAAAGGCCGGGCTCGACGCGAGCCGGCGCCTCTGCTCCGGACGGGTAGAAGCGGAGGACGTTCCCCGGGTAGATCCAGTGCGGGTTCTCGATCTCCGGGTTGTAGGACCAGAGCTTGGGCCAGTACCAGGGGCTGTCGAGGTAGCGGCCCGAGAGGTCCCAGAGCGTGTCGCCGGGCCGGATCGTGTAACTGTCCGGGGCCGGAGCGCCGTTCGCGGCCTGCGGGGCCGCTGCCGGCGGGGCCTGCTCGCTCCCCTCCCCCTCGAGCTGCTCGGCAGCCTTGTTGAGGTCGACCGGCTTCTGGGAGGGAGCGGGCGGGGGCGCCTCCGCGGGGGCCGACGGCTCGGCGAAGGCGGGCTCCACGAGCTTGTCTTCCCGCTCCACGCCCGCCTGCTGCGCCTGCTCGACCCCCCGCGCCCGGTCGAGCAGGTTCGCCTGGGCGAGGGCCGCGCCCGGAAGCACGGCGAGGAGGGCTGCGATCTTGAGCGGGCTCATGGGGCGGCTCCTGGGGCTGGGTCGGCGCGCGCCGGGGCGCGCCTCGAGGCGACAGAGTCGGGGTAGTCCTGGGCGAGGCGGCTCTCGAGGCGGCTGGCCTCGCCTTCGCGGCCGGCCCGCCTCTCGCAGGAGGCGAGGCCCGAGAGCGCGTCCGGCATGGAGTTGCCGGCGGGGTACTCCCGGACGGCGCGGCCGTAGTCTTCGCAGGAGCCGTCCGGGTCGCCGGCGTCGAAGCGCGTGCGGGCCGCGCCCACCAGCGCGCCCTGCGCGCCGCTGTGGCCCGGGTACCGACCCGCGAACTCCTCGAGCGCCTTCGCTCGACCGAGCCCGGAGAGGGAGCGGGCCCGAGCGAGCGCCGCCTCCGCCTCGGAGGCGAGGTCCTTCCCGCCGGCGCCGAGGGCCGTCAAGGTCGCCGCGTCCGGGTCGCGGACCGCGGTTGCGGTGGGCACGGGCGGCGGCTCTCCCCTGTCCGCGTTGGCCCGCTTCGCGCGGACGGACTTCGAGGCCTTCGGCCTCTTCGAACCCGGCTCGAGCCGCACCACCTTGAGCCCCGAAGGCACGAGCGGCTGGGCGCTCTGCGCCGGGGGGGCGGGGGTGGGGACCGGGGCGGCGGCCGGAGCCGGCGGCGGGGCCGGCGGCTTCGCCGCGAGGACCTCGACGCGGTCCGAGAGGGCGTCCACCTTCCGGGAGAGTTCCGCGTTGCCTTGCTGTAGGGCTCGAACCTCGGCGCGGAGCGAGGCGAACTCGAGCCTCTGCGCCGCGTCCTCCGACGCGCAGCCAAGGAGCGAGAGGGCCGCCGCGGCGGCTCTGAGGGACGATGTTGCCAAAACCTTCAAGATCTTCGAGTCCCTACACGTTACAGTCAAGAAAGCGGAGCCACGAACGCCACCTGCCGCCCGGTGTGGCCCGAGTCGCGCCGGTGGGAGAAGAAGGAGCCGTCCTCGCAGGAGGTGCAAAGCCGCATCTGCTCGACCTTTTCGCGCCGGAGCCCCGCCCGGCGAAGCACGACCTCGTTCGCGAGCCAGAGGTCGACGCGGGCCTGCGCCGGGCTCGGGTTGGCGGTGGAGCGGCCGAGCTCGCCCGAGAAGCGCCGCGCGAGCTCGGGGTCGACCTCGAAGCAGCAGGGTCCGATGGCGGGCCCGATGGCGGCGAGGAGGTCCTCGGGCCGGGCGCCGCGCTCGGCAAGCGCCCGCACCGCCTCGCCGGCGACGCCGGCGAGGGTTCCCCGCCAGCCGGCGTGGACGGCGGCCACTGCCCCCGTCGCCGGGTCGGCGAGGAGGATCGGGACGCAGTCCGCGGTGGACACGCAGGCGGCGACTCCCGCCTGGGCGGTCGTGACCGCGTCGGCCTCGGCGGAGGGCGCGCCCCCGCACTCCGCGCTCACCACCGCCCGACCGTGGACCTGGCGGACGCGGGCGAAATCGAGCCCGGTCGCGCTCCGGAGGCGCGCCCAGTTCTCGGCGACGCGG
>Ga0335081_10014285_pt1 | contig 12847 bp, 12 predicted proteins | sample Lox_Sample_35_FD_206713 | JGI IMG/M metagenome (GOLD analysis project Ga0335081, IMG submission 206713) | Soil microbial communities from Loxahatchee National Wildlife Refuge, Florida, United States - Lox_Sample_3.5 | ecosystem: Environmental > Terrestrial > Soil > Wetlands | place: USA...
GCGGTGGAACAAGGGCCGCTTCGGCAAGGAGTACGACGAGTGCGACGACCTGCGCGCGCGGCGCGCGTGGGACCGCAAGCTCGGCCTCGGCCGGCAGAAGATCTTCGAGGTGCGCAAGCACTACAACGACATCACCTTCATCGACGAGTTCCTCACCGCCGACTTCGCCGCCGAGCAGAAGCTGTTCGTCTACGGCTTCAACGAGAAGGCGAGCCGCTGGGAGATCCTCGACCGCGAGTTCCAGAAGGTGAAGAAGAAGCTGCTCCAGCAGCTCACCAACTTCGGCCAGCCGATCATCGAGGTCGTCGACGGTAACTTCGAGAACCGCGGCGAGCTGCTCCTCGCGCACCGCCACGACGGCGTCGACTTACGCATCGACTACGCCAAGGATACGTTGGTGAACCTGCAGGCCATGTGGCGGCGGCCGGTCGGCATCGTCACGCGGGTCGACGGCAAGGGCGTGCTGATGCGGTTCGACGGGCGCGATCACACGGATCGCAAGGTCGAGCTGTAGCTACCGCCAGCGGAAGATGCGCAGCGCGATTCCGAACGCGAGCACTGCCGTCGCCGCCATCACCGCGATCTGCGGCAGCACCGCGACGACGCCGGCGCCGTCGGTCATCACCATGCGCAGCGAGTCGTTCAGGGCGGTGAGCGGCAGCACCTTCAACACCGGCTGCACCGCCTCCGGGAACCGCGCGATGGAGAAGAACACGCCGGAGCAGACGAACATCGGCATGATCACCAGGTTCACCAGGCCCGCGGCGGTTTGCAGGTTCTGCGCGCGCGAGGCCACCAACAGCCCCAGGCCGGCGAAGGCGATGGCGCCGAGCAGGCCGAGCAGGACGATGAGCAGCAGCGAGCCCGCCACGCGCACGTGGAACAGCAGCACGCCGGAGCCGATCAGGATCGGCAGCTCGAGAAAAAGAAAGAGCGCGCGCATGGTGATGAACGAGCTCAAGAACTGCGCACGCGACATCGGCGTCGCCACCATGCGCTTCAACAGTTTGCCGACGCGCATCTCGACGACGACGTAGCCGATGCCCCACAGGCCGCTCGACATGATCGTCATTCCGATCAAGCCGGGAATGAGGAAGTCGATGTAGCGCGAGCCCGGCTCGGTGACCGGCGCGTCGATGGTGTCGGGCTTGCCGCGCGGGTGCAGCGCGGCGTCGGCGAGCGCGCGCGCGAGGCGGCTCTCGGGGCGCGTCGGATCGTAGCGATAGGTGACGGGCGGGCCGGGCAGCACGACCAGATCGACCTTGCCGGTGCGCAACGCGAGCTGCGCGGCGGCGTCGTCGAGCAGCTTCGCGTTGATGCCCGGCTGCGTCGCCATCGCGTCGCGCATCTGCGCCGATTCGACCGCGATCAGCGCGGGCTCGGGCGGCCGGTTGCGGAAGGCCACACCGAGCACGATCGCGAGCAGCAGCGGAAACACGAAAGTCCAGAAGATGGCCCCCGGCTCGCGGAAGAACATGCGCAGCCGGTAGAGCGTCAGCTCGACCAGCGGGTGGCCGTGCGCAGGCGGCGTGCGGGGGGCGTTCATTCGCGGAGGTGCCTTCCGGTGAGGTGGACGAACACGTCCTCGAGCGTGGCGTGGTGGGTGGAGAGGCGCGTCAGCCCGCGCGGCTCGGCGAGCACGAGCACCGCCGGCAGCGTAGTGTGCAGCTCGGAGACCGTCAGCGCGATGCCATCCGCCTCGCGCCGCGCGCCGTGCACGCCCGGCAGCCCGGCCAGCTCTTCCGCCGCCATCGGCTGCTGCGTGGCCAGCTCGACGATCTCGTGCCCGCCGAGCGAAGCGATGAGCTCGCGCGGCGTGCCGAGCTGGATGACCTTGCCCTTGTCGACGATGGCGACGCGATCGCAGAGCCGCTCGGCCTCGTCCATGTAGTGCGTCGTGAGCAGCACGGTGCGGCCGCGCGACTTGAAGCCCAGCACGACGTCCCACAGCTGGCGCCGCGACTGCGGGTCGAGCCCGGTGGTCGGCTCGTCGAGGAAGAGCAGCTCCGGATCGCTCACCAGCGCGCACGCCACCGCCAGCCGCTGCTTCTGCCCGCCGGAGAGCCGCACCGTCCAGGTGTCGCGCTTGTCCTGCAGCTCGATCAGGCCGAGCACTTCGTCGATCGGCCGGCCCTGGTCGAAGAAGCTGCGAAAGAGCCGCAGCGTCTCGTCGACGGTGAGCTTGTCGGGCAGGTGCGTTTCTTGAAGTGAGATGCCGAGCCGCTGGCGCAGCGCGTGCTCGTCGCGGTCCCAGCGCATGCCGAGCACCTCGACGCCCCCCGCGGTGGGTTCGTTGAGGCCCTCGAGGATTTCGACCGTGGTGGTCTTGCCGGCGCCGTTGGGGCCGAGCAGGCCGAAGCATTCGCCGCGGCGCACCTCGAGGTCGAGGCCGTCCACTGCGGCGAGCTCGCCGTACTTCTTGACGAGCTTCTCGACGCGGAGGGCGGCTTCCATCAGCGCTTTCTCGGCCGCGCCACTTCGATGCGCACCGGCTTGTCCTGGAGCGGCTTGCCGCTCGCCGCCACGTACGCGTCGCTCGCCTCGGGCTTGACCAGCACGTACGCGTAGCGCGGCTTCACGTCGGCCGCGAGCACGGTCTCGCGCGGCTGGCCGGCGAGGTCCGCGAGCGCGCCCATCAGCTTCTCGCCGTCGAAGCCCTGCTCGGCGCCGGCCTCGACGTACAGCTTGACGCGATCGAGCGGCGCTGCCGGCGCGTCGAGCTTCGGCTTGCGGTGCTCGTGCTTGCGCGCCTGCTTCTGCTCCTTCTGCACCTTCTCCACCTGGTGGCTCTCGAGCAGCTTCTCGCCCGCCGCGCGGATCTGCGCCTTCTCCATGCGGTGGTGGGTGAAGAAATACTTCAACGCATAGGCGAACAGGACCTTGCCGTCGTCGCGCTCCATCAGCTCCTGCGACAGCGGCAGGAAGGCCTCGAACGCCGAGCCCGACTGCATCGCGTCGTACAGTTCGCGCACGTGCTTGCCCGTCCACAGGCCCTTCGCTTCGTCGGGCGTCGGCAGCTTCCGCTCCTCGAACTGGATGCCGTACTTCTTCTCCAGCACGCCGAGCGTGTTCAGCTCCGCGCCCGACACGAGGCTGATCGCCGTGCCCTTCTTTCCGATGCGGCCGGTGCGCCCGACGCGGTGCAGGTAGACCGCGGGATCTTCCGGGAGCGAATAGTTGATCACGTGCGACAGGTCGCTGATGTCGATGCCGCGCGCGGCGATGTCGGTGGCCACCATGAAGCGCACCTCGCCGCGCTTCACCTTGGCCATCACCCGCTCGCGCTCCTTCTGCGGCAGGTCCCCGTTGAGCATCTCGGCGTCGAGGCCGTTGCGGTTGAGGACGTTCGCGACCAGCTCGGTGTCGGTGCGGAGGTTGCAGAAGACGATGGCCGCTTCCGGATCTTCCCTTTCAATCAGGTATAAAAGATTGCGCGGCTTCGGATACTGGTCGACCAGGTGGTAGAGCACGTTGTGGATGTGCTCGACGGTGAAGACGTCACCGGAGAGCAGGATCGTCTCCGGATTGCGCAGGTACTTGGTCGCCAGCTGCTCGATGTCCGGCGGCACGGTGGCCGAGAAGAGCAGCGTCTGCCGATCGGGCGGCAGGTGATCGAGGATGCGCGTCACCTCTTCATAGAAGCCCGCGCTCAGCATCTCGTCGGCTTCGTCGAGCACGGCGATGCGCGTGTTTCCCAGCTTGAGATTTCCGCGGCGGATGTGATCGTAGACGCGGCCGGGGGTGCCGACGATGACCTCCGCCCCTTCGTGCAGCGCGTCGGATTGGGCGCCCATGGCGGCGCCGCCGTAGATGGCCACCACGCGCAGGTCCTTGTGCTTGCCGAGCGCCTCGATCTCCTGCGAGACCTGCAACGCCAGCTCGCGCGTGTTGCACAGCACCAGCGCGCTGGCTTTGCGCGTGCCGGCGGGGATGCGCTCCAGCAGCGGGATGCCGAACGCGGCGGTCTTGCCGGTGCCGGTCTTGCTGCGGCAGATGACGTCGCGCCCGGCGAGGATGGGCCCCAGGACCGCCGCCTGCACCGGCGTCGGTTGCGTGTATCCACGATCGGCGATGCCCTTGCGCAGCTCGTCGGAAAGCGGCAGATCGGCAAAACCGGTAGTCGCTACGTAATCGCTCATGTTCCCTTGAATGCGAAAGAGTTGGCCTGTATAGCACCGCGGCCGGAATGCTTCCATGAGTCCCAGGGCCAAGAAGCCGAAGAAGGCGCCGAAAAAGGCGCCGAAAAAGGCCGCCCCGGCGGAAAAGCAACAGGAACAGCCGGCCGAGGAGCCGCTCGAGCCGGAGGTGCTCGAGCCGGAAGCGGTTCCCGTCGACGACGACGAGGCGCCCTCGTCGAGCACGCTGCCGGTTCCCGTCGAGCGCGACCTCGCCCGGGCGGACGCGCTGCAGCGCTACATGGCCGAGGTGGCGCGGCACCCGCTCTTGACGCGCGAGGAGGAGCACGATCTCGCGGTGAAGTTCCAGCGCACGCACGATCCCGAAATCGCCTACCGCCTGGTCACCGCGAATCTGCGGCTGGTGGTGAAGATCGCGCACGAATACCGGCGCGCCGCGTTCAGCCTGCTCGACCTGGTCCAGGAAGGCAACGTCGGCCTGATGCACGCGGTGCAGAAGTACGACCCGTTTCGCGGGGTGAAGCTTTCGTCGTATGCAGCCTGGTGGATTCGCGCGTACATCCTGCGCTACCTGATGGACAACTGGCGCATGGTGAAGCTCGGGACCACGCAAGCACAGCGGAAGCTGTTCTTCAACCTGCGCAAGGAGCAGGAGAAGCTGGTGGCGCAAGGGTTCGAGCCGCAGCCGCGATTGCTCGCCGAACGGCTCGACGTGTCGGAGCAGGACGTGCGCGAGATGGATCAGCGGCTCGGCAACGACGAGTTCTCGCTCGACGCGCCGATGTCCGCGGGCGGCGCGGAGGAGCCGCGGCAGACGCACGGCGACCGGCTGGTGCAGCCGAGCGCGCCCGCCGACGAGCAGCTCGCCGACGAGGAGCTGCGGCGCATCTTCAAGGAGAAGCTGGCCGCGTTCGGCGCGTCGCTCACCGCCGACAAGGACCGGTTCCTCTTCGAGAACCGCATCGCGCCGCCCGATGATCGCGAGCCGATGACGCTGCAGCAGATCGGCGATTCGTGGGGCGTGACGCGCGAGCGCGCGCGGCAGCTCGAGGTGCGCCTCACCGAACGGCTGCGCGACTACCTGCGCAAGGAGCTGCCCGACTTCGCGCAGCTGTCGGTCAACGCAGGCGAGGACGGGCCGTGAACGTCAAGCATCCGTGGCTCACGCCGCGAATCGGCGTGCCGGTGGCGGCCGTGCTGCTGGCCGTGCAGGTCCCGTTCATCCACTGGGCGCTGCGCGGGGCCGCGCCGGTGAACGCGGCGGTGCCGTTCGAGGACGACTTCGAGCGCGCGTCGCTGGGCGATTCGTACTGGTCCAACGGCGGCCTGTGGCGCATTGTCGGCGGCCAGCTCTTCTCGCCCGGCGTGGGCAACAACCCGCTGTGGCTCAAGGCGCGCCTGCCCGCCGACGTGCGCATCGAGTTCGACGTGCGCAGCGAAGGTCCCGACGGCGACATCAAGTGGGAGCTCGACGGCGACGGGCGCAATCACTCGACCGGATATCTCTTCCTCTTCGGCGCCTGGCACAACCGCGAGTCGCGCATCGCCAAGCTCGACGAGCACGCGCTGACGCAGGACGAGCTGCGGGCGCAGCTGGCGGCCATGGCGCGGCCGTTCCCTGGGCAGCAGCTCGACTTCGTCGACCGGCTGCGCGAGCCGTTCGTCGAGTGGGGCGCGAGGCGCGACCTGGCGAGCCTGCAGGACGGCAAGTACTACGGCACGCAGACGCCGTTCGTCGTCAAGCGCATGGACCTGAAGGTGGAGAAGGGCCACCGCTACCACATGGTGGTGACGCGCAAGGGCGGCACGCTGCGCTGGGAGATCGACGGCGTTCCCGCGCTGGAGATGGTCGACCCTGCGCCGCTCTCCGGCAGCGGACACGATCGCTTCGGCTTCTCCAGTTGGTCGAACGACACGTATTTCGATAATCTGAAGATCACGCCGAACTGAGGAGGGAAACCATGGCCACTCGTCGGGACGTACTGAAGTCCGCGGGCATTGCTGCGCTCGCGATCGGCAGCCGCAGCGCGGCGGCCGAGGCGGCGGCGCAGCCGCAATCGCAGAGCCTGCGCGGGCTCACCTACTGCAACCTGCGCGGCGCGGGGCTGGGCGTGAAGAAGGGCGACAAGATCCTCGACGTCGCCGCCGCCGGCAAGAAGATGCGCGTGGCGGTGCCGGCCAGCACCGACGACGTCATCGCCGGAAAGAACGTCGCCGGCCTGCAGAAGGTGCTCTCGGCGAAGGGGCCGCTCATCGCCGAGGCGGACGCGCAGTTCGCGCCGTGCGTGATCGCGCCGCAGAAGATCATCATGCTCGGCTACAACTACCTGCGCCACGTGAAGGAAGTGGGCGTGCCGGTGCCGAAGCTGCCGGTGATGTTCAACAAGTACAACAACGCGCTCAATGGGCACGGCGGCAAGATCGCGCTGCCCACCAAGATGGCGAAGAAGTTCGACTACGAGGTCGAGCTGCAGATCATCATGGGCAAGCCGGCGCGCGACGTGAGCGAGGCCGACGCGCTGAACTACGTCTTCGGCTACGCCACCGGCAACGACTTCTCCGCGCGCGACCTGCAGTTCCGCGACGGCAAGGCCGGCTCGCAGTTCATGATCGGCAAGACCAGCGACGGCTTCATGCCGGTGGGCCCGTACCTCGCCGGCGCGGAGGTGGTAGGCGACCCGCAGAAGCTCGCCGTCGAGACGCGCGTCAACGGCGAGAAGCGGCAGTCGTCGAACACGGCGGACATGATCTTCAGCTGCGCGAAGATCATCGAGTACGCCTCGTCGATCTTCACGCTGATGCCCGGCGATCTGATCTCGACCGGAACGCCGGAGGGCGTCATCGCCGGAAAGCCGGAGGCCGAGCAGGTGTGGCTGAAGGCGGGCGACAAGGTGAGCTGCAGCGTGGAGAAGTGCGGCGAGCTCAGCTTCGAGCTCACGTAGGGTTTCGCCTTCCTCGGGGTTCCCGGCCCGCGCTTGCGCGCGGGCTCTCCCCACCCCCACTCCCCCGGCAGCTGCTGCCGGTTCGGCAGTCCCCTCGCCCCCGAGTGGGGCGAGGGGCCGCGGCATCTAGAAGCTGACGACCACATCGACCGGATCACCCGGCGCACCGGTGGCCACCATGGTCGCCCGGAACGTGCCGTGCACGTCATAGCGCCACTGTGTCGGATTGGGGCTCGCAGGATAAGGAATCAGAGCGGAAACGCTGGTGAGATCGAGCCCGAAGTCGCCACAAGGGCAACTGCTTCCCGCGGCCGCGAACCACCACTGCTGGGGAGTGGTGGTCCTGGGCCAGAACAGCGTTCCCGTCCCTTGCGAGTCGGACATCCGGTAATGACCGGCCTTCAGCGGGAACTGCGCGAAAGAAATTCCTGCGTTCAGGCTGGGCGCGACGCCGCTCGTGGGCATGGAGATGGTCAGGAACGTGTTGCCCCAGATCTGGCTTCGCACGTCGAGCTGATCGCAGACGAGGGTTCCCGAAACCGGGCCGGAGACTTCGGCGCTGCAAGGCGGACCGCCGCCGCAGGACGCGGCGATAGCGGCGACGACAGCAAGCGTGCGGTCAGAACGTGGCATGGACTTCGACGGAGCCGTCCTGAAAGTTGTTGGGCACGGCGGTCGCCTCGACGACGCCGTGGATGACATAGTCCTTCCCGTAGGGGGCGGGCGAAGACGCGACGCTCGTGATGGTCAGATCGAAAGAACCGAGAGTGGAGTTGGCGTCCCACTCGTAGGTACCCAAGCTGAATCCGTTGTTGATCGACGAGTCGATATAGACGCCAAAGCCAGGAGCATTTGCAGCGGTGAAGTGACCGGCGGTGAGCTCACCCGAATAGTACATGCCGATGGTGGCGCTGCTGTCGGTCGAACCGAGCGAGGAGCTAATGCCGAACTGGCCTGCGTTGTCGGCGGACCTCCAAAGGGCAGCGCCCGGTTGGCAAGCGTACGTTCCCGAAAAAAATGGCGCGTACTTGCCCGCCGAGCCAGTGAGGACGATCGTGCAGGGGCTGCTGCCGCCGCACGCGAACGTCAGCAAGATTGTCAGAACGCACACCCGATTCGGATGGTTCATCTCATCACCGCCTAGTGCGTCCTCGTGTCGTCCGGCGGCAGCGTACGCAGCTTCTCGAACGCCTTGTTGTACGCCTCCCGCCGCCGGTCGAGTTGCTTTCGCAATTCCTCGTCTTCCATCATCTTCGTCCGCGCGGCGAGCCGCAGCTTCTTGCGGTATTCGCGCTCGAATGAAAGCGCGAGCAGCACGAACGCGAGCACGCCCCACAGCCCGAGCGCCCAGTCGACGTCGTTGAGCTGCCACAGCTTCGCGCCGCGCCAGTGCGGCGCCCACGAGATGGCCGCGCCGAGCGCGACGAACAGCGACGCGAACAGCGGCGGCACGATCACCGACACACGCTTGTGCTGGACCACGCCGACGAGCAGGCCGAAGCCGCCCGCCAACGGCGCGAGGCCCCACACCGGGATGCCGAAGTGGCGCGCCGCGACCGCGCCGATGCCGGTGAAGATGCCGCCCACCACCACCGCCGTGCTCCAGCCGACCTCGACGATCGAGACCACGGCGATGACCACGCCCGCGACGACGGCGACGATGCCCGGCACCCACGCGTGCAGCACGCCGCGCAGGCCGAAGAACGCCAGCGCAAACAGGCCGCCGCCGAGCAACGCGCCGTTGAGCGGCCGTTGCCCGTGGCGGCCGGGCAGGGTGATCACGACGGCGAGCGCGAGCAGGGCGTACCCCGCCCATGCCGGCGCGCGGAGCGCGGCGTCGAGCAGGTCCTGCAGCGTCGAGTGAATCACTTTCCGTTCATCGCCAGGTACATCAACATCAGCGCGAAGAGGATGACGAACGCCACCGCCGCGGCGATGGGGCCGTGATCGATCTCGGTGCGATCGAGCAGATCGCCCGCCTCCATCCGCGCCGCCGGCGTCGACTGCGCGTCCTTCACCACGCGCCTGGCCTCGGCGCGGGCCAGCGCGTAGTCCCCGTTGGCGAACAGCTCGCGCGCCTTCGCCAGCTCGGGCGCCTGCGCGGCGTCGCCGACGCGCTTGGCATCGGGGACGTACTCGCGCCGGGCCGGGCCGGTGAAGAGCTCGGGAACGACCGGCGCATCGTTTGCGGTGCCGGGGACGGTGTTGCGGGTCGCGGTGGCCGACTGGGTGTTCTGCGCCATGGAGCCGCGAAATTACCCGAGGCCTGTTTTGCGCACAAGCACGGGAATGTGGGCGCGAAGCCGGGGTTTTGTTGTTAGGTTTCGCTTCCGATGCCGACCCGCCGACAACTGCTCGCCTGGCCGCTGCTGGTGGCGGCAGGCCGCGCGCTCGCCTTCGGCGACGAAGCGCGCCTCGTGTTCGCGCAGGTGCGGCACGCGGGCCGCTGGGACCCGCGGCCAGACGGCCTGTCGCGGCTGGCGTGGGAGATCGCGCGCCGCACCAGCATCGAGACCTCGCCGCAGGTGAAGCCGATCGGGCTCGCCGACCCCGAGCTGTATCGCTACCCGTTCGCGGTGCTCTCGTCCGACCAGGGCTTTCCCGCGCCGGCCGAGAACGAGATCGCGCAGCTGCGGCGATACCTGTCGTACGGCGGCTTCCTCTTCCTCGACGACGCCAGCGCGCAGAAGGGCGGCGCGTTCGAGCATTCGGCGCGGCAGCTCGTGTCGTCGATCGTGCCGGGCGCGCAGATGGCGCGCGTGCCGCGCGAGCACGTGCTCTACAAGTCGTTCTACCTGCTCGACGGTCCGGCGGGCCGCGTGGCGGCCACGCCCGATCTCGACGGGCTGGAGCTCGGCGGCCGTCTGGCCGTGCTCTATTCGGGCAACGATCTCATCGGCGCGTTCGCGCGCGACTCGCTCGGCACCTGGGAGTTCGAGGTGACGCCGGGCGGGGAGCTGCAGCGCGAGAAGTCGATTCGCCTGGGCGTGAACATCGCCATGTACGCGCTCTGCCTCGACTACAAGGAGGACCAGGTCCACATCCCGTTCATCATGAAGAGGCGCCGCATTTGAGCGACGCCGCCTACAACGCGTGGCGCATCACTTCGCTCTCGACGCTGCCGGCGTGGCTGCTCGCCTTGGCCCTGTGCGCGCTCGCGGCCGGCGTGTGGCTCTCCTTCCGCGGGTTTCGCAGCGAGCCGGCGGGAGCGCGGCGAATTGCGCTGCTCGGCTTCCGGCTGCTGGCGGCGCTGCTGGTGCTGGTGCTCCTGCTCGAGCCGGGCATCGAGCTGCGCAGCGAGAGCCGCGTGCGCGCGCGCATCGTGCTCTTGTTCGACACCAGCCGCTCGATGAAGTACCCGGCCTCGCCGGGCGGGCCCTCGCGCGCGCAGGAGCTGCAGAAGTGGGCCGCGCAGCACAAGCCCGATCTCGCGCAGCTCGCCTCGCAGTTCCAGGTGGACGTCTACGGCTTCGACAAGGAGCTGCAGCCGATGGATCCGTCGCGGCTGCCGGCCGATCCGCAGGGCCCCGCCACCGACCTGATGTCTGCCCTCACCGGCGCGGCTTCGGCGGGCACCGGCGGGCGGCCGCTGGCGGGGCTGTTCACCGCCAGCGACGGCGCGGACAACGCCGAGCTGGGCGAAGGCCTCTCGCCCGCCGCGGCCGAGACGCTGCGCAAGCTGGGCGCGCCCGTGTTCGCGCTGCCCATCGGCGCGCAGGCGCAGAAGGACCTGGCGGTGGAGAAGATCGCCGTCGACGACTTCGCCTTCGTGCGCAACCAGGTGACGCTGGACGTGACGCTGTCGGCGCGCGGCTTCGGCGCCACCGACGTACCGGTCACGCTGCGGCGCGAGGGGCAGGTGGTGGCGCAGAAGTCGGTGCGCGTCGGCGGCGACCGCTCGCGCTACGAGGTGAAGCTCACCTTCGTGCCCGATCGCACCGGCAAGTTTGCCTTCACCGTGGGCGTGCCGGTGTACGAGGGCGAGGCGCTGGCGCAGAACAACCAGAAATCGTTTGTGCTCAAAGTGATTCGCGACCGCGTGCGCGTGCTGCTGGTGGTGGGCCGGCCGTCATGGGACGTGCGCTTCCTGCGGCAGCTGCTCAAGCGCGATCCGAACGTGGACTTGATCTCCTTCTTCATCCTGCGGACGCCCGGCGACGACCCGCACAGCTCGCAGGACGAGCTGTCGCTGATCCCGTTCCCGACGCAGGAGATCTTCCAGGAGCAGCTGAAGACGTTCGACCTGGTGATCTTCCAGAACTTCAACCACCGGCCGTACCGCATGTCGCAGTACCTCGACGGCATCGCCGAGTACGTGCGCGACGGCGGGGCGTTCGCGATGATCGGCGGCGACCAGAGCTTCTCGGCGGGCGATTACTCGGGCACGCCGATCGAAGATATACTACCTGTAACCCTGCTGCCGCCCGGACCGACCGCGATCGACGAGACGCCGGCGTCGCTCCACCTGACCGACGCCGGGCGGCGCCATCCGGTGACCGAGCTCGCGGCGAACGCGGCGCTCAACGACCAGGCGTGGGGCGCGCTGCCGAAGCTGCCCGGGCTCAACACCACCGGTCCGCTGAAGGGCGGCGCGCAGGTGCTGCTGCAGTCGGGCGAGGGCCGGCCGGTGCTGGTGGTGGGCGAGGCGGGACGCGGGCGCGCGCTGGCGCTCTTGTCCGATTCCAGCTGGTACTGGAGCTTCGTCGCGGCCGGCGCGCAGCTCGGGCCGCGCGCGTACGAGACGTTCTGGCATTCGGCCATCCGCTGGCTGGTGCGCGATCCGGCGCTGACGCCGATGCGCGTGGCGGCCGAGCGGCCGTCGTTCGAGCCGGCCGGGTCCGGCTCGGAGCCTCCGGCGCTCGACGTGCAGGTGCGCGGTAGCGACTACGGCGCGGCGGCGGGCGCGCGCATTTCGGTGGTGGAATCGTCGGCGGAAGATCCGGTCCCGCGCGCGGCGGGCAGCGCGGTGGCGGGGCCGGACGGAAACGCGCGCATCGTGCTGCCGTCGCTGCCGCCGGGCGCGTACAAGACCACGGTGACCGCGCGTCGCGCCGACGGCACCGAGGTGGGCGAGGCCGAGGACGCGTTCGTGGTGGCTCCGGCGTCGCGCGAGCTCATCGAGGCGGCGCCGCGGCCCGATCTGTTGGCGGCGATCGCGGCGGCGACGAAGGGCCGCGTGATCGACGCAGGCGACGCGCTGGCGAAGTTGCCGTGGCGCGATCCGGAGCGCGTCGAAGTGGGCCAGCGCACGTCGAAGCCGCTGTGGGACAACTGGAAGGTGCTGGTGCTGCTGTGCTGCGTGGTGGGCGCCGAATGGACCCTCCGGCGCCGCTGGGGCTACGCGTGAAACGCCGCCTCGCAATCGCGGCGGCGCTGGTTGCGATCGTGCTCTTCGTCGTCCTGCGCCGCGACCGCGAGACGGAGCCGGCTCCGCCGCCGGTCGCGCCCGCATCGCCGAAGCCACCTGCGGCTGCACCCCTGCCTCCTCGCGCACCGGGGCAGTCGCGTCCCGTCGCCCCGGTGCAGCTCACCCGGGCGCCGACCGTGAAAGCCGCTCCCGCGCCTGCCGCTCCGGGCGCCCTCGAAGGGCTGGTGATCGACGCCGACAGCGAGCAGGGCATCGCGGGCGCGGTGCTCACCTTCTCGCACGAAGACGGCGCGTACGAGACCGTGAGCGCCGGCGGCGGCGCCTTCCGCTTCGCGCCGCGCGCGGCCGGCGCATACCGCCTCGTCTCGCTCGAGGCGAAAGGCTACGCGCCGTTCGAGGGC
>Ga0335081_10014288_pt1 | contig 12844 bp, 9 predicted proteins | sample Lox_Sample_35_FD_206713 | JGI IMG/M metagenome (GOLD analysis project Ga0335081, IMG submission 206713) | Soil microbial communities from Loxahatchee National Wildlife Refuge, Florida, United States - Lox_Sample_3.5 | ecosystem: Environmental > Terrestrial > Soil > Wetlands | place: USA: Florida...
TCTGAAGGCGACCCCGGAAAAGCTGATCTGGGCGCGTGATGCACGGGGCAATCGTCTTTACCCGCGGATTGAAAAGCCGGTGATAGAGCAGCAGGAGGAAGGCTACAATATCATCCTGACGATCGACAGCCGCATCCAGCACATCGTGGAATCGAACCTGCAGGAAGCGATAACGGCTAAGGGGGCAAAAGGCGGTTTTGTTGTCGTGATGGACCCGAAGACCGGCGAGATACTTGCCCTTGCAGATCAGCCCGGCTTCGACCCGAACAAGTTCTCCAGTTACAATCTCGGCAAGGGAAAGAACAAGGTCATCACAGACTGTTTTGATCCCGGCTCTACCTTCAAGCCGTTTCTCGCGGCTGCAGCCCTTGAGGAAGGCGTGGCCAAGGAGACGGACAGGTTCAACTGTGAAAACGGCTCATACGTGGTATCGGACAGGACATTCCACGAGGCGAACAAGAAGAGGTACGGGTCGCTCACCTTCCATGATGTGATCAAGTATTCGAGCAATATCGGCTGCGTGAAGATCTCCGAGAGGTTGAGGAAGGAAAAATTCTACCATTACATCACTCAATTCGGTTTCGGGTCGAAGACAGGGATCGACCTTCCCGGAGAGGTGAATGGGCTCTTAAGACCGCAGCAGAATTGGACAAGGGTCGATACCTCGACAATCGCTTTCGGTCAGGGTGTCTCCGTAACCGCCATTCAGCTCATAACCGCACTTTCCGCCGTAGCAAATGACGGCATGCTGATGAAGCCTCATATCGTGCGCGCCGTTGTTAACAAGCAGGGGCAGATAATCAAGAAGGTCACGCCAACCCAGGTGAGGCAAGTGGTATCGCGAGAGACGGCAAAGCGCCTCACGGCAATCTTAAAAGACGTCGTCGGGGATGACGACGGAACCGGCCGGAAGGCCCATATTCCGGATGTTGCGGTGGCCGGTAAGACCGGCACTTCGCAGAAGTTCGATTTCTCCCGCCACGTCTATTCTTCCGAAAGGGTACGCTGCTCCTTCATGGGCTTCTTCCCCGCTGACGACCCGCAGGTCGCAATTCTCGTGACTCTCGACGAGCCGCAGAGGGACAGGTGGGGAGGCCTCGCCGCAGCGCCCGTGTTCAGGAATATCGGCGAACAGATCTTGACATGTTTCAAAACAGGTATTAAGGAAGCGCCCTTCCCTGTTCTTGAAGAGGAGAAGGCAAATCCTGTGAAGATAACGCTCGTGTCCGCACCGCAGATAATAAGCAGGCACAACGACATGGAAGCCGGTATGGAAGAACCGTTCATGCCGGATTTTACTGGAATGACCATGAGAGATGTGCTGAAGAAAGCGAGGGAAAAGGGCCTTGAAATCCAGGTGGCGGGAACCGGCTGGGCGGTGAGCCAGGAACCCAAGGCCGGCGTGCCCATTCGTAATCATAAAACCTGCGTCGTCTCGTTCAGTACGGGCTATTGAGGAACAAATGTGCAAATACAGGCTGCGATAAAGGATATAGGAATCATCCAGGTCTCTGGCGCTCTTGCAGGAGAAGTCTCAGCCATTTGCTATGATTCAAGAAACTGTGTTAAAGACAGTCTGTTTGTTGCAGTAAGCGGTTTCAAGCAGGACGGTCATGCATTCATTGGCGATGCGGTTGGCCGCGGCGCAAGATTTATCGTTCATGAAAAGGATTATTCCCCTCCACCCGGAGTCACGTCCATAAGGGTAAAAGACAGCCGAGCAATCCTCGGCATCCTGGGAAAGAATTTTTTCCGTGATCCTTCTTCACAAGTCTGTCTGATCGGCATCACCGGCACGAACGGAAAGACGACGGTGACCTACCTGCTCGAGGCCATTCTCAAGGCAGCAGGTTATAGAGCAGGTGTGATAGGAACGGTGAACTACCGCTTTAATGACGAGGTGTGGCCTGCTCCGCATACAACACCAGAGTCATATGAACTGCAAAAGATACTGCGAACGATGGTCGATCGCGGCGTGACCTATGTCGTCATGGAAGTTTCGTCCCATGCGGTTGACCTCAGGAGGGTGGATGATTGCTCGTTCGACATGGGCATCTTTACGAACCTCTCGCAGGACCATCTGGATTACCATAAGACGATGGAAGCATATTTCGAAGCAAAGAAGCGGTTCTTTTACGAGATTATGCCGGCCGGCAAGAAGAAGTACCAGCACAGGATGCTCGTCAACGGGGACGACCCCTGGGGACAGAGGTTAGTAAGAGAAGTGGGTCCGAAATTGACCTGCTGGACGTACGGAATGGATACAAGATGCGATGTGGAAGCACGGGACAGCGTGTTTTCGCTTGAAGGAATCAAGGCTGAAATAAGCGCGGGAGGAAAGCGTTTTGCCGTAACCTCTCCGCTCATCGGAAAATACAACCTGTATAATATCCTTGCTGCAGTGGCATCAGCCTCTGTGATCAAGATACCTGACCGGTTCATCCGGGCCGGGATAGGAAATTTGAAAAACGTACCTGGCCGGCTGGAAAAGGTGAGCGGCCCCAGCGAACCCGTGGTCTTCGTCGATTATGCGCATACGGAGGACGCCATGCAGCGTGTGCTGCAGAACCTGTCACCTTTCAAGAAGGGACGCATCATCACCGTGTTCGGCTGCGGGGGCGACAGGGACCGCGGGAAAAGGCCCCTTATGGGGAAGGCGGCAACGGCCTGGAGCGACCTCACAGTCATTACGTCGGATAACCCCAGAACCGAAGACCCACTTTCCATCATCGCGGAAATAGAAAAGGGTGTTGCGGGGGGCCCGGTGACAAAGCTTACTTACGGAGAACTTAGAACGAAGGAAATTGAAAAAGGCTATGCGGTGATTCCTGACCGCAGGGAAGCGATCGGAACCGCCGTTTCTCTTTCCCATGCATCCGACATCGTCCTCATCGCGGGAAAGGGACACGAGGATTACCAGATTATCGGGGAAAAGAAGTTCCCCTTCGACGACCGGAAAGTCGCAAGTGAAGCATTGATGAACAGGCGGAAAGAAGAAAGGCATTGAACGAAAAATCATCAATTCCCGAACTGAGCGGCAGCGAAATCATAAAGGCCACAGGGGGAGTACTGGCAAAGGGAAACAGAGATTTCCTGTTCAGTGGTTTATCAACGGATTCTAGACAGGTACTGCCGGGAAGTCTCTTTGTTCCCCTCGTGGGAGAAAGATTCGACGGCCATGACTTCATTGCCGACGCGCTGAAGGGTGGCGCCGCGGGCTTTCTTGCGCAAAGAAGCTCTCGAGATAAGATTGGAGCCGGAACTGAAAACGCAGTTGTCATCTATGTTGATGACACGCTTCTTGCCCTGGGCGACATGGCGCATTTCTGGCGGAAGAAATTCAAGGCCTCAGTTGTCGCAATCACGGGCAGTTCTGGGAAGACAACTACCAAGGAGATGCTGGCGGCAATTGCAGGGCCGGTAAAAAGGCTGGTTAAGTCGGAAGGGAATTACAACAACCTTATCGGCTTGCCCAAGACGGTCTTCCGGATCAACGCTCTCCATGAAATGGCGATCCTCGAGCTGGGTACAAATACAAGGGGAGAGATAAGGAGGCTCACGACAATCGCCGAGCCTGACATCGGGCTTATAACCAACATAGGCCCGGCCCATCTGGAAGGATTCAAATCGGTCGCCACTGTGAGAGAAGAGAAACTCGACCTTTTTCGGAACATGCCGGGAAACGGGATTGCCGTCATAAACGTTGATGACGAGAGGCTGAAAGTCTCCGGCAAAGACTGGCGCGGAACGAGGATCACCTTCGGCATCAGGAAAAAAGCGGATGTATCCGCGGAAGGCATCGACACAAAGAAAATGGTCGGAGCCGCATTCACTATTGGACTCAATAGTATGAGCGAGGAGATTACGCTCCCTACAGTGGGAATTCACAATATCTATAATGCCCTTGCTGCCGCTGCGACTGCCGCGGCCCTCGGGATCGATTTCGCAACCATTTGTCGCGGACTCTCGGAATTCCATCCCGTATCCGGGAGGATGGAGATATGCCGGCTGAAAAACGGCGCCTTCATCATCAACGATACATACAATGCCAACCCTGCATCCTTTGGAGAGGCCTTGAAGACCCTGAAAGACCTCAAGGGAAAGCGAAAAAGCACCGTGATAATGGGGGACATGCTCGAGCTCGGAGACCAGGCGGAGGCAATGCATGAAGGTATAGGGAGCCTCATGGCAGACACTGGGGTGGACAATATCTACCTCAGAGGAAGGTTCTCGGGGGCGACGGCAGCAGGGGCACTGGAAAAAAAATTTCCAGAGGGAAGGATAATTTTTTTTGAAGACTCCGATGAGATCATGGACCGCCTCAAGTCTCACGTGAAGAAGGGTGATTGGATCCTTGTTAAAGGATCGAGGCAGGCAAGAATGGAAGAGGTCGTAGCAAAGATCTTCGAGGCCTTTGGTCCCGAAGAGAGGGAACCAAAGAAATGAGAGGAGCAGCAAAATGATCTATCACCTCTTGTACCCCCTTCACGATAAGTTCTCCTACTTCAATGTCTTCAGGTACATCACGTTCAGGACGATATATGCTACGGTTACGGCACTTCTGATCTGCTTCGTGGTAGGTCCTTGGCTGATCAGAAAGCTCCAATCTCTGCAAATCGGCCAGCCGATAAGGGATGACGGCCCGGATTCTCATCTCGCCAAGAAAGGCACGCCCACGATGGGCGGCATCCTTATCATCTTCGCAATCGTGGTCTCGACCTTCCTCTGGGCAAATTTGACCGTCGATTATGTTTGGCTTGTTATCCTGGTAATTGTTGGCTACGGACTCATTGGATTTGTCGATGACTATAAAAAGCTAACCCGTCAGAACAGTCACGGGATTTCGGGCAAGGTAAGACTCCTGGGAGAGATAGCAATAGCGCTCTTTGTCAGCATCGTCCTCTACATGAAGCCGGGATTTACTTCCAACGTGACGATACCATTTTTCAAGACGGCGCTTCCCGACCTCGGCTGGGGTTACGTGGTGCTCTCCACATTTATCATCGTTGGCGCAGCCAACGCCGTAAACCTCACTGACGGCCTCGACGGCCTCGCCATCGGCCCAGCAATCACATGCTTCATGACGTACCTCCTTTTTGCTTACTTCGCCGGCAATGTGAGGATTGCCGGCTATCTGCAAATTCCGTATGTGGCGGGAACCGGCGAGCTCTCCATATTGTGCGGTGCGACCGTGGGTGCCGGGCTCGGTTTCCTCTGGTACAATTCCTATCCAGCTCAGGTTTTCATGGGTGATGTGGGATCTCTCGCGCTGGGAGGCACATTAGGCACGCTCGCGATTCTAACGAAGCAGGAGATCCTCCTTGCCATTGTGGGCGGCATATTCGTGCTCGAGACCTTTTCGGTAATCTTCCAGGTCGGCTGGTTCAAGGTATCGAACGGGAAGCGCATCTTCAGAATGGCGCCTATTCATCATCACTTCGAGCTCAAGGGCTGGGCCGAGCCGAAGGTAATCGTTCGTTTCTGGATAATTTCGATTCTTCTCGCCCTCGTGGCGATCAGCACGTTGAAATTGAGATGAGTGAGTTTGATGAATCTTAAAGGGATGAGGGTACTAGTAATAGGTCTTGGGAAGACGGGAATCGACTCCGTCCGGTTTCTCGTGAGCCAGGGTGCGAAGGTGACTGCAACCGATGCCAAGCCGCTCTCGGAACTCAAAGATGTGATTAACGGCCTCGGCACCCTTACCGAGAAACTGGAATTCTCCGCATACGATGCGGACGTCCTTTCCCGCGTGGATATGGTTGTGCCCTCCCCCGGCGTTCCGCCCGGGAACGTCATCCTCGCAGAAGCCGAGAAGAGGAAGATACTGGTAGTCAGCGAGATCGAACTCGCCTACAGATTCCTCAAGGCGCCGCTCATCGCTATCACCGGCACTAACGGGAAGACGACTACGACCACGCTGACCGGGCACATCCTAGCAAGGGCCGGAAAGAAGGTCTTTGTCGGAGGCAACATCGGAAATCCCCTGATCGGCTACCTCACGGGAAGGCAGGACGATGATTATGCTGTAGTTGAGGTAAGCAGTTTCCAGCTGCAGTGGGTTCAATCTTTCCATCCTTTCATAGCGATCCTCCTCAATACGACATGCGACCATGTGGATTATCACGGCTCCTTCGAGGCATATAGGGCAGCCAAAGAGAAGATCTTTGAGAAACAGAAGGCAAAAGACCTCGCCGTTCTCAATGCCGACGAAGAGAGATCGCTTCTCATCGCCAGGAACATGAAAGCAAAGGTCCAGTTCTTCAGCACCAAGACCGAGGTTACAAGCGGTATGTTCCTGAAAGGAGAGAAGCTCGTCCACATCACCGTCTCGGGCGAGCGGGAAGAGTACCCTATCGGCATGATAAAGATACCCGGCATGCACAACGTGGAGAATGTCATGGCTTCCATCATGACCGCGAGATACTGTGGATGCCCGGCGGATGCTATCATCGCCGCGATCTCCGATTTCAAAGGAATAGCACACAGGATAGAATTCACGGAGGAAAAGAACGGCGTTGCATTCTACGATGATTCAAAAGGGACCAACGTAGGTGCCGTGGCGCGCGCCCTCGAAACATTCTCCCGGCCTGTCATCCTCCTCATGGGAGGGAGAGATAAGGAAGGCGATTTTGAAAGCCTGTCTCCGCTTGTAAAGTCAAGGGTGAAAGAGCTCGTCCTTTTCGGTGAGGCGAGGGACAGGATAGATGAACTAATCGGCGGAGTCATCGGGACGTCGAAAGTGAAGACGATGAGAGAAGCGGTCAGGCTGGCCTATGAGCATTCATCTCCCGGGGACGTCGTCCTGCTCTCTCCCGGGTGTGCAAGCTTTGATGAGTTTTCCAATTACAAAGAACGGGGAAAGGTCTTTAAAGATGTGGTCAAGAGTCTCTAAATCGTTTAAGGCAACGCACCAAGACAAGGCCCTGGACATCATACTCCTCCTGGCCACGCTTATCCTAGTGACCATAGGCACTGTGATGATCTACAGCTCAAGTTCCATACTCGCTATGAAGAAGTTCAACGACGGGCAGTATTTTCTGAAGAAGCAGATATTCTTTGTCTGCGTAGGTCTCGGGATCATGGTGTTGATGACGAAGATTCCTTATGAGAGCCTGAAGAAATTGGCCTACCCGGGCGCTATACTCTCCGCGATGCTTCTCGGCCTCGTCCTTATACCTCATGTCGGCATGCGCGCGGGCGGCGCTACCAGATGGCTGAAGCTCGGTTTTTTCTCCTTCCAGGTGACGGAAATGGTCAAAGTCGCCATGGTGCTCTTTCTCGCTCATTTTCTGACGAAGAAATACAGTCAGATAACGGATTTCAAGCATGCTGTTCTACTCCCTCTGGTTGTCGTGCTATTCATGGTTGGTCTCATCCTTCTTGAACCGGACTTCGGAACCGCAGTGATCATTACCTCGATCATGATGCTGATGTTCTACCTAGCGGGATGCAAGGTGCTCCATATTACGGGCATACTGGCCATTTTCGCGCCTGCCGCCATCTGGCTTCTCGTCCACAAAAGCTACCGCCTGGTAAGACTGATGAGTTTCCTTGACCCGTGGAAAGACCCGCAACGTTCGGGATTTCAGATCATTCAGTCCCTCCTCTCCTTCGGTTCGGGCGGTACCTTCGGCGTCGGCATCGGAGACGGGATGCAGAAGCTCTTCTATCTTCCGGAGCCGCACACGGACTTCATTCTCTCCATCATCGCCGAAGAGAGCGGTTTCATCGGCGTGATCATCGTCCTCTTCCTCTTCGCCATCCTTATCATGAGAGGGCTCCTGATAGCATTCAGGGCGCCTGACCTTTTCAGTACACTTCTGGCCTCAGGACTGACAATGGTTATCGCTCTGGAAGCCTTCATTAACATCGCTGGCGTCATGGGGCTCATCCCCCTCAAGGGTCTTGCCCTTCCCCTCGTCAGTTACGGAGGCACGTCGCTGATAATGTCCATGGCAACGGTAGGCATATTGCTGAATATCTCTTCCTATCAAAAATGAACGGAAACAGGGACGGGATATGAAGGTTATCATAGCTGGTGGAGGAACAGGAGGTCACCTCTTCCCCGGAATTGCCATTGCAGAAGAATTCTTGAAACGTGACCGTGCGAGCGACATCCTCTTTGTGGGAACGAAGAAGGGGGTGGAAGCGAGGGTGCTTCCCGATCTGGGCTTTGATCTTCGCACGCTCGACGTCGAAGGAATCAAAGGTAAGGGATTCGTAAAGATCGCTGGCGCCATCATGAAAATCCCCGGCAGTCTGATTGAGTCCTGCCGTCTCATACGCTCTTTTTCCCCGGACATTGTGATCGGCGTCGGGGGCTATGCCTCGGGGCCAGCAGTCCTTGCCGCCCACTTCATGTGCATCCGGACGGCCATTGCCGAGCAGAACGCGCTCCCCGGCATTACCAACAGGATCCTCGGGAGATTCGTGGACAGGATATTCCTTACCTTTCCGGACACGGGAAAATGGTTTCCGGAAAAGAAAACTGTACATTCCGGAAATCCCGTCAGGGCGGCCTTCTTCACAGCAACAGGAAAATCGGAAAAAAAGGGCGGCCGGTTTGCGCTCCTCATCTTCGGCGGAAGCCAGGGGGCACGAGGCATAAACGCCGCGGCAGTTGATGCTCTTCCCTTTCTTGCAAAAATCAAGGACAGATTGAAGATAGTTCACCAGACAGGGAGCGCTGGTCTCGATTCCATATCCGCCGCCTACCGCTCCCACGGAATGGACGCGGAGGTTCTTCCCTTCATCATGGATATGGCGGCGGCGTTCGGGGCCGCAGACCTTCTTGTATGCCGGGCCGGAGCCACATCCATCGCCGAGATAACGGCGAGCGGCAAGGCGTCCATACTGATACCTTTTCCCCAAGCCGTCGACGATCACCAGACAAAGAACGCCGAAGCACTCGTCAAAGCAGGGGCAGCGTTTATGATAAAGGAGAAGGATTTGAACGGCAGAATATTCGCCGAGATGATCGAACGCTTCTTTAGCCATCCTGAAAAAATAAGGGAGATGGAAGCGCGGTCAAAAAACCTCGGCAACATGCACGCGGCGGCCTACATCGTGGATACGTGTCTTGAGCTCTTAACCGGAAGAAATTTGTAAATTTTTGTAGATTTAATACAAGATATGGTATATAGAGACAAAAGATATACAATATACAGTAACAGGAGCGCCATTTTTACCTGATTTTTCAGGGTTCTCAGGGCAGGAAAATGAATAACGGCAACAGAAGAGATGCGATGCGGAGAAAGGTAAAGCGCATTCATTTTGTGGGTATCGGCGGCATAGGAATGAGCGGCATCGCGGAGGTGCTCCTCAACCTGGGCTACATCGTCAGCGGCTCAGACTTGAGTCAGTCCGATCTCACCCATAAACTCACCTCCCTTGGAGCAAGGATCTTCGCGGGCCACAATGCCTCCCAGGTCGGCGATGCGGATGTGGTTGTCACCTCCACTGCTGTCAAGTCTGACAACCCGGAAGTCCTAGAGGCGCACAGAAGAAACATCCCCGTCATACCGCGGGCGGAAATGCTGGCAGAGCTCCTCAAGATGAAATTCTCAATCGCCGTGTCGGGAAGCCATGGAAAAACCACGACGACCTCGATGGTCGCTACGGTCTTAGCATCCGGCGGCCTCGATCCCACAATGGTGATTGGCGGCAAACTGGCGAGCATCGGGAGCAACGCCAAGTTGGGTGATGGAGAGGTCATCGTAGCAGAGGCCGACGAGAGCGACGGTTCGTTTCTGAAGCTCGCACCGTCGCTTGCCGTGATAACAAACATCGACCGGGAACACCTCGACCATTACCGCGACATCGAAGAGATCAAGGACGCCTTCCTCCAGTTTGCAAACATCGTTCCCTTCTACGGCTCGACGATCCTCTGCCTGGATGACGAGAACGCAAGGAAGATTCTTCCCATGATCAAGAGGAAAACCATAACGTATGGCCTTTCCGAATCCTCCGATTACAGGGCAAGCGACATATCATTCTCCGGCTCTTCCTCGAACTACACGCTTCACTTTAGGCAAGCCTCTTGCGGAAAGGTCTCGCTCTCCGTGCCGGGTCTTTTCAACGTTTATAATTCCCTCGCCGCCATTGCAGTCGCACGGGAACTTGATATGGACTTTGAAACCATTAGAAAAGGCATCACGAGCTTTACGGGCGTCCAGCGCCGGCTCGAGGTTAAGGGAAAGGTTGACGGAACCACGGTAGTCGATGATTACGGTCATCATCCTACGGAGATCAGAGAAACACTCAGGGCAGCCAAGCAGGTGTGGAAGAGCAGACTCATCGTCGTCTTCCAGCCCCATAGGTACACAAGGACAAAGGCCCTGTTCAATGAATTTCTTACCGCATTCACCGATGCCGACACATTGATTGTTACCGACATCTACGCAGCGAGCGAGGCACCGATCGCGGGCGTAAGCGCGGCTAATCTCACCGAGGAACTACGCAAGAGGGGCAATGCCGATGTCGCCTACATGCGTTTTGACGATATCGTGGAACATCTCATCGGGATTGCAAAACCTGGAGACGTCATCATCACCCAGGGTGCCGGTAACGTCCTCAGAATCGGCGAGGAGTTTTTGAAGAGGGCAAGGAAAACGTGACGGGACGTGGTAAAAACATATTGAGTGCCGGGGGTCTCCGGGAAAGGCTCGCGAGCATCGTCTTCGGCAGGGTTCTTTTCGATGAACCCATGTCCCGTCACACTTCGATAGGCATAGGCGGCAAAGCCGATGCGATCATCTTCCCGGAACGAAAGGAAGAGTTGGCTGGGATCGTAGAGTTGCTGAGAGACGCGCGGATACCCTTTATGCCCATAGGCAACGGAACGAATCTCCTCGTAAGGGATGGAGGCTACAGAGGTGCGGTCATATCTCTGCAAGCGATGAGCAGTGTAAGCACGGCAGAGAGAGGCGCGAAATATGTCGTGATCCATGCGGGCGCGGGTGCTCCGCTTGCGGAGATCGTAAAACTTTCAACCGCTATGTCTCTTACCGGAATGGAATTCTGCGCCGGTATTCCGGGCAGCGTAGGCGGCGCGGTCAGGATGAACGCCGGGGCCTACGGCAGAGAGATCAAAGACGTCGCCGAAACGGTTGCGTTGATGAATGAAAGCGGAGAATTCATCGAAGCACCAAAGAGCGGCCTAAAATTTACGTACAGGAACCTCTACATCGCAGAAGGTACGATCATCATCGGTGCGTCGTTCACACTGACGAAAGGAATCGAAGATGAGATCCGCGCCCGGATCGATGACATCATGGACAAACGAAAGGATAAACATCCCCTTGAATACCGCAATGCGGGCTCGATATTCAAGAACCCCAATGGGGACGGCCCCGCGGGAAAGATCATCGATGAACTGGGCATGAAGGGAACCCGTGTTGGAAACGCCAAGATCTCTGAGAAGCATGGAAATTTCATCGTCAATCTTGGAAACGCGAGGGCAAGTGACGTGATAGCCTTAATCGAGATGATCAAGACAAAGGTCGCAGAGGAGCGCGGCATCAGGTTGCAGGAAGAAGTAAAGATCATCGGGGAAGAAGGATGAAGAATCCCGTTAAATCGAGGCTGGAGACCAGCAAATACAGGCTGAAGAGGCGTTCGCGGCATATTGTGGACGAACTGTGGAGGACGGCCTTGATGCTCTCTGCGATTTCCGCAATAGCCGCCTTTATGATCTGGGCGTACGGCTTCACCATAAGCAGCCCCGCGTTTCAGGTTAGAGAGATTGTCGTTCGCGGCTGCAAGGAGCTCACGGAAAAAGAGATACTGTCATACGCGGCGATCAAGCCGTCCCAGAATCTGCTTGCCATCAATCTCGGCACAATCGCCCGCAGGATAGAGTCACATCCGTGGATCAAGGAGGTCTCGGTCGGCAGGGAATTTCCCGGCAGACTGGTCATCGACCTGCACGAGAGGACTGCCGTCGCGCTGGTCAAAAGCGACAGCGGCTTCAGCATGATGGATCTTGACGGCGTAACCTTCAAGAGGCTGGAGAAGAACGATGAGGTCGATATCCCTGTGCTCAACGGGTGCCACCCCGGCGACAGTGAATCACAGCTTTTTGCGAAATCCCTCGAACTGCTCAAGTATCTCTCGCAGTCGCACGAGTTCCCCACGATAAGGAACGTCGCCGAGATTCACGGCCACGACGTCTTCGGCCTTTCTCTCTTCACCGACCGAGGCCTCTGTATAAGACTCGGGTTTGACAGCTATGAAAATAAATTGAGGCGGCTGAACACCGTCATGGCCGACCTGGAGAGGCGAAACATGAAACTCGGTTTTCTGCTCATCGACCTCAACGATCCGGCCAAGGTTACAGTCCAGAAAAGAAATATGTTGAGCCCCGTTGTCCCGATGGAGCCGAAGAAGGGTTACCGGACGTAAGGAACGGTCATAGGCCGGTTATGGCAGCAAAGATATAACTGATAAATTCAACAGCTACGGGTACAGTAAAGATGGGGAAAGGCGGACCAAGAATGGCCAAGAGAGCACATGTAATTGTCGGCCTGGATTTAGGCACAACGAAGACCTGTGCCATCGTGGCTGAGCTTACCGATACCGGCATCGACATCATAGGCATAGGCTCTCATCCCTCTGAGGGTATGAGAAAAGGTGTAGTCGTAAATATCGAGAGCACAGTCGATGCCATCAGAAAGGCCGTCGAAGAGGCAGAACATATGTCCGGTTGCGAGATAAGCTCCGTTCATGTGGGCATCGCCGGCGGACACATAAAGGGACAGAACAGCATAGGCATCGTGGCGGTCAAGGGCCGTGAGGTGGATGAAGACGACGTGCAGAGGGCGGTGGAGGCATCGAAGGCGAT
>Ga0335081_10014291_pt1 | contig 12843 bp, 8 predicted proteins | sample Lox_Sample_35_FD_206713 | JGI IMG/M metagenome (GOLD analysis project Ga0335081, IMG submission 206713) | Soil microbial communities from Loxahatchee National Wildlife Refuge, Florida, United States - Lox_Sample_3.5 | ecosystem: Environmental > Terrestrial > Soil > Wetlands | place: USA: Florida...
GGCTCCTGTACGAGAATGTTATCACTGCCAAAACTCCAGAATCAACGAGCCAAGCTGCGGGGCTGCATGGTTTCATACTCGCCCTGGGTTTGCGCGTCAGCGTTTTATGGTCGCAAATCCCATCCTACATCGCAGCCCTTGGTGCCTTTTTCGCTTCGATGGGCACCCTCTTTGCCTTTCTCGCCAAATTTCTTAGCGAAGCCATAGCAGCAGCCAAGCGTGCCACGGGCTGGCTGGCCCTGGTGAAGAAGATCTCCGCGATGGCGGCGCTGTGGATCGCCGCCTTCGTGGTTCCGGTCGCCCTTTGGCTTTGTTATTTATTGTTGACCCTCGCGGGCCTTGACTCGGATGGGATGAAGATCGCCTACTTCGCCGCCCTCGCGGTGTCGACACCCTTGGCGTTTTTCATCAACCCAAACAGGACATCCCTCTTTCGCCTTTACCGTGATCGCCTCAGCAAGGCATTTTTATTCGATCCAAACGGGCGGCCCGAGAGCCGCGAAAAGACGAGATTCAGGGATCTCAAGGAACGCAAGCTCAAGCTGAATGAGATCGACACCGATCTTTGCCCTTATCCGATCATCAATGCGGCCCTAAATATCGAAGGTTCGCGCTATGCCAACAAACGCGGACGCAACGCTGACTTCTTTGCCTTTACCCCGGAATACGCCGGCAGCGACGCGACGGGCTATATCGGAACGCGGCAGCTCTTAGAAAAGGAGCAAACCCTCGATCTTGGCACCGCAATGGCGATTTCAGGAGCGGCCATCTCCGCTGACATGGGCGCGGTAACGATCAAACCCCTCGCCTTCACACTTGCCTTTCTAAATGTCCGTCTCGGCTATTGGCTGCGAAATCCCTATAGCTTTTATCAAAGCCCGGCGTTTCTGTCGCGATTGACCGACAAGAGCAGTTTTCTTCTGTTCAAGGAGATGTTCAGCCTCATTACCGAGAAAAGCCCCACGGTCTATCTCACGGACGGGGGCCATATCGAAAATCTCGGCATCTATTCCCTTTTGAAGCGCCGCTGCAAAGTGATCATCGCAATCGACGCGGAAGCAGATCCCCTCATGAGCTTTAGTTCCTTTCTGACGCTCGAGCGTTATGCCAGAATAGATCTTGGCGTGATTATTGAATTGCCCTGGCGAGCTATTCAAGATTGCACCCTTGCAATAAACAAAGCCTTCGATAGGGCGGATGAGGATGGCTCCGCGATCCCGTCGTCGCCGGGCCCCCATTGCGCAGCCGCCGAGATTCAATATGGTCCAAAAGAAAAAGGCATCCTGCTCTACGTGAAAGCATCGCTGAGCGGTGACGAGGATGACTATATTCTCGACTATAAGCGGCGCTATCGCGAATTTCCGCATGAGTCGACGAGCGACCAGTTCTTCGGCGAGGAGCAATTGGAAGTCTACCGCGCGCTTGGGTTCCATATCATGAAGGGCCTGTTGGCTTGGGATTCACCGTTCGCCGTAGAACCTCGGACGAACGAGAGTGGGGATCAGGCCCGCCAGCGTATCCGGGATGAAATCGTGACGGCACTTCGCGGGACCTGCCGGGCAGGATAGGCAAGCGCTACGCCGTCAACGGAATCGGTTCCAGCATGGCTTTTTCGATGCTCCCAAGGCGCAGGGCCTCGAGAAGTTCCGGCGCCAAGATCGGGGAGCCTGTAAAAATAGCATAATTCGGCGTCGCCGAGGGTCGAGTTTCCGCCAGAAAGCCGAGCTGCTCGCGCACAACATGGCTGGTCTGGCGGGCGATTGCCGGAGCGGGATCGACCCAAGTTACGGGCCAAGGCGCGAGCCGCTCGAAGTGGCTTAGAAGCAATGGATAATGCGTGCAGGCGAGCACAATGCAGTCGGTGCGGCGTTCCCCCACTGTCACGAAAGCCGGCGCGATTTCCCGTGCAATGGCCGCGTCGGGAACGGCTCTCCCTTGCATGAAATCTTCGGCAAGAGACGCAAGCGCGCTTGAGCCTTCGAGTGTCACCGCGCAATGAGCGGCATAGGTGCGTATAAGCTCGCGGGTATAATCACGCGCGACGGTGCCGGGCGTTGCCAAGACGGAAATGAGCCCCGAGCGCGACTGGCTAGCAGCCGGTTTGATCGCGGGCACGGTACCGATGAAAGGAATCTCCGGAAACCGCGCGCGCAGATGCGGCAGCGCCAGCGTCGAGGCCGTATTGCAGGCAATGACGATTGCATCCGGATCGCTGAGGGCAATCAAGTGATGCATCACTGACAAGACCCGCGCGATTAAAACATCTTCCCCAAGAGCACCATAAGGAAAAGCCGCGTCATCGGCAGCATAGACCAAAAAGGCATCCGGAAGCAGGCGCGCCACCTCTGCGCTCACGGTCAAGCCACCGAGGCCGGAATCAAAAATCAGAATTTTTGGCGCACGGGACATGAAGAAGCCAAGGAAAACGCCGTCTGTTCGGCCGCCGGTTCCGGTATCCAGAGCAAATGGCATGGCGGACGATCAAGGCAGATTTTGGTTAATGGCCGATTGAAGCCGGTCAATCCTTGCAACGTCAACTTCTCCTCTCAAATGCCTTATTGTGCTTTTGTCATGCGCGCCCGGCGGAAATATAAAGGTTATTGATGCGCGCAGGGGTCAATAAAACTATCGAAACCTGCGTTCCGGCGCGTCTCGACCGCCTTCCCTGGGGAAGATTTCACACGTTGGTGGTCGTTGCCCTGGGGATTACCTGGGTGCTGGACGGTCTTGAAGTGACACTCGCCGGATCGGTCGCAAGCGCCCTCGAAGCGAGCCCAAGCTTGCGCTTCACAGCAACCGACATCGGACTGGCATCAAGCTTTTATCTTATTGGCGCCGTCGCGGGCGCGGTGGGTTTTGGGTGGATGACCGACCGGCTAGGACGCCGGCCTTTGTTCTTTATGACTTTAGGCCTTTATCTCATCTCCACGGCCGCCACGGCTTTCGCCTGGAATCTGGAAAGCTTTTGTCTATTCCGGCTCTTAACTGGTGCGGGCATTGGCGGCGAGTACAGCGCGGTGAATTCCACAATTCAAGAATTGATCCCAGCGCGGTATCGAGGAAGAACCGACCTTGCCATCAATGGGTCGTTTTGGATTGGCGCTGCCATCGGGGCGGGAGCATCGCTTTTCGTTCTTGATCCCGGCCGCTTCGCTCCGGATGCTGGCTGGCGGCTCGCATTCCTCATCGGCTCTGCGCTTGGGCTAGTCATTTTCTTTCTTAGATCATGGATCCCGGAAAGCCCCCGCTGGCTTGTTATCCATGGAAAAGAGAGGCAAGCGGAGGAGATCATCGGGCAAATCGAAGCTCGATTCCGCCTTCATGGTGCGCGCCTTTCAAATTCTTCGACGCTTGAACCCATGCGGCTGCGCCCGCGGGCTTACACGCCCCTTGCAGAGGTGTTGCGGACGCTTTTTGTCACGTTCAGAACGAGAACCCTCTTGGGACTGACTCTCATGGGTGCGCAAGCATTCTTCTATAATGCAATTTTCTTCACCTACGCGCTCGTGCTAACGAATTTCTACCATGTCCCGCCACATGAAGTTGGCTGGTATATCCTTCCCTTCGCGCTCGGAAATGTGCTGGGGCCTTTGCTCCTTGGGCCGCTCTTTGATTGGATTGGCCGCAAGCCCATGATCACTTTTACCTACGCAGTTTCCGGTCTGCTTCTTGCCGGCAGCGGCTGGCTCTTCGCGCACCATCTTCTGAACGCAGTGGAACAGACGCTCATCTGGACGGTGGTGTTCTTTTTTGCATCAGCCGCAGCAGGGGCAGCCTATCTTACCGCCTCGGAGATCTTTCCTGTGGAAATCCGCGCGCTGGCGATCGCCTTTTTCTATGCAGCCGGCACCGCAGTTGGCGGAGTTGGAGCGCCATTCCTCCTTGGAACCCTGATTGAGACCGGCTCGCGTGGCAGCGTTTTCGGTGGCTATCTCTTGGGTTCGGGCCTCATGATCGCCGCCGCAATCAGTGAGAGGGTTTGGGGCGTGGCCGCCGAGGGCAAACCTCTCGAGGCGATCGCGCGCCCTTTGTCGTCGGCACAAAACTGAAAGGCTGTCCTTTCCACACGGGAGCCGAGCCTTAGCGGCGCCCATGCGCCGGTTTCGTTGGGCCTAGCAAGGCCTGGCTCTGACGCCGCTTTCCTTTCTGGAAGGAATCCGGCTAAACTCAAGCCCTCTGTCAAGACAACGGCTGTCAACGGTTGCTTTCAGTTTGATCTATCTATCAGATACAACGCATGTTTTTCAATTCGGCGAGGGCATGGACTTGCGCAAGCTGGGCCAGATAAACCGGAAGGAGAAATCGCGCACAGGCACTTGGCGACGAGGTTTAGAAGCCGCGCCACGGCTCGTGCGAGCGAGGGGTTTAATATGAAAAACTTGCGGGCTCACGAGTCAAAACTCGACCAGGGCGGTCAGCGCTTCAATATTGACGCCACGCTGGCTGCACGTGAACCGGAGCGTTATGCGCTCCATACCCGCCACTTGAATGAAATGATGGTTCGGGTGTTGCAGACGATCGGCTTCGATGTTGGTTTTCGGACTGGTCAAGGACAATATCTTTTCGATCGCGCCGGCGACCGCTACCTCGACCTTCTGAGCGGGTTTGGCGTGTTTGGCATCGGCCGCAATCATCCGCAGCTGCGCGAAACCTTGGGTGAGGTCCTTGCGAGCGACTTGCCCAACCTTGTGCAGATGGATGTCTCCGTTCTTGCCGGAGTGCTAGCGGAGCGGTTGCTTGGCTTTGTTCCTTTCCTCGACAAGGTTTTCTTCACAAACTCTGGGACCGAGGCCGTGGAAGCCGCGATCAAATTCGCGCGCCGTGCGACCCGCCGTCCCGGCGTTGTCTATTGCGATCACGCTTTCCACGGCCTGACCTATGGCGCCTTGTCGGCAAATGGGGACGAGATTTTCAGGGAAGATTTCGGTCCATTTCTCCCAGGGTTCAAGGCAATTCCATTCAACGACCTCGCGGCTTTGGAACGAGCCTTGTCGGGGCGTGACGTGGCAGCCTTCATCGTGGAGCCGATCCAGGGCAAGGGGGTCAATGTTCCGGACGACCTCTACCTGCGCGGCGCCCAGGCGTTGTGCCGCAAATATGGAACCTTATTCATAGCCGACGAAATTCAGACGGGAATGGGCCGCACCGGCCGATTTCTCGCCATAGAACACTGGGGTGTCGAGCCCGACATCGTCTTGCTTGCAAAGTCACTCTCAGGCGGCCATGTGCCGGTCGGCGCGGTCCTCACTCGCAAAGCGATTTTCGAGAAGACATTCGACCGCATGGATCGCGCTGTCGTTCATGGCTCGACGTTCGGCAAAAATGATCTGGCGATGGCGGCTGGTCTCGCAACCCTCGAAGTGATCGAATCTGAGGCGCTCATCCAAAAGGCCGCTCACACCGGAGAAAGGCTCCTTGCCGCCTTCAGTGCCATGGCGGACCGTTATGAGTTCGTGCAAAAGGTGCGCGGCAAGGGCCTCATGATTGGCATCGAGTTTGGTCCGCCGCGCTCGCTAAAGCTCAAAGCAGCATGGTCCCTGCTGGAGACCGTCAATGCTGGTCTATTTTGTCAGCTCATCACAATTCCACTGTTCAAGGATCACAAAATTCTTGTGCAGGTCGCAGGTCATGGAAGTCTAACCGTGAAGCTTCTTCCGGCGCTCATTATCACGGAGTCCGATTGCGAGTGGATCGAACAGGCTTTCGATGCGGTCATTGCTGATAGCCATCGAGTGCCGGGGGCGGTTTGGTCCCTTGGCAAGACCTTGGCCGATCACGCCATAAAGGCCTACGCTACGAAGTAGATGCCGTTACAGTTTGTCGAGCGCGGCGATTGTTTGCTCCACTTTCGGTCCCTCCCGCGTGGCAATGGCGCGCAAGCCGGGATCGCTGCCGTTTTGCACAAAGTCGCGATAAAGGAGCTGGAGCTGCACCAAGGCTTCCATCAGAGTGGAAACGTACAGCGAATCGAAGTCCTTGCCTTGCAAAGCTGACAAGCGGCGCAGATTGGTGACTTGGGAAGGAAGCAAATTCGGCGCTCGCAGCTTGGGGGCGCCGGGCCCGACCTGCCCCGTAAAAGGTGAGCGAAGCGTGACGACGGGACCATTCACGTTGACCCAGGCCGACAGGGAGTTGGCAAGCGGGGTTTGATTCTTGGCAAGTGCTTCTGCGAAGTTCTGTGTCTTGCTGTTGTGGGATTTGGTGATCGCCAAGCGGCTTGCCGTCGTGATGAAATTCACAGTGGGGATTGCGGTTGTGACAAAATGCGCCACGATCTCGGCGTCAGAAGAGCTCGAAGATGATGCGGGAGGCGTCTCAGGACCTGTTTGAGCAGCAGCCGGAGCGGCAGCCACTAAGACGGCCAACGCCTTGGCCGCCAACCTGCCCGCGGATCGGCGCTTCCACCACCAGAAAACTAGCACGTCTTTGCCCTTCCAAATTGAAGGCAGCCTAGCCTCTCACCTCGTCCATCCGATCAAGCATGATTGCTGGAGCAGGACGGCAAAAGCTCAAACATAGGGTGGCAACCCACTTATTTCAGCAGGCCGGCACAAATTTATGGGTTGGTCCGCAGTTCTTATTGGGGTACGGCGCTGGGCGGGCCTGGCTGCAAATCCGGCTTCAGATTGGCCGCCGGCGTTTGTCGGACGAGCGGCTTCTTTGCAATCGACTTCGCCTGCTTTGGATGCAGCTTGGCACGTTCCTCGAAGGTAGCCTGGAGCGCGAGAACACGTGCTTGGGTGATCCTCAGCGCACAAAATCCGTGCACATCCTCGCCGGAATAATTGCGGCAGATCACGTCGCGTTCCGACGAAAATCCTGCCTGCTCGCCGGCAACTTTCTTGACTTCTTGCTTGTCCTTGCCAGCACTGGTGAGCAACGCGCGAAATTCGGCACGCATCGCCGACTCCGCATAGCCCCGTTCACGTTCCAATTGCTTGACCTGATCGGGACCGAAACTGTTAGCGGGGGGACCCCAAAAGCCGGCTGGCGCAGCCCGGCAATCTGCCGCAGGGAAATCACATGTGGGCGGTACACGCGTCACGATGACAGCGCCGTCGAGTACATCGAACGAAAATGGGCAGGCCGCGATCTCCACCTCGTAACGGGGGACTCCATCGGGACGGCCAGAGAATTTCGTCTCAATTGGAGCCTCGGAGACAACATCGACGCGGCATTGTTCGCCCGGATGCGAAATTTCTTCTCCGGCAAGCGAAAGCCGGGTGATCTCGACGCCCTTGTCCGCTCCGCGCTGGAAGGCGATGGCACCGGCCGAGCCGTCAAGTGACAGTTCGTGGCCGAGGATCGTCTCCTCTGTCGGCGGCTTTAATCCCGCTGGTTTCGGCTTTCCTGCCGCAGTCCCGGCTGGAGGCTGCACCGTATTGCCCGCTGCGGGAGGCGTGGCCTGCACCGCTCCGGGAAGCATGAGTTGGGCACGCGCTGGCGCTTGGGCCAGGAGGGCAAAGAGGAGCACAGTTAAAAGAAAACGTCTCAATTCGGGATCTGCCCTCCAAGGCATGCCATCATTCGCGACCGCCGGGCCACTTCCTCACAGGTTGGCGCGATTGGACGTCCGAATCAAGGCAAACTTACCGGTTTAGTGGCCAGAAAAGAGACGTTGCAGGCTGACCTGCGGCTTTCGGGACGGAGGGACGGCCGCCCTATTCTTCCGAACTTCGTCTTGCGCCCCCCGCTCGTCTTCTTATATTCGGCGGCATCTTGTGTTCATACACTGCGATACCAAATTGAAATCAATCGGGGACCGGGCGGAAATCCGTCCGCCCATTGGCCGGATCGCTTCGGGATCCGGTGGTCTTGCTGATCGAAAGGAAGAGCAATCATGGGTAAAGTAATCGGGATCGACCTCGGCACCACCAACTCTTGCGTGGCGGTCATGGAGGGCACGACGCCGAAGGTCATTGAGAACGCGGAAGGGGCCCGGACGACGCCTTCGATCGTCGCATTCACTGACGACGGCGAGCGCCTTGTCGGCCAGCCGGCCAAGCGTCAGGGCGTGACCAATCCCGAGCGGACCTTTTTCGCTATTAAGCGGCTGATCGGCCGGACGTTCGACGATCCCATGACGAAGAAGGATATGGGCCTCGTCCCTTACAAGATTATCCGCGCATCGAATGGCGACGCGTGGGTCGAAGCCGATGCAAAACAATATTCCCCTTCGCAGATTTCCGCCTTCATCCTGCAAAAGATGAAGGAGACCGCCGAAGCTTATCTCGGCCAGCAAGTGAGCCAAGCTGTCATTACAGTTCCTGCTTATTTCAACGACGCCCAGCGGCAGGCGACCAAGGACGCCGGCAAGATCGCGGGTCTTGAGGTTTTGCGCATTATCAATGAGCCGACCGCGGCAGCGCTCGCCTACGGTCTCGATAAGAGAGGCTCGGGGACAATTGCGGTCTATGACCTCGGCGGCGGCACGTTTGACGTCTCCATCCTCGAGATCGGCGATGGCGTGTTCGAGGTGAAGTCGACCAATGGCGATACCTTCCTCGGCGGCGAGGATTTCGACACCCGTCTCGTTGAATACCTTACGGCCGAGTTCAAGAAAGACAATGGGATTGACCTGAAAAAGGACAAGCTCGCTCTTCAGCGGCTGAAGGAAGCTGCGGAAAAGGCCAAAATCGAACTCTCGTCGGCGACGCAGACGGAGATCAATCTTCCTTACATCACTGCCGACGCGACCGGCCCGAAACATCTGACCTTGAAACTTACAAGGGCGAAGTTCGAGGCACTTGTCGACGATTTGATTCAAAAAACCGTCGAACCCTGCCGCAAGGCTTTGAAGGACGCGGGTCTCACGGCTGGCGAAATCAATGAGGTCGTGCTGGTCGGCGGCATGACTCGCATGCCCAAGGTGCAGGAGGTCGTCCGGAGCTTCTTCGGCAAGGAGCCGCATAAGGGTGTCAATCCCGATGAAGTCGTCGCAATCGGCGCAGCGGTTCAGGCCGGCGTCCTGCAAGGCGATGTGAAGGATGTCCTTTTGCTGGACGTGACCCCTCTGTCGCTCGGAATCGAGACCCTCGGCGGCGTGTTCACCCGCTTGATCGAGCGCAACACAACCATTCCAACCAAAAAGAGCCAAGTCTTTTCGACTGCCGAAGACAATCAGACAGCCGTTACCATTCGCGTTTTTCAAGGTGAACGTGAGATGGCAGCCGACAATAAGCTGCTCGGCCAGTTCGATCTTGTTGGCATTCCAGGCGCGCCGCGCGGTGTGCCGCAGATCGAGGTCACTTTCGATATCGACGCCAATGGCATTGTGAATGTCTCAGCGAAAGACAAGGCAACCAACAAGGAGCAGCAGATCCGTATCCAAGCTTCCGGCGGCCTTAGCGATAGCGATATCGATAAGATGGTGAAGGACGCCGAATTGCATGCGACGGAGGATAAGAAACGCCGCGAACTCGTTGATGCCAAGAACCATGGCGAGGCGATGATCCACACGACCCAGAAATCCCTCGAAGAATTTGGGTCCAAGGTGGCCCAATCTGACAAGAGTGCCGTCGAGGCGGCGATCAGCGCCTTGAAGTCGGCTCTTGAGGGTGAGGACCTCGAAGTGATCAAGGCGCGGACCAACGATCTCACGCAAGCATCCATGAAACTCGGCGAAGCCATGTACAAGGCGCAAGGCGCGGGGCCTGGTGCGGAGAGTCCGCAGGCTGGGGCGAAGGACGATGTCATCGATGCCGACTTCAAGGAGGTCGGCCCGGACGACAAGTCGAAGTCGGCTTAAGGAGGGTAGCAGGTACCGTTTGCGTTCCCGGGACGCGGAGCGGCGAAGCATTAAGCGGGAGACCATGATGGGTTCAAGCGAACCAGTTATGGTCTCCGGCTTCTGAATTGCATTTATGCGGTGGAAACTGAGCCGCCCGTTTTCAGCTTCGGGGATGCTTCCTAAAAGGGTGGCTCTCCGGACGCACTTATTCCCTAAGTTTTGTGTAATTCCACACCTCGACCTTGTTGCCAGCGTCATCTATGTTGCAAAAACTCACCCGAAAGGCGTGTCTGCGCCATGATGTCATTGGATTTCACCGGGGCCCGGTGAATCTTGGTTGAGAACATGGAAACACCCCGGAGAGGCTCGCGGGGCGCATGAATCGGAACATGAAGAGACGATGATTAGGCGGGACTACTACGAAATTCTGGGCGTTTCCAAGAGTTGTACGGACGCCGAGATGAAAGCGGCTTTCCGTAAGGCAGCAATGCAATGCCATCCTGATCGCAACCCAGGAAACGCGGAAGCGGAGATTCAGTTCAAGGAACTCAACGAAGCCTATCAGGTTTTATCCGATTCGCAGAAGCGGGCCGCTTACGATCGCTATGGTCACGCCGCTTTCGAACACGGCGGTTTAGGCGCCGGAGCGGATGGATTTGCCGCCTCGATGGCCGATATTTTCGATGATCTCTTCGGCGATGTGATGGGCGGCCGCCGGGGCGGCGGACGCCGGGGCCCCGCCCGTGGGTCAGATCTGCGCTACAATCTGGAAATTTCGCTCGAAGAAGCGTTTCACGGCAAGACAGCGTCGATCAATCTGCCGACCTTGGTCGCCTGCGACGCTTGTGGGGGCTCCGGCGCCAAACCGGGCGCGAAACCGCGGCATTGTCCGACCTGCGGCGGGCATGGGCGGGTGCGGGCACAGCAGGGCTTTTTCGCCATCGAACGGACCTGTCCGCAATGCCATGGGGGTGGCGAAATCATCGACGACCCCTGCCAGTCTTGCGACGGCTCGGGCCGTATCACAAAGCAGCGCAACCTTTCCGTCAATATTCCGCCAGGCGTTGAGGATGGCACGCGGATCCGGCTTGGTGGCGAAGGCGAGGCCGGAGCCAAGGGGGGCCCCGCTGGCGATCTTTACATATTTGTGTCGACGAAGCCGCATCCGTTTTTCCAGCGCGAGGGCTCCGATCTCTTCTGCCGTATTCCAATCTCAATGGTTCAGGCAGCGCTGGGCGCGGAAGTGAACGTTCATACCCTCGATGGTGGCGAAGCTAAGGTCAAGATCCCGGAAGGGGCTCAATCCGGCAAGCAATTCAAATTAAAAAACAAAGGCATGCCCGTGCTGCGGTCACGCGAGACCGGCGACCTTTATATCGAAGTAAGGGTTGAAACACCCCAAAATCTCACCAAGCGGCAACGCGAACTTCTCACCGAATTCGAGGCATTGTCGTCGACAAAGACCCACCCCGAGTCCGCCGGCTTTTTCGCCAAGATGAAGGATTTCTTTGAGAATTTGAGCGGCCAGTGAACTCCTCTCCGTGCCTCGACCCCTTGCCCGTTTCATTTATTTATGTTTGATGACGGCGCGCCCTTAGTGGCGATCCTGCAGGCGAAGGATGTCTGCATGAGGGAGGATCTGTTTCTTGGCCAGCCTGCCCGCGCGCGCCAGCCGGCGCGGTTCATCAAAGCCGAATTTGCCTATTGAGACACGGATCGCCGACGAAGCACGCTTTTTTAGGTCGTGGCTCGACAATCCGGCAATTGCCGGCGCCGTTTCGCCTTCAGGGCGCTTTCTTGCGCGTATGATGGCGCGTTACGTCGATCCGCTCAAAGCCGGGCCGGTTATCGAACTCGGCCCAGGCACTGGCGCGATCACGGAAGCGCTTTTGGAGCGCGGCATTTCCCCGGGGCGACTTTTTCTCGTCGAATTCGACCCCCGGTTCTGCAAGCTCTTGAAGCGGCGTTTTCCCGGCGTCCATATCATCAAGGGAGATGCGTACTCCCTCAAAGAGACGTTGGGAAACCGGCTCCGGCGGCCGCCCGCAGCCATCGTATCAAGCTTGCCGCTCTTGTTGAAACCCGAAATTCAAAGAGTGGCGCTCCTCGCGGACGCCTTCCAATGCATGAGGCGAGATGGCTGTTTCGTCCAATTTACCTACGGGCCTCTTTCGCCCATTCCCCGTGATAAGGCGTCGAGCCTCGAATTTCACGTCGAGGGCTCGCCACCGGTGTGGTTGAATCTGCCTCCCGCGCGAGTGTGGATCTACCGGCAGCAGGCGCCAGGGGCTGACGGGACCCTACAGCGGCCGCCAAACCCGGCACAGGAGTTTTTGGACAAACTGAGACTCGGCACAGAAAAAATACATCTCGATCTCAAAAAGGAGATCGCGAACGCGAGAGCAAGACTCCGGCTCGAGTCGAGATCCGGACAGCTCTCGCGGCAACGACCGCAACTAGAAACGGCCTTGAAGAGCTCACGCGGCAAGGCCTCTGGCATCGATAATTCGCACCATCTCTAATGGGAGCGGACGCCATCACCCCGCAGAAAATCGCGGTCGCCCGCGAACGGGTGATCGTCGCACTCGATTTCGCAACGCTTGGGGAAGCCGAGGCCCTTGTTGCCAGACTCGGCGATCAGATAAGCTTCTATAAAATCGGCTTGGAACTCGCCTATGGCGGCGGCCTTCTCCTGGCTCAGGACTTGATAAAAACAGGCAAGCACATTTTTCTTGACCTTAAACTGCATGATATTCCCGCTACGGTGAGCCGGGCTTGTGCGCAAGTCGCCGGTTTGGGTGCAAGCTTTCTGACGATTCACGGCTATCCACAAACGATGAAGGCAGCCAAACTCGCCACTGCCGGATCTTCGCTTCGGCTTCTTGCCGTTACCGTTTTGACTTCATACGATGATCGTGACCTTTTCGATGCCGGCTATGCTTATGGGGTCCGCGATCTCGTGGCACGCCGCGCGGTTCAGGCCCATGAAGCAGGCATTGACGGTTTGATCTTATCGGCTGCGGAAGTAAGTGCCATACGTGCAAATCTCGGGACCAAAATGATCCTCGTCACTCCCGGTATCCGCCCGGAAGGAACAATGGCCGCGGACCAAA
>Ga0335081_10014293_pt1 | contig 12842 bp, 10 predicted proteins | sample Lox_Sample_35_FD_206713 | JGI IMG/M metagenome (GOLD analysis project Ga0335081, IMG submission 206713) | Soil microbial communities from Loxahatchee National Wildlife Refuge, Florida, United States - Lox_Sample_3.5 | ecosystem: Environmental > Terrestrial > Soil > Wetlands | place: USA...
GACCAATCGAGATCGCGCCGCCATGCGGAATACGCATCGCGAGCGATTTCCCCGTCGCCGAGAATGGCGCGAAGCAGGTTCCGATCCGCCGCGGGTAAGACACTCCGCACGCGAATACGCCATGATTTCGCACGTACCTTCATCTTGTCGGGTGTTGGCCGGATCAGCTAAAATGAAGTTGTACTGGTGCCGTGTCAACGTGATAGGTGTTATCCATCCGCGCTCATGGCGCAAGCACGCGATTAGATCAGGCAGCACAGTCGCGATAATCCCTCATGGCGAACTACGAATTAAACGACCCGGCAACCGTCGCTGAAACCATTGATGGAGAGGCGGTCGTGATCAACCTCGAACGCGGCGTCTACTTCAGCATTCGCGGCATCGGTCTCGGGATCTGGACCGACGTCCTTGCCGGCGCCAGCGTTGGCGACATCATCACGGACCTCTGCACGCGACATCCGGCGGATGCGGCGCGAATTCCTTCCGACGTATCGGCGTTCATCGACCGCTTGATGGAGGAAGGACTAATACGCAGCACGAACCATACGGCGTCCTCGTCCGCTTGCATTGCCCAGTCGACCTTTGATTCCCGCTACGACATTCCGTCGCTGGAAAAGTACACTGACATGGAAGCTCTGTTGCTCCTCGACCCTATTCACGACACCGACGACTCGGGTTGGCCCAATCGGCCGTGACGCATCGCTCAATCCTGCCGCCGAGCCAGGCGGCCGCGGAATTCGCCGAACGAGTGCTTGCAATCGCCGCCGAAGCCGCTCGGCGTGCGCACGCCACGCGCTGGATTGCGCTCGGCGAACTGACCGCTGTGCTGAATTTCACCTCCGAAGATCTACACCGGCTGTTCGCGCCTTCGTTCGCGCGAACTGCGATGCCGCAAGCCGCACCCGCGATGTCGGTCGCGCTGTGGGAACCGCGGCCGGATATCCCCGCGATTCCGTCACTGCCCTGGCCGGTCGAAGCTTACCGAGCCTGTGGCGAGATCGCGGGCTACTCCGACGGACGCTACTACATGCGGCTCGACGTGCCGATGGATGCGCTCACGGTGCTCGACATCGAAACCGGACGAGCAGCGTATTTGAACCGCAGTCCGCGGGCGCTGCCGACCTATGAATGGGCGGGACCGCTGCGCTGGCTGGTCCAACGGTTGGCGATTGAGCACGACATGGTGTTCGCGCACGCCGCCGCAGTCGCGCGCCTCGGCCGCGCAGCGGTGATCGCCGGCCCCCGCGGCGCCGGCAAGTCGACAACGACGCTCGCCTGCTATTCTGCCGGCTTCGACTATCTCGGAGACGACCGCTGCCTGCTGTCGGGAAGTCCGCGGAGGCGGGTGTTCAGCGTCTATTCTACTGCCAAGGTGTTTGCCGGCGACGCCAATCGATTCGCCATAGCAGATCTCAACCGGGTCGCAATCCAGCCTCAGCGCGACGACGACGGCAAGATTCTCATACCACTTGATCTTATTGCGCCGGAGCTCGTCGTCGGCGAGGCCGAGATCGGCTGCATCCTGATCCCCAAGCGCGGGAATTCGGCGCGGTCGGGATTTCGGCGGGGAGAGCCCGCAGAAGCGGTCCGGCTGCTTATCGCGGAGATCGTTGGCCAATCACCGGTGACAGCGGCCCGCTCTTTGACACTAGCGACGCGGATTTGCCGTGGCCTCCCGATTTTTGTGCTCGACGCCGGTACCGACCTCAAAGATCTGTCACGCGCCGTCGACCGCGCGCTCGAAGCATCATGACTATTGACCAGGCCTGCGCGGCGTGGATCGCTACGGATGGCAACGACGGCGGCGACGGCTCACCGCAATGCCCGTTTGCGACCTTTTGGCGGGCCACGCAATGGCTTGCCATGCAGCGGCGCGCAGGGAACGGGCAGGACATCACGCTTCACGTCGGCAGCGGTGTTTATCGGATCGACCGACCGGTCCCGCTTGGATGCGCAGCTACGCATAAAATCGGCCGTACAATCATCCGGGGTTCGCCCGACCGTTCTGCGGTGCTCTGCGGGTCGGTGGCAGTAGGCACGCGGCCGCTGTCACAAAATCGGGCCAGTGATCGGATCCTCGGTTCCACGCATCGTCCGCCAAATGTCCGATTCTTAGCCGTCGAACTGCCCCCTCCCCACGGTGGCACTGTGGACCTTGGGACGCTCGGATTTGCGCTACCGCTGCCGGTGGCGCCGCCCCTCGCAATCCGAGGCGGTCGCATCCTGACCTGGGCGCGCTGGCCACGGCTAGGGAGCCTCACCGGCCACGTCACGACGCCCGATCGACAGCGTTGGCGGCTCGGTCCCTGGCGCGAAACAGATCGCGATGACTGCCTAACCGTGAGCCTCAACCCGCATGATATCGCGACGCTTGGACAGGTCGCCGACCTCTGGATCGAGATGGTGGTCGAAAAGCCCTGGCGCTGGTTCCAGGCGCGGGTGCTGCACATTGATCGGCGCCGTGGCCGCGTGGTCACGTCGCTGCCGGCGTTGCTCGGCAAACCAAATGGCAATGTCACGCGGATCGGATTTCTCAACGCCGTCGCCGGCCTCACCTCACCGTCGACGGCCCTGCTCGATCCGCGGCGTCGCCGGATCGTGGTGGCGGATGAAGCAGCCGCGGACAATCATGGCGGCGATGTGGAGGTGACCGTCAATGAAGGCGCACTCATTCACCTCTCAGACGCAAGTAACGTAGAGATTCGCGATCTGGCATTTCGCTTCTGCTCAGGTAGCGGGATTGTCGCAGAGCGTTCCGAGCGGATCGCCATCCGCGGCTGCGACTTTCGCGGCTTTGGCCGTGACGCCATCGCACTCGATGGCGCAGGTCTTGTGATTGAGGATTGCGATATTGCTGATACCGGGGCCATGGCCATGCGCCTACGCTCCGGTGAAATGGAAACGCTGCAGTCCGGAAACACGGCCGTAAGAAGCTGCCGAATCCAACGGTGGGCGAGGCACAAGCGGGTCTACGAACCTGCCATCGGTGGCTCAGGCGTCGGCATCAGGATAGTCGGATGCGTTCTGAGCGACGCGCCGCATCTCGCAATCAGCCTGGAGGGTAATGACCATGAAGTCGCCGCCTGCACCATTCGGCAAGTGGCGCAGTGTTTCGACGACGTCGGCGCAATCTACGTCAACCAAGGCGAGACGCCGTTGCGGCGTGGGCTTCATATCGTCGGCAATGCGTTCTGCGACATCGGGGCGAACACCAAAGCACATGCGATTTATCTCGACCGCGCGAGCTGCGGCGTGCGAGTGATCAGCAATCTCTTCCTGCGTATCGGCGGGGATCCGGCGCTCGGATCAGTCGCAATCCTGGCCAACGGAACATCGGACGTATTGATCCGCGCCAACCTGTTTTCGAAGTGCCCCGCTCCAGTCGTGGTCGATTTTTATCTCGCTAGCTGGGGCGCAAACGACCTCGGCGTCATGCGGGTGGCATGGGATCGCGCGCGCGCGGCGCTCGCCGACCCTGCCTTGCCCCACCGCCAAAGGTATCCGGAGCTTGCCAAATTTGCCGACGAGGACCGCGTACGACCGCGCACCAACGCCATTGTCGGCAATGTTTGCTTCGATCCCGACGGTTGGGTTCCCGAAGGCGGTGCCTGGACCGTCCGTTCCGCCGATGCCGCGCTGGTTGAGACGCGGGGCAATGCTGTGGTTGCTGATCCATCGCAGCTGAAGACAGCTATACCGCCGATCGCCACGCTGATCACCCGGCGCAGCGAACGTGCAGCTCGCGACGCGCTCGAACAAATAGTAAGCGGCTGGGCGACGGCTGCACGATCACTCGGATTCTTCGAATAGGCCGCGGTACAGCGTCTTTTGGAACGCAGCGGTGTCGTTGCGGTGAGCGAGGGCGCGGGCCTGCGTCGGGTCGAAGGTCGTGCGCGGGTCGGTATCGATCATGGCGCTGAGCGCGCCGGTGAGCGCGGCTCGATCACACGTATCCACAGTGACCCCGAGCCGGTGCCGGCAGACAAGGTGACCCATCAGTCCATCGCGCTGCGAGAGAACCGGGCGGCCGTGAGCAGCCGCGCGCAGCAGCACGCCGCTCATGCCGATGTGTCGGCGATAGGCGACGAGGACGACATCGGCCGCCTCGAACAGGGCTTGTGCCAGTTCTTCGGCTACGAATCCAGGACGGGACACGATCTGGACGCCGAGCCTCCGCAATCGATCGAGCTCAATCTCGAGATTCGGCGACTCGCTCGAGACCCGCGGTCCGGCAATCAACAGCGAAAGCCGCCGCCGGCGGTCGGGCGTCAGCCGCTCAATTGCTGACAGCAGCGACGCAACATCCTTCCGCCGCGAAACCTGTCCGAAGTGCAATGCGGCGGTCCGCTCCGGGGGAATCGCGAATCGCGCGCGCGCCGCACTTCGCGACGACGCCGTAGACGGCGCTGGCATAATCACTGGATCCGGCAGCGCAGTGACCTTCTTGTTGAGCGGTCCGAGCCAGACCATCTCGCCTACGCGCGGATCGAGGCTGAAGACGCGCAGCAGTTCCGGATGGCCGAACGCAGCGCGCGCGAGCGCACGCTGATGCAGGGCCCAGTGCCGGTCTGCGGTCTCCGCCTCTTTGACTACAATTGGCGCGCGGAACCAGATGCCGCAAACGTCGACATCCGAGCGGCATCGCGCGGCCAGGACCGGCAGCACCGGATCAAGCTCCATCAGCAGCAGCCGGTCGGCGCCGACTGCCGCGGCGACGTTCTGCGCGATATCCCAGCGCACGCGGCCGTGGCTGTCCGGCGGCGGGCCAGGCGGCTTAGCCCATGACATCGGCATGGCGTTCTGTGGCGGCGTCCGCTTGTAAAGCGCCTCCGCCTCCGGATCGAGTTCGGCAACAGTAATGCCGACCGATTGCCCAGCCGCGATTTCAGCGAAGGCGTCCGAATGCATCTTGCGAAAGCCCGAAGACACCGCGACGTGAAGGTCCGCGCCGTTTCGGCGGAGGCTGGGCCAGCCTCGCACTAGATAGCGCAGGTAGTCAGCGTGATGGCCTGAGTGACCGAATTCAACAACCGCAATACGACGAACCGTCATGGTCCGGACAACGCACCTGATGCCCGCGCGTCCCCAGCACCGCCGACCCGCTTGACAGGAGCGACAGCCACGACCTGTGCCGCCGTCGCTGATGCATGCGCGTCGAGTCGGTAGGTATCGGGAAAACCGTTCAATCGCGCGCGTTCAAACATTGCAGCAGCACGCAGCGGCAATCGCATACCAGAGAACACCAGCCCACACCAGAATGCGAGCCACGGATCGTCGGGATGCGCCGACAGATAGTGCATTAGGCCGCCAGCCACCGGCGCCAGCACTAGTTCGGACGCGGATGCTATCGCGGCATCAGCCGCGGACGCGACCTTACTATCGCGTGACAGACTTCCCGCGAGCGTGGACCAGTGATCGGCATAGGCGAGGCAAGCTAGCCTGGCGCCTCGGCCGTGCCGCCAGCGGTCGCTGTCTGCCGACAACTCGACCTCGGCGTGTCCGCGCTTGGGCATGTCCAGCATCGCATCCCACAGCGCGTGGAAGGCGCGCGCAGTATGTCGCGGGTCGAACCTTGTCATTGCCGTCGCGCGAGCCGCGGCGCCCAAGGCCTCGCGGCGACTAACGTCGCGGCCGAGCACCGACAACGCGCCGATGAATTGGTCTTCTTTTTCGGTCACAATGCCGTCGACGCCGTCAGTCACCAAATCGGATTTGCCCTCCGGGCACAGCATCACCGGCGGGATGCCGGCCGCCATGGCTTCCATGATGGCAAGGTCCGCCGATGCCCAGGAGGTTGGTGGCATCGGCACCGCAAGCACGTCTACGTCGGCGAGTGCCGTCGGCATGTCCGCGGCCCAGCCACAAAACGCTATCGCACCTACGGCGCAGCTCTCTACCGCTTGCCGAGCTAGCGCCGCCCGCCAGGGACCATCCCCGATGAACGTGAAACGTAACCCCGACGCGTCGATCCGGGCGATCTGCGTTATCACATCAACATGGAGCTTGTGCCCGTCCAGCGCGCCAACGCAGGCCACGCGGTAGCGGTCGGATCGACTCCGCGCGACGCTGAAGAATGCGTCAAGACCGCGGAACGGTTGGATGAGGCGCGGCTCGATTGGTCTCCCTATTGCGGCATCCCGAATGTGTGCAAGGGACCTCTCACTGGTCGCCACCACGGCATCGGCGCGTCGGATAATGACGCCCGGCACCACCTGGGGCACCGCGCGGCCGGCAATATGAACCCAGATCAAAAGCCGCATCGGAGGCAGCTGCCCGATCAGAAGGCTAAACAGCTCCGGGGTGTTCCAGGTATGTGCCAGCACTATGTCCGCCGCGTCGATCCGCGCGAGCAGGTCGGCCATGCTGCTGCAGTCGACGACGGCAACGCCCATCGCCTTTGCCTCGGCAAGCATGACGGAACGCGCTGGCGTCAACGACAGGATTGTCGATGAAAATTCCGAATGTACGGCAAGCTCGAGCGCCGCTCGCGACGCGCCTCCGGGGGCCAGACAATGAATCAGGTGGAGAACGCGTGGGGCCGACCTTGATGCGGGACTCATCTCGCGCGCGCCTTGATCGCCTGCCGGACCTTGGCGAGAAGTTCTGGCCGCGACCCCGAGAAGAACGCCTGCTCGAGCGCCTCGTCATAGGCATGATTTCGTTCGACGTCGCGGGGATGCCGAAGCGGATCCGTCAAGGGCCTGGTTGGCAACTCGGCGAAAGGCGTCCGCGCCCAGGTGTGCGTCGCGTCGGGGCCGAAGCCAATATTGCTTACGACGTTGGCAGTTGGATGAATCGCCAGCGCGTTATTCTTCCAGCACGAGAATGTCCACGCATAGTCCCAGGTGTCGAATCCCGCGTGCGCGTTGTCGAACACCGCTCGCCAGCGCAATATCGCCAATGGATCGCGCAGCACGCCAGCGAGCCAGTCAGTATCTCGAAGCGCCGCCCACGCTTCGACGTCAGGGTCGTTCATTGCCCAGGCTCTCTGCCAGGTCGCCCAACCCCAGGACAGCGTGTAGCGGGAGAACACGTAGCTCCTTGTGCCGAAATCAAATCCCCTCCCACCTCGTCCCGCTAGCGGGCTGGTGCCGACGATTGAGTAGACGCGCCGGTCCTCGGCATAGCGTTCCAACAGTTCGGCGCAATACGGAAAGAACGAATTGTCCGGAATACAATCGTCTTCCATGACGATCGCTCGTTCAACCTGCTCGAATGCCCAGTTAAGGCCGGTTTGGATTCGGCGCTTGCACCCAAGGTTGACGGCGGCCACGTTCCAAGCCGTGCGGCAGCCCCAAGTGGTGCCAGCCTCGACGGCGCCGATCGTATCCCGGCACAATGCGGGGTCTTGATCGTTTCCCGGTCGCGGCCCATCAGCGACGACGAAGAGCTGATTAGGACAGACTTCGGCGAGCGCCGCGAAGAGCCGCTTCGTCAGCGCGGGCCGATTGAATACGCATACAATGACCGGAACCTTGAAGGACAAAGCCGCTCCACACCGTGCGTCAGCAATTGAACCGAATAAGCCGCATCTATTCAAGAACCAGAGGGTCTCGTTTTGGCCGCCTTCAAGCGTCGGCTGGCGATCGACGGACCTCGGAGTGGGCTGCCTCAATCCACGGCTGCGCCTGATCGGCAGGGAAACCGCGGCGCCGCGCCACTAGCAAATGCGCGAGCGCATTCGCACAGGCGCCGCGGTGGAATTCCGACAGCCCGCACCAGAACGCGATGGCCGGATCGTCTGGGAACGTGCGGCGATAGTCGAAAAGGCCGCCCGCGCCAGGATTGCGTATGGCGGCTGGCAATTGCGCAATCGTTTTGTCAGCCGCTGACCGGCGCTGCCATGTGGCACCGCGCAGGCTATCACAAAATGGACCCGCGTAAGCTCCGAGGCTATCGACGAACAACTCCGCTCCGTCGCTGAGTTCAATGGCTGCGCCGGGCCAAGGGCGCCGGCGTTTCTCCATCCTAGCGACAAGCTCAGCTAGCATCGACTCCAGGTTGCCATAAGAGCGGTCTGGGTTAATCTCGCGCTCAACAAAGGCGCGCGCCGCGTGGCCGATGCGACGGCGCAAATCGGGGTCGTCGACGAGCCGGGTCACCGCCTGGACATAGCTCCTCGAGTCGCGCACCACCAGCGCGGTTTCGCCGTCGCGCACGAGATGGCGATAGCCCTGGCGGTCGAACACCACGGCAGGCAGCCTCGCGTACATTGCTTCTTGTAGTGCCCGCTCCGACGTAGCGTACGTCCAATCCGCGAGTGGATAGCCGAAAACATGCATGTCCGCCAACGCATCGCCGATCCGCTCTGTCGGGCCGTTCCAGCGAAAGCGGTCGGCGAATCCAGCCGCCGCCGCCTGAGCCTTGAGCCGTGGATAGTCGTCGCCGTCGCCCCAAACCGGCACCACGATCGGCCGCGCGACAGCCGTCGACATCGCGACAAAGTCCGGATGTAGCTTCTCAAAGGCGACGAGTCCAAGATACCCGACCCGGATTGGACCGTGCGGCTCACTCAGGCGCTCGCCGACGCGGTCAAAATCGCCGATCCCTGGCATGTGAGACGGCGGCGTTGAGAGCGGCTGCAAGGCGGGAAGGGCTTTTGTGGCCGTTGAGGTCACGAGAACGCGGTCGACGAAGCGGACGAGATCCGACGTGACGATCTGCGGAACGGTATCGCCGACGACCTTGATCCACGCGACGATCCGCGCGGGCGGCCATTCGCGGCGGAGGAACTGCTGCATGCGCGCCGAATGCCAGAAATGGATGAGGACCACGTCGGCCTCGCCTAGCACCGTGCCGGACCGATCCGCGCGGTCGCTCAGCACCGGGATTGCGAACGCGGTCATCCGATCATGGACCGTGGGCTCGACCGGTCCGAGCGACACCGCCTTCTGCTCCACGCCCGCGCGTGCCAGCCGCGACGCGACCGCGAGCAGGGAGCGCGTCGCTCCGCCCAGAACCAGATCGGAAATGACGTGAAGGATGCGCATTCTTTCGATGATCGCCGTGCGCGGTCCTGGCGCGCAACTGTCCATATGGCTACTGGGCTGCTATCCTAACGAGCTTTGCTCAGCACTTGCCAGTCATGACGATCCGAGAACCGGGCTCAAGACCCGCCACCACGCCATCATTCGGCGCTCCATTGTTCGCGCGCGCCACGCCGGGCTATCGGAAAATGGCGGCCGGGCTGCTTGGGCAGCCCTTGCTGCCGCGCGAGGTGTCGGCGGCGCTGAGCCGGCGCGCCATAATCGAGCGCGAGCCGTTCGCCCTTGCCAAGCTTGGACCTGCAATGCTCGCCGTGCTCTATCTTCTGGCCCAGGACCGGTGGCTTGCCAGCAGCGAGGCCGGGCGCATCATCCATTACAACGGCCACAACCAGAACGGCCTATTCCCCGCGGACGCCCGCGCCTGGCAAACTTTTGCGCGACGCTATCGTGAGGCGGTAAGCCAGGTTGACATCGCCACCGCGCAACTCCACCTGTCGCCGATCGAGGTGGCAACGATTCGCGAGCTTGCGCCGCAGCGCCTGACTTATTTTCTCGACGCTGAGCCAGACCGCTCGATACCCGACCGGCCCGAGCAATGCTTTCTATCGGCCCTACGTGACCGCAGGGTGCTCATCGTTTGCCCGTTCGCTCGGCTGCTGGCGGAACGCGCCGATCGCGCCACATTTGAGGCGGTCTGGGCGCGCACCGGCAAACGCTGGTTCGAGCCGGCCACCGTCGACGCTCTGGAATTTCCCTATGGCTTTGAACCGGAGACCGAGCGGATATTCGGTAATATCGACGCCCTGCTGCAACATATTTGCGATCGGGTAGACGCGCGCGACTTTGATGTCGCGTTGATCGGCGCCGCAGGGCTGGCGATGCCGATCGCCGCGCATGTCAAACGTCGGGGCCGCGTCGCCATCGACCTCGGCGGGCACATACAGGTGCTGTTCGGCGTCAAGGGAAAACGATGGCGCAATGACCCGGAATGGACCGGGCAATATTTCAATGATGCCTGGATCGATATGCCGACGCGCTACATTCCAACGCGGGCCGACGTCTGCGATTGCGGCGCTTACTGGTAGGAGCGCGATTATGCAGGCGGAGGTCGCTGTCATTGTTGCGGTCAAGAACAGCGAAGCGTTCCTACCCGACGCACTTAAGAGCATTCGTGGCCAACCGGGACCGTCGATCGACCTGATCGTCGTCGATGGCGGTTCGACCGACGGCAGCCTCGCCATTGCGGCCCGCTTCGACGCACGAATCCTGTGTGAGACGGCGCCCGGACTTGCCAATGCATGGAATACCGGCGTGACTGAATCGACCGCGCCGTTTGTGGCATTTCTGGACAGCGACGACGTCTGGGTGGCGGACACGCTCGGCCGGCGGATCGCCGCGCTCGGCGCTGCTCCGAGGGCCGGTCTCGCATTCGGCCGGGTCAAGCACGTCATTTGTGAGGGCAGGCACTTGTTGCCGGGCCCCAAACGCGAGATTCTCCTCAATGAAAGGTCTTCGCCCATTCCTGGAACGATGCTAATCCGACGTGATGTGTTTGCGCGGATCGGCCATTTTGATCCGAACTACGCGCTCGCCGCCGACACCGACTGGATAGCGCGGGCGACCAATGCCGGAATTGTCATGCAACCCATCGACCTCCTGGTCCTGATCAAGCGGCTGCATACGAACAACCTGACCAGGCAGGTCGATCGCGCGCAGCATGAGCTCCTCGCGATCTTGCGCCGCAAGATTGCCGGGTTACCCCATGGTTGAACGCATCGCGCAAGGGCGCCGGACCGTGGGATCAGCCGCTGCCGCTTGCTGCAAGATTGTCCGCAAGCGCGAGGCGCGAGTGCGTTGGGGGAAGCTGTGAGCGTTAGCGAGACGGCACGAGCGGGCACCCAATCAGACGCAACCGTCAGCGTGGTGATACCCGTCCGTGACGGCGAAGCGCTGCTGGCAGAAGCAATCGACAGCGTGCTGGCACAGACGATTGCGGTGGCGGAACTTATCGTCGTCGACGACGGCTCTAGCGACCGGACGCCCGCCGTGGCGAAAGCCTATCGGCGGGTCATCTATTTGCGGCAGGAGCCCGCCGGCCAAGCGCAAGCCCGTAACCTCGGCGTGTCGCAGGCAAGCGGCGCATACCTTGCCTTCCTGGATGCCGACGATCTGTGGGCGGCGGATAAGCTCGAGCAGCAGCTCGAAGCGTTTCGTGCCACTCCTAAACTCGCGGCAGTGTTCGCGCACGCCATCGAATTCTATCAGCGCGATGCTACCGGTCACCCAATCGCGATCGGCCGGCCCAAGCCTGCTATGCTGCCCGGCACCATGCTCATTCGCCAGGAGGCATTTGCCAAGGTCGGGCCATTTGTCTCCGAGCGGCAGGTGGGCGAGGTGATCGACTGGTACGCTCGCGCAGTCGACCTCTCGCTGCCGATGCGGACGCTTGATGCAGTGCTATTGATGCGTCGCTTGCACGGTGCAAACCTCGGCCGCCGCGCAAAGGACCCGGCCACCGACTACTTGCGCGTACTGCGACGTATCGTCGGCCGGCGCCGTGCGGATCGCTCGCAGTTTCGCGCGTCCGCGCGCTACGGCAATGATCACGATCGGCGGTAGTCGTCGTCGATGCGAACGATGTCGTCCTCGCCGAGGTAGCTGCCGGTCTGCACCTCGATAAGCTCCAGATCGATCTTGCCCGGGTTCTCCAGGCGATGCCGGGAACCGATCGGGATATACGTCGATTCGTTTTCGTGGACGATCTTGCTTTCGTCGCCGATCGTCACGCGCGCCGTCCCGCGCACCACGACCCAATGCTCGGCGCGATGATGATGGGTCTGCAGCGACAATCGTCCGCCCGGCTTGACCACGATGCGCTTGACCTGAAACCGCTCCCCAACGTCGATCGATTGATAGGAGCCCCACGGGCGGTGGACCTTCAGGTGCTCTTCCGTCACCGCCGGCGCGACGTCCTTGAGCCTGCGGACCAGCGCGCGCAGACCGTCGCCGTCATCGCGCCGCGCCACCAGCACGGCATCGTCGGTTGCCACCACGACCAGATTCTCGACGCCGTAGAGCGCCACGAGCTGTTTCTCGGCGGCGACATAGGAATCGCGCGCGTCGAGGAAAACCGCCTGCCCGCGCGCGGCGTTTCCGTTCGCATCGCGCGCCGACAATTCCCATACCCCGTTCCAGGAACCGACGTCCGACCAGCCATAGTCGACCGGAAGCACCGCGGCGCGCTGGGTCCGCTCCATCACCGCATAGTCGATCGACTTTGCGGTCGCGCGCGCAAAGGCCTGTGCGTCAAGCGTGATGAAGCCGAGATCGCTGCCAGCAGCCGCGACCGAAGCGGTCACCGCCACGGCACTCTCCGGCTCGAACCTGCGGAATTCGTCCAGCAGGAAGCCCGCGCGAAACATGAAGTTGCCGGAATTCCACAAATAGCCCTCGTCGACGTAGCGCTGCGCGGTCTTTACGTCCGGCTTTTCGACGAACTTCTCGACCGCGAAGATGCCGGGCCCGAGCGACGCACCGATGCGGACATAGCCGTATTCAGTCGCCGGCCGACTGGGCCGCACGCCAAAGGTGACGATCCGGTCGCTTTGCGCCGCTTCGTTGGCGACCGCGCAAGCCTCGGCGAACGCCGCCGCGTCGCTGACCACGTGGTCGGCGGCAAGCGCGACAACTACCGGATCGCCGCTGCGATCGAAGGCAAAGGCGGCGCCGGCGACGATCGCCGGTCCGGAATCGCGTCGCACCGGCTCGAGCAGAATGTCGGCCTCGACGCCGATCTCCGCCAGCTGCTCGGCGACCATGAACCGGTATTGGTGATGGGTGATGATGATCGGCCGG
>Ga0335081_10014294_pt1 | contig 12842 bp, 12 predicted proteins | sample Lox_Sample_35_FD_206713 | JGI IMG/M metagenome (GOLD analysis project Ga0335081, IMG submission 206713) | Soil microbial communities from Loxahatchee National Wildlife Refuge, Florida, United States - Lox_Sample_3.5 | ecosystem: Environmental > Terrestrial > Soil > Wetlands | place: USA...
CATCACCGATCCGTTGCCGACGCGCTGGTGCAGCACTGCTTCACCGAGGATGGCCGAGAGCACAGGCGGTTCGGGGTCTTCTCGTTCCCAGATGTCTTGGCGGGCCATCCTCGCGGTGACAAGTCGCTCGATGGCGCTGGCGCTGTCTGTCGGCCGGGCGCCGCGCAGGACGCCACGGGCGTATGCCTCGGTCTGGAGCAGGCCGGGCACGACCACCGACTCCCAGTTCCGCAGGACCGTTGCCCGTTCTTCCATGTCCAGAAACGCGCGCACCCACGGCTCGTACGCTCCGTTAATCATGGCCTGCCGCAGACGGCGGAAGGTACCGGGTGTCTGTAACGCTTCGTCGGCCCTTTCGGCGTGCTGCGGTGAGGGAATGGTCCGGCAGGTCTCCAGTTTAGCGATGACCGACGTGGAATAGCCCATGAGCTTGGCTAACTGCTCCTGGGTCAGGCCGACCGCTTCCCGCTGGGCTTTCAGTTCGAGTGCCAGCGCTTCCAGCACGTTCGCCGGGCCGTCGCCCTGGTTCTCCCGCCCTTCGGTCCTGGCCAACATTATTCCTGCTCCTTCGTCTTACGGTCGCCGCCCGCCATATCGGCTTCCACTTATGGCGCAGCATACGGCGATGGCTGGACTCTTGGAAACGCGCCGAGCGCACCTGTCCAACGGTTCGCAGATGTCAGGTGGCCTTCCATGGAAAGTATGGTGACGGTGACGCCAGCGGCGCCGTGGCCGTTGCAGACGCGGTTAGAACTGGCGGCACACCCCACCGCGCCTGGTGTCGTGCGAGGGCACGTAGGAGCGGTGGCCAGGGAATGGGACCTGGCGGGCCTGGCTGATACCGCTGAGCTGCTGGCCAGCGAACTGGCCAGCAACGCCGTACAGGCGTCGCAGCGGCTGAAAGCCAGAGCGGATCTGGCCGTTGTCCCGGTTGTCCGGCTCTGGCTAACCTCTGATGGCACGTCGATGGTCATCCACATCTGGGACGCAAGCGAGGACATGCCCGCCCGTCAGAACGCGGCGGCCGATGACGAGGGCGGCCGCGGGCTGATGCTGGTGGATGCGCTGGCGAAGGACTGGGGGACGTACCGCAAGACAGACGGCAAGGTCGTCTGGTGCCTCATTACTGCTGATCCATGAGCTCCATGCCTGCGCTTGCGATGCCGTCTCGCAAGCGCAGGCCGGTCCCAGATTCCTCCGGCGGTACTGCCCGCCCGCCGAAAGGACACCGACATGAGCAATGCCCCCGCGATCTTGGCCGCTGCGCCAGCGCAGCTGGAGATCTTACGGCAGGCACTATCTGACGCGATCTACTACCGTGATCCGCCGTTGTACTGCGTGGCCTGTCCCTCGCCTGACCGGCTATGCGACGAATGCGCGAGCGGGCACCAGCGCGCCCGTGCCTATCTGGCGCTGAGCTACGAGCTTGGGCTGGAAACGCCCTCCTAAAAGCAGCGCCCCGGTGCTTCTCGGCAGAATGCGGGCACTGCCTGGACATCCCAGTAAAACCCAACCGGCAGTGTGCAGCCAGCAACTTGGAGGACTTCGCGTGTATGGTTAGGGCCGACCTGCCGGGCTCGTCTCGTCTGCGGGATTAGTCGCCGACGAACCACAGGAATTGGCGGTGGCTCATGAGCCTGCGGCTCAGCGACACTATCTCTGCAAGGTAATCGGCGCCGCCGAGCCTGGTCACGAGTTCCTGCGGGAGAGACTCAATCTCCGATATCAGGGTTTGCTGCTGGAGCCCGTTATAGATGGTCGTGCCGTACGGATCGATATGACCCAGCATCGGGTACTGGCTTTTTTTAATCCCCATCAGGACCGGATCGAAGTCCGGGGAGGTTTCGATTCGCTCGGCTACCTCGCCCGTGCCCGACCGCATGGAAATCCGTATCATCAAGCTACTTCTGCAGGTCTCGGGGAAGTCCTGGATGCATGGTGGCGAGCTCGCCGGGCCCATACACGTAGTCCTCCCCCATGGTCCCGCCGCGGACGATCGTATAGAAGTTGGTGGGAAGCCCGCGGAGGTCTGTGCCGATCGGCCTGCCGGCATCGATAATGTAGCGCACGTTACCGCTCACCGACTGGTAGGTGCCTATCTTGCCCGCGGAAGCCCGGGCCAGTTCCGGAAGGTTGACGCCCGGATAAAACAGGGACTTCGTGGCATCAGCCTCGGCGCCCCCGACGGTGTGCCGAGGGATGACATGCTCGTTGATTTGAGGGAGATCCCCCGGGCAGCCCGCGCCGATCAGGCCGAGAGGGTCGATCTGGGCGTTCGGGTTGGGGACGTAGGCGTGCGGGTTGGGGGCGGGGGCCAGGCCGAGGGGGTCGGGGCTCAGGTAGCGGCCGGTGGCGGGGTCGTAGTAGCGGTGGTTGTTGTAGTGCAGGCCGGTTTCGGGGTCGTGGTACTGGCCGGGGAAGCGGAGCGGGGTGGCTGCGCCGCCCGGCTTCCAGAGCGTGGTGCCCCACAAGGTGCGCTGCTGGTGGCCGGCCAGGGCCCCCTCGGGGCTGACCAGCTCGGACGGGGCGCCGATCAGGTCGGTCACGATAGCGTACAACTGGGTGTCGACCTGCGGCTGCGGTGCCTGGCGCCAGGAGCGCTCGGCCTGGGTGACGGGGGAGAACGTGCCGGGCTGGTAGTCCCAGGTGGTGACCCGCTCTGGCGCGCCGCCCGTGGTGACTTGCTCGGCGAGCACGGGGCCGTCCCAGGTGAACCGGGTCTGCTCGGCGACCTGGCCGTCCGGGGCCAGGCGCTGCTTGGCGATGCGGCGGCCGAGTGGATCATACGCGTAGCGCCAGGTAACGCGGTCTGGGGTGGTTACCGTCGTCAGGCGGTTGCCGGCGTCCCAGGTGTACTGCCAGGTCTCCGGCTTGCGGGACAGGCGGACCCGCTGCCGGCTGGTGATCCGTCCCTGGGCGTCGTGACGGTAACGGATGTCCCCGGCGCGGGTGATCAGCGTCCCGGCGTACTCCCGCTGCCCCTGCACGCCGGCGCCGGCCCAGGCGGCGCAAAGGCCGTCAGAGCCCGGCGGAGCGGGCCATGCCGCCGAGGTGATGTTCCCGGCTGGGTCGTAGGCGTACTCTTCCGCCCAGCCGGGACCGTGCACGCCGGTGACCCGGCCCGCCGGGTCCAGGCCGAACCGCCGTGGCCCGCCGAGCAGGTCGTCGACGCCGGCCAGGAAGCCGTCGGCGCGGTAACTGTAATCGCGGCGCTGCAGCACGCGGCCCGTGTCAAAGGCGGCAGATCCGGGCGCGAGCGGGGGTGCGGGCGCGGCTGGCGGGGGAGCGGGCGCGGCGGGCCGGGGTGCGGTCAGGACCTGGGCGGCGAGCCGGCCTGCGGGGTCCCATTCCTGGGCCAGCGTCACGCCGCCCGGCACGCTGCGGCGGGTCTCCCGGCCGGACTGGTCGTAGCCGAACCGCATTTGCTGGCCGGCGGCCTGCAGCACCGCGGGCCGTCCCGCGGCGTCGAAGTCCCAGCGGGTCACGGCACCGGAGGGAGTGACCCGCAGGACACGCCGCCCGGCTGGGTCGTAGGCAGACCGGACGGTGCGGCCATCGCAGGTCTCCGCGGTGACCCGCCCCGCCGCATCGCGTTCCAGCCGGACTTCGGCGTCGCCGCCCCGGGCCCAGGCCAGCCGTCCGGCCGGGTCGTAGCCGAAGCTGGTGACCGCGGCGTCGGCGTCTCGCTCGGTCAGGTTGCCGAGCAGGTCGTAAGAGTAGCCGACGTGTTGCCCGGCGGCGTTGACCTGACCGGTCAGCTGGCCGGCCGCGTCATGCTCATAACGCAGCGTCGCGCCGTTGTAGTCGGTCTCGCCGGCCAGCCTGCCCGCCGCGTCGTAGTCATAACCCCATACCAGGCCGCCATGCCGGACGGCGGCCAGCCGCAGCGCATGATCGTAGGAAAACTCGGTTCGGGTGCCGTCCGGGCCGGTCCTGGCCGCGACCTGGTTGAAGCTGGCATATTCGACCTTGGTGAGGCCCGCGGCCGGGCTCAGATGGGCGATCAGGTTCCCCTCGCCGTCGTAGAAATACCGCTCCGTAGCCCCGCCCGGGAAAGCGCGCGAGTCGAGCTGGCCCTCGACGGTCCAGGTCAGGCCGGTGACCGCGCCGCCCGGCTCGATGACCGCGGTGATCCGGCCGAAACCGTCCCGCTGGTACCGGGTCACCGCCCCCCCGGGGCCGCTGACCGTCACCGGCAGGCCCGCCCGGTCACACTCGACGATGGTCACGGCTCCCGAGGGGTCGGTGACGCTTGCCAGGTGCCCGCGGTCGTCGTAGGAGTACGACGTGACCGCCCCGTCCGGGCCGTCCAGCCGGACCAGGTTCCCCGCTGCGTCATAGTCCTGCCGCCAGGTGGCGCCGCCGGGATCGGTGACCGCTACCGGCAGGTTTGCCTTGTCGTACACCGCCGTGGCCGCCGACCCGTCCGGCCGGGTGACCGCCGTCAGGTTCCCGGCCGAATCGTAGGCCCAGCCGGTGGTCCGGCCCAGCGGGTCGGCGCGCGACACCAGCGCGCCGCAGGAGTCGTACTCGGACCGGGTCACGTTCCCCATCGGATCGGTCACCGCGGCGACCGTGAACCGGTCGGTGAGCTGGTAGACGGTCACCGCCCCGGCCGCGTCGGTGTGCCTGGTCACCAGGCTGTCCCGGTCGTAGGCCAGCATGCCGCTCAGCATCCCGCCCGGTCCCTCGCCGCGCACGCACCGGCCCTCGTCGTCGTAGCTGTAGCGGTATGACCAGCCGTTGCGGTCCTGCCACCCGGTCAGCCGCCCGGCCTGGTCATAAGACAGCCGCTGGGGCCGGCCCGACGAATTGGCGATCTTTGCCAGGTTCCCGGCACCGTCATATCCGTACCGGGTCAGCGGCACGTCGCCGCCGCCCGGGCCCGCGCCGGCCAGGTCCAGGCCGGCTACCCGGCCCGCGGCGGTCAGCACCCGGACCTGGTAGCCGCCGTCATGGGTCACCGCCTGCGGCGCGCCGTCCGGCCCGTAGCGGATGGTGATCCGGTCCCCGCAGCGTCCGGTGACCGATACCAGCGGCAGCTCTCCGAGCCCGCCCGCGGACAGGTAGTACCCCGACCGCGGCTCGAACCGCCACACGATCCCGGCTCGCGGATCGGTCACGGTGTAGCCGTCGCCGTCGCGGGCCAGCGGCCACCGCGCCCCTGTCACCGGCAGCACCGGACCGCCAGCCCCGTTTTCGCCGCCGTCGCCACGGCCGCCGCCGTCCGGATGCGGGTAGCGCAGCACCACCGAGTCGGCGGCCGCGAAGCACACCGCGTTCTCGCTGACCTCCAGCCGCTGATCCAGCGTCGACGCCCAGGAGCGGCCGAACCACCGCCCCGCCCGGTACGACGACCGGTGCACTCGCCGCAGCACCAGCGGCAGCACCCCCGCCAGCGTGACGTCGGTCTGGGCCAGCACCACATCCCCCGAAGCCACATCGACCGGGTCGGTCACCAGCGTCATGTCGTCTTCGGGCACCCGCGCCGCGTTCGCGGCTTCTCCCGCCCCGTCGGTGGCGACCGCCAGCAGCACGCCCGGCAGCAGCTTCCCGGCGGCCTCAGCGGGGTCGCTGCCCCACCCCGTCCCCACCACGCCCCGCACCGCGTCCAGGGGATGGATCTCGTCCTGGACCAGGCCCGCCGCCATGGCCGACATGCCCGCCGCGTACTCGGCCAGATGGGTCATGTTCCACGGATCCACCGGGTTCACGGCCCGGGCGGTCTTCAGGATGTCGGCCGTCCCGGTCAGGAAGCCGCTCATGGAACTCATTCCCGCCAGCACGTCGGCTTGGCCGAAGTCGTGCAGGTCATCGAGCAGTTGCTGGCCGAACGACGGCTCGGCTGGCGCCAGGTCCGCGGCCGCCCGCGCCTTCGCCGCCGCCGCGGCGGCGGCCCGGTCCCGCTCCGCCCGCGCCGCGGCCAGGATCTGCTGGGCCCGCTCCCGCAGCGCCGTGCCCGGGTCGGTGAACGGTCCTGGTTCCACCGGCTGCGTCCCCGGATCGCGCGACGCCGCTGGCCGGGCACCGTATGCCTGCGCCGCCTGGTACGCCGCGACCTTGTCGTCGTACGCGGTCACCGCCGAGGCAGTGGCCTGCTGCCCCTCGGCATACACCTTGATCGCCTGCGCGGCCTGCCGCTGCGCCCACTGCACCGTGCCGGCATACGACGCGAGGGCGTCCGCGCCATCCCCGCAGCCCTTCGCCGCATCGCGCCACCGGCCTGGCTGGGGAGCGTACTTGGCGCGGAACGCGTCCGCCGCCGCCCCGGTCCATGACCCGGGCTCCAGCCCGTCCAGGCCCGCAGCGGTCTCGGCGAACGCGGACGAGAACGTCCTGAGCTTGGCCGCGGTCGACCGCAAGGCGGCCGGATCACCGTGGATCAGCTCCGTCGGGTCGGTGGTCTGCCCTAGCTGCTCCTCCGGGACCTGCGCGCCCAGGAAGTTGGCCACATCGTCGCCGGCCCGGTCCGCCCACTGCGCAGCCCCGCCCAGGCCGGCCGCCGACAACCCAGAGCCCAGCACGTGGGCGCCGTCATCGAGGAAAGTGCCCAGCCCGTGTTCCGCGCCCGACACCAGTGAGCCTGGATGCGTCACCGCATGCACCACGTCGCCGAACCAGCCGCCCATGCCGCCTCACCGCCTCACGGCACTATCAGGTACCCCATTGCCCCCGGCCCGTTCTGCTCCACGTCGCGGCCCTCCGCCCGCCACGTCTGCTCGATCTCGCTGCCCGCCTGCCGCCACGCCGCGGCGCTGAAATCGTCCGGCCGCTGGCTGGGGGTCAGGCCCGCGGCCTGTGCCCACGAACTCTGCGCCACCTGGGAGTCGCTCAGGTGCGGGTCCCCGATCGCCGCGTCGGCCAGGTCCTTGACCGAGCCGACGATCGCCTGCTCCGCGTCGGAATACATCCCCGCGGCCAGCCCGAGCCGCTGGGCGATCTGGCTGCCGTCCTGCACCAGCGTCCGCACTCCCCACGACCAGCGGCCGCAGAACCCGCCGAATGCCGACTGCAAGCACGCGCTGCCCACCTGCAGGCCGCTCAGGGCCAGCCCGGAAAATCCCCGGCCGACCTCGGCCTCCTCGTCGAACCCCAGCTTCTCCAGGGCGCCGATCGCGTCATTGATCCCCTGCGCCACCTCCCGCAGGGCCTCCCGGTCCACCGCGAACCCGTCGGCCACCCGGCACCTCCCTCAGCCTCGCGCCCGCAGGGACGGGCGGCTGACCCCGCCCGCTCATAGTAGCCAGATGCTCACCAAATATGTATATGCACGCATGAATGCCACACCGGCCACGGAACGTGGCGTTACGGCTGCTTCTATCGACAAGGAGCGTTGCGGCCGGCCGCCCGGCAGCTTCGGCGGGTTCCTCGGCGAGGCGGTGAAGGCTCTGCGGGAGCGGGCCGTAATTCCGGGGGTACGGCCAGCCCGGCGATGGTGTCCGGCCCGCAGTCGGTCTCTCATTTTTCATCCGGAACGGATAACAGTCGCCCGGTGCGCGCCGTTGTGTTGAACTGGGACCCGGGCACATGAAAGGCAGCCGGTGCCATGAGTGAGTACCTCAGCTACGGCAGCGGATACGCCGCGGCCACGCGCGACCGGACCCGCACCCTCTTCGGGCAGACGATGGGGTATGTCGCGCTCACCGCCGGCTTCTTCGCCGTCGGCGGCTACCTCGGGCGCAACCTGTCCTCCCGCGTGTTCGTCGTGTGGTTCCTCGCCGCGTTCGCCTGCCTGATGGTCATGCGGTTCACGGTCCGGCGGTCCGGGCCGCTGACCGTCGCCCTGCTGTTCGCGGTGGGTCTGCTGCTCGGCCTGGCCACGGCCCCGGCGATCGTCTACTACGCGAACGCGAACCCGAAGGCGGTCTGGCTGGCCGGCGGCGCCACCGCACTGTTCATCGCCGGCTTCGGGGCCGCCGGGTACGCGACCCGGCGCGACCTGTCGGCTCTCGGCCGGATGTGCTTCTTCGCGCTCATCGCCCTGATCGTGTTCGGCATCGTGCTGATCTTCGTCCGCATCCCGCACGGGTCGCTGGTCTTCTCGGTACTCGGCCTGGTGATCTTCGCGGGCCTGACCATGTTCGATTTCCAGCGGCTCCGGCGCGCCAATGATATGAATTCGGCGCCGCTGATCGCCGCGTCCATCTTCCTCGACGTGCTGAACGTGTTCCTGTTCTTCCTGCGGATCTTCTCGCGGTCCAACTGATGCCGCAGGTAGGCCCCTGAGCGCGGCGGAGCCGGCCGGATCGGCCGGCGTCCTGGTCCGGCCCGCGGCACCCGCGGACGCCTTCGCGATCGCTGCTGTGCACGTCGCAACGTGGCGGGATGCCTACGCGGGCCTGCTGCCCGCGGGCGTCCTCGACGCCCTCGATGTCGGCCAGCGGACGCACCGATGGCACGGCAGGCTCACCGCCCTGGACGCCGGCGCGTTCATATTCGTCGTCGAACGGCGCGGCCAGGTACGGGGCTTCGCGTCCGGGGGCCCGGACCGCCACGGCGGAACCGGCGGCGAGGTCTACGCGGTCTACGTCCACCCGGACTGCCAGGGCCTGGGCGCCGGGCGCCTGCTGCTGAACGCGGCCGGCCGGTTCCTCGCCGGCGCCGGCTTCACCGAGGCGAGCCTCTGGGTCCTGGCCGACAACCAACCCGCGCGCGGCTTCTACGAGGCACAGGGATGGCACGCCGACGGCACCGAGAAACCGTGGACCCCTGACGGCGGCACCGAAAGCCTCATCGAGGTCCGGTATGTCCGGGTCCTTAAGCCGGGCCGGTAATTCCGGGCGCTGGCGGACGTACCTGAGTGCCTGCCATCGGCGCCTGCCGGTACATCGACGCCGCGAACCAGCTAGTTCGGGCTGTAGGGGGCGTACCGCAGGTCCGGGGCCGGCGTAGAGGTGAGCGAGCGCAGCATTGCCGTCTCCCGCGACAGCAGGGCGCGCTCGGCGGTCAGGCGGCGCAGGGCGTCCGGCTCGGCCAGCAGCGCCTGCCGGTCCGGCAGGTCGGCGATGACCGACCCGGCGACCAGGTAGGACAGCGGGGCCGGCGCGGCGGGCAGTTCCGGGACGCTGATCGGCGTCATTCCGCGGGCGACCAGCGCGTCGAGGTAGGCATGGAATGCCTGCCGCACGGCCTGCGCGGTCGCGGCCGCGGCCACCGGGTCGCCGGTCTCCTCGGCGAGGAACTCCACCTCCGCCTGCAGATACGGCCGCGAGTGGTCGAGCGAGGCCAGGCGGAACCGGTCTGCGCCGATGGTGACCAGGTCGAAGCCGCCGTCATCGCGTTCGGTGACCGCGCACAGCGTGGCGGTGCAGCCGATCTCGTGCAGTGCCGTGACGCCGTCAACGCCGGTCTCGCGGCCCTCGCGGATCGCGATCACGCCGAAGCGCTGCGGCTGAGGGCCATCCAGCAGGTCCCGGACCAGTTGCCGGTACCGGTCCTCGAAAATGTGCAGCGGCAGCAGCAATCCTGGGTACAGGACGGTGCCCAGCGGAAACAGCGGCAGCGTCTCGGTCATACCGCGACCCTATGCGCTGCGGCGGCCGGAGGCGCTGGTATGACTCGCTGGTCCGGCTCGCTGGTCCGGCTCGCTGGTCCGGCTCGCTGGTCCGGCTCGCTGGTCCGGCTCGCTGGTCCGGCTCGCTGGTCCGGCTCGCTGGTCCCGTCAGGCTGAATCACCGTTTTCATCCTGAATGTGGACGGCCGCCTCCTCCGCGCTGGCGGCGCCTGCGTCGATTCCCACGTCGCGGGCTACAAGATCCGGTTCCTCATCCTGATGCGCTCCCTCGTCCTCGGCGACCAGCCGCCCGGCCCGCGGTTCCTGCTCGGCGTCGGCGGGCCAGGCATCCCGGCCCAGGTCCTCGTCCGGGTCCGCGTACGGATCCGGATCCGGCTCCTCCTCGGCAAGTAGCTGGTCGAGCGACTCGCCCTCCTGCTCCTCAGCAGCGGTCGTGCCGAAACCCTCGCCAGCCGACCACCGGTCCGGCGGCGCGACCCCCTGGTCCAGCGGGTCCTCGCCCGGAACGCCGTCGAGCGTGTCAGACGCGTCCCGCGCCGCTGGATCGTACATCTCGTCTGCCGGCATGTCGGGCGCTCACCTCTTCCGGCTCGTCCGGTGTCATCGTCCTTCCTGGCCAGGCTATCGAAGCTGGGACTTGCCGCCCGGGACCGCGTAGCAGCGCCCGGCGAGGGTAGCCCTAGCGCATGGACAACACCGGCCGTAGCCAAGAACGTCAGGCAGAGCTGGCCCGGCAACAGCTGCCCAGGGACATCGCCGAGCTGGTCGGGCAGGTCAGCGAGGCCCCGTCGGGCCCGTCCCGGAGCCGCAGGCTCAGCGCGGAGATTTCCCGGCTGGCCGGGCGCAGCGGGCGGGCCGGCTGGCGTGGGGCTCGGTCGGGCGGCCGCTGGCTGACGAACGAGGTGCTGGCGATGGCCCCGCGCCTGCCGGTGCGGGACCAGCAGCGGCTGCGCGCCCAGTTTCCCGGGATGGGTCCCGAGGAGCTCGCCGACGCGCTGATCCACGGCGCCGGCCGTTCCGCGGCTGTCGTCGGAGCGGCGGCCGGCGCGGCCATGGTCCTGCCGTTGCCGACTGCGCCGGTAGAAATAGCAGTCGAGACTCTCGCCCTGGTGGGCATCGAGATCAAGCTCGTGGCCGAACTGCACGAGGTCTACGGTGTGCGCGCCCCCGGTTCCCGGCCGGAGCGCATGATGGCCTACGTCTCGGCGTGGGCGCACCGCCGCGGCGTGGCGCTCGCGCCGGCCGGGCTGGTCCTGGTGGCCGGCTCGCCCTTGCGCAGGCGCCTGCAGCGCCGGCTGATCGCCCGTGCGGGCCGCAGCGCGATCTCGCTCGGGCCGCTGCTCACCGGGTCGATCGCCGGGGCGGCGCTGAACCGGCGCGAGACCCTCCATCTCGGCTCCGACGTGCGCAAGGACATCCGGCGACGGGTGCCGTACGCCGCGCGCTGGGACGGCTGGCAGGGCTGGCAGGGCTGGCAGGGCGGGGGAGGGAGGGCTAGAAGGGATTTGAAGGGAGGCGGAGACTAAAGTCATGCGTTATCTGGCCGGTAACACCGCGAAGAGAATTTCCAAGATCGGTCTTGGCACCTGGCAGTTCGGTTCCCGGGAGTGGGGCTACGGCGAGCCGTACGCCAGGTACGAGGCGGACGCTATCGTCCGCCGCGCGCTCGAACTGGGTGTCACGCTGTTTGACACCGCCGAGATCTACGGTTTCGGCCGCAGCGAGCGGATCCTCGGCCGGGCTCTGGGCGAGAGCCGGGAGTCGGTCTTCCTCGCGACCAAGATCCTCCCGATCGCGCCGATCCCCCCTGTGGTCGAGCAGCGGGCCCTGGCCAGCGCGGACCGGCTGGGGGTCGGGCGGCTGGACTTGTACCAGGTGCACCAGCCGAACCCGTTGTTCCGCGACCGCACGATCATGCGCGGCATGCGCGCCTTGCAGCGGGTCGGCCTGGTCGGTGAGGTCGGGGTCAGCAACTACTCGCTGGACCGGTGGCGTGCGGCGGAGACCGCGCTGGGCAGCCGGGTGCTGAGCAACCAGGTGCGCTACAGCCTGATCGCCCGCTCCCCGGAGCGGGACCTGATCCCGTTCGCCGAGTCAGACGGTCATATCGTGATCGCCTACAGCCCGCTGGCGCAGGGGCTGCTGTCGGGCAAATACCACCGCGACAGCCGGCCGTCGAACCGGGTACGAGCGGTTAGCCCGCTGTTCCTCCCGGAGAGCCTGGAGCGTGCCGAGGGCCTGATCGCGGCCCTGCGCGCGGTGGCGGATGCGCACGCGGCGAGCCCGGCGCAGATCGCGCTGGCCTGGGCGATCCACCGCCCGGCCGTGGTTGCGATCCCGGGTGCGTCCAGCGTGGAGCAGTTGGAGAGCAACGTCGCGGCGGCGGAGATCGAGCTCACCGACGACGAGTACCAGGCCCTGCTCGCCGCGTCGGACAGGTTCCGTCCCGTCACCGGGCTGGCTGCGCTTCCGGGCCTGGCCCGTGCCCGGCTCGGCCGCTGACCGGATCCGCCGCCGACCGGATCCGCGCCACGCCGGCATCGAACATATGTTTGACAGCCGCGGAGGCTTGGTGCAGGGTGAGCACGTGCCCGCGCTGAGGCGGCCGATGCTCGGCAGGGGCACGGGCAGGGCGACGCGCGCCGCAGGACCATAGTTGACCGACATGTAGTTATCGACGTGCAGGAGGCGTGCTCAGTGGGTCAGAAGACCGTCAGGTTCAGCGACCTCAGCGGCGAGATCATCACCAGGGATGATGCGGTGGCCCGCATCGTGGTTCACGAGCATCCCGAGCTTGGTGACAGCCCGGTGGAGATCGAGGCCCTCACCGACGAGGCCAGGGCAATGGAGAAGGCCGCCCTGCGGGTGGCGGTGATGGACCTGTATATCCCCGGTGAACCGGAGCCGCACCGGGTGGCCATGGATGCGGATTCCTTCGACAAGCTCGCTACGGACAGGCCGATGAGCGAGGTCCTCATCACCGCCCGGCCGGCCAGGCGGAGTCCTAAGGCCGCCGCTGTCAGCCCGGCCCGCGGTGACCGCACCGACTACACCGACGCGACGCATGCGGGCAAGCCTCACAAGGGGAGGGTGACCGACGCGGAGAAGGCGCTGGTGCGGGAGCATTTTGACGAGATCAACGAGAGGCTCGCCGCTCAGGGATCGCGCACGATCAGCCTCGCCGACCGTGAGCATGTGGAGCGATACGGACTCGAGGAACTCGCCAGCTCGCGGGGCATAGAGCCGCACTAGACGCCGGGGTGCGGCGGCGCGTCACGCCGCGGGCCCGCAGCGAACGCTGCCTGCCGGGCTGGAGTGTGCCGCGTCG
>Ga0335081_10014295_pt1 | contig 12840 bp, 10 predicted proteins | sample Lox_Sample_35_FD_206713 | JGI IMG/M metagenome (GOLD analysis project Ga0335081, IMG submission 206713) | Soil microbial communities from Loxahatchee National Wildlife Refuge, Florida, United States - Lox_Sample_3.5 | ecosystem: Environmental > Terrestrial > Soil > Wetlands | place: USA...
GGCCCAGGAGATCTTGCGGCCATATTTCTGCTTGATCGGCCAGAGCAGCCGGCGCGCCTTGTCGAGGTTGACATTGTCCGGCCAGCTATTGAGGGGCGCAAAGCGTTGCATGCCGGAGCCTGCGCCGCCGCGGCCGTCGGAGATGCGGTACGTGCCGGCGCTGTGCCACGCCATACGAATGAAAAGCGGCCCGTAGTGGCCGTAGTCGGCCGGCCACCAGGCCTGCGACGCCGTCATCAAGGCATGGAGGTCCTGGACCACGGCATCCAGGTCGAGGCCCTGGAATTCTCCCTTATAATGGAACCCCTTGTCCATGGGATTGGACAGCGGGGAGTGCTGATGCAGGATCTTCAGGTTCAACTGGTTCGGCCACCAGTCTGCGTTCGTCGGCCCAGCCGCCGTTTGTCCGCGAACGCCCCCTGTTACCGGGCACTTGGATTCGGTTGACAACGTCTGCTCCTCACGATCGGGGACAAGCGTCCCCGCCGCGGTGGTGAGTTTATTATCCATGTGTTCATTCTCCTTCGAATTAGTCCAAAAGAACTGTGACAAAATTTACCGGGAAACCCGCCGGCGGGCGCACTTCGTGCAGAGCCCCCGGAAAATGAGTTCGCATTCGCGAAGAACCCGCTTGCCAAAGGAGCCCGAGGCGGGCCTGGGCACGTCGTACCACTCCACGTCCTCAACAGTACCGCAGCGGTCGCAGATGAAGTGGTGATGCCGCAGGCCTTTCGCATCGAACCGCGCGGCGCGGCCCTCGACCGCCACTTCACGCACCAAACCCGCCCGTACCAGGTCCCGCAGGTTGTTATAGGTCGTGGCTCTGGAAGAGCGCGGGTCCACGCGGTTCACGGCTTCGAAGATTTCCGCGGCGGTGGGATGGCTGGTTTGTTCCATCAGGAACGCCATCACGGCATAGCGCTGCGGAGTGCACCGCAACCCGCCACCCTTCAAGGACCGCTTGATCGCCTCGGCATCCATGAAGGATTTAGATTATGTCTAATGTGATATTTTGTCAAGACTCATGCTTTTATGGCGGCCAGCGATGCTGCCGTGGGAAGGCCGAGCCTGACACGCGGTTTGCCCGTAATGTCTAACCTTGCCACAGGCGACTCAATGGCGAGGGGTCCCGACATGGATATCGGCGTCGACGACCTGTTGGCCGCGGGCCAGATGAATCACTTCGGCTTCTTCAAACCCGGCGGCGTTAGGGTAGTAGGTTCTGTGAAATCCGCTAACGGCATCCAACTGGTTGCGGTAGTCGAAGATCAGGATGTAATCGCCGGGAGCCAGGTGCTTGAACTCGAAGGGGTTCGACAGGCTCAAAGGCGGCTCGGTACCCAGGTACGCGTATGTGCTCGGATCCTCGCCTTTGTACTGGTCGACGCGGTATAGATACACGCTGGTGGTGTGCAGAAGTTGTCCGTCGGGTCCGATCACCTTTCCCGTAATCCGGCCTGTGGGGATGGCATAAAGATCGTACTCAAACGAAGAGTTGGAAGGCAGGACAAACCGCTGAACTGGCTCCAAGCCGTACGACTCCGCTATCTCCAGACCGGGCGGCAAGTCTGCTGAAGCTTCGTATTCGCCCTTTGCGAGTTGCGGGAAGGCGTACACCCCTTGGTCGTCCGTCGTGGTCTCGAATGACTTGGCTCCGCGGCGGAGCCTTACTTTCACATGCGGTAGAGCCTGCCGGTCCTTTCGCTCTGTGGAAAACAGCATTCCAAAAACCGAAGCCACTTGCCTGCCGCTCTTTTCAGCACGCAGTTGCTCAATGACCGCCTGAGCGTCTGCCAATAGACGGGTGCCAGAGCATGGGTATGAGGTGAGGCAAGCCTTGTCCGATTTCCACGCGCAGGGGTCAGCGAACACAAAATACCGCTTGCCGGTTTCGAAATCGATGGCGTGGGGATACTGAGATAGGTCGACGTACTTCCTTACGTTTCCCTTGAACGCCTCTTCCACAGCGAACCTGACCGTCAAGGAGGCCATCGATCGCCCGGTCACGGTTCCGGCAAAAATTACTTTGCCATTCCCCAGCAACGTCCGTGGCCCTGGTGCCGGGCCGGCACAGTCTTGCGCCCTGGACAGCATCAGAACGGTCGCCAGCACGCCAACCGCAATTGAACCCCGCCTCAGCATACGGCCATCATAGTCCGACCCCGCCTATCGGTACAGCTAACCAATGGCAACGACAGTCCGTTGTCTGGCAACGGATTCAAATCCGGCGGCGGGCTTTCCTCAGGTCCTGTGTCACCGAACGTATAGGTCCGCGGCAAGCTAGAGAGCTTGCGCCACGGCGCGCTCTACTCTTCCGCGTCCCACTGCGACTCCAGCAGTCGCGAATACTCCCCCGATGCATAAAGCCCGAAATGGAAGTTCCGCCGCTCCACGATGCGGTGCGGCTCAGATTCCATGTAGCAGCGGTACAGAAAATCGGCATACCGGTGGTAGTTCCGAAGGAACTCCTCGGCCAGTAGTTCGAAAGCGGGCGGGGCAGTGAACAGGGTATTCAGCCCGATGGCGCGCGAAAAAATCGAGACGTAATCCGTCACGCCCCACCGAACCAGCTTCTCCTTCACGTCCTCGGGCGTGCCGTGGGTCAGCAGGTTGGCGAAGCTCTGCGGGCGGATTTGAGCATCGCCTAGCTCGGGTACCCGCGATGCCCAGTCCATGCATTGATCGAGCCAGCGCAAGACGTCCTTGCCCAGGAAGAAAAGCATGCGGACCTCGGCGTACCGGCCGGCGAGCACCCGCCGGTGCAGCTCGTCCGGATCTGAACCATCACTTGGGATTAGCCCCGATAACATCAAGGCCGCCTTGGAGTTATCCAAAAGCGTCGAAGGCGGAATCCGCTCGTTAAACGGGTGCAGGATGAGGGGTGGTAGGTCCCAAACGGTCTCGCCAAGGGTCGTACCGGGCGCGGGCATTGTCCTCCAAATACCTTATCGGCTCTAGTGTCCCAAAACTTGACAGCCCCTATCAGCCCCCAAAGTCCTTTTTCCGCAAAAGTTAGTCATCCAAAGACATACTATTTCCGTCAAGGGTGCGCTCCTAGAATGTTCTTGAGTCCCAAGACCGTGTTCCAAGCGATACTGCGTTTCCTGAGGAAAGAGAATCAAGGGGCGGACCTCGCCGAGTACTGCCTCATCACCGCGCTCATCGCGCTGGTCGCGCTGGGCATCCTGTGGCATGTTTCGGGCGGCGTGCAAGGCATGTGGAACCACGCCAACACCACGCTCGTTGCGGGCAACAGCGCCTCCACCTCGAGCGCCGGCGACACCCAATCGGCGGGACGCTAAGAAGCCCTCAGCGCTGCGAGAAGCTCTAACCGCTCTCGTAAAGACCGCCCACATCGCCTTCGGTTCTGTTCTTCTTTGCGCACTTGGCGTCCTTGGCGCGAATTTCTCCTCACCCCAAGTCGAGGCCCAGGAAGCTCTTGGCATTCTCATAGCAGATCCGCCGGATCATCGGCCCCACCAGCCGCTCATCGTCTGGGATCTGACCGGCTTCGATATCGGCGCCTAACATCTCGCACAGTACGCGGCGGAAATACTCGTGCCGCGGGTAGGAGAGAAACGAGCGCGAATCCGTCAGCATCCCGATGAACCGCGAAAGCAGTCCGCAGTTGGAAAGAGCGTTGATCTGCCATCGCATGGCTTCCTGCTGATCCAGGAACCACCAGCCGCTGCCGAACTGGATCTTGCCGGCGATGGCGCCGTCCTGGAAGTTGCCCGCCATGGTCGCCACCATATAGTTGTCGGCCGGGTTCAGGTTGTAGATCACCATCTTCGGCAGCGCATTTTCCTGTTCCAGCCGGTCGAGGTACGCGCCCAGCGCGTCGGCCTGCGGCCAGTCGCCCATGGAATCGTAGCCGACATCGGGTCCCAACTCGCGAAACCGCCGGCTGTTGCTGTTGCGCCGCGCGCCCAAGTGCAGTTGCTTGGTCCAACCCTTCTCGGTATCCAGCCGCCCGAAAACCAGCATCAAGTAACTGGCGAACCGCGACTGCTCGGTAGGCGTCGCCGCATCGCCGGCGCGCGCCTTTTCGAACACCGCCGCCGCCTCGCGCTCCCCGGCAAAATCGGCATAGCACGAGGTAAGGCCGTGATCGGAGAGCCGGCCGCCCATCTGGTGGAAGAACTCGTGCCGCCGGCGCAACGCCTCCACCAGCTCAGCCAGTGTCCCGATGCTGACGTTGGCCGCGGCTTCCAGCCGGTCCACCCAGGGATTGAACTTCTCCGGCAAGTGCACGTTTAGCGCCTGGTCGGGCCGGAACGCGGGGAAGACTCTAGTCTCGAGGCCGGAGGCTGCGATGGCGCGATGCCAGGCCAGGTCGTCGGTGGGATCATCCGTGGTGCAGACCGCCTTCACCCGGAACCGTTTCAGGATCCCGTGCGCCCGCAGGCCGTCGCCCGCCAGCATGGCATTCGCCTGTTCCCAAATGCGCGGCGCGCTGGTCTCATCCAGCAGTTCGTCGATGCCGAAATACCGCTGCAGCTCGAGGTGGGTCCAGTGATACAGCGGATTGCGCAGCGTGTGCGGCACCGTGCGCGCCCAGGCCAGGAATTTTTCATAAGGCGGCGCGTCACCGGTCGCATAGCGCTCGTCGATGCCGTTGGCCCGCATGGCGCGCCACTTGTAGTGGTCGCCCTCCAGCCAGATCTCGAAGAGATTTTGAAAGCGCCGGTTCTCTGCCACGTCGCGCGGCGGAAGATGGCAGTGGTAATCCAGAATCGGTTCGTGTTCCGCGTACTCATGGAAGAGCCGCCGCGCGGTTTTGGTGCTCAGCAGGAAATCATCATGAATGAATGGCATGCCAACCAATAGGATAATGTCCTTTGCTCCTGAAATTCCTGCGCTGGCTGGAATCCGGTGAGCGGACCCCGGAGGATCTGCTCGCTCTGTGCCTGCGTCGCATCGCTGAAGCCGATGGAGACGTCCGCGCCTGGGCGGCTGTGTGCCCCGACCCGCACGCCGCCGACGGCCTGCTCCGTGGCATTCCCTTCGGCGCAAAAGATATCTTCGAAACGCGCGGCCTGCCCACCGAATACGGCTCCCCGCTCTATGCCGGGCGAAAAGGCGACCGGGACGCGGCCGTGATCACGGAACTACGTCATGCCGGCGCCGTTTTGCTAGGCAAGACTCACACCGCGGCCTTCGCCTCTTTCGACCCGGCCCCGACCCGCAATCCGCGCCTGCCCGGCCACACACCTGGCGGCAGTTCTTCGGGCTCGGCCGCGGCCGTGGCCGCCGGCATGGTTCCGTTCGCCATCGGAACCCAGACGCTCGGCTCGGTCCTGCGGCCGGCTTCCTATTGCGGCGTCTGCGGCTTCAAACCGAGCTATGGCCTGATCTCCACCGACGGCGTGCTACCCTTTGCGCGTTCGCTCGACACCGTCGGCTTCTTCACGGAAACCGCCGCGGACATGGCCAGCCTGTGGTCGCGCGGCTTCGGAGGCCGTCCCGCCGCCCAACTGCACCGCGCCGTTCGCTTCCGCGTTAAAGCGGAGGGACCGATGGAGCGCGCCATCCGGAGTGCATCCAACCGGCTGTGCGCGGCAGGCGTGGCGATCGACGAAATGGATCCGCCCGCCGGCTGGGACCACCTCCAGACTGCTGCCCGCACGATTCACGATTACGAAGGCGCCCGCACCCACTCCGCCCGCTACCAGGAATTCGGCGAGCGCATCGGCACGCGCCTGGCGGAACTGGTGCGCCGTGGCCTCGCCATTCCCGACGAAAATTACCGCGCTGCGCTCGAGCACGTGGTGCGCATGCGCAGCGAGATCTCGGCCGTGTTGTGGGAGCACCCCGTGATCCTCACTCCTGCCGCCATTGCCGCCGCTCCCGCGGGCCTCGATTCCACCGGCGATCCGGCGCCCAACGCGCCCTGGACTGCTCTCGGGCTCCCGGCCATCTCCGTGCCGCTGCCGGTGGAAGGCACGCCGCTAGGCTTGCAGATGGCCGCCGGCTGGGGCCGCGACGATGCGCTGGTCTCCATCGCCGAGCAGGTGGAAGCGCTTCTGCTGGCCGCTACAATATAAGGCCATGCCCCTGCGTACCCGCCTGGAGCATTATTTCGATTTCGCGCCGCTCGGCGCCGACTGGCGCACCGAAATCCTGGCCGGCTTCACCACTTTCATGACGATGGCCTACATCGTCTTTGTCAATCCGGCCATCTTGCACGAGACCGGCATGCCCCTGGCGGCGGTGACGGCCGCGACATGTCTTTCCGCAGCGGTGGGCAGCTTCCTCATGGGCGCTTTCGCGCGCTACCCCATCGCACTGGCCCCCGGCATGGGACTGAACGCCTACTTCACTTACTCGGTAGTGAAGGGCATGGGCGTTCCCTGGCAGGCGGCCCTGGGCGCGGTCTTCATCTCGGGCGTGGCCTTCTTCGTGCTGACGCTTCTGGGCGTGCGCCAGCTCATCATCTCGACCATTCCCTTCGAGCTGTACTCCGCCGTGGCCGCGGGCGTGGGACTGTTCATCGCGCTCATCGGATTTCGCAATTCGGGGATCATCGTCCCCAACGCGGCCACCACCGTGACGCTCGGCAATCTCAACGACAAGAGCACCGCGCTGGCCGTCTTCGGTCTGCTCCTGATGGCCGCCCTGATGGCGTGGCGCGTGCGCGCCGCCATGCTGATTGGCATCCTGGCCACCACCGCGATCGGCCTCCTCACCGGCGTGGCCCGCTGGACGCCGCGGTCTTACAGCCTCAATGACCTTTCCGCCACGGCTCTGAAACTCGACATCCCCGCCACGCTGCGCATCGGCTTCATCGAAATCGTGTTCGTGTTTCTGTTCATCGACCTGTTCGACAACATCGGCACGCTGGTCGCCGTGGGCAAAAAGGCCGGGCTGTTCGACCACGCGCACCAGATCCCGCGCGTCAACCGCATTCTGCTCTCCGACGCCACGGCCACCATGGTGGGCTCGCTCACCGGCACCTCGACGGTGGTCAGCTATATCGAAAGCGCCGCCGGAGTGGCGGCGGGAGGACGCACCGGCATCCCTGCCATCGTCACCGGGATCCTGTTTGTGGCCGCTTTATTCCTTGCGCCCGCGGTGGGCGTGATCCCGGCGGCGGCCACCGCTCCGGCGCTGATCGTGGTGGGCAGCCTGATGATGTCGGTGGTGGCCGAGATCAAATGGACCGATCCCGAGGTGGCCATCCCGGCGTTCCTCACCATGATGGCAATCCCGCTGACGTTCAGCATCGCCAACGGCCTGGCCTTCGGGTTCACAGCCTATACGATGCTGAAGATTCTGCGAGGCAAATTCCGGCAGGTGAGCTGGTTCGTCTACATTCTGACGGCCCTGTTCATCGCCAGGTTCGTCTATCTCTCAGCGCACTAATCCGCCGACGCCATCGCCTCCGGCACTACCTTGTTCTCGCCCTGCAGCCACTCCTGGAAGCGCTCCAGGTACAGGTAGATCACCGGCGTGATGTACAGCGTCAGGAACTGGCTCACTACCAGGCCGCCTACCACCGCCAGGCCCAGCGGCTGCCGCGCGTCGGCGCCCTCGCCGTAGCCCAGTGCGATCGGCAGCGTGCCGAACAACGCCGCCACCGTGGTCATCATGATCGGGCGGAATCGCAGCATGCAGCCCTGCCAGATGGATTCGTACGCCGACTTCCCCTGGTTGCGCGCGTCAATCGCGAAGTCCACCATCATGATGGCGTTCTTCTTCACCACGCCAAACAGCATGATGATGCCCACAAACCCGTACAGGTCGAGTTCTTTGTGGAACAGCACCAGCGTGAGCAGCGCGCCGAACACCGCCGAAGGCAGCCCGGAGAGAATCGTGATGGGGTGAATGAAGCTCTCGTACAGCACGCCCAGCACGATATAGATCACCAGGATCGCCACAATCAGCAGAATCGAGAGGTTCTTGAACGAGCTCTGGAACTCCTTCACCGTCCCCTGGAACTTGGTGGAAATCTCCGACGGCATGCGCAGCTCGCGGATGGCGTTGTCCACCTGGTCCGCGGCCTGCCCCAGCGAATACCCCGGCTTCAGGTTGAAGTTGATGGTGGTGGCGGGCAGTTGCCCGAAATGGCTGATGCTCAGCGGCCCCACTTGGCGTTTCAACTTAACCACCGTGTCCAATGGCACGAGCGAACCCGCTGACGACCGCACATACAGCTTGGAAAGCCCGTCCGGCGTCTTCTGGTATTGCTTCTCGACTTCCATGATCACCGAGTACTGGTCGGCGGGAGCATAGATCACCGAGACCTGCCGCGTGCCGTAGGCGCTGTAGAGCGCGTCCTGCACCTGTTGCGGCGTCAGCCCCAGGGATTCGGCGCGGTCGCGGTCGATATCGACCATCACCTGCGGGTTGGCCACCTGGAGGTCGTTATCGTTGACGTCCACAAAACCGTCCAGCCGTTGCATCTTGGCCATCAGTTGCGGGCCCCAGGTGTAGATATCCTCCAGCTTCGAGCTTTGCAGCGTGAGCTGGTAGATGCTGGTTCCGAACTGCCCGCTCACCGTGATGGGCGGAGGGTTCTGCATGAACGTGAGCACGCCAGGAACGAAGAACAGCTTCGGCCGCAATTCCTCAATGCTCTGGTCTACGGAGAGCGGACGCCGGTCGCGTGGTTTGAAGCCGGCAAAGACGAACGCCTGGTTGCTTTGCAGGCCGGTAAAGCCGCCCATGGCGCCGACAGTGCGGATGTTGGGATCCGTTTGCAGAACGGTCGCCACTCGCGTCAGATGCTGCGCCATGGAATCGGATGAGATGCCCTGCGGCCCGATCACCACCCCGAAAGCGAAACCGCTGTCCTGGCTGGGAATGAACCCGGTGGGCATGGTGAAGAACAAATATCCGGTTCCCACCAGCATCAGCACCGCGACCGCCAGCGTCGCCAGGCGGAACCGCATGGCGATACCCAGGGTCGCCTCGTACCACCGGGCCAGCATGTTGAAGCCGCCTTCCAGCAGGTGGTAGAACCAGCCGTGGCGCGTCTCGTGTTCCGATTTCAAGAACCGGCTCCCCAGCATCGGCGTCAGGGTCAGCGAGACGAACCCGGAAATCAGAATGGCCACCACGATAGTCACGGAAAACTCGTGCAGCAGCCGCCCCACGATCCCGCTCAGAAACAATACCGGAATGAACACGGCCACCAGCGACAGCGTCATGGAGATGATGGTGAATCCAATCTCCCGGGACGCCGCCAGCGCCGCGACGCGCCTGGGCTGCCCCGACTCCATGTGACGCACGATGTTCTCCAGCATCACGATGGCGTCGTCTACGACGAAGCCCACCGAGAGCGTCAGCGCCATCAGCGACAGGTTGTTGACGCTGTAACCGAGCAGGTACATGACCGCGAACGTTCCGATGATGGAGAACGGGACGGCCGCGCCCGGAATCATGGTCGCCGACACGTTCCGCAGGAAGAGGAAGATCACCATCACCACGATGCACACCGTCAGCAGCAGTGTGAACTCGACGTCGCGGATGGAATGGCGGATCGATTCCGAAGCGTCAAAAGCCACTTCCAGGCTCGCCGAGGGCGGGATCTCGTGCCGGAACTCGGGCATCAACCGGAGCACATTGTCGACCACTTCCACGGTGTTCGTGCCCGGTTGCCGGTTGATCGCCAGGATCACGCTGGGGCGGCCGTCCATCAGCGCGATAACCTTGTCGTTTTCCACGCCGTCGAGCACGCTCCCCAGTTGCGCCAGCCGCACCGGCACGCCATTACGCCAGGCCACGATGATGGGCCGGTATTGCGGCGCCCGCTCCAGGCCTCCGCTCGATTCGATGGTGAACAGCCGTTTGTCGCCGTCGAGCTGTCCCGTCGGCAGGTTGGTGTTGCTGGCGGCGATGGCCTTCTGCACTTCGTCGATCCCGATGTCGTACGCGGCCAGCCGGTTGGGATCCACCTGAACGCGTACGGCGTACTTCTGTTCGCCGAACACCTGCACGCGAGAGACGCCGCCCACCATGGAAATCCGCTGCGCCAGCAGCAGGTCGGCGAACTCGCTCACTTTGTACGGCGGCAGAGTCTCCGAGCTCAGCGCCAGGTACAATACCGCCTGGTCGGCGGGATTCGCCTTCTGGTAGGTCGGCGGGCGCGGCATGGTGGAGGGCAGCAAACCGCCCGCCGCGGAGATGGCCGCCTGGATATCCTGCGCCGCGGCGTCGATACTGCGGCTCAGGTCGAACTGTACCGTGATCGCGCTGGATCCCTGCGCATTCACGGAACTCATCTGCTGGATGCCGGCGATGGTGGAGAACTGGCGCTCGAGCGGCGTAGCTACTGTCGAGGCCATGGTCTCGGGACTGGCGCCCGGCAGCACGGCGCTTACTGAGATCGTGGGGTAATCCACGCTCGGCAGCGCCGCGACCGGAAGGACGCGGAACGCCACCACTCCGAACAGCACGATGCTGAAACACACCAGCACCGTCATGATCGGCCGTTCGATGAAGAGTTGAGAGATGTTCACTGCGGCCCTCCGGCGCCTCCCGCTTTGGGCGCTTCCAGCGCGTGCACGTGGACACCCGGGAACAGCATCATCTGTCCGTCCGTGACGACCGTCTCGCCGGCAGACACTCCCTTTTCGATCACCATCTTCCCGCCGACGGCCGTGCCGGTCACCACCGGCCGGATATCAACCGACGTATCCGGCTTCACCACGAAAACGATTTGCCCCCGCTGGCCCATTTGCACGGCCTCGCTGGGGACCACGGTGGCGTCCCTGAGCGTGTCCAGCGTCATGGCGACATCCACGAACTGTCCCGGCCACAGGACCGCATCGTGATTGGGGAACACCGCCTTCAGATGGATCGTGCCGGTGGTGGCATCCACGGTGTTGTCAATCACCGCCAGCTCCCCCATACCGCCGCGGTTGGAGCCGTCCTGCAAAGTAGCTCGCACCGCCAGTTTGTGCGCGGCGTTCAGCCGGCGGATGGCGCCGAGGTTGTCTTCCGGTACACCGAAATTGACGAAGATCGGTTCGACCTGGTGGATCACCACCAGCGCCACGTCATTTTCCTTCACCAGGTTGCCGGCCTGCACCAGCAGGTTGCCGGTGCGGCCGGAGATGGGCGCATGGATTTCGCAATAGCTCAGATCGAGCTTGGCTTTGTCCACCGCCGCCTCATCGGCCCGCAAAGTGGCGCGCGACGTGTTCACGGCCGCCTCGTCGGCGCGAGCGGCCGCGCGGTTCATGTCGAGCGTGGTCCGAGCCTGGTCGCCGGTCATCTTGGAGGCCAGGCCCTCCTGGTTCAACTGCGCCTGCCGCGCGGCGTCGGTCTCCGCGAACTTCACTTGCGCCTGGTCGCGGGCCAGCGTCGCTTCCGCTTGGGTGACCTGCGCCGCGTCGCGCTGCACCGCGGCTTCCGCTTGCCGCAATGTTTCTTCGTAGGGCCTCGGATCGATCTGGAAGAGCAGATCGCCTTTTTGGACGTTCTGCCCTTCCGTGAAGCTAACCTTCAGGAGGGGGCCCGCGATCTGCGACTTCACTTGCACTACCGCGGACGCCTGCACTGTTCCGACCACCCGCAGTTCGGTTGGCACCGATTCCTGCGTGGCCTTGGCCACCGTCACCGGCATGACAGGCGGCCCCATGGGTCCTTTTTGCTGTGCCTGCTGTTTCTGGCAGCCGCAGAGCAGAAGGCACCCGGTAAGAATTGTTATGAGGAGATTACGCAACGGACGATACCCCGATCTCCGCAGTTTACCAAAGAAGGCGCTCGGGCAGTCGCCGGGGGCGGAACTGTGTCTCGGAGAATGTGCATGCGGCGGATTGGCGTCTAGGAGTACCAGGACTTTAAGATCTCGAACTCTGTTAGACATTCCGCCTCGAATTGCCGATGTGCTCAGCGATGGGTGTGGCCGGTGCTGCGCCCCGGAAAACAGCGTGCAGATTCTCAAAGAGATTCCATTGCCCACGGCGGATCCGGTTGACCTGTCGAGGCACCGGCAACACACCCTGCAGCGCGTTCGCAGCCTGCCCCCTTTCCCGGCTACGGCAGCCAAGCTGCTTGCCATCTCCTCCGACAGCGAAACTGCAATGCGCGACTTCGAATCCGTGTTCAAGGCTGACCCGGCTCTCGCCACCGAATTGCTGCGCGCCGCCAATTCGGCGGAATTCGGGTTCCGTGCGAAGATCGCAAGCATCCGCCACGCCCTGGCGCTGATGGGTCTGGAGGCAGTTCGATCCCTGGCGTTCCGCCTGTCGTTGCACGCCTATGCGGGCCGGAGCCCGCACAGCGTGGCCATCCAGCCAATCTGGGCGCACAGTCTGGCCACCGCCGTAATCGCTGAGAGGCTGGGGCGTCTTGCCAATGCGCAAGTTCCGCTCCTGTACACGGCCGGCCTGCTTCACGACATCGGCCGTCTAGGCCTGATTCTGGGAGTCGGCCAGCCATACACTCTGGCGATGCAGCGGGAATACGACACCCTGGCGGACGCCAATGAGCTCGAGCGGCTCCTGTTCGGAGCCACGCACGCGGAGGCCGGCGCCGTTCTCGCCGCGCATTGGGCCCTGCCGGGAATTCTGGCCGAATGCATCCTCAATCATCACACAGGGCCCGCGGCAGGGACCTGGGGCATTCTGGAGCTGGTTCAGGCGGCATGCCAACTCGCCGATACCGTGGGATTTCCGGAATTGCTCAAAGCGCCGCCGCTGCATGACTCCGACGTTCGTCAAGGCTGGCCGATCTACCTCGCGGAATACCCCGAACTCGCGCCGAGCCGTCTGAAGCGCCTGGCAGCGGAGAACATATCCGACGTGTTCGCCTGCCCGCGCCTAGCAGTTTAACCGCAAATACGCCGTCAACCGGACAATATGTCCGGTTCCGGTCAAGCAACTCGTTTGT
>Ga0335081_10014296_pt1 | contig 12839 bp, 7 predicted proteins | sample Lox_Sample_35_FD_206713 | JGI IMG/M metagenome (GOLD analysis project Ga0335081, IMG submission 206713) | Soil microbial communities from Loxahatchee National Wildlife Refuge, Florida, United States - Lox_Sample_3.5 | ecosystem: Environmental > Terrestrial > Soil > Wetlands | place: USA: Florida...
TTTCAATGAATTGTATACGAACCTCGTCGTCGCAGGGGAAGAGGGCGGGATCTTAGATAATATTTTAAACCGTCTTGCGAGCTATATAGAAAAGGCAGAGGCTCTTAAAAAGAAGGTTAAATCCGCTCTCGTCTATCCGTGTACCATCATAGGCGTGGCGGTCATCGTCGTGATGATCTTGATGATCTTCGTCATCCCCGTATTTGAAACCATGTTTAAATCAGCAGGGCAATCATTACCTCTTCCCACCCTGATTGTCCTCACGATCAGCAAGATGATCAAGAAATATGTGCTCATTTTTATCCCCGCCTTCGTTCTTTTGATTTATCTGTTCAAAAAATATTATCGAACACAAAATGGAAGGGCTGTTGTTGATAGTCTCCTCTTAAAATTGCCTGTGTTTGGACCGCTCCTTAAGAAGATTGCTGTAGCCCGGTTCTCACGGACCTTAGGCACCCTGGTCAGCAGCGGGGTTCCCATCTTAGACGGATTGAGTATTGTTTCGAGAACCTCGGGGAACAAAACCATTGAAACCGCTATTCTCAACGCCCGGGCGAGCATCCGGGAGGGTGAAACGATTGCGGACCCTCTGGGCCGGAGCGGGATCTTTCCCCCCATGGTCATCCAAATGATCTCGGTTGGGGAATCCACCGGAGCGTTGGACTCCATGTTGTCTAAGATTGCAGAATTTTACGAGGAGGAAGTGGACGTTGCCGTGGCCAATTTGACCTCCCTTCTCGAACCGCTTCTCATGATATTTTTAGGAGTTGTGATCGGGGGCGTTGTGATCGCCATGTATCTTCCTATTTTCAATATGGCCAATGCAATAGGGTAGATTGCCTCGTATCTCGTTTCTTATTAGGTGGTGGAACTGAATGGACACAATCTCAACCCTTCCACTTGATACGCAGCCTAAAATGCTAAGAAATGTAAAGGGATTGATGCTCGGTCGCATCATCATCCTCACCCTTCTCCTCACCATCACCCTTCTTTTCCAGGTCTCTAAGAGGCAACTCTTTCTCATTCCCCTGACGAACAATTTCTATTATTTCATAGGCCTCTTCTATCTTGTGACGATCGTCTATGCGCTTCTCTTAAGAGAAGTGAAAGACCTCTATCGATTTGCATTTTCACAAATTATCATCGATCAGCTCTTTATCACAGCTTTGATCTATTTTACCGGAGGTAAGGAAAGTTTTTTTCCTATCACCTATATTTTCTCGATCATTGCAAGCAGCACGATTTTCTATAAACGAGGAGCTCTTTTGTCAGCCTCTCTCTCCTCTCTTCTTTACGGCCTTCTCTTGCTGCTCCAGCTTCATCATTGGATCAATCCATTAGGTGAACCATCCCTTTACGACCCGAGTCGGATTTTCTATTCGTTGATCATTTATATGGCCACTTTTTACATCGTGGCGATTCTCAGCGGGGCCATATCCGAAGAATTGAAGAATAAGAAAAAGGAGCTCATCCAGAAACAGGTAGACTACAATCAATTAGAAGCGTTCAATCAAAACATCATTCAAAGTCTGGACAGCGGTCTTCTGACCATCGATCTCAACGGAAATATCAATTTTCTGAATCGAACTGCTGAAAAGATCTTGAACCGGGGCGGAGGGTCCTTGAAAGACACTTCCATTTATGATTTGTTCCCAAAAATTGCTGAGATAGTCGAACAGGCTAGGACGAAAGGCCCGGAGTCCTCAGGCTACCAGCGTTACGAGACGGTTCTGATCGATCACGACGGGAAAAAAATTTATCTTGGGTTTTCCATCTCTCCACTGACCGACCCAGAGGGATCATTGATCGGCCATACGCTCATTTTCCAGGACATTACAAAATTCAAAGAGCTGGAAGAACAGATGAAGCGCGTGGATAAAATGGCGGCGGTCGGAGCGTTGGCCGCGGGAATGGCACACGAAATCAGAAACCCTTTGGCATCCCTGAGCGGCTCCATTCAAATGCTCAGAACCGAGCTCGTCCTCGACGACTCCCAACGGCATCTTATGGAGATCAGCCTGAGAGAATCGGAGAGACTGAATGCCCTGATCACAGACTTTCTGCTGTTTGCTCAACCGCCTCAAAGCCATAAAATTCTCTATCCGATCGGAAAGATTCTTGAAGAAACTCTTGACCTTTTCGTCCGTTCCCCTTCCTTCTGTGACGGAATTCGGGTCCTTCGGCCGAGCCCCCAGGAAGAGATACGGGTGTGGATCGACCCGGACCAGATGAGACAAGTCTTTTGGAACCTTTTTATCAATGCTGCCCAGTCGATGTCCAACGGAGGAGAAATTCAGGTTCAGCTTGGGAGAGGCGATGCAATGGTGAGAGACAAGGAATGTGTAAAGATTTCGATTAAAGATTCCGGAACCGGGATCGGCCCGGAGGAGAAAGAGAAAATCTTTGAGCCTTTTTTTACGACCAAAGAAAATGGAACGGGATTAGGTCTTTCGATCGTCCATAAGATCGTCGAAAATCACAAAGGATTGATCAAAGTGGACAGCACCTTAGGCAGAGGATCTACTTTCAGCATTCTCCTCCCTGCCGAATAAGAAGAGGAAATCAGAATGATTAAGGACAAAATTTTAGTGGCGGATGATGAACAAAGCATGAGGGAATTCTTGGACATCATGCTAAAGAAAGAGGGGTACAAAGTCTCGCTTGCCTCTAACGGAGAAGAAGTCGCCAAAATTGTAGAAAACGATCTCTTTGACCTCGTCCTTCTCGATATTCGGATGCCCAAGCTGGACGGGATTTCTACACTAAGAAAGATTAAAACAAGCACCCCGGAAACCATCGTGATCATGATCACCGCCTATGCCTCTGCCGATACGGCCATCAAGGCGATGAAGGAAGGGGCCTATGACTACATCACAAAACCCTTCAAGGTGGAAGAAATCAAACTGATCATCAAGAATGCCCTGGAAAAGAAAAATCTCCAAAAAGAGAACATTCTTTTAAAACAGGTGGTCAGGGACCGCTTTCATTTTGGCAATATCATCGGGCAAAGTTCCAAAATGGCGGCCCTGTATGATCTTTTGGGGAAGGTATCTCCTACCAAGACAAATATTCTGATTACCGGAGAAAGCGGAACTGGCAAAGAATTGGTGGCGAAGGCGATCCATTATAACAGCCCCAGAAAGGAGAAGCCTTTCGTGACACTCAATTGCGGCGCCATCCCCGAATCCCTTATCGAAAGCGAGCTTTTCGGCCACATGAAGGGGGCTTTCACGGATGCCATTGCCACGAAAAAGGGGTTGTTCGAAGTGGCCGATGAGGGAACGATCTTTTTGGACGAGATCAGCGAATTACCTCTCCTGATGCAGGTGAAGCTGCTACGAGTCTTACAGGACAAGGAATTTAAGAGAGTGGGCGGGACGGAAGACATCCGGGTGGATGTCCGAATCATCGCTGCCACGAATAAAGATCTCGAAGAGGCGGTGAAAGAAAAGCGTTTTCGGGAAGACTTGTTTTACCGTCTCAATGTGATCCAGATCAAACTCCCCCCGTTGAGAGACCGGAAAGAAGACATTCAAATCCTGGCCAACCATTTCCTTAAGAAATATTCCCAAGAATTAGGAAAATCGATTTCGAAGATCTCGCCAGAAGCCCTCCAAATCCTGCTGAACTATGACTACCCGGGCAACGTGAGAGAACTTCAAAATATTATCGAAAGGGCAGTGGCTTTAGAGGGGAGTCAAGAACTGACCTCAAATAATCTGAGTTCCTATCTGAGCGAACAACCGCTCTTGAAAAAAGGACCGATCGACATCGAAATTCCAAATGAAGGAATCGATCTTAAAAAGGTGGTGGAGGATCTTGAGCGGAGTCTTCTGATGAAAGCGCTCGATAGGACGAAAGGGATAAAGAAGAAAGCCGCGGAGCTTCTACATATTAATTTCCGCTCGATGCGATATCGGTTAGAAAAATACGGATTGAACCACGGCGCGGACTCTGAACTGGGTTGAAGCCATATCGCGCTGACCGCCGGCAAGTGGTGGCGCACCTGTTTAACGCTCTATCTGAAATCCGGCCCTCTGCATAAAACCTCTGGAAGATCGCTATGAAATACGGTGTTATTTCTGTGCTACGCCGTTAGTACTTCGAAGCCCCTATCTCCTCCATTCTTCCCGTGACTGTGAACACCACGCGCTCGCAGATATTCGTCGCCCGGTCCGCCGCACGCTCGAGGTTGTGGGCCACCCAGATGAGGCGTGTGGCACGGTTCGTCGTCTTGGGGTCTACCATCATGAAGGTGAGCAGCTCACGAAAAACCTGATCGTAAAGGCCGTCGACGACCGTATCCATGCTGACGACCCGCATCGCCAACTCCACATCTCGCTCGGCGAAAGATCGAATGCTGTTGTTGATCATTTTAATCGTTATCTCTCCCATCCGCGGAATATCAATCAACGGCTTTAAGGGCGGCTCGTCGCCAATCATAATGACAATCTTAGCGATCCCGTCGGCGTAGTCACCGATTCGCTCCAGCTCTACGATGATGTTGAGAATAGCTACGATAATGCGCAGGTCGCTCGCCATCGGCTGCTGGGTGGCGATCAGGCCGATACATTTTTCTTCAATGCTGTATCGTTGCTTGTCAACCTGGTCATCGTCCGCAATGATTTGGTGCGCCAGGGTCAAATCCCGCTTTTTCAACGCTTCGATAGCACGGTCAATCGCTTTGGCTACCTTGTCGCCCATGGTGAGTATGTCCTCTTCGACCTCGCGCAAGTGTTTGTGAAAAGCCGCTCTTGTCTCCATGCCTATTCCTCCTCGTCTGCTTCAGCCCAGCAATGTCTTCTGGGCCCCTTGCTCGAAAAGCGCAAAGAATTTCTTCTCCTTAGGTATCAAAGAGAGCCTAAACAACGCAAGTCCTCCTTTTTCGGCAAGACACCGGCCCCGATTATCATTTCCTTTTGAACTGTTTTTTCAATTCATCCAAAGGAAGGGAAAAAAAGATGGGGCGCCCATGCGGGCAGGTAGTGGAAGCATGGAAGGGAACGAGATCCTCGACCAGCTTATCCATCTCTTCTCTTTTCAACACAGAGTTCCCCCTTACGGCAGAATGACAAGCCAACGTGACCAGAAGGGCATGAATCGTTTCCTTCCCCTCGCCCCGTTTTTCCAAAAAGGAGAACTCTTCCAATATTCTTCTCAGCATTCCCTTTGGGTCCTTAAGGTCGATAAAAGATGGCACGGATCGGATGGCGAAAAGCTTTTCTCCAACAGGCTCTACTTCAAACCCTATCTCCTTCAATGCGTCCCCCGCGGAATCGAGGACATAAGTCTCCTCCACAGACAGCTCGATCAAGATGGGAAGGAGCAATTTTTCCGAGACGACCGACCCGTTTTCATATTTTTTCTTGAACTTTTCAAAGAGAATTCTCTCATGAGCGGCATGTTGATCAATAAAGACCAAGCTCCCTTCTCCCTCGCAGAGAATGTATGTCCCTCGGATCTGCCCCAGAACGGTATAGGGCCATTTCTTCTCGGCTCCCCATGGAAGCCCTCCCCCGTCGCGAACCGTGAGTATTCCTTCTTCTCTTCCGCTTATGAAGGAAGAAGGAGGGGACTGAGTTTCTCGGCCAAAAAAAGAGAGTTCCGGTCTTCCCTTAAAAACCCATTCCTTTGTTGTCTCTCGAGGGGCCTCCTCCTGTAACCTGGAGGGGCCCTTCTCAAGCACCATTCGGATGGCCCCCACAATGGCTGGATAGACCCGGTCGGGATCCCTAAATTTCACTTCTGACTTGGTTGGGTGGACATTCACATCGACGAAGGACGGAGGAAGGGTGATGAAGAGGGCCACGACAGGAAATTGATTGATGGGAAGGACATGCCGATAGGCATCCAACACAGCTCTGTAAATCATCCGATCCTTGATAAAACGCCGGTTGACATAAAAATAGATGCCCTCCGCATTCCTCTTCGAAAAGGGCGGAAGACTTGCAAACCCCGAGACCCCGATTTCCCGATCTTCGAACCCGATGGGTTGAAGATGACCATAAACTTCTTTTCCCAAAACGGCTTCGATACGAGCCAAGAGGGATTGTGTCTTGAGATGTTCGTGCAAGGACCGGCCATCATGAATGAATTTAAATGAAATCGCCGGGTGGGAAAGACTCAACCGCACAAAGTGACCCAACGCATACCGAAGTTCTGAACGGATCGATTTGAGAAACTTTCTTTTGACCGGAACATTGTAAAAAAGATGGCTGACATCCACCTCCGTCCCGATGGGGAGGCCTGTCTCCAAAATATTCTTTATCTCCCCTCCCTCACAGATCACCTTTGTCCCGACAAGGGAGTCACGCGTTCTTGTCCGAAGGGTTACCTTTGAAACCTGGGAGATGCTCGGAAGGGCCTCCCCTCTAAAGCCTAAGGTATAAATGGCATAAAGATCCTCTGCTTTCCTAATTTTGCTCGTCGCGTATCTTTGGAGGGCCAGCGGGACGTCCTCCCGATCCATCCCTTCTCCGTCATCCGTTACCCGAATCCGTTGGAGCCCCCCCGCCTTTAGCTCTACGGTGATTTCTGAACTCCCCGCATCGATGGCGTTTTCCATCAGCTCTTTCACTACAGAAGCGGGTCTCTCAATCACCTCGCCGGCGGCAATGATCTGCGAAATGGACTCTGGCAAAACTTCAATTTTTCTCGGCATCATCATTCCGCATCTTCTACTTGCCACCATCGTTAATAAAGGCGCCCATTCTTCTGAATTTTTCATACCGGAGGGTTAGCAATTCCTCCTGCTTCATTTCCTCTAATTCTTTCAGATGACGCTCCACGACCTCTTTCAACATGCGAGCCGTCCCTTCCGGGTCTCGATGCGCTCCCCCCACCGGCTCCTTGACAATCTCGTCGATCACGCCCAATCGGGACAAATCGGCAGCAGTCAACTTCAACGACTCTGCGGCAACCTCCTTTCCTTTCTCACCATCCTTCCAAAGGATCGCTGCGCATCCCTCCGGAGAGATCACCGAATAAATCGAATGCTCTAGCATCAAGATTCGATCTCCCACGCCAATGGCCAAAGCCCCCCCGCTTCCCCCTTCTCCGATCACCACAGTGATGATGGGTGTCCGTAGCAAAGCCATCATCCTAAGATTTCTGGCAATGGCTTCCGCTTGGCCTCTTTCTTCGGCTCCCACCCCTGGAAAGGCGCCGGGCGTATCAATCATGGTCAGGACCGGTTTCTTGAACGACTCCGCCAATTTCATCAGCCTTAGGGCCTTACGATATCCTTCTGGATGCGGCATTCCGAAGTTCCGATAGGCCATCTCCTTAGCATCTGCCCCCTTTTGGTGGGCAATGATGGCAACCGGTCTTCCGTTGAACTTCGCCATTCCGCCGAGGATGGCGGGATCGTCTCCATAGTTCCGATCCCCGTGAAGTTCCACGAAATTTTCAAACATCCACTGGATATAATAGGAAGCCTTGGGTCGATCAATATGTCTTGCAAGTTGGGTAATTTGCCAACCCGTTAAGTTGGAAAATATTTCCTTCTGCAACCGGTGGAGTTTTTCTTCTAAGCCGCCTAATTGCTGGCTAAAATAGTTGGTTCTCCCCTTGGAAAACCTTTTCAGGTTTTCGATCTCTCTTTCCAGCTCAATCAGGGGTTTCTCAAATTCCAAGTAATGTTTTACCATGTTAGCTTATTCAAAAGAAACGAGAGAAGATTTAAAAAGATCTTGAAGATGCGCTTTAAGATTTGGGGAAGGGTCGACCGTGTATTGATCCGGCAGAGCGACCACGGTCTCCCGGTTGCCTCCTCCCATAAAGTGAAGAAGTACTTTAGAAGGCCCTCGGTTCGCCAAAATAATCTCTTTTAGGTCCGCGAGTTGGGAGGAAGCTAGCAAAGAGAGAGGAATTCGCAGATGGAAGGGTCTCTCCGGCAAAGAAGTCAGCTCCAAAAGGGAGCGAACCTCCGTGCCTTTTAGCTTGATATGCTCTTCGGAGAGATCCAGGATTCCGCTGACAAGAAGAGGGTCCCCTCCCCTCAGGCAGGGCAACGCCGCTTTGAAGACCTCGGGAAAAAGGATGACCTCTACAAACCCCTTCATGTCTTCCAGGGTCAGGAAGGCCATCCGATCACCTTTCTTAGTAACAATCTCTTTCAATGCGTTGACGAGGCCACAGATCTTGACGTCGGCCCCGTTTTGAAGCTTCGCAAGAGCGGCAGTATCCACGTCAGTATATTTCTTGATTTCCTCTTCATAACGCGATAGAGGATGTCGGGAGATATAGAATCCGATCGTTTCCTTTTCAAAAGCGATCAGTTGATCTTCGGGGAATTCATCGATGTCCGGATAATTCTCTTTGAGTTCTCTGGAGGGATCGGCGAGCATGCTCAACTGAGGCTCCCCTTTCTTCTTTTGGTTCCGTTGGGACTCCTCGAGAAGCTCTCCAAGGACGGTCAACATTTGGGATCGATACGCTTTTGAAAAGTCAAAGGCCCCACACTTCACCAGACTTTCGACCACTCTTCGATTCACTTTTCTTAGGTCGACGCGCTGGCAAAAATCGTACAAGGATTTGAATTTTCCGTTGGCCTTTCGTTCCGTCAGGACGATGTCAATGGCCGCATCCCCGACGTTTTTTACAGCAGTCAAGCCGAACCGAATCTGATTCCCAAGTACCGCGAAATGTTTGAAACTTTCATTAATATCCGGTGGTAAAATTTCAATTCCCATCTCTCGGCATTCAGAAATATACCTCACAATCTTATCGGCATTTTGGGCTTCGCTCGTCAGTAAGGCGGCCATAAACTCGACCGGGTAGTGAGTCTTCAGATAGGCCGTACGGTAAGCGAGAAGAGCATAGGCAGCGCTGTGGGACTTGTTGAAACCATACCGACCAAACGTCTCCATCTGTTCAAAAATCTTCTCCGCCTTCTTGACAGGAATCCTGGTCTTTTTCGTCCCGTCCAGAAATTTCTCTTTCTGCCTCTCCATTTCCAAGGCGTCTTTTTTGGCCATCGCTCTCCGTAGATTATCCGCATCTTCGAGGCTGAAATTAGCCAGGACGCTGGCGATACGCATGACCTGCTCCTGATAAACAATGACCCCGTAAGTGTCCTTGAGGATCCCTTCCAAAGCTGGGAGCTCATACCTGATCGATTCTTGGCCGTGTCTTCGCTTGATGAACTCACCTACCATACCACTATCCAGCGGGCCGGGCCGATAAAGGGCTACCAGAGCAATGATGTCTTTGAAACTCTGCGGCTTGAGCTTGACCAAAAGGTCGCGCATCCCCGAACTCTCCAGCTGGAAGACGCCAAGGTTTGAACCCGATCCCAGAGCGGCATAGACTTCTGAATCATCCAACGGGATCTCAGAAAGCTCAAGCCGAATCCCCCGGTTTTTCTCGATCAGCTGAATCGTCTGATCTAAGACGGTGAGCGTCTTGAGCCCGAGAAAATCGAATTTGACCAAACCGATGGATTCAACCTGCTTCATGGCATATTGGGTCATCACCTCATTGTTCTGGCCGCGCTGGAGTGGAAGATATTCCATCAAAGGCTTGTTGGCAATCACTACTCCTGCCGCATGGGTCGAGGCGTGCCTTGCCAATCCCTCCAACGATCTGGCGACCTCAAACAAGGAAGCGATTCGGGTGTCTTTCGCAATCGCTTCTCTTAGGCTGGCCTCTTGCTGTAAGGCTTGGTCAAGCGTAATGTCGAGTTTGTTCGGGATGAGTTTTGCGAGTCGGTCGACCTCGGCATAGGGAATCCCAAGGACACGACCCACATCCCGGACGACCGCCTTCGCCTGCATCTTACCGAAGGTGATGATCTGAGCCACGTTCTCTTTCCCGTACTTCCCTGATACGTATTGAATGACCTCGTCCCTTCTTTCCATGCAAAAATCGACGTCCACGTCGGGCATGCTGTTCTTCCTACCCGGGTTCAAAAACCTTTCAAAGATCAGATCATACTCGATCGGGTCCAGGTCCGTAATATTCAGGGCGTAAGCCACCAGACTTCCGGCCACCGACCCTCTTCCGGGACCGACGGGAATCTGATGGCTCTTAGCATAGTGGATAAAATCATAGACGATTAAAAAGTAGCCTGGAAAGCCCATCGATTTGATGATCTTGAGCTCTTCCTCAAGACGGACCCTGTAACGGACAGACTGATCGTTAAAATCCTTCTCTCCGTGGAACCGCGATAGCCGTCGTTCCAGCCCTTCTTTGGCCAGTCTCTCTAAGTAACTCTCAGCGGTCTCTCCGGCCGGAACGGCGATTCTTGGAATATGCTTCTCATCAAAATGGATCTCAAGATTACACTGTTCTGCGATCTCTGCCGCATGGGTAATCGCCTCCGGCGTATTTCGGAAAAGATCGGCCATCTCCTGAGGCGATTTAAAATAAAATTCGTCGGATGAAAATTTCATTCGATCGCTATCCTGGAGCGTCTTCCCCGTTTGAATGCAGAGGAGGACCTCCTGCGCCTTGGCGTCTTTTCGATGAAGATAATGACAATCGTTCGTCGCGACCGCAGGGAGGGAGAGTTGATGTCCAATCTCCAAGAGCCGCTCATTCACTTGCAGCTGGTTCTCCACCCCGTTGTTTTGAACCTCAATAAAGAATCGGCGGCCGTCAAAAATCCTTCGATACTCTTCGGCCGACTGAAGCGCTTTCTTCATTTCTCCCCGGCCGGCATGGCTGGCAATCTCCCCTTTCATGCAGCCGCTCAGGGCAATCAATCCCTCGTTATATTTGCCGAGGAGTTCTTTATCCACTCTCGGCTTGTAATAAAATCCTTCAAAATGCGCAAGGCTTACCAATTTTATTAGATTGAAATAGCCGGCCTCATTTTTGACCAAAAGGGTGAGATGGTAATTCCCCTCCCCTCCTTCTCCCATTTTTCTCTCAAACCGGCTTCCCGGGGAGACATAGATCTCACATCCCACAACGGGTTTAATGCCGTGCCGGATAGCCGTTTGGTAAAATTCGACGACGCCAAACATGTTCCCGTGATCGGTCAGTGCCATCGCATCCATTCCGTATTTCTTGGCCAACTCGAAGGCCTCTTCAAACCGAATGGCGCCGTCCAGCAGACTATATTGACTATGGACATGAAGATGAACGAAATTAGAATGTTCCATCATTCCACTTTTCCATTACTCCAGATCTTCCCCCCCTGCTTATTCCCACTCAATCGTACTGGGAGGTTTCGAACTCACATCAAAGACCACCCGATTCACGCCCCCTACCTCATTAATAATCCGGTTCGAAAGGTGCTCCAAGAGTTTATAGGGCAGTCTGACCCAATCCGCCGTCATACCGTCCTGACTCTCCACCACTCTAAGGGCAATCACATTTTCGTAAGTCCTTTCGTCTCCCATCACGCCAACGGTCTTTACGGGAAGCAACACCGCAAAAGATTGCCAAACCCGGTCCAAGAGATGGGTTCTCTCCATTTCTTCTGTCACAATTTCATCGGCTGCTCTCAGGATGGCTAACCTCTCTTTATTCACCTCTCCGATAATTCGGATAGCGAGCCCGGGCCCCGGAAAGGGCTGGCGTCTTATCACTTCGTCAGGCAGTCCTAATACCCTCCCTAATTGTCTCACCTCATCCTTAAATAATTCTCGAAGAGGCTCCACGAGCTGAAGCTTCATCTTCGCGGGTAGGCCTCCCACATTATGGTGACTCTTGATCGTTGCCGATGGTCCTTTTGAAGAAACGCTTTCGATCACATCAGGATAGAGCGTCCCCTGAGCTAAGTACTTCACTCCTCCGGTCTTACGGGCCTCCTTTTCAAAGATGGAAATGAACTCCTTTCCAATCGTCTTTCGCTTGGCTTCTGGGTCGATGATCCCGTTCAGCTTCTTCAGAAAGGAATTCTCCGCATTGACGTAGACTAATGGAATTTTAAAATGATAGCGAAACAAATTCACTACCTGGGAAGCTTCGTTTTTCCTCAAGAGACCATTATTCACAAAGATACATCGCAGACGGTCGCCGATCGCTTTGTGGAGAAGAACCGCGACCACCGTCGAGTCGACCCCGCCGCTTAGAGCACAGATGACCTCGTCGTTTCCAATCCTCATCTTCAGGTCACGGCTCGTCTTTTCCAAAAAAGACTCCATCGTCCAGAGGGTCGAACACCCGCAAATATGAAAAAGAAAATTCTTGATGAGCTCAATCCCCTTCTGGGTATGAACCACCTCCGGGTGAAACTGGAGCCCGTAGATTCTCTTTCGAGGTTCCTCGATTGCTGCAAAAACGGTATTCCTCGAATGGGCAATCGCATGAAACCCCGGAGGCAATGTCTTGACGTAATCGCCGTGACTCATCCAAACCGTCAGTTGGCCTCCTTTGAACCCTAGGCCTTTGAAAAGCCTTCCATCTTTTTCTAACGTCAACCTCGCTTTTCCATACTCCCTTTTCTTCGAGGGGGTCACCTCCCCTCCCAGCTGATGGGCGATCAATTGCATCCCGTAACAAATTCCCAAAACAGGGATACCCATCCTGAGAATGGCAGGATCACAGAGGGGCGCGTCCTTCTCGTACACACTCGCCGGCCCCCCCGACAAAATGACTCCTTTCGGGGATAAAGATTCTACTCTAGCCGCAGGAATACTATAGGGATGGATTTCACTGTAGATCTGGCATTCCCTCACCCTCCTGGCAATCAGTTGCGTATACTGGGAGCCGAAGTCGAGAATAAGAATCTTATCGAAAAGACTCTGCCTCTTCATGTTTGCGAAATCCAGGCCCATGAATATACCCCCGCTGCAGAGCCCTGCACCGCCACGAACCAGACAGTTCGGGGCACCGCATGGTATACGGGGCAGAACAGCGAAACATTATTTTAACGGGGTAAAAAGATC
>Ga0335081_10014297_pt1 | contig 12839 bp, 14 predicted proteins | sample Lox_Sample_35_FD_206713 | JGI IMG/M metagenome (GOLD analysis project Ga0335081, IMG submission 206713) | Soil microbial communities from Loxahatchee National Wildlife Refuge, Florida, United States - Lox_Sample_3.5 | ecosystem: Environmental > Terrestrial > Soil > Wetlands | place: USA...
TGGGTTGTTCCGTCGTATACGGCTTGAAAACCACACGTTGATTGTTCATGCCCCTATTGTATTAAACTTTTTCACTTTTGAGGAGGGTTCAAAATCAAAAGGAGCTGCCCACTTTTTGGACAGCCCCTACTCATTTGATTTATTCCTTTGGCATTCCAAGCTGCATCATTCCATCCACAATGCGGACGGGATAGGCAGGAATGTCTACGACCGCAGGCATTTGCATCACCTTGCCCGTTCGTACATCGAACTGCGCGCCATGCCGGGGACAAGTAATGGTATGTCCTTCCAGCCTGCCCTCGCCGACTGGCCCATCGTCGTGAGAGCAAACGTCCGCAATTGAAAAATATTGCCCGGCAATATTGAAGATCACAATTGGCTTACCTTCGATCTCAACGAACATCCGCTCGCCACTTGGCACTTCGGCAGCCGGCACAATCTCAACATATTCGATTTTCGATTCATCCACCTGAGCGTAATTAAACATGATTACTCCACCAACGAGTCGCTGGCCTCGCCCAGGCCATAGATTCCGGCCTTCAAAACCTTCAACGAAAGCAGCGCGCATTTCAAACGGACGGGGCCGAGGTCAATACCAAGCAGATCGAGGACATGCTGCTTGTTCAACGCCTTGACTTCGTCCAGCGATTTGCCGATCACCGACTCAAGCAACAGGTCCGCGGAGGCCTGCGAAATGGCGCATCCATGCCCATCAAAGCGCGCCTCGGTGACCTTGCCATCCCTATCCACGCGCAGGTCAATCTGGATGTGGTCGCCGCATAATGGATTGTTGTCGGCAAAGGAAATATCATGCGGGTCCAGATGCCCGCGATAGGACGGGTTCTTATAATGTTCGATGATGACTTCGCGATAAAGATCGTCCATTTTACTCCGCAATCAAGGTAAGCAACCCCGCGACCAAGCGATCCGCGCCTGAAACAGGAGAATGTTTTGCCTTGCGCGCACGAGATACTATCCAAACACTTTCTTGACCTTATAAATACCTTCGACGAGCTTGTCCACTTCATCTTTTGTCGAATAAAGATAGAAGCTGGCACGAGTCGTCGCCGTGATGCCAAATTTTTCGTGCAGCGGCTGGGCACAATGGTGGCCAGCCCGAACCGCAATTCCATCGCGATCCAAAATCTGCGCCACATCGTGCGGATGAATACCGTCAAACGTAAATGAAGCCACGCCGCCTTTCTTATCGGCCGACGGGCCAAAGAGCCTCAATCCCGGGATTTCTTCCAATCGTTCCAGCGCATATTCGATCATTTCATGTTCGTGTCTGGAAACCTCGTCCATGCCAATGGAAGCGAGGTAATCCACCGCCGCGCCGAAGCCGACCGACTCGGCAATGGCCGGAGTCCCGGCTTCAAACTTGGCGGGAATGGTATTCGGTCGGAACGAACGCAGCTTTACTTCCTTGATCATGTCGCCGCCGCCGAGGAACGGAGGCATTGCTTCGAGCAGCTCAGTCTTGCCGTACAATGCGCCGATTCCAGTCGGGCCGCACATCTTGTGCGCCGAAAAAGCCATGAAATCCACATCCAGCTTCTGGACATCTACTCCTAGATGCGGCACCGATTGCGCGCCGTCCAGGATCGTCACGGCTCCCGCCTGATGCGCCAAACGAATTATGTCCGCGGCCGGATTGATCGTGCCCAGGACATTGGACATGTGTGTAAACGAAACCAGCCTCGGTCCCTGAGAAAGAAGCGAACGGTAGGCATCGAGATCGAGTAATCCGTCGTCTGTCACTGGGATGAACTCGAGTCGAATACCGCGCTCCGCCGCCAGGATGTGCCAGGGAACAAGATTGCTGTGATGTTCCATCTCTGTCAAAACGATCAAATCTCCCGCTTGGAGATTTGCACGCGCCCAAGTATATGCAACAAGATTAATGGATTCGGTGGTGTTGCGAGTGTAAATGACTTCGTGAGCCGAAGGCGCATTGATGAATTTCGCAATTGTTGCGCGCGCCTGCTCGTACAGAGCCGTCGATTCCTCGGCGAGTACATGCACCCCGCGATGGATGTTCGCGTTGGAACGACGATAGAACGTATTCATTGCTTCGATCACCGACTCGGGTTTTTGCGAGGTCGCCGTAGAGTCAAGGTAAACCAGCTTGACGCCCGGACGAACTTCGCGGCCGAGGATCGGAAAGTCTTTGCGAATCTGCTGAACATCAATGGCCATAATTAGTGGTTAGTAATCGGGCAACTCCTTCCGACTACCTCGTTTGCTCGAAGCCAGTTCGCGGATTTGATCCGATGTCAGCGGATACCACAAAATCCGGTCCGGCACCATCCATCCGTCGGTGAGAAAAACATTCGAGCGAAATTGAACGGCGACGAGCTTGTTATCTACTTGCACGACGATACCTTTGACCCAACCGCGCACGCGGTCGCCGCTCTGCTCATGATCGCAGAAGACCTCGACCGTATCACCCACTTGAAATTCATGTTCCGCCGTGGGCGCCTTCATATAATTGAATTGCGGTGGCGTGGTGCGAAGGATGCGACGTTCCTCAGACGTCAACGGCGTGTAAGAGGAGGCCTTGACCTTTACTTTCGTTTTGGGCCGCGGCAGTGGTCGCACGATGGGCCTTGGTCTCAACGCCGAAATCGATACCGGCAAGGACGCGGCCCCTGCGGCCACAGCTGGCGCAGTTTTTGGTGCGGGCCTGAGCGATGTCTTCGCGGCCAATCTTTTTACAGCCGCTCTAGCTAGTACCCTCGCAGCCGGCTTTCTGCTCTTGAGAACCCGCTTGGTAGCGATTTTTGCAGCGGGCTTTCTCTTCTTAACAACAGGCTTTACGGCTTTCTTTGGCTTTGCATTCTTAGGCTTTTTGTCTATTTTCTTCTTGGCACTTGCCTTCGATTTTTTAGTGACCATCTTTTAACCCATTTTCTCCAAAATCGCCCGGTGGAATCTTTCCCTCACGCCCTCGAACGGGATGCGCTGCATGATCGGATCGAAGAAACCTTCGACCACGACTCGTTCCGCGTCTTTCTGTGGAATGCCTCGAGATTTGAGATAGAAGATCGGTTCCTCCTCCAACTTTCCAACGGTCGCGCCATGCGTACAGCGGACGTCGTCTGCCAGGATTTCCAAGCCTGGAATCGAATCGGCCCGCGCGCCCTCATCCAGGACGATGTTGCGATTGGCCTGATATCCGTCGGTTTTTTCCGCGCCCTTGGCAACGTAGATCATGCCCTGCCAGACCGATCGACTCTTGCCCTTCAAGGCGCCTTTGAACAACAAATCACTGGTGGTGTGCGGTGCGAGATGATTCTGCTGGGTATCATGATCGAGATGTTGAGTGCCGTCCGTAAAGTAGAAACCCGACATGCGACCCGTAGCACCCTCACCGGCCAAATCCAGTTCAGAGAAATTCTTTGTCAACTTCGAGCCTATCGCACCGAAGATCCATTCCAGATTGCCGGCGCGTTCCACGCGGATGCGCTCGTGGCTGAAATTCCAAACATGCTTGCCCCACGATTGCAACTCAACGAACTTGAGGCTCGCACCTTCCATCACTTTGATCTCGACAATGCCTGAGTGAAGCGCGTCGACCGTTTCGGTGGGCGAAGCCGACTCATGAACATAGGTTGCGCTTGCGCCTTCGTCAACGAAGATCAGCAGATGCGAGATGTGAGCCAACCCTCCGCCCGGCCCCCAGAGAACGCTGTGAAATGGCTGTTGAATCTTGACGGCCTTCGGAACATAAAGCACAACCCCATTCTGTGAAAACGCACCCGTCAGTGCCGCAAACTTGCCTTCTTCCACGTTGACAGTTTGCCCAAGAATCTTCTCAAGCACACCAGGATGCTTTTCCTGTGCGGTCTTGAAATCAGTGAAGATCACGCCTTGCTCCGCCAGCGAAGAATCCAAATCAACCTTCGAGCCGCCGGGAAACAATACAATTTGTCCGCCATGTTGATCGGCAATCAGCGGCTTGAGCAAGTCATCAGGCAGGGAAGGAAGGTGGCTATATTTGGATACCAGTTGGAACGAGTCGATGGGCATGGCGTGAATATCCGTGCGGCGCCAAGCCTCGAGAGTCACGTCGGGCAGCGACTGCCGTTTGAACGCCTCCCAAGCGCGAGCGCGGTACGATGCGACAATTCCGCTTGCGTCAGGCATATCGGCTCGGGTGAAGGAAAAGTCCTTTGCGCCAGTTTCAACTCGGCGAGGAGCCTTGGTAACAACAACTTTTGGTTTTTCCTGCATAGCTGTTTCCATCATCGCGTTGAGCAGAGCGCAATGCAGTCGAAGCGCCCTTCGACCGCATTCGTTCCGCCCGGGGCAATTTATCCAATACTACCTTCCATCTGCAATTGAATCAGTCGATTCATTTCGACTGCATATTCCATCGGCAGCTCCTTGACCAGCGGTTCAATGAAACCGGAGACCACCATCGTGGTGGCTTCTTCTTCGCTGAGGCCCCGCGACATCAAATAAAAGAGTTGTTCCTCGCCGACTTTCGAGACCGAAGCCTCGTGACCGATGGTGACATCGTCTTCGTCAATTTCAATGGTCGGATACGTGTCCGAGCGTGATTGCGGATCAAGCAATAACGCATCACAGACCGTGTTGGATTTCACGCCCTTCGCACCTTTATACACTTTGAGCAGGCCGCGGAACGAGGCGCGCCCTCCCGCCTTGCTGATGGACTTGGAGGTGACCTTGCTGGATGTGTTCGGCGCAAAGTGATACATCTTGCCGCCCGCATCCTGTGTCTGACCCGGACCGGCAAAGGCCATCGAAAGCATTTCCCCGTGTGCGCCTGGTTCCATCAGGTAGCACGAAGGATATTTCATGGTGATCTTGGAGCCGAGGTTTGCATCGACCCATTCGTGCGTGCCGCCTTCAAAGACTTTGGCGCGTTGCGTGACCAAGTTGAACACATTCGTTGACCAGTTCTGAATGGTCGAGTAGCGCGAGCGTGCGCCTTTCTTGACGATGATCTCGATCACCCCAGAGTGGAACGAGTCGGTTGTATATTGGGGTGCCGTGCAGCCCTCGACATAGTGCACCGAGGCCCCTTCATCCACGATGATCATGGTGCGTTCGAACTGGCCGACATTGGCAGTGTTCAAGCGGAAGTAGGCTTGAAGCGGAAGATCAACCTTCACGCCTTTCGGCACATAGACAAACGATCCACCTGACCAAACCGCCGAGTTCAATGCCGCGAATTTATTATCCTCAATCGGGATGACCGTGCCGAAATATTGGCGGAACAAATCGGGATACTTCTTCAGGCCATCTTCAATCGAAACGAAGATCACGCCCTGCTTTTCGAGGTGTTCCTGAATCGAGTGATAGACCATTTCCGATTCATATTGCGCGCCCAGGCCCGCCAAAAACTTGCGCTCGGCTTCCGGCACGCCGAGTTTATCGAAGGTGCGCTTGATGTCGGCGGGAACATCGTCCCACGATTTCTCCTGTTTCTCCATCGGCTTGACATAAAAGTAAATGTCGTCGAAATTGAGTTCCTTCAACGAAGGGCCCCAATTCGGCATCGGCCGCTTGAGAAAATGATCAAGCGCTCTCAAACGGAAGTCGAGCATCCATTGGGGCTCGCCTTTCATGTGGGAGATTTGTTCCACCACTTCACGATTCAACCCCTTCTGCGATTTGAACGCGTAGTGATCATCGCGGTCGTGGAAACCGTATTTGTATTCGCCGATACCTTCGAGGATCTTTTCATCTTGTTGTTGTTTGTTCATGGCAACACCGTTTTCCAAACACTAAGGTCACGAAGTGCACAAAGGATTAAGGGCTTTCCCCAGAGTCCTTTGTGACCTTCGTGTTCACACAGACTCTTCGGTCTTCTCGCGGATCCAATTGTAGCCGTGCTCCTCGAGCGATAACGCTAAATCGGGGCCGCCCGATTCAACGATGCGCCCGCCCATCATCACGTGGACGAACTGCGGCTTGATGTAATTCAGCAGACGCTGATAATGCGTAATGATCAGCACGCCGAGATTCGGCCCGGTGAGGGCATTGACTCCTTCCGAGACGACGCGCAATGCATCGATGTCAAGACCCGAATCGGTCTCATCCAAAATGGCGATCTCAGGCTTGAGAGTTGCCATCTGCAAAATCTCGGCCCGTTTCTTTTCACCGCCCGAAAAGCCGTCGTTAAGATAGCGTCCCGCAAAGGCCTGATCCATCTTCAATAAATCCATTTGCTCTTTAAGCATCTTGCGGAATTCGGGAATCGGAACACCCTTATCATCCTTGTTGGCCGCGCGTCGACGTGCGTTCAGCGCGGTGCGCAGAAAATTGGCCACCGTCACGCCGGGGATCGCGACCGGATATTGGAACGCAAGAAAAAGTCCGAGGCGCGAACGTTCGTCCGCCTCGAGTTCAAGAATATTCTGACCCTTGAAAGTAGCCTCGCCTTTTGTAACCTTGTAATTGGGGTGTCCCATCAACGTGTAGGCCAGCGTGGACTTGCCCGTTCCATTGGGTCCCATGATGGCGTGGATTTCGCCCTGCTTGATCGTCAGATTGACGCCTTGAAGGATTTCCTTGCCCTCGATACTGACGTGCAGGTCCTTGATTTCGAGTTGTGACATGAATTCTCCATCCAAAACCGCCAAAACGGCGGAAATTTTCAAGCGGCGGCATTATAGCAGGGTTGGTGAGAAAAGTCAATATTTATCATATTTTTCTAGTTTATTCGGTGCGCCGGACCCGGGTATTCTTACCCGAAAAGTGCGTATAATACCCGGGACAAAAGGAGAGAGTCTATGAATACCGCCTTCGCCATGTGGCGCAAATCGCTTTCACAGCTGATCAAGTTGGACGACAAGAAAGAGTGGGATGCCCTCGACGTTCTTTCCAAGTGGTTCATAGCCACGCGGTCCGCCGTCGGCACGATCACCCTGTATTCGGGTCTCATCGGTGGACTTCTGGCTTGGCAATATCTCCACGCCCACAATCACCCGTTCACCTTCATCTTCTTCATTACGTGGTTGATTCTCACTCTCGGTCTCTTCATCGCGCACGGCTCGAACAACCTCATCAATGATTACACCGACTTCAACCGCGGCATTGATAGAGACAATTATTTTCGCACGCAATACGGCGTCCATCCGCTGGCCCAGGGTTTTTGGGACAAACGCACGCATCTCACCTGGTTCGGCGTCAGCGGATTTTTGGCTGTGCTGTCAGGCATCTACGCGATGTTCTACACCAACTTCCATCCGATCGTGGTCGCGCTGTTCGTGTTAGGCTCATTGATTTTGTTGTTCTACACCTACCCATTGAAATATGTCGGCATTGGCGAGCTGTCGATCTTCATCATTTGGGGTCCTTTGATGATTGGCGGCGTGTTCTTTGTGCTGACCGGCATATGGAGTTGGCAAGTGATTCTCGCCAGCGTTCCGGTTGGATTGAACGTGGTCACGATCAATCTCGGCAAACACACCGACAAGCGTAAAGAAGATCTAGGAAAAGGAGTTCGGACTCTGCCTGTATTGGTCGGCGAGGCCGCTGCGCGTTGGGTTACGATCTCCGCAATCGTGTTGTCATATCTCATCACGATTTGTCTGATTTTCGTGACGCATTTCTTCACACCGGTCCTGCTGTTGATCCTCATAGCGATGCCAGCGGCGCGGACGGCGATTCAACGCATGTCGAAGCCGCGTCCTGACTCGCCTCCAGCCGGCTATCCAATTTGGCCACGCTGGTTCTCGACGGTGTGCTTCGTCCATAACCGCATATTCAGCAATTGGTTTGTCCTGGCATTAATTCTGGATACATTGCTTCGAACAGCCGCGCCCACCTTCTGGCACTAAGCGTCTTTACCCCGGGAAATCATGCCCCTACGAACGACGTTCCGGCACCGCTTCCAGCGACCAAACCTCACTTCATCGATATTTATGATAATTATCTAGTATATTGACAAACGGCGGAGAGATGGTTATACTGTTCTCCTATGCAAAGCACGCGAGACCGAATCCTACAAACCCTTCATCGTCAGCCCAAGCGTACCATTAACGAACTGGCGGATACCGTTGGCATCAATCCCATTTCGGTTCGCCACCACCTGACGAATTTGCAGATGGAGGGATTGGTCGCGGCGGAGGAAGAACGCCACGGTGTGGGACGCCCACGCCTCGTCTATTTTTTGACTGAGGTCGGACAGGAGAACTTTCCGACCCGTTATCTGCGTCTTACCACGCGCCTGCTGGCGCAAATGAAGGAGAGCATGCCCGAGCCAGTTGTCCGCAACTTGTTCAACCAGATCGCGGAAGACCTGGCGCGCGAGTACGAAGGTCAGATGAAAGGCCTGAGCATGGAAGAACGGTTGGATTTTGTGAAAACCATGCTGGCCGAGGAAGGCTTTACCGTGGAGTGGGAGAAGAAGGGCAAGCAATATCAAATCCATGAGATTTCGTGCCCCTACTATCAGATCGGCATCAGCCATCCCGAAGTCTGCACGGTAGACCAAACCCTAATTTCAAAAATGCTGGCCGTACCCGCCGAAAAGGTGCAATGCATTTTGAACGGCGGAACATTCTGCACATATGTAGTCGAAGCGGGGCGGACTGCAAGGCGATAAGTCGATAAAGGTATTTCAAATGACAGAAGAAACAGCAGCAGCCAATCCCATTAAATGGACAATTCATGATACGAATCCGGAGTTAGTGGAGCCGCTGCGGGCAAAATTATCCGAAGTGGTCGACCCCGAAATTGGAATGAGCATCATCCAGCTCGGTCTCGTCCGCGACATGAGCGTGGATAACGGCATTGCTCACATGAAGATGATTTTGACCACACCCTTCTGTCCGTACGGCCCGGCGTTGATTGAGATGACGCGGCAAAAGGCGGTCGAGGCGTTGAACAAGCCTGTGACCATCGAGATGATGCCTGACATGTGGGACTTTTCCATGATGGAAGACCCGTCCGCCTTAGACTGGGGTTTATACGCATAGGCTTTCCCCTTGTGCCAAAACGCGGTGCCGCATGGGCACCGCGTTTTTGATTCTCGCAAAAATGCTATAATCTTTTGAAGTCAGAGTATGGTTTTCTCCTGGAGATGATATGCCCAAAACTCAGAATCGCGCCGTTATGATTTGGATTTTCACTTTCACTGCCTGCGCGGCGTTCCTGGTAGTTTACGGAGGGTTTGTCCGCCTCACCCGTTCCGGCCTTTCCATCACGCAATGGAATCCGGTCAGCGGCGCCGTCCCCCCGCTGACTCAACAAGCCTGGCAAATAGAGTTTTCCAAATATCAACGAACCCCCGAATTCAGGCTGGTCAACTTCAACATGACGCTCGATGAATATAAAACGATTTTCTGGGTCGAGTGGTTTCACCGCATTATGGCGCGCGTCGCCGGGTTCATTTTTGCAATTCCGTTCTTCGTGTTCTTCTTTAAGAAAACCATTCCATGGGATGAAATCGGTTTATATGTCGTCCTTGGACTTCTATTCGTTTCACAGGCGGTCCTGGGATGGTATATGGTCGCATCCGGGCTTGAAGATCAGCCGCATGTCAGTCATTATCTTTTGGCAAGTCATTTGCTCATGGCTTTGACCTTGATCGGCATTTCGTTATGGACGGCTTTCAGTCATCTTTACGGCTTTTCCCCTAAGAGAACGAAATGGTCGTTGGTTAGCAAATTGGTTTTGATCGGTCTCATCATTCTCCTTATTCAGATTTGTTACGGCTCATTTACGGCAGGACTCAAAGCGGGCTACATTTCCAGCACGTGGCCCTTGATGCTGGGTGAACTGATCCCCGGCGGATTATTGAGTCAAATTCAGCCGCCGTCGATGAATCTGATCGCCGCGCCGCTGACAGTTGTGTTCATTCACCGCTGGTTCGCATTTGTCGGCTTGGTCACAGCATTATTCCTCTATTGGCTTATTCAAAGGCAAAAAGTCTCAAAAGATATAAAGTTCGCGCTTGATCTCATATTGGCATTGGTTATACTTCAAATTGTGTTGGGCATCTTGATTCTCCTTTCTCACGTGGCAATTGCGATCGCATTACTGCATCAAGCCAACGCCCTGCTCCTCTTTTCTTCGACAATTTATTTGCTTCATCGTCTGCGCGCCGCCGACAGAGTTTAAGAAGTCTTCTACTCAAAACATGCCATCCAGCCTATACTATAAGAATCAACAATAGAAGGAGGCTGCTTGTGTCACCGTCTGCTTTGCAGGCCCTGTCCATTTTGAGGGATGGCAGTCATTTCCGGTGGTATGTGATTCCATTGCTGGCTTTCGTTTTCTATGTTTACAGCGTGGAAGCAGAGAAACACAATTGGAGCCTGATTCTGGCTGGCTTGGCGTTTTGGGGAATGGACTGGTTCAACGAGATCACCAACGGCTTGGTGTTACATTTCACCGGCTACGCGCCGATTTGGGGCGAACCCGGTCCAACTGCCTTTCTGATTCTTGTTGGGCTAAACATCGAGACCGCGTTCATGTTCGCCGTTGCAGGAATCATTTGGACAAAGATGCTTTTGCCAAATAAGGAAGACAGGATCCTCGGAATCCCAAATCGCTGGGCGGTCGCCGTCGGCGGATCGGCTTTCAGCGTGTTGGTTGAATACCTGCTTAATTCGGCCCACGCGTTGACTTGGGATTATCCGTGGTGGAATCGCGGCGAACCGTGGCTAATCTTCTTGTTTGGCTATCTGACCTTCTTCATCATGGCGTTCTGGGTCTACGATATGGACGGGATGAAGGAAAAACTACGAACCGTCGGAGCGCTTTGGGTGTTCAACATCGTCTGCTTGATCGTCTTCGCCGGGATCTTAGGGTGGATTTAGCTGAATCCGCTGTCGGCTGAATCTGAAACGTATGACATCGACCCCGCGTCGCTTGGCCCAGACGCGGGTTTCTTTAATAAAACAAATTCATTACGGGAGTCGACAACATGGGTGATTTTTGGGCATGGGATTACACGGGTGCGCCATTCCAACTATTTGGACCGGCACATATCGGCGCGCTGCTCGCCTTGCTGCTGATCGGTTATGGATTGTTACAGTTCAAGAATGCCAGCGAAGCGACTCGCAGAAATGTCAGGATTGCATTGGGAGTCTTTTTGTGGGCAAATGAATCGGCCTGGCATTTGTGGAACGCATATTGGGGGCATTGGAGCATTCAGACCATGCTTCCGCTGAACGCTTGCAGTATTTTGATCTGGCTAGGCGGCTTCATGCTCATCTTCAGGAATTATACGATCTATGAATTCGCCTACTTTATGGGCATGGGTGGAGCATTTCAATATCTGATGACGCCCGACCTGGGAATCTATGGCTTTCCGCACTTTCACTACTGGCAGGCTTTTCTCTCACATGGATTATTGTTCATCGTACCGATCTACATGACCGTGGTCGAGGGCTTCCGCCCTACCTGGAAATCGTTTTGGCGCGTGGTGATCGGTTCCAACATTTACATGGCCATTGTCTTTTTCATTAACCGCTGGATAGGGAGCGATTATCTTTTCATCAACGGGAAGCCCGCTACAGCCAGCATCCTTGATCTGCTGCCGCCATGGCCAATATACATCATGTACATGGAAGCGCTTGGGATAATTACATTTCTCATTCTATATTCGCCGTTCATCCTCAAAGATCGGCGGGTGCGAAAAGTATCTGCGGCATAAACCGCCGCAATTAATACGGCAATCTATATGAATCGATTCTTTTCTCTCAACTACAGTGGACCTCCATTTCAGTTATTCGGTGCGGCTCATATCGCGGCCCTATCGATGATTATTGCCCTCTGTTTTCTTCTTTCCCAATTTAAGAATTCAAGCGAGCCAACGAAGCGCATTCTGCGGTGGACACTTGCCATCATCTTATGGACATCGGAACTCAGTTGGCACATCTGGAATATCTACTGGGGATCGTGGAGCGATACCTTCATGTTGCCGCTGAATGTGTGCAGTGTGTTAATCTGGCTCTCGGGTTTCATGCTGATTTTCAAAGTCGAACAAATCTACGAATTCGCTTACTTTCTTGGTATCACTGCCTGTTTCAATTACTTATTGACTCCCGATCTCGGAATCTACGGCTTTCCGCATTACCGCTTCATTCAGATATTCATCTCGCACGGCTTGGTCATCATCTCGGCTGTTTACATGACCGTTGCGGAAGGCTTTCGCCCAACTTGGAAATCCTTTTGGAGAGTCGTGGCGGGGACAAATGCCTACATGCTGTTTATATATTTCGTCAACCTCGCGCTGGGTTCGAACTATGTGTTAATCAATGTCAAGCCGACCACTCCTAGTCTGCTCCAATTCATGCCTCCCTGGCCCTATTACATCGCCTTCATGGAACTGATCGGCATTGCCTGCTTCTTGCTTCTTTATCTGCCATTTCTAATCAGAGACTGGCGGACACGTTGACCTAAATTCGCAATTGGCAGCACCCTGAATTTACCCTTGCAAACCGAGACCGCAGACGCTTCTCTATGAGAGTCTACTTGCATGAGGTAGCATTTCGCTTGTGTCCATTTAGCCCCGACCGCGATGAGGCGGAAACGACCGCAGCCACTGACAGTAATGGGACGAAGACCGTCATAGAGCCAAACCGGTATTTCTAACAGATAGCGTATGTTGATGATGAAAAAAACGACAGGAAAAACACTGGCCGGAGTGCCGGGATCCTGCCGATAAGGCCGACAATACAGAGAACGATCCCTGCTATTCTCTTTATGCGCCTCACAGGGATATGGCGTCCCGGTTCAGCTAGCCAGAGCCATAAAGTCGCCTGCCGTTATTTTACAGTATAATCAGTGCCACCACGGGGCGGTGGCGGAATCGGCAGACGCAGTTGACTTAAAATCAACCGGTGGAAACACCT
>Ga0335081_10014298_pt1 | contig 12839 bp, 12 predicted proteins | sample Lox_Sample_35_FD_206713 | JGI IMG/M metagenome (GOLD analysis project Ga0335081, IMG submission 206713) | Soil microbial communities from Loxahatchee National Wildlife Refuge, Florida, United States - Lox_Sample_3.5 | ecosystem: Environmental > Terrestrial > Soil > Wetlands | place: USA...
GGTGCCCCCAAATCTTTGCACTCTTCGGAGGAGACCATCCATCAGGCATCTTGTACGCATAGCTCCCGTTACTTGCGGGGAACAGGTTCGGATGCTATTTGAACGCTTCTTCAGCTTATAGGCAGTGCCTACTTCTTTTGAGCCCTTTGCCAATACCTAGTGAGTACTAAAACGGCGAGAAAGGACAGAACCATGACACCAACCACGTAGCCTGTGAACACGAGGCCTGCAACCACGATGAATAATCCCATACCAAACCCTTCCCCGATTTGAGTTGTTGAAACGAAACTTAGTATCATGAAGAGAGTTCCGGCTATGGCCGCGAGTGAGACAAGAAGCAGAATGAACGGTTGGTTGAACAGTCCCCCATAAGAGTTCGACATGAATGGTCGTTCACCCTCTACCATTGAGCGAACTTTAATTTGTTACCGCCAAGTCTCAAAATAATCGGCATACTCATCTCTGAGCTTGAATAATTGTTGGTGCGTCGCTAACGTGTGCTTTTCGGGATCAGTGGAGTTGAGCCTGCGAGTTGCATAGCGCGCTTTACAACCGCCTCGTACATGCTCGCAAATCGTCCGTCCTTCAAAGAGTCCTCTAGGTCTTCGAAGGAGGTTAGGTTGATTCCGTAGACGTCGCTATACTCCTCGTTTACGATACCACTATCGATGGGATGACGATCAAGCATTGCGTACATCATCGCCTTGTGCAGGATAGTTACGAAGACGCCCGCCAACGAGCCAGTCCTAAGCAGATCCTCGCGTTGCGCGAGGTACGGACAGTTTGCGAAGCTCTTGACGGAACAAAATTGCTCTTTGCAACCGAACAGTTTACCGTACACTTGAGCGACGGTATTCAGAAACTGCGAATTATTGAAGAGGGTTTCAACAATTTTCTCCGACGAATTTTCTGCTAGTTCCTTCGACTGTTGAAACATTACCTGTCCTTTTCTTGCCTCGCTGGCCCAATGGTCCTTCGACCAAAGTAGGCATGTCCATTGGCATTGCTGTTCAATCTCTGAGTCAAGTCTAAGCTGCTTGGCGAAATCTGCCGCATACCAGTCTGCGCTGCGAGTAGACACATGCATTGCCGTCGCATCACATGGTCTTCAAAGGGAAGTGGCAAGTTATGGTTTACTGATGATTTTCGTGCCGAGTTTTAGCCTACCGCTCCTCCAATAACGTCCTGTAACGATCCCACATGTGACGTCTCGATGAGTCGGAGCAGTTGTCGATTGATCTCCGAAACTACGCCAGGGCCCTGGTAAATGAATGCTGTATAGATTTGGACCGTAGACGCGCCGACTTCCAATAGCTTCCATGCATCTTTACCCGTTGATATGCCGCCGCAAGCGTTAATCGGGATCTTTCCGTTAGTGTCCCGGTAGACGTCAGCAACGATTCTAAGAGTATCATCGAGGATGGGGGGACCGCTCAGGCCTCCAGTGCCAATACTCGCACGCGGTTCGACAACAAGCTTTGTGTTGGTGAGGGTTAGTCCGTCAACTGGAGCCTTCATGCACAAGCTTACAAGGTTCAGAACTTTCTCGCGGCCAACCTCGTCGTGGTAAGGTGGAAGTTTGACCCAGACTGGCTTCTTTGAACTCCTCACTTTGGTAATGCCGCTTAGGAGTTTTTCTAGGTTTTCAGGTTCTTGAAATATTCTTACGCCTATGGTGTTGGGCGTGCTAATGTTAAGTTCTATGCCGTCTGCAAACGTCTCCATCCTTCGGAAGCATTCAACGAACTCGGCGATACTTAACCCAGAGACGCTGATGAATATCGGACCTCTGCTCTTACCTTCTCGTTTTAGGTTTGCGCTAATCTTCTCGGCGCCTAAGTTTGGTAGGCCCATCGAGTTTACGATTGACTTCTGATCCGGGCATCTCCACATCCTAGGTTTCGGATTTCCGTCGCGCGGGTTGAGAGTTACTGTGCCTAGGCATAAGTAACCAAATCCGATTAGGAACAGTGCCTTCCACATCTCGCAGTTCTTGTCAAATCCTGCAGCCAGGCCGATTGGATTCGAATACTCGATGCTCCCAAGTTTAACATTTAATCGATCATCGCTAGCGCGAAGACGCCAACCAACAAGTCTCCAGAGAGTTGAATTCCTAAAGAACCGTTTGGCTATGTCATGTGCGTTTTCTGGCGGAGTTAGAAAGATGGTTGGCCTGATTACCGACTCGTAAAGACTCGGGCTCAAGCAGATCTACTCACTCAAAACATCTCTGCAAAGAAAGTGATTTGCATTTTGAATTTTTCATAGTTTTCGTCCTAAGCATAGTTAATTTCAGCTAAACTAATGATTTGTTCCGGAAAGCTCTCATATGAGCGATATCTGTTCTCACGGTTGGAAATAGCTGATTCGTCTATTATACGCCGGGTAAATCTGTTTTCTTAGATGTTGATGAATAGGCCTGAACACACTCATCTTTCAGACATCATGACCACCAAAGTGGTTACGCTAGACATTACCGAGCGTGTTGAAGAAGCTCTCCGATTGATGGTTAAGTTTGACATTGGAAGCGTGGTAGTAACCGACAAACAGAAACCAGTAGGGATCGTAACTGAGCGTGACATTACTAGAGCCGCGCTTCGCGGAGACAGCTTACTAAAACTTCCCGTTCGCAGTCTTATGTCTCGCCCGCTGCAAACGGTTTCTCCGAATATGGAGACCCAGTCGGTGTTGGAGAATATGCTGAAGTTAGGAGTCAGGCGATTGCCAATTGTTGATGGTGAGAAGCTGATGGGCATAGTCACGGAGAAGGACCTTATGCGATGGGTTCTCCGAATGTTCTACGAGCCTAATCTCCCGGCTGAAATTCGTGCACTCGTGGCGAATCCTCAAATCGAGGCATTGGTGGGTAGACAGCGATGCCCTAGTTGCGGACATTACTTAGATGAGTGCATTTGTGTTAGGACCAGCGTTGTACCGTCAGAAAAATAGTTGTATCTTACGTTAGTGCTTTCCTAATTAGTTTCAACTTGGTCTAACCGCGCTTCTTACTTCGCCAAGAGGAGGAGGCGGAAATGGAGTCTAGAGCGTCTCTAGAACCCCGCCCGAGTCCAGAGTGTTAGAGACCTCTTGGCTCCTCATTTGTAGAGGGGGAACTTCTTACAGAGATCCATAACGTTCTGTCTAGTCTTCTTGATTGTCTCGTTCTGTTTTATGTCATCTCTGAATTTCTTCAACGATTCATTCCTTTGATCCTTATCATCGTAGAGTTCATAATTTTTGACCGCGAAAACAATGTTAGCTATCCAACTGCCAATCAACTTCATCTCATTCTCCTTCATACCTCTCGATGTCAATGCCGGGGTTCCTAGTCTTATTCCGCTCGGGTAGAAGGGAGAGGATGGTTCACCTGGTATCGTGTTCTTGTTTACGGTTATGTTTGCGGCATCAAGCGCCTCCTGCACAAAGACTCCTCTTCCTTTTCCAAAGTTGGTTAAATCTATCAGAACCATGTGGTTGTCCGTTCCGTTGGTAACTAATTTTATTTTGTTATCCATCAAAGATTGAGCCAATGCCTTAGCGTTTTTCACGATTTGTTTCCCGTATTCTTTGAATTCTGGCTTCAGCGCGAATCCTAGAGCTGCAGCTATTGCGGCTGTCGTATGGTCATGAGGACCGCCTTGAAGGCCTGGAAAAATAGCTCGATCAATCTTGGCAGCAAGCTCAGGGTCTTTTTTCAATCCTTTCTCCGTGACCATTATCATTGCTCCTCTAGGGCCCCTGAGAGTCTTGTGCGTGGTTGTTGTTATGATATGGACGTATGGTACGGGGGATTTGTGAGCTCCTGCGACAACTAAACCTGCTATGTGTGCTATGTCAGCGACTAAGTAGCTTCCAACTTCGTCTGCGATTTTTCCGAGTTCTTCGAATGGAAATTCCCGAACGTAAGCAGTTGCGCCAACCCAGATAATTTTTGGTTTGTTCTCTTTGGCAAGTCTTCTCACTTCATCCAGGTCTATGTAGCCGTCTGGTTTGACATGATAAGGAACGCTGTTGAAGAATTGTCCTGTTGCGCTTGCTTTCCATCCATGTGTCAGATGGCCGCCATCGGGAAGGTTCATTCCCATTATGGTGTCGCCGCTCTTGCAAACTGCAACATACACTGCAAAATTGGCTGGGCTTCCTGAATATGGTTGAACATTCACGTGGGCGACGCCGAAAGCTTTCTTTGCTCTCTCTATCGCTAAACGTTCAACCATGTCAATAATCTCGTTTCCACCGTAGTATCTCTTGCCGGGATACCCTTCTGAATATTTGTTAGTTAGAATTGATCCCATTGCTTCGAAGAGTGCTGGGTGAACGTAATTTTCCGAAGGAATCATTTCAAGGCCGGTTTCTTGTCTCTCCAACTCTTTCTTGACAAGAACAGCAAGCTCAGGATCCAACTTGGTTAGGGTACTTAATTCAGTGTAGAAACTCATTTCATGACACTTCGAGCAGATAGGTACACGTTACCACCGCGCCGTAAATAATACTCCTTTTCCCTGTTTTCATGTTTAGGTTGGTTCTAATCTGGACATGTCAGACAACCGATATTGGTCCACTGCCACGTGAGAATTCTGATCGGTGAAACTTCGGGAGATAGACCACAAAATTAGGTGAGTACTCGTACTTTCCTTTCATTCATCCGGTTCCTGAAGTCTTCTTAAATTCCTGTTTCAGTTTGGTGGATTAGATTTTACTAGTTGGTTCAGGTTTCTCGTCATAGTCCAGACTTTCAATTTCAGCTACGACATTTGAGCATGCAATAGATATACCGCCGCAGGGGGTCTTCGCGGGACCGATAATGACTCAATCAGTTGTTGCAGAAAAGAAAAAGCATACTCTGCCCACCTTATTCAAGAAAGTTGCAGATGGTATACCGATCTCTTGGTTGACCGGTTACGATTATGCAACTGCGTATTTGGAGGATAAGGCCGGCATAGACATGATTCTTGTCGGCGACAGCTTGGGTATGACGATGCTTGGGTATGAAAGTACTCTGCCTGTAACTATGGATGATATGATCCGCCATGCATCCGCCGTTCGTCGAGGTGCTCCGAATACTTTCATAGTCGGCGACATGCCCTACATGAGCTATCAACCAAGTGTTGAAACCGCGATAAAGAATGCCGGCCGATTTATGGCAGAGGCTGGTTGCGACGCCGTTAAACTAGAAGGCGGGATTGAAATGTGCGAGCGGATTCGGGGAATCGTTCAGTCAGGGATACCTACTATTGGTCATATTGGTTTGACGCCGCAAAGTGCCAGCGCTATTGGTGGTTTGAAACTTCAGGGCAAAGGCGCAGAACAAGCCAAACGAATCTTAGACAGCGCCAAGGCCATTGAACAAGCGGGTGCATTCATGGTGCTTCTCGAACTTGTTCCTGATCGACTGAGCAAACTGATTACTGAGCGTGCTCAGAATTGCATCATAATGGGTCTCGGATCCGGCACTGATGTCCATGGGCAGATCATAATTTACCATGACATGTTCGGTCTATATCCGAAGTTCAAACCTAGAGCTGCAAAGGTCTACGGAAATGCAGGCGAGGTTATCCTGAAGGGACTAGCGCAATATCACAAAGAAGTCGAAACACGAGTATTTCCGCAACGCGAGAACTACTTCACTATGTCTGACGAAGAGTACAAGAAACTACTCACTATGATCTAGGTATTCCAAAGTTCCCGAAAGGGAAATAATGCTGCAGGCTTCCCCGGCGGGCTATTAGAATTCCTCGCTGGGACACCGTTCCATTTTCTTGCTCCAAAGAAGGCTGTTGCAACAGGTATTGGCATATCGGAACTTGAACTACCGTTCTGAGTAGCTTAACGTACTAACCTATCTATTCTAATGCACTGGCCTCACGAGTTATGGAAAGGTCAAGGAGCGTCCGGTATGAATGCTCGGACTTTTTTTCTAGTGGATGCTGTTGAGCGCTTTGGCCATTCTTTCTAAAGCTTTTTGAATGTTGGGTATCGAGTTAGCGTACGATAAGCGCAAGTATCCCTCTCCGTATTTGCCGAACGCATTTCCTGGTAGTAATGCCACTCCGAAGTCCAGGAATAGGTTCGCTATTTCTTGGGATGTCTTTCCTGTCTTCTGAACGTTCGGGAATGCGTAGAATGCTCCTTGAGGTTTCAAGCAATGTACGCCTGGTAGTTTGTTCAAGCCATCGATGATTATCTCGCGCCGGCGTTGATATTGTTCTACCATCATCCTCACATGGTCTTGCGGCCCTGTCAGGGCTTCGATAGCCGCTATTTGTGAGGCATGGGCCGTGCAACCGAATCCATGCGTATAGAATAGCCTGACTCGTTCGGCTAAGGCTTCGGGCATTATCCCGTACCCGAGTCTCCATCCATGCATTGCGTAAGTCTTGGAGAAACCGTCAACAATGACTGTTCGTTCAGCCATTCCTGGCAATGACGCGATGCTAGTCACAGTTTGTCCATCGAAAACTATCTGATTGTAAATCTCATCCGACACGATCCAGCAGTCGTGGCGACGGGCTGCGTCTGCGATGTGCTGCAAGTCTTTTAGCGGAATGACGCCGCCGGTAGGGTTGCTTGGAGAGTTGAGGATGATCATTCGAGTCTTATCGCTGATCAATCTGTCAAATGCATCTAGGTCAAAAGAGAACGATTTCGACTCTAGGAGTGGTACGGGTTTGGGAATCCCGCCCGCGACTAAAAGCATGGCCTCGTAAGTGGGAAATCCGGGATCTGGGTAGATGACTTCGTCTCCTGGTTCGACTAGTGTGAGAGTGGGAAAGAACATTGCCGGTTTGGCGCCTGGGCTAATGAGAACTTGTTTAGGGCTGAACTTCATGCCTCTCGTTTTGCCTGCTGTGTCTGCAATGATTTCGCGGAGTTTTGTCAATCCGGCGGGTGGAACGTAGCGTGTCTGTCCGCTTGCAATAGCTGCTATTCCGACTAGGGAGGCGTTCGGCGGTCCATTGAAGTCTGGTTCACCTGCCTCTAGGTGAACCATATCGTGTCCCTTTGCTTCGAGTTCTTGCGATCGCGCCATCACTTCGTAGGCGCCTTCGGGCCGCAAATGGGCTTGGCGGCTTGCGAAGGGTGCCCTTGATTGTTGAGGGACTTGTGCGACCATTACTGGGCGCCTAAATTGGTGGTAGTTCTTTGTTCGCTAGGTCCATTGGAACTCCGCGTGATCTCTGGTAGAGGTATGAGATTGCGTATATGATCAAGCCGGCGACCATCACGAAGAGCATGCTCACCACGTAGATTGGGTTAATTGGAAAGCCGTTGAACGCAGGCAGAATTGTCGAATAGGATATGAAGAGTGATAGCACTACTCCAACAGCGCCAACTATCGACAGAACAGGGATTGGACCGAGCTTGTATGTCACAATTTTCGGAGCGCTATCGAAAATTTGTTTGCGTCTGAAGGGGAAGATCATCGCTGCGAACATTACTATCGCCGTGGCTAGCCACCACCCGAAGTTTGCGTAGTACAAGTAACTGAACCAAGTAGTGTAGACTGTAATCCATACTGAGGCGTATGCGATAATCGCCATCAAGATAACTGCGACGTAGGGGACGCCCCGCCTATTGACGGCTGCGAACTTCGTAGGAATCGTCCTATCGAATGCCCAAGCAAAAATGCTCCTAGTTGGAACGAAGAAGAAGACTATTGCGAAGCCAATGTCATTCAGCACTAAGCCAAACGGAATCAGAAAAGCGAGTATTGGATTAGACGTTATGAAAGCGACTAGGTAAGCGGGCGAGGGTATGACCGGTAGTGGCGACTTCCCATTGACGAAAAGAAGTGCTGCTGAAACGAGAAAGTCGTGTCCAAAGACATTGTACATCAAGGTGTAGAGAACGTAGATTAGAACGGTGAAGATGAGGGGCGCGCCAAAGATAGCAATTCCCTGTGATTTCTTCGGATCTCCCTTCACTTCTCCAGCGAAATAGGAACTGAATGAATACCCAATGAAACTAAGCATCGTATAGACTAAGCCAATCGCTGTCGCGCTTCCCGTAAACGTTATCGGGCCTCCGTTGAGCGAGACGCCTTGACTTACAATCGAATCAACAGTGCTTCCCGATTCTGCATTGAAGCCTGTGACAAATGCGGCGTGATTTGAGGTTAGCAGCATGGCAATGAAAACTACGAATATGACTGCTTCAATCGCGAATAGTCCGATGATGATTCTAAAGATGTTCCTGACTGAAAGGAACATCATCGATATGACTCCTGTAACTATTACAACTCCGACAATGAATTGATAGTTGGCTGTACCGCTCAGGGCAGTTGCGATTGCTGCGTATGATTGGTTTCCTGTAGTAATTGCAAGGTTTTCGAATAGCATTGGCAATTTTGTCGACGCGGCCAAGTAGGGGAAAAGGCCGACCCAAGTTATGATTATTACAACAAGCACCAAGTTTTCCATGAAGGCAATTGCCGGGTGAAGGATTCTCCCGACCCATACGTAATCTCCACCTGTTCTGGGCATCGAAACCGAGAGCATCCAATACACGAATGCAACGACAAGGTTGACGCCCGCTGCAGTCAAGACGGTCGCAGTTAGGTCTGCGCCCGGATATGATGCTGAAGCGTAAGTTATCCAAAAGATGTTGACTAAAATGCCCATACCAACCAGGTTGGCAAATAGTGCCTGATTGGCGCTCACTGTTCGAGTTAATCCAGAACTCTTCCTTACGAATAGAGTTGAATCAGACAAGATCGAGCACATGCCAAGCGTTCATTCGAAGGTATATTAGCTAATCTGCCGACTACTCCAATTAAAAATAGTTAACTGCTGGGATCGGGAATAGCTCAGGAAGTGTACATCAAAGTTTCTAATTCGAAACGCCACTACCTTGAAACTTCCTCGACCTCTCGATACCAAGTCTTCTTAGTACCTGTCTTCGCTCTTTTCTCCCAACTGCGCTCCTTGGGTGTCTTGTTCACGTAATCAAGCAGCTTTGCCATCCTCTGCTCTACTATCTGAGTCTGGGAATTGGACATTTTGCCGTCCTTTTCCAACTCCTTGAGTAGGGTCCTCACTCTCTCAAGATTCGTTGTCGCGTCATACCAGAATCCCCATTCCTTGGACAGTGTTTTCCCGATATACGTTCCATCAATTGCATCTTTACTGAATTGATCCTGCACATCGTGAACAAGGAAAAGCGCGATGAGGTCGATTAGGTCCTTTCGGTTTATTTCATGGATTTGGAGCTTCTCTAGGACTATGTCTGCTGGGCTGATTGTTGGGTAGTCTACTTCTAGTCTGCCTTCCCCCGGTTTTTCGCCGAACTTCAGATCGTGGCTAAACTCTAACCCGTTCAGGAATATATCGACGTGGTATTTCTTTTCTGGGTGATAGTAGATTAGTCTCTTGTGTCCAAACATCCCGTTGACAAGGTTATCTGGTGTAAAGGATATTTCCCGAAAGACTTTGTCTATGCCTCCTCTCTGTTTGCCATAAGCCGCAAAATCTAGATCGGTAAACAGTGGCATCCCTTCCCCGAATCTGCCCAGTTTCTTCAAAATGTCCCCCTGTCCAGAGTTCTGAGCTTTGATGTAGGTGGCTAGCGCACCTAGTATCCTAAGGCAGACTCCGTGGGACTGCGCTTTTTCTACTATGCCGATAGCTTCCTTGACGAATTCGTCATCGCTCATTTGCACAAAGTGACTCGCCGATTCTGATACACCGCAATGGAATAGTTCCAGTGGGCGCAACGTCAGGGTTTTCCGTTATATCTATGACGCTTTAGGTTCAAGCTTAAGGTAAAATGCAGGAATGCTGCCATAATGGGGGGCAAGTTACCTTTAATGAAAAGGCATTGCTCGGACATTGCTTGTTCGATTAGGTCGGTAATCTCTCAATTGATTAGGAAACAATAGGTCTATAGCGGGTTGGCTTAGGCAAAATTCAGATTGGCGTACAAAATGAGCAAGACTCGTGTTTTCTTTGTTTCGGACATACACGGATCGGAGCGGTTATTCCTGAAATTCACTAACGCAGGGCAGGTGTACAAAGCCAACGTGTTGGTGATTGGAGGAGACATTACGGGAAAGACCATTACACCGATCTTTGAGAAAAATGGTTCTTGGAAAGCCGAGTATGTTAGCACTTGGAGGACAGCGAACAATCGAGAAGAGTTGGAGAAGATAGAGAAAGACGTTCGTGAGCTGGGCAGTTATCCGTACAGGACGACCGAGGCTGAATGGGCGAATCTCCGCGGAAGCGAAAAGAGCATGGACGAGTTGTTCGTAAAGGTGATGTCTGAGAGTATTCAGAGATGGGTCAAGCTTGCTGAAGAGAGGCTTAAGCCCCTCGGATGTAAGACGATATTCAACATTGGCAACGATGACCTTCCTGTCGTGGCCGATCTGATCAAGAGTTCTGATTATGTGATTTATCCGAACGAAACCATCGTTCAGATAGACGACCATCACGAGATGCCTAGCGTCGGAAATTCGAACATGACTCCATGGAATTGCCCTGGCGACCTGTCCGAGGAGGAGTTACTATCAAAGCTTGAGAAAGCAACATCTGGCTTGAACAAGCCTGAAACGAGCTTGTTCAACCTGCATTGCCCTCCATACGACACGCAAATTGACGTAGCACCGAAACTGGACGCGAATCTTGCCCCGGTCCTTACCCCTGGTGGGGAACCCGAAATGACTCATGTTGGGTCAACGTCAGTGAGAAAGATAATAGAAAAATTCCAACCGCTAGTAGGCCTACATGGACACATTCACGAATCGAGAGGAGTATCGAAGATTGGGAAGACGCAATGTTTCAACCCGGGCAGCGAGTACGTAAGCGGTGTCCTCCGCGGGTTAGTAGTCAATCTATCCGAAAAGAAGGTTGACAATTACGTTTTCACGGAAGGTTAGGGTAGGCTGACTGGAATACTCTAGCGATTTACCCACTCTTACTGAATATATCCCGTTGCTTTTGTAGAAGTAATCGCTTCGAAAGTCCAGCCCTCTCACTTCTTTCGATGCGGGTCAAGCCTCTTACGATTGCGACGGGCACGCCTTCGGATCCCTGGCCCATCACTAGTTCAGCGGCTGCCGCAATTTCATCAGCTAATGCAACATACTTGAACTTCAACTCGTAGCCAAAAAGGTCCCCACGGCCCCGGTAATCCTCTATCGGATTCAGTCCAGAAACGCCGATTGCATACTCCGTTTGTCCTACCCGTTGTGGGCGGCTGTAAGTGTCGCCAACTATTACGGAAAGCCGTTTACCAGTCAGTCGCTCCAGTTCGATTCTGATTTTCGTTGCCGATGCGTCTGAATCGAGTGGGAGTATCGTGTAAAATTGGCGTCCGTTGACGTTTGATTTGTCGACGCCTGCGTTTAAGCATACGAACCCGTCCTTCCGCATAACGACGAGCATTTGCTTGTCAACACGCAGCACTTTAGACGAATCCTTCAGTATGAGCTCCACGAGTCGAGCGTCTTTTCCGGATCGTTTGGAAATCTGCTTAGCGCGCTGGCTCGGTTTGACGGTTGAGAGATCGATTGTTAAACCATCAGCTTTGGAAATGATTTTCTGTGAAATCACAACTACGTCGTTGTCTTCCAAGACCAATCCTTCATCTTGGATGGATCCTACGATTAATTGTGCTACGCTATCTCCCTTCTTTACGAGACCAATGCGCTCCAGTCCGATTACTGTGATTGACCTCGCCATTTTCCTTACGCCCACATCGCAGAACAGCGTTCGAGAGATAGTTCAATTAGGTGTTCTGGTATCCAGTTTTCGAATTCTCCTTAGAGTATGAGAGGATTTTGCAACTAGAACCGGTCACAAAAGAGGAATCGTGCTAACGCAGGTCACATAATACGTAGTTTTCTGGATAATCGAATGCTGGCTCGTTGGGATTAAGCATCAGGACTCCTTGAAATTCGGTTCGATAACCCCGAGCTAGCATCCTACGGTATGCGTCATGGCAAGCTGTGTTCACACCCGCGAGGACTGAAGATATTCCACGTTCAGCGGCTAACGCGTCGCAGGCGTCAAGTAGCCTTTCGAAGTTGCTTCCTGCGCCTCGGTTTTTGCGTATCGCTGCGAACTTTACGTAACACACATCTGTTCCTGCCTCAGTGCCTGCCCCGCAGTGGCACACAGCAAAACCAACCATGGACTTACCGTCCCACAGGAGCACAGTATCACCGAGCTGCTGCTTCTGTACCGACGTGATCTCGCGTTCCACATCCAACCCTTCATAAACTGAGCCTGTTACGCTTCGGCACGACTCTAGAATGTGTTCTTTCTCTACGTTGGGTACTTCGGAGAATTTGGTCCAACCTTCAACTCCATTCGATTTGGCGGTTTTTGACATGAGTGGGGTGAGAAATCTTGGCCAAAATCCAAACTTCTGATACAAACCCAGATGCTTCGGACTATGGGCGAATGTGAATAGCGCTGCGTGCCTTATCTTCCATTCATCGAATAGACGAATTGTTGGATTGAGTAGGCTCTTAGCTACTCCTCGGTCCCAGAAATCTGGATGTACCGTTAACGGTCCAAAGAAACCGAATGTACCCCATCTTGTAGCCAAATTAGTGCCTACGAGTTTGCCGTCTATTTCTGCCGCGAAAGCGGCATTGGGGTCAGCGAGCCATCGGGCCTTAATGTGATCCGTGTCTTCCCCGAATTTCTCTGGCTCGGGAACGCCTAGGAAGGTTCCGAACGCCAACCGCCTAACGAGATCTGCGTGAGGTAAATCACTCTGTTCCAGTCGACGGATTTTGATATCCATGGCGCGACAGCCCCTATCGAACGTCTGTGGTTAGTCTCTTGAATATCATTTCTGAGGTCGTTTCGGGTAGTCAATACTTGTTTCCG
>Ga0335081_10014299_pt1 | contig 12839 bp, 15 predicted proteins | sample Lox_Sample_35_FD_206713 | JGI IMG/M metagenome (GOLD analysis project Ga0335081, IMG submission 206713) | Soil microbial communities from Loxahatchee National Wildlife Refuge, Florida, United States - Lox_Sample_3.5 | ecosystem: Environmental > Terrestrial > Soil > Wetlands | place: USA...
CCGGCCCTGCTCCAGGTTCGCCAGCGTGGCCTTGGCCACTTCCGCGCGGGCCGCCAGGGTGGCCAGGGACATCCGGCGCGCGGTGCGGAGCCGGTGCAGGTTGGCCGCGATGACCTCCCCCACGTCAGCGAACGCCCGTTCCGACGCTTCATTCGCCATGCCAGTGAACTATACCAATAGTCTAATGAGATGGTACGCTTGGCCGGTCGGCGCTGGGCCGGCCGGCGCGGCCCGATCGGCGGGGTGACATGCCACAGGTGGCCTTCGATCCCGCGGCGATCGCCGCGGACGCCGTGGTGCTGGCCGAACTGCCCGGCGGCACCGGCCACGAGCGGGTGCGCATCGACTGGCTGCAACGGCGCCTGACGCAGGCACCCGGGACTCGGCGCGTCGATGACGCCGACCGACGCGAACGCGGCGCTCGCGGCTGGCATCCCAGCGGTCGCGCTCGGCTGCTGCGAGGGGCAGGACATGCACGCGCCGACCGAACGGATCCGCGCCGACTCCATCGTCACCGGCGCCGAGCAACTGCGCGCCGTGCTAGCGGAAATCCTGGAAAGGAACCAATAGTGCTGAGAACCGGCCAGGAATACATCGAGTCGCTGCGCGACGGCCGGGAGGTGTGGATCGACGGAGAACGGGTCGAGGACGTCGCCACGCATCCGGCCTTCGCGCCGATGGTGAACGTGCGCGCCCGGATCTACGACCTCGGCCACGAGGCCGGGACCAGGGACCTGCTGACCTACGTCGACGAGCAGACCGCCGAGCGGTGCGCCATCACCTCCCGGCCGCCGCACACCCACGAGGACTGGCGGGCCAAGCGCGCGTCGGTCGACGCCATCCTCGACGCCGCCGGCGGCGTGGTCACCCGGGTGGGCGACGAGACGGTCGGCGAGATGTGGTCGCTGTTCGACGGGCAGGACGTGCTGAACGAGATCGACCCGGCGTTCTCGGCGAACATCGTCCGTCACGTCCGGCGCGCGCAACTGCTCGACCCGTTCCACGTCTCGGCCAACACCGACCCGAAGGGCAACCGTTCCCTCCGGCCGCAAGACCAGGACCCCGACGTATTGCTGCACGTGGCCGGCGAGACCGACAACGGCATCGTGGTGCGGGGCGCTAAATTCGAGACCGCCGCCGCCTACGCCAACCAGGCGTTCGTAAAGCCGACCATCGGCGAGTGGAACAACGAGGTCCTCAGCGACTACGCGGTCGGCTTCCTGGCCGACATGGGCGCCCCGGGCATCAAGCACATCTGCCGGTCCGCCTTCGCGGGCCAGCACGACCCGGAAGACTATCCGCTGACCAGCCGGTACGACGAGATCGACACGATGATCGTCTTTGACGACGTGGAGATTCCCTGGGAGAACGTCTTCTTCTACCGGCACACGAAGGCGGCCGCGTTCATCCGCGCGACCTTGCACCGGTACAGCATCTATCCGTACGTCCAGCGCTACCTGCGCTTCGCCGACTTCCTCCTCGGGGTCGCGTACGCCAGCGCCCGGTCGACCGGGGTCACGATGCACCAGGGCGTGCGGGAGAAGATCGCGCAGATCGCGTGCTACCGCGAAGGCGTCAACGCGCACCTGACCGCGGCCATCGAGCTGGCCCAGCCCAGCCCGGGCGGGCTGCTCATGCCCAACCAGCCGATGATGTACGCCGGCCGGGTTTTCGCCTCCACTCAGCTGCCGGCGGTCATGCACCTCCTGCGCGACCTGTGCGGCTGCCAGGTCAGCCTGATGCCGAGCAAGGTCATGTTCGACACCCCCGGGGCCGGCGACTGGCTGCGGAAGTACTTCACGATCGGGGAGATCCCGGCCGAGGAACGCCGCAAGCTCTTCGCGCTGGCCCGTGACCTGCTCAACTCCGACTACGCCGGGCACCGGCTGACGTTCCAGCTCTTCGCCCAGTCGCCGCCGTTCTCGCATCTGCTGGCCGTCTACAACAACTACGACTTCAGCGGCCCGCTCGACCTGGTGGCCAGGTACTCCGACGTCGCGGACGCGGTACGCAAATGAGCCGGGAACCGATCACGGTCGGCGGGCACCTGCGGATCCGGCCGTTCAACACCGCCGAGAGCTATCCGGAGCAGCGGCTCGACAACGACCTGTGCCAGGCGGTGGTGGCCGGCCATACCATCTACCTGCGCGGCCAGGTGGCGCAGGACCTGGACACCGGCCGCAGCGTCCACGTGGGGGACCCCGCCGCCCAGGCCGAGCAGGTCATGACCAACGTCGAGACGCTGCTCGCGGAGGCCGGGGCCGGCGTCGAGCACGTGGTGAGCTGCACCGTCTACCTGACCGACATCCGCCACCGCGAGCCGGTGTACCGCGTGCTCGGCCGACGGCTGAAAGGGGTCTATCCGGTGTTCACCGGCCTGGTGGTGTCCGCGCTGGCCCGGCCGGAATGGCTGGTCGAAGTGACCGTGGTCGCGGTCAAGCCATGACGTTCTCGCTGGCAGGCCGGTGTGAGCGCACCGGCGCGGTCGGGGCCGTGATCGCCTCGGCCAGCATGGCCGTGGCGGCGCGGTGCGTGGCGGTCCGCGCCGGAGTCGGCGCGGTGTGCAGCCAGAGCACGACCGATCCGCGGCTGCGCGAGGCGCTGCTCGAGGCGATGGCCGGCGGCCTGGCCGCGAGCGACGCGCTCGCCGCGCTGCTGGGCCGCGCACCGGACATCGCCTACCGGCAGCTCGCGGCGGTCGATGCCGCCGGCGGCTCGGCCAGCTACTCCGGAGAGCTGGCGCTGGGTGAGGCAGCCGACGTCCACGCGGCGGGCGCGGCCGCCGCGGGCAACCTGCTGGCCGATCCCGGGGTGCCCGCGGCGATGCTCACCGCGTTCCAGCAAAGGGCCGGCGACAGCCTCGGTGACCGGCTGATCGCCGCGCTGCAGGCCGGCCTGGCCGCGGGCGGCGAGGTTTCCCCCGTGCGGTCGGCCGGGCTGGTCATCGCCGAGTCGGCGCCCTGGCCGGTAACCGACCTGCGGGTCGACTGGCACGACGATCCGGTCGGCCAGCTGGCCGGGCTCTGGCAGCTGTGGCAGCCGCAGGCGGGATCCTACGTCGACCGGGCGCTGCGCCCGTCCCAGCTGGCCGGCTGAGGCCCGTCCACTCCGAGGCTTGTCCCACCCGCAGCGGGTGATGCCGCGCGCTGGCGGCGCGGTGGAGGCTGGGCGCGAGCCGTTACGTTCGTGGGAGCACAGTGAAACTGCTGGTGCTGGGTGGTGGCCCGGCGGGCGTTTCCGCGGCCCTGCAGGGCCGGGAGCTTGGCGCTGAGGTCACGCTCCTGGAAGCCGACCAGGTGGGCGGGACCAACCTGAACCGCGGCCCGGCGCCAGTGCGCACCCTGGCCCGGGCCGCCCGCCTGGTCCGGGACTGGTCGTCCTGGGCGCGGTTCGGCCTGGAGGGTCCCCCGCCCACCCCGGATCTCGAAGCCGTGCTGGCCAACAGCGCCCGGGTCGCCGCCTACGCGCACGACAAGAAGGACATCGCCGGTCACGTGCACCACCACGGGGTGGAACTGCTCCAGCATCTCGGCCCCGTCCGGTTCACCGGTCCGCACACCGTCCGTAGCGAGGATGGCCGCAGCTGGCGGGGGGACCGCGTGGTGATCGCCGTCGGTTGCCGCGCGGCCGCGCTGCCCGTGCCGGGCGGCGAACTGGCGCTGACGTTCAACGACATCCAGGGGCTCAAGACCTTGCCGGCGACCGTCGCGGTGATCGGCGGAGCCGACACCGGCTGCCAGATCGCTTCGATCTTCGCCGACTTCGGGGTCAGGGTCCGGCTGCTGGAAGCCGGGTCCCGGCTGGTGCCCACCGCCGACGAGAGCATCTCAGCGGCACTGACCCGCGCGTTCGAGGCCAGGGGCATGGGCGTGTACACCGGGGCCAGGGTGCAGAGCCTGGAGTCCGACGGCGACCAGGTCATCATCTGCTTCACCCGGGGCGGGCCGGCCGAACAGGCCGGCACCGAGGCCGTGTTCGCCGCCGTCGGATGGCCGGCCAACCTGGAGAACCTGGATCTCGGCGCCGCCGGGGTCGGCAGCGAGCCGCGGGCCATTCCGGTCGATGCCTACCTGCGCACGAACGTGGCGCACATCTTCGCGGCCGGCGACGTCAACGGACGCTCCAAGCTGGTCCAGTCGGCGCGGATGGAAGGCCGCATCGCGGCGTGGAATGCCGTCCGCGGTCCCAGCCGCGAGCCGGACTACTCGGCGGTGCCGAGCGGCAGCTTCACCGACCCGGAGTACGGCTCGGTCGGCCTGACCGAAGACCAGGCCGGTCATGGTCACGAGATCGCGGTGGGCATCGCCTGGTACGACGACATGCTCCGGCCCGTGGCCGACGGCCACACCGACGGCTTCTGCAAGCTCATCGTCGACCGGCACAGCCACGCCATCCTCGGCGCCCACGTGCTCGGCGAGTACTCGGCAGAAACCGTCCAGGTCGTGGCCACCGCCATGAGCGCGGGCATGGGCGTCGAGCAACTCGCCGAGATGCAGTTCGCGTTCCCGACCTTCACCGAGGGCGTCAGCATGGCCGCGCAGAAGGTCTGCCGCAGCCTCGGGGTCGGGCACTTCCCGAACTCCTGGAGCTTCCTCGGGGAGCAGGACTAGGGCTGGGTCCCCAGGGTGACCGTGACCGTGCTCGTCGTGCCGTTCCGCCAGGTCTCGAGCTGGACGGTGTCGCCCGGCTTCTTGGTCAGGGTAAGCTCCTGCAGCTGGACGGTGCTGGTGGCCGCCGCGCCGTTGATCTTGGTGATCACGTCGCCGACCTGTATCCCGGCCTGGGCGGACGGGCCGCCCGCGACCACCGACTGGACGAACAGCCCCTGGGGCACCCCGCCCTCGGCCGCCGCCGCCTCCGGTAGCGACACCGAGGCCAGCCCGAAGTACGCATGGGTAACCGTGCCGGTGGAGATGATCTCATCGGCTATGGTCTTGGCCAGGTCAACCGGGATGGCGAAACCCAGCCCGATGCTGCCGCCGCTCGACTCGCCGGACGAACTGGGCACCGTGGCGCCGGCCGACGGTATCCCGATGAGCTGGCCCGAGCAGTTGACCATGGCGCCGCCGCTGTTGCCGGGATTGATGGACGCATCGGTCTGGATCGCCGACACCAGCAGCGCCGTCGTGTCGTTGTCCGCGGGCACCTGAATGGTCCGGTCCAGCGCGCTGACGATGCCGGAGGTGACCGTGCCGGACAGTCCCAGCGGGGCGCCGATCACCACGGTCGCCTCGCCGACCTGCACGGACGATGATGTGCCCATGGGGATGACCGGGAGCTTGCGGGAGGTGTTGACCTTGAGCACGGCCAGGTCGGTCATCGGGTCCCGGCCGGTGATCGTCGCGGGCGCGGTCTGCCCGTCGGAGAACTGCACTTCCACCGAGCCGCCGTTGGCGGCTATCGAGATGACGTGGTTGTTGGTCAGGATGTAGCCGTCGGACTCGATGACCTCGCCTGACCCGGTGCCGGCTCCGCCCTTGCCGCTGGCCGAGATCGTCACCACCGACGGACTGACCTCGTTCGCGACCGCCGTGACGTTACACGCGCTGACCTGGCCGGAAGCTGAACTCGAGGTAGCGGTCGGAGCGGCCGAGGATTTCGTGGCGGCTCCGATGACGCCGCCTACCACGCCGCCGATCACCAGGGCGCCCGCGAGCGCCGCCCACAGCAGCCACCGGTTCCGGTTTTGCCCGTGCCGTGCGCCACTCACATCGGCTACCTAACCAGGCGCAGGTCCGGTCAGCCTCATCCGTCCAGGGTGAGGCGGGCCCAGCCGGGCCGGATACATCCTGGCAGTCGGCCGCAGGAGAACGGAGCTGGCGTCATGTCCGGAACTGTCTGGTTCACCACGCTCGGGATCATCTACCTGGTGCTGTTGTTCACCCTCGCCGTTCTCAGCTTCCGGAAGGGCCACTGGGTGCTCGGGCTGATCGGATTCATCTTCCCGGTGCTGTGGATCGTCGGGGCCATCCTGCCCAGCCGTCGCTATCGCTGAGGACCAAGGAGTGCGCATATGCAACCGGACGAACGTGGAACGGACTTTCCTCCGGCGTTCGGCGCGGTAGGCGCGTGGCAGACCACGCTGGTCGTCGGGATCGTCACCTTGATCCTGGGGCTGATCGTGGCCTTCCATCCGAGCGGCTCGCTCAACGTCATTGCCGTGCTGCTCGGCCTGCTCATGATCGTCTCAGGGATCTTCCACCTGATCAGGATCTTCAACAGCACTGAGTCACACCGCGTGTGGCTGGGGATCTCAGGCCTGCTGCTGGTCGTGCTCGGCGTGCTGCTCATCCGTCACCTGCACATCACGGTGGCGTTCATCGGCGTGGTCATCGGCATCGCCTGGATCGTCCAGGGCCTGTCCGCGCTGGCGGTAGGCTTTTCCGGCGGTTCGCGCGAGGGCCACGGCTGGTGGATATTCTTCGGGATCGTCAGCCTGATCGGCGGGATCGTGATCACGGCGTTCCCGGTGAATTCGGTCACCGCGCTCGCGGTCCTGGTCGGGATCTGGTTCATCATCGAGGGCCTGTTCGAGATCTTCGACGCCTTTTTGCTCCGCCGCATCAGCAAGGAGCAGGTCACCATCGTTGCTGGTGAGGGGGCAGCAGCGCGGTAGCTCATCCCCCCGGGGTGAGGCGGGCTGCAGGCCCGGCGCCAAGGCTGGTAGGCAGGCCCGCCCGGGCGCCGGGCCCGAAGGTGAGCGTCGCCGGCCATGGAGCTGTCCGAGTACCTCGTCCTGTTCGTGCTCGTGGTGATCCTGGGCGCGGGCCTGCCCGGCCCGGGTGACGCGTCCTTGATCGCGGCGGGCTGTCTGGCCGGCGAGGGCAAGCTCAACGTAGGCATCGTGCTGGCCACGGCCATGGTGGCCTGGATGGTCGGGTCGGTCATCGGATACGTGATCGGCTTTCGTGGCGGCCGCCCGCTGCTCGACCATCCGGGGCGGCTGGAGAAACGGCGCCGGAACCTGCTGGCCAAGGGCGACCACGCGTTCGGCCGTCATACCTTCGTGGCGTCAGTGACGATGCCCGCGTTCGTGTCCGGGATCTTCCGGGTGCGTTTCGGCCTGTTCATGCTGGGCGCGCTGGTCGCCGGGATCTGCTGGATCGGGATGTACGTCGGCCTGGCCTACTTCCTGGGCGAAGAGATCGCGAAGCACATCGCGAGGGTGGGCACCAAAGCGATCGTCGGGGTGATCGTGGTCGTCATCGTGGGGCTCGTCCTGAGGGCCGTGTGGGCACACTGGCGCGCGGGACGGCAGGCCACGGCAGCGCCCGAGGGCGGCGCCGTTACGGGATGACGAGCGCCGCTACGGGATGACGAGCGCCGTTACGGGATGATGACCGGGAAATCCGGATCGGGCTGATCGGTGAGGCTCAGCAGGGTCTGGAGCACGCCGGGATCGCCCGTGGCGCTGATGCCGTCCAGGGACCCGGAGGCCAGCAGGCCCAGCAGCTGCGGGTGGGTGAGACTCAGCACCAGGTCCGCCTTCGGCTCGTGCCTGGTCGGGTGGTGGATGAGCACGCCGTTGGACAGTTCCATGACGTACCGCCCGCCGGTGTCGGTGAAGTGCCACAGGACCGACAGGCTGGTGCTGGCTGCGCGGGGTCCGTCGATGCGGATGGCGATGGTGTCGAACAGCTGGGTGACGGTCATGGCGCGGGCCATTCCGGCGCTGGCGCTGAACGGCGTGGGCGTTATTCCGTGACGTAGCTCCTCGACGCCGGTCAGGAAGCAGTTGCGCCAGGTGGCGCATTCGGCGCCGTAGCCGAGCCGCTGCAGGGCCTGAGCCAGCACGTCTCTGGCCGCCGCTGAGCCGGGGTCGGCGAAGACGGCGTGGCTGGCCAGTTCGGCGGCGAAGCGCAGGTCGCCCTCGTCGAGGAACTCGCGCGCCTTGGCCGTGAGCTGATCGACGCCGCCGGCCAGGCGGGCGTAGCGTACGGCGGCGGCGGCCGGCGGATGCTGCCACAGGTGGGCCGGGTTGCCGTCGTACCAGCCGAGGTAACGCTGGTAGATCGCCTTCACGTTGTGGCTGACCGAGCCGTAGTAGCCGTGCGCGTGCCAGGCCGCCTCCAGCTTCGGCGGGACCTCGATGACCTCGGCGATCTCGGTGCCGGTGTAGCCCTGGTTCATCAGCCGCAGGGTCTGGTCGTGCAGGTAGCCGTACAGGTCGCGCTGCTCGGCCAGGAAGGTCCGGATGTTGTCCTGGCCCCAGGTGGGCCAGTGGTGCGAGGCGAAGGCCACGTCGGTCTCGTCCAGGAACAGCTCAACCGCCTCGGCCAGGTAGCGCGACCAGATGCGCGAGTCGCGCACCTCGGCGCCGCGCAGGGTCAGCAGGTTGTGCAGGTTCCTGGTCGCGTTCTCGGCCAGGCACAGGGCGCGCTGGGCCGGGAAGTGGAAGTTCATCTCGGCCGGGGCCTCGGTGCGCGGGGTCAGCTGGAAGACCATGCGCACCCCGTCGATGACCTCGTGCTGGCCGGTACGGGTGATGTCGAGCGTGGGCGCGAGCAGGCCGATGGTGCCGGTCGAGGCGGCCGCGCCCAGGCCCATCCCCACCTTGCCCTGGGGACCGACCGGCAGCGGACCGCCGGAGTAGTAGAACCCGCGGCGCAGCATCGCCGCCCCGGCGTACACGTTCTCAGAGACGGCGTGCTCCATGAAGTGCTCAGGCGCCACGATCGGCACGCTGGTGCCGACGTCCACCACGCCGAGCACCCCGCCGAAGTGGTCGACGTGGGAATGGGTGTAGATCACGGCCGTCACGGCGCGCTCGCCGCGATGGCGCCGGTACAAGGCCAGGGCCGCGGCCGCGCACTCGGCGGACACCAGCGGGTCGATGACGATCACGCCGTGATCCGATTCCACCAGCGTCATGTTGGACAGGTCGGCGCCGCGGACCTGGTAGATGCCGCTGGTCACCTCGAACAGGCCCTGGACGGCGGTGAGCTGGCTCTGCCGCCACAGGCTGCGGTTCACGGTCGGCGGGCACTCCCCCTGGGTCGCCCGGCCGAACGCGTCGATATCCCAGACCACCTGGTCACCCGCGTTCCGGACCAAGCCAGGTTCCAGTCGGGCGATCAGGCCACGCTCGGCGTTGTCGAAGTCGGTCTGGTCGGCCAGGTCAGCCTGCACTACTAACTCCAGGAGTAGGGGTGGGAGACGCGACGTCGTCGGCGGTGAGCTCGGCCTGGCGCGCCAGGAACCGGAGCCGGGCCGCCCGGGCGTCCCAGGCGTAGATGACCACGGTGCCGGCGATGAGGTCGTGCAGGGCGCGGTGCTCGCGCTGCACCAAGATGCCGAGGAACCCGAGTCCGAACAGCAGGAAGCTGAGCGGGAAGACCAGCGCGCGCACGACGCCGCGGCGCGGCTCCGCGGGCATGCCGTCAGCCCGGACCACCCGGATGCCAAGGACCATCATGCCGAAGGTCCGGCCGCTCACGGCCCACGAGTACCCGAAGTAGAGGAACTGCCACACGACGAAGAGGACGGCCACGACCGCGTTCGACTTGTTCCAGCTCACCTGATGACCGGTCACGATATGGACGCCATAGGAAATGCCCGCCAGCCCCAGCGAGAACGCCGCGGTGGTCACCGCCAGGTCAATGGCATAGGCGATGAAACGAGACACCGAGCCCGCGTAATGCCCCTGGTACGTGACCAGGTCGTTCGGCGACGCGCGCGTGCTCATGACGCTGCCTGCGCGGACGTCACAGTGGCCGACGGAGAAAGCAGCGCGGGCGGGATCCCGGGCCCGGGATGCTTGCGGCGGAGCAGGCGTTGCACCCAGCGGTCGACGAACTGGTCGAGCCCGACCGTCTGGCTCCGGGCCGCGTCGAGTACGTCGCTGCCCACTCCCCCGGTCGACCTGGCGATCACCGCGCCCAGATCCGTATCCTGGACCAGAGCGTCCATGTCGACCCGGCCCACCAGGGCATTGACGTCGACCCGGTCCACCAGGGCGTTCAGATCCACCCGGTCCACCAGGGCGTTCAGATCCACCCGGTCCAGCAGCGCGGTCAAGTCCACGCGGGCCAGCAGCGCGTTCACGTCCACCTTGTTCAAGACGGCATCGAGGTCCACGCGCGCTACCAGAGCGTTCAAGTCGACCCGGCCCAGGAGAGCATTCAGGTCGACGAGAGAGGCCAGCTCGTTGATGTCCAAGGCGCTGACCAACAGATCGATGACGCGTTCGGTGACCTGCTGGGCCAGGGTCTCGGCCGGGTCGGTCACTCGCCTGCCTACCGACCGAAGCCGGTCACGCGGATTCACCCTAGCCAGTATTCCGGTGCAGCCAGATATCGGATCACTCTGCTCGGGTGAATCTGGGGCCAGGGCGGCCTTACCGCGCGTCTAGGTGCGGTAAGCCAGGACGTATCGGCACGTTATAACGCTTAGGAATATGTGCCCGCTGACGGGGAAGTCCACTGGTAGTGGCCGTATATAGTTCCGGTGCTGGTCACTTGTGTCGGAGGCGATGTGGGGACGCACCGTTATCGGATTACCATCTCCGGCAGTCTAGGTGCGATCGGCCGTGAGGCATTCGGCGATCTCCGGATCGAAGCTAACGGCACGAACACGACCCTGGTCGGCGACCTCGACCAGGCCGCGCTGTACGGCACGCTGAACCGCATCCTGACCCTCGGCTTCGAATTGCTCGAGCTGAGGCGCCAGGTCGACGGCCGCGGCTAAGGGCGCTTGATCGCGACGAGTTCCAGGCCCATCTCGCGCATCCGGTCCAGCACGACCAGCAGGCCCTGCCGGTCGAGGTCACCGGACAACACAACGCCGGCCGGCTCGACCTGGATGGCCAGGCCCTCGAACGCCCGGCCTGCGGCTGGGTCGAGCGAGCCGCTGACCCTGATCTCGTAGACGGTAACCGGGGGCCTCCCTGGGAATCTGGTCGCGACGGAACCACTGTCGCACCGGTCAGGGCGGCGGCAGCGCCTCGACCTGCTTCTTGGTGAGCTTGAGCCAGATGCCGTCGTTAAGGTCGGCCACGGCGTCAACCGGGATGGCGATGTCCTTGTGCCCCCACAGGTGGCCCGCGCGCAGGAGAACGTGAGTCAGCCGGTGATCGGCCGGGTCCACCACGAACCCCTTGACCTGCCCGATCTCGCCGTCCGTGGCGTGGACGCGCTCATGGCGGGCGATCTCGCTTTCGCCTTCAGGCACACTGTCGCTGGTGACGGTCGGCGTCCGGTGGCCGGTGGGCATGCCGATCCCCATTCCGGTGGCCGAGCCGCCGACCCCGAAGCTGCCCACGTTGCCGTAACCCTGGACCGCGTCCGGACCGTAGCCGCCGGAGTAATCGAGGCCCTCGGCCAGCTCGACTTCCTCGGCCGGATCGAGTCGGTCGAACTCGGCGAGGCTGCAGCGGAGCCTGACCTCCTCGCCCGCCGCCTCGATCAGCTCGACGGGTACCAGCCGGCCGCCCTCGCTGTGGTGCCGGGGCTCGATGACCAGGTGGGTGACCGTCCGGGCGGCCGGGTCGAGGATGGTGCGGACGACCTCGCCGCAGTCACCATCCGGGCAGCTTGCCCTGGCCCCCAGGGTGTACTCCGTCGCCATGGTCCCTCCCGGGTGCTGTGGTTTCCACACGGATGCTCGCCGCCCGGCCGGGGGCCGTCATCCCCCGCCGCGGATGATCTGGCCGGAGGCACGCGGCATGGCCCGTTCGGTAGAAAAGTTCTTTAGTCCGAACGGACCGTGGTCTTACGCCCCGCGCCCGCCGTCAGCGGCGGCGGGAAACGCGGCGAGCGGTGCGTCGCGACGTACGGCGGGCTACCCTGCGTGATCCGAACATCTCATGCCTCCTGGTCGGTGCGCTACTTGGCGCTTGTCGTCTCGAGTTCGTGCAGTTCCTGGGCCTCCTGAGCGGAAACGAGGCCGATTTCTACCAGGTCGAGCGGGCTGATGAAGCCGTCGCTGATCCGGAACCCGCCGGCGCGGGCGATCGCGTCGCGAAGCGGAATGGCCCAGTGGTGCTCGAGCAGGATGAGCGCCGCCGCGGAGTCGTTCGGGATGTCCTCGAGCACGTCCCAGGCTTCCTCCTCGGTGAACACGTTCACGCCGCCCGCGGCCTCCACTTCCTCGGCGCCTTCGAGCGCGCCGGCCTCGGCTCCCTCCTCCCCCGCGATGCCCAGGCCGATCAGCGCGCCGATCTTGCTGCCGAGCTCAATCGCCTCGTCCTCGGTGAGGTTGCTGAGGTGCTCGACCTCCAGCTCGCCCGCGGCGTCCTTGTAGACGGCGAGGGAGTCGATGACGCGCACCATGTCGTTCTCGCGGAGCCGTTCCAGCTCGGCGATGACCTCACCGTGGAAGTCGGGGTGGCTGAACCCCAGCACGATGAGTTGCACAGGCCCGATTGCCATGTCTTGCCCCTTTCCCTTTAATCGCCCAGCTGGGCGCTCCCCGCTGGTGTCAAACCTATGGATCGGGGGCGCCAGGCCAGATCACCCCCCGTGGATGAGCTCAGCTCACCGGGGCCACGTCCGCGGCGGCCGGGGTCTCGGCTTCTGCGCTCTGGCGCGGGATGAGGACGGCGAGCACGAAGCCGATCAGCGTGATGACCAGCATCATGGTCAAGGCGACGGCGAACGGCTTGCCCTCGGGCAGCTTGACCGCCACCAGGACCGAGCCGACCAGCGCGGTGCCGAACGAGGAGCCCAGGTTGGAGACGCTGCGCGACAGGCCGGATATCTCGCCCTGGTCCGCCTCGGGGAAGCTGGACTGGACCACGTTGACCGACGAGGTCAGCATGACCCCGACTCCGGCCCCGAACAGCAGCAGGCCCGGTATCCAGGTCCAGACGGCCGAGTGAGCCCGGACCAGGGCCAGCAGCA
>Ga0335081_10014300_pt1 | contig 12838 bp, 11 predicted proteins | sample Lox_Sample_35_FD_206713 | JGI IMG/M metagenome (GOLD analysis project Ga0335081, IMG submission 206713) | Soil microbial communities from Loxahatchee National Wildlife Refuge, Florida, United States - Lox_Sample_3.5 | ecosystem: Environmental > Terrestrial > Soil > Wetlands | place: USA...
ATGCGGACCTCCTTGTTGTCGCGCCGGCGACCGCCGACCTTCTCGCCAAAATGGCTCAAGGCTTGGCCAATGATCTCGCCTCGACCCTCCTCCTTGCGACGGATAAAAAAATCCTCGTCGCGCCCGCCATGAATGTGCGGATGTGGCTGCATCCCGCGACCCGGCGCAATTGCACGCGGCTCAAAGAGGATGGGGTCATGTTCGTCGGTCCCGAGGTGGGCGATATGGCCTGCGGTGAGCACGGGCCCGGCCGCATGAGCGAGCCCGCCGCAATCCTTGCCGCGATCGAAGACATGCTGAAGCACGATACGCGCATCCCTTTACCCCCAGGTGCCCTCGCTGGGCGGCGGGTGGTCGTGACCTCTGGCCCGACGCACGAGCCGATCGACCCGGTGCGCTTCATCGCCAATCGGTCGTCAGGCAAACAGGGCCATGCGATCGCCGCCGCCGCCGCTGCTGCTGGCGCCGATGTCGTCCTTATTTCGGGGCCTGTTGCGCTGGCCGATCCAGCGGGTGTCACGACAAGGCATGCCGAGACCGCCGAGGAAATGTTGAAGGAAGTGGAGGCGGCGCTGCCCGCCGATATTTTCATTAGCGTCGCGGCCGTCGCCGATTGGCGGGTTGCCGAGATCTCCCGCGCCAAGATCAAGAAAGATCCCAAGAGGGTTCCCTCCCTAACCCTCGTCGAAAATCCGGATATTTTGGCGGCGATTGGGCGGCGCCAGCGGGACCGCCCAACTTTGGTCATCGGCTTTGCGGCCGAAAGCGAAAAGCTGGAGGCAAATGCCGAGGCCAAGCTAGTCGCCAAAAATTGCGATATGATCGTCGCCAATGACGTGAGCAGTAAGTCGGGTGTCCTCGGGGGCGAGAACAATCAAGTGTCCATTCTGACCAAGGACGGCAAGGAGGCCTTGCCCCTGATGAGCAAGCAGGAAATCGCCGCCCGCCTCGTTGCGAGGCTTGCCGGAATGCTTGCGGGAACCTCCCGGTGACTCCCCGCCCGCCACATGTCAGGGTCGGACTGAAGCGCTTGCCGAATGGCGAAGGTCTTCCTTTGCCTGCTTATCAAACCTCTGGCGCGGCCGGGATCGATCTCCTCGCCGCTCTGCCGCGCGGCACGAAGATTGTGCTCGAACCCGGTGGCAGGCATCTCGTTCCAACCGGCATTGCGCTGGATATTCCGCCAGATTATGAGGCCCAGGTGCGGCCGAGATCCGGGCTCGCGCGGGATCACGGCGTCACCGTCCTAAATGCGCCAGGGACGATTGATTCGGATTACCGCGGCGAGGTCGGAGTTCTGCTGATCAATCTCGGCGATGAGCCCTTCGAGATCGTCAGGGGCGCGCGGATCGCCCAACTCGTTGTCACACCCTATGTGAGAGCGCACTTCGTCGAAAGCGCGGAATTAACCGCGACGGAGCGCAATTCCAATGGTTTTGGATCGACGGGGAAGATGACGGCGGAGGAAAAGCCCCGATGATTCTGCTCTCCCGGCGCGGCCAGCTTGCGGTCGCCGCGGTGGTCGATATCGCGATGCACGCGCGCCCACTGCCGGTCGCGGCGAAGGCCCTCGCGGGCCGACTCGAGCTGCCGCCACGCCGCCTTGAGTCCCTCCTCCAGGGCCTTGTCCATGCCAATATTCTGAAAGGTGTACGCGGCCCGCGCGGCGGTTATGAGTTGGCGCGCGAACGCCGCCGGATTACCGTCGCTGCAATCTTACGTGCTGTGGCGAATGAGGCTGGGAGTGAATCCAGCGGGACGCCGGACTGCCGCCTTTTACGGCAAGTGATCGCACCGCTTGTCGAGGCGGCCGGCGAGGCTTTTCTGGAGAAGCTCGAGACGATAACGATTGACGAGATTTGTCGCCGGGCCGAAGATCTCAAACCGTCAACTGAAAAGGGTGTAGGAGCCGACTTCACGATCTAGGCCGTGACGGGCCGGCGATGCTCGCCATCTCTTGGCCTCTGTCGACGACTTTCTCTTCTTATGGTCAACTCTTGGATCTTGGGACCATCCTCCCGGATCAGTGCAAGCTCACCATTTCGAGTTCCTGCTGCAAGGCATTGGCGATCGCGGCATCGCGCGAATCCGTCACGACGAGGGGCGTGCCATCAGCGCCGAGCAGGGCGAAGAGCTGCAGGCCCGGCTCGATCGAGGGTGCGGTTGGGAAGAGCCGGCTAAGCTCTTCGGAGCGGATCGGTTTTACATAGGCCACACGGCCGCCCCCAAGACCCGCCAGCTGCTCATTGGTCATAACGGACCGGGATTCGGAATGATTTGGATTCAACATCGGACCATCTCCTAAACGAGCGATCTTGAGAGACTCGCTCCTCTCGCGAACCGTCGTTCGGTTCCCTCTCGCCGGCCCCTTTTGCTCCTGTTCGCAGGCAGGAAGAGCCAGCTTCGATATTGCCAAACGCCCGAAGTCCTTCGACCTTCGTGGCGGGGATCCTGTGGCATCCCCTGGATATTCGCCTGTTCTGGATATGGAGATCAACGATCCCAATTCAAGGAAGCCAGCGTCGAACGCTTACCCAAGCATCGCTGGGGCGGCTGTGCAAAAGAGATTTTGAGAGGAAATGAAAAAGCCCGGCCATGCGCCGGGCTTTTTCCCTGAAGGGATTTTTGACTACGCTAGGCCGCTTCCTCGATCTCGGATTCATCGGGCTCAATTTCCTCGGCCTTGCCGCGGCGCGGACCCTTTTGCAATTGCGCTTCGATCAACTTGAGCGATTCCGTCTCGGTCAATTTTTGCACGACGATGATTTCACGTGTCATGCGGTCGAGCGCGGCCTCATAGAGTTGCCGTTCGGAATAGGATTGCTCGGGTTGCGTATCCGAACGGTAGAGATCACGCACAACTTCGGCAATGGCATTCAAATCGCCGGAATTGATCTTGGCCTCATATTCCTGCGCACGCCGCGACCACATGGTCCGCTTGATGCGGGCCCGCCCTGCCAAAGTGTCCAGCGCTGCCTTGACGGCGGAAGCGTCGGAGAGCTTGCGCATCCCGACGCTCGCCACTTTCGGCGTTGGCACCTTGAGGATCATCTTGTCCTTGATAAAGCTGATCACGAAAAGCTCGAGCTTGAACCCGGCGACTTCCTGCTCTTCGATGGCGAGGATTTGGCCAACCCCATGGGACGGGTAGACCACGAACTCACCCGGCTTGAACAATGGCCGCTGAGGACTTGCGGTCTTGCCCGGTTTCGGCGCCGAGATGGCAGCTTTTTCGGCGGGCTTGGCTTCGGCCGCCTTCAATAGTGCGGAGCCGGGTGCGACCGGCGCGAGGGCAGCAGCCGGTTTCTCGGGGATTGGCAAGGGTGCCTTGGCGGAGACGGAGACCGGCCCGGTCGCCACGGATTTCGTGTCGAGGGGCGTGCCCGCTCCCTTCGCGGCAACGCGTGCCGCTTCCTTGGCTGTGGTATCCTTTGCTGGCGGGCGCGCGGCATTTGTCGCCGCTTGTCCGGAAGCAGGTCCCGTTGACATTTTCTTCTGGGGTTCCTTATTCACTGCCATCCGCTCATTTGATTCTAGAGATAGGTTCGTTTCTAGAGACAAGGTTGAAGTGTTTGCACTTGGCGCGCTGGAACGAGTCGCGGCGGCCCGTCTGCGTACATCGGAGAGACGCGCCACATTTCGTTTCAAGGCCGATAGCGCTGCGGCCTTATCGGCGGCGGGTTTTTGCACGGCAGGAGCCTTCTTGGAGTCCACGGGTTTCCGCGCCCCCGCCGCTCTAGCGGCTTTCAGGCTTGAAATCTTGGAGGTGGCCGTTTTCTTTGGCGCCCGCGTCAGCTTGCTCGGCGCAGTCTTGCCGGTGGCCGTCCGCTTGACGGACACGGCCGGCTTCGCCTCTGCGGCCCGTTTGGCGACAGTCGGGCGTGAGGCCGCGCTTTTCTTGGTGCGAGCCGTGCCGCTCCTGAGTGCGGCGGCGCGTGCTGCTGCTGCGGTCTTCTTCCCCGCCCTGGCCGGCGTGGTGGCACGCGAGGTTGCAGCGGCTGCCTTGGTTTTGGCTTTCACTTTTTGCACGGGGTTTGAGGCGGCGGGTTTTTTCACAGCGGATTTCTTGGTGGAAAACTTTTTTGCCGCCTCTTTCTTGGCGGCGGCCTGCGCGGCTGATTTTTTGGCTTTGGAGTCAGCCTCTGCGAATCGTTTGGATGCTTTGGCCTTGAGACTCCTGGCTCCGGGTTTTGTCTCGGACGACTTCATGGTCTTCTTGACGGACGCCATAGCCAGCGCGCTCCTTTTTCTGTCCCGCTTTGGAGACGGGACGGCTCATCGACGGCGGACGAAACACTCCGCCGTTTGGAAACTCTGCAATTCGGCCCTGGAAAGGCTCGAAGCGGGATGCTCCTAAACGATGATCATCTGTCTATGACTGGCCGGATTGACGAAGCGAGGCATTCTCCAGCAAAACCGTCACAGAACTTCGCCCAGAGACACTTTCGCGCCACCGGGACACCGTTGATGGAGGCTGCAAATACCGTGTTTGCCAGCCACAAAAGCCAACATGGCACAAAATTGACAAGAAATCAAAGGATTTGCTTCTCGCCAGCTATCGACGACCTTCCGGCAGGGCGCGGCATTTTGGCAACAGTGAACTTTGCCGCTGGCCACGCCGCGACGTCAATCTCCCTGGCCCGGATTTGCCGAAAAATAGGCATCGAATTTCCCAGGCTTTCCGTCGAAGGCCTTGGCGTCCGGCGGGGCTTCGCGCTTGATCGTGATGTTCGGCCAAGACCGAGCGAACTCAAGGTTAAGCTGGAGCCATTTCTCAAGCCCCGGCTCGGTGTCGGGCTTGATGGCCTCCGCGGGGCATTCGGGCTCGCACACGCCGCAGTCGATGCATTCGTCCGGATGGATTACGAGCATATTCTCACCCTCGTAGAAGCAGTCAACGGGGCACACTTCGACGCAATCCATGTATTTGCATTTGATGCAGTTTTCGACGACGACATAGGTCATGATCGGTTTCCTTTGGGGGCGCCCCTCAAAAATACGGCCAACCCGCAAGTCAGTTACGTTGTGAGACCATGATGCTTTCCGCCCGGGCGCATGGTTTTTCTCGTCGCCTCACGATCAAGAGCTGCTCCAAAAGCTTTCCGGCTCTTGGGATCCTGTGCTCAAGGTTGCAGGGAAGACGTGTGGGTCATGTTCGGATTCACGCCATTCCTTAGACATAGCGTCAATTCGAGAGGGCTCCCATGGATCGCGGCCACGTTATCACGGTCTTGATCGCCACCTTGTCGGTTCCTCTCGTAAAATCGCTCCCGCGACACGCTTTCACGTCCCCGCGGCGCCCAAGGGAACCGATAGTACAAGATGCGATCTATTCGAAGTGAGTGAGTTGATATGTTCATTTCCGCGAGCGAGGTCAAGGGTTTTTACGGGAGGCTTTTAAGAAACCCAGGTGGCGGGGCCGGCGTGGCGCACGCATAGCCCAAGCGAGCTCAAACCCCTTGGTCGGGGCTCAAATCTTCGAACAGCAAGGACGCTTCGGGAAATCCACCCCGGTGCGTTCCTGGGGCGAGGACCTTGAGGACGCGCACCTTGCGCTCAAGCGCGATCGTCAACACGTCGCCGGGACCGACCGGCTTTGCCGGCGTCTCGATCCGGCGGGCATTCAACCGGACATGGCCTTCGAGGACAAGCCGCGCCGCGAGGCTGCGGGTCTTGGCCACCCGCGCGAACCACAACCATTTGTCAAGCCGTTGCCTTGGCTCCATTCGGGTCCTTTGTTGGGGCTCCGGATGGCGGTTTCCTGCCCGAGCCCTATAGCTATGTGGGGGAGGGATTTAGGCCAGCAACCCCCCTTTGCAATGCGCGAGAGGGTTTGCGGTCAAGGCCGCGCGATCTGGGTTGTCCGCCGTGGGGATATTGGCCGCTGCCCGCCAGAGGGCCTCGACAAAGGCGTGGTCCAAATCCCGCAAGATAAACACGATGCGGGTCGTGTGATCGGCGTCGGGCCACGCCGGAAGCCGGAGAGGCGGGTGAAACACATGTTGGACACCTTGGATGATCAGCGGCCGTGAGGGATCGCCGGCATCCGCCACAATCCCTTTGACGCGCAGGAGATTGGGGCCATGCGCGCTCCGCAGCAACTCGAGAAAGAGGGCGAGCGCGGCGGGCGGCAGCGGCTCCTCATGGCGGATGCAAAAGGCGCGGATGCGCGCGTCATGCCGGTTGACATCGTGCTCATGCGTGGAATGGCCGTGGGAATTGGCCGAGGCGAAGGCTTCCGCGTTCAGCCAGTGCCGGACATCGGGAATTTTCTTTTCGGTGTCGTAAGGTCCGGCATCGAGCAGCGCCGCCGCGCTGGCATGCCCTTGCGCCGCCTCGACCAGAACCGCGCCGGGGTTGAGCCTTGCGAGCCGCATCCGCAAATCGTGCGGGGCGTCCTGCCCGCCTAGAAGATCGGTCTTGGTCAGGACCAGCCGGTCGGCCACGGCCACCTGCTTCCCCGCCTCCTCATGCGCATCGAGCGTGGCGCTTCCATTCAGCGCGTCGACGAGGGTGATGACGCCAGCGAGGCGAAACCGCAAAGCAAGATAGGGGTGCAGCAAAATGGTGTGAAGGACAGGCACCGGATCGGCAAGGCCGGTGGTTTCGATGATCACCCGTCCGAAAGGCGCCATCCGGCCATTGTCCCGCCGGCGCAAAATATCTTCGAGGGTGGCGATGAGATCGCCCCGAATCGTGCAGCAAAGGCAGCCGGACGACATCACCAGCATGTCGCCGTCCACTCGCTCGACGAGCAGGTGATCGAGGCCGACTTCGCCGAACTCATTGATGATGACAAGCGCATCCGCAGCCGAGGGGTCGCGGAGCAAGCAATTGAGTAGGGTCGTTTTTCCCGCGCCGAGAAAACCAGTGATAATCGTCAGCGGGAAGGGCGCGGGCGGTTTTTTTCGATGCGCTGCGCTCTCGTTGCCGGTCATCGGCGGGGCGTCGGCAGGCACAGAAGGACACTCATTGCTTGGCTTGTTTCTCGGGCTTTTTGCTTTTCGGCTTCTCGTTATGCACGACGGGTTTGGGCTTCTCGTTATGCCCGACGGCTTTCGCAGGCGGATGCTGTTTCCCGGCGTGCACTTTGGGTGCGTCCGCTTTTGCCTTTGCGGCGGCGACCTTGGCGCGCGCCGGCTTGTGGCGCTCTGCCGTTGCGATCTTCCGCGAACCGTGCTTATCCGCGCGTTTCGCCTCAATTTTCCCCCGCGCCCGGCCCCTGTGGTGGACCTCCTCCGCATGCTTGACGGCGACCGGCTTTGCGGTGTCTTTTGCTGGGGCGTCGAGTTCCTTCGCGCCCCGCGTCTTCATCGGCAGAGCATCGGGAGCCGGGGCGAGCGGTAGACTGCTCTGCCCGGCAGCCTCTCCTTCAGATGGCGCATAAGCGCTAACTGTCTCGGGCGGCGCCGGGGTGCCGATCGGCGAATGTGGCGGCCGCGCTTGGGCAACGAGCCCGGCATAGCCGGCGGGTGCGCCAATAGAAACCGGGACGGGATCGAATTCTGGACGCGGCACGCTCGTGATATGCGTCGCCATCGGCAATGGCCTCGCCAGCGCTTGCGTCGCCATCAGCGGCAAGGGCTGGGCCGGGGCCTTCGCGGGACGGGCAAGCAGGGGCGCCATCACCCGGGAAATCTCGCCATTGAATTCAGCCATCGCCTTGCCGCGTTTGCGGCAGACCGATTGGCCCATGTCGGGCGCCACCGCTGGGCTGTTGGCGGCGGTTTGCGCCATCAGATCCGCGAGAGACTTCGAAGGCTGGTCTATGCCGGCAAAACCGCGATCGAACAAGGCCGCGACCATGATCATGCGGCTGCGCGGATTCGGGGCGCCAAGAACCACGGCGATGAGCTGGCGGCCGTTTTGGGTTGCGCTCGCCACGATGTTGAATCCGGCGGCGCAGGTAAAGCCGGTTTTCATCCCATCGACGCCCGGATAACGGCCGAGAAGATCATTGTGATTATGGATGATTTCGCCGCCAAGCCGCATCGCTCCGATGTTGAAGAGCTTGGCATGCTCGGGATAGGTCAGATAGAGCGCGCGGGCAAGGATCGCGAGGTCGCGGGCCGAGGAAACATGATCCGGGTTCGGCAAGCCGTTCGGGTTGACGAAATGCGATTGGGTGAGGCCGAGCGTGCGCGCCGTGTCATTCATGTCCTCGGCGAACGCCTCGACGGAGCCGGAAACCCCTTCCGCGATGACGACGGCCATATCGTTCGCCGACTTCACCATGAGCATCTTCAAGGCATTGTCGAGCGTCACCAGCGTGCCGGGCCGAAAGCCCATTTTGGACGCCGGCATCGACGCCGCGCGCGATGAGACGGCGAGCGGCGTATCAAGCGAAATGTGATGGTCGCGGACGGCGCTCAAAGCCACATAGACGGTCATCAGCTTCGTCACCGAAGCCGGATACCAGGGCTGGGTTGCGTGATCCTCATAAAGGATGGCGCCAGACGGCATTTCGATCACCAGCGCCGGGCCCGCGAGCGCCGCTTCCGGGCGGATGATGCAAACGGCGATGAGGGCCGCCGCGAGGCAAAAGAGAGAGCGCCACCCTGTTCGAGGCGGGTTTCCGGCGCAAACCCTTTCGGGCGTTTCCAGAGAATGGGGCGGGCTTTGGTTTCTTGCAGGCATGATCTGGTCCCCGCCGAATCGAGGCAGTATTGCGGCAACCTGCCACCCGGCTTTCCTCTACGCAAGCGCAGCTGGAGGCGCTAGCGCAAAGCTATAAAGGCAAGGCGGCGAAGGTGAGGCATGGGTGACAGCTTTCGACATGAAACAGCGTTTTGTCCGATTCAAAGGCTCAATCGGACGAAACTGTTTCACGTGAAACATTTTTGTCCGATCGGGGCCGAAAACCTTACAAGCGTGCATACGCCGCGCCGGTTCGAGACATGTGGGATTGCCCGAAAAATTGATAAGTTTGGCTGGCCGGCTCAAGTGTGCGGTGCAAGAAGGAGCCGCATGAGCGCGGGTGCGCGCGCGTCAAGCCGGGCGATTTGCCGGGTTGAAGCTCTCCCGCTCCGGCGATCTCACCCGCTCAGGCCGTACGCCGATCCCGATGATCCCGGCGGGCAGGCGCCGCAGAATTGGGAAATGAATGAACAGCCGCACCACCCACGGCGGCCGGATTTTGCCGGTGCCGCCGAGGACGCGCGCAATCACATTCTTCTGGATGAAAACCTGGATCGCCTGGGTGACCTTGGCTGGCCATTCACGGCGGGCCTGGACACGGGCAAGAAGCTCGTCCGGAATAGGCTCCGTGCCGCGCAACGCCTCGCTCAGAAGATTGGCGGTCGCGATGGAATCCTGAATGGCAAGATTAATCCCGACTCCGCCAACCGGCGACATCGCATGAGCGCTGTCCCCGATGCACAAGAGCCCCGGTCTGTGCCATTTCGTCAGGCGATCGACCGCGACGGTCAGGAGCTTCACATCATCGAAGGTTTGGATTTCCCCGGTCCGGCCGGCAAGAAAGGGAGCGAGCGCCGCGATCGTCTCGCGGAGCTTCTCGATCCCTAGCGCCCTGAGGCGATTGGTGGACCCTTTGGCGATCACATAGCCGCACTGCCAATGCTCGCCCCGATTGATAAGGACCAACATTTGCCCGGCCTCGAGCCGGCCAAACATCTCCTGAGGGTCTCCTTCTTTCCGGGAGATGCGGAACCAGAGAACATCCATCGGCGCGCCAATCTCATTGGGTTCAAATCCCGCTTCCTCCCGCACCAAGGAGTGGCGGCCATCGGCGCCGATGGTGAGATCCGCGCGGATCGTGAGGGCCCCCTCGGCGGTCTTCGCGGTGATGCCTACGACTCTTTTTTGGTCGTCATAAAGCTCGTCATAAAGAAGGCCGTCGGCCTCGGTGCTCATGAGAAGCCGGAAGCTGGGATAGCGCTTTGCGCGGCTTGCGATGAAATTCAGAAAATCCCATTGCGGCATGAAGGCGATGAACTTGGCGTGGGTCGGCACATGCGAGAAATCCGCCAAAGGGATGGTGACATCGCCGACCTTGCCCTGCAGGAGGGTTGCCTCCTGATGCGGCAGCTTCAAGAAATCTTCGAGAAGGCCAAGGTCATGCAGGGCTTCGAGGGTTGACGGGTGGATCGTGTCGCCGCGAAAATCACGCAGAAAATCCTTGTGCTTCTCAAGGACGACCGTATCGACGCCGGCTCTGGCGAGAAGAAGGCCGAGCATCATGCCGGCCGGGCCGCCCCCGACAATGCAGCAGCGGCAGGTCAGTCCTTGCAAATCCTCCACCATGGTTCGCCTCCCGAGCGCCGCGAAGATTGTCGAGCTTGTAAGACCATAAAGCAGAATGATTGATGAAAAGCGCCAGCACTTCAACTCAAAACGGGTTGGAAGAGGGGCAGCGGCCAGCGCGACGTTCCCGGGCCGAAAATTCCAGGTTCAAGTTCAAAAGCCGATTGGCCGCGTTGATTCCGTCCTGTTGCGGCAGGCGCCTAAATTTTAAGCGAATTTTCTTCGCTCACAGGATTTTCTTTGAGGCGGCGTGTTGAGCGGGCTTAGAGCGCAAACGCTTGAAATTCAGGAAGTTTCCGGAAGGGGCGACATTTTGCCTGGAACCGCCTATGATTTGGCAATGGGCCAAATAGGCCTAGTGTCCGGTTACAAAATGGTTTTGAAAATGGAATATTAATAGTTTTTTTGCCAAGGAGCAGAAAACGTGAAAATCCTCCCCGTGATCATGTGCGGCGGCTCTGGAACGCGGGTCTGGCCCGAATCGCGCGAAAGCCTACCGAAGCAATTTATTTCTCTCGTTGGCGCGCATTCCACCTTCCAGATGGCGGCCGAGACGCTCGCCGATGACGTGTTCCAAACGCCAATCGTCCTTTCCAACGCCGATTATCGTTTTCTCGTCGCGGAGCAATTGCAGAAGATTGGCCGCGAGGCGCGCATTGTTCTCGAACCGGTTCGGCGCGACTCGGGGCCCGCCGTGGCGGCGGCCGCCGAGCTTGCCGCGCGATCCGGGCCGGACACAATCGTTGCGGTTCTCGCCGCCGACCATGTGGTGCGCGACCGGCAAGGCTTCGTCGCTTTGTGCAAAGCGGCAGCCCTGGCGGCGGCGCAAGGCTTTATCGTGACCCTCGGCATCAAGCCGGACGCGCCCGCGACGGGCTATGGCTATATCAAGACTGGCAAAACGGTCGTGCCCGATGGAAGCGCCTTGAAAGTCGAGGCCTTTGTCGAAAAGCCGGACGCCGCCACCGCGGAAAAATACGTCGCTGCCAATTATTTGTGGAACTCCGGCAATTTTTTCTTCCGTGCCGACGTGATGCAGGAAGAGCTGCGCAATTTCGAGCCGGAGATGGCGGCAGCGGCGGCCGAGGCCGTCGCAAAGGCAAAAAAGGATCTCAATTTTCTCGTCCTTGATGGAGAGGCCTTCGCGAGGGCGCCGAAGAAATCGATCGACTATGCGGTCATGGAGCGGACCAGCCGGGCGGCGGTCGTTCCCGCCGATGTCGGCTGGTCGGATGTCGGCAATTGGCAGGCGGTCTGGCAATTGTCGGAGCGCGACAGCCAAGGCAATTCCATTCGGGGCCGTGGCGTCGTCATGAATGCGTCCAACGTTCACGTCCGTTCCGATGAGCATTTGACGACGGTCGTCGGCGTCGATGATGTCATCGTCGTCACCACGCAGGACGCTGTGCTGGTGCTCAACAAGGCGCATGGCGACCACGTCAAGCAGCTCGTCGATCGCTTGAAAAGCGAAAAGCGTCCGGAAGCCTTGGAGCACAAGCGCTCCTACCGGCCCTGGGGCTATTATCAATCGGTGGATTCGGGAGCGCGCTATCAAGTCAAGCGCATCGTCGTGAAGCCGGGCGAGCGTTTGTCTTTGCAAAAGCACTTCCACCGCTCCGAGCATTGGATCGTCGTCAAGGGCACGGCGGAAGTCACCCGCGATAATGAAACCCACTTTGTGCATGAGAACGAATCGATCTATTTGCCAATCGGCTGCGTGCACCGGATGGCCAATCCCGGGCGGATCGATCTCGAGCTGATCGAAGTGCAGACCGGCTCTTACCTTGGCGAAGACGACATCGTCCGCCTTCAGGATGTCTATAATCGCGGGTGATGTGCGACAGGGGCGCTTGCAAAGAGGACGGATCGGGGCTTTGCGGATGATAATTCTACGTTCAAACCGGCCTTTCGCTTTAAAGGTCTGGCCGGTGGTCGCTTTGCTTGCCGCCGGGGCATGCTTTGGTGCCGCGGCGCGTCCGCTGGTGCCAGCGGAGCGGCGGTATATTCCTTATAGCGGTGTGCTGCCGGCCTGCGATGACCCGGCGGTTTTCGAGAGAATTCAAGGCCGTTTCCATGACCGGGAGGCCGAATTCTGGGATACCGGGCTCGAAATTGTTGGTTTCGAAGAAGTCAGGGAAATCGGCTACAAAACGAATGGCGAGGACTATATCCCCCGCCGCTATTGCATCGCGCGCGCTTATCTGAATGATGAAAAAAAACCGCGTCAGGTTTCCTATTCGATCAACGAGGATCTGGGCATCATAGGTTTTGGCTTTGGTGTTGAGTGGTGCGTTGCAGGCCTCGACCGCAACGATGCCTATGCGCCGAAATGCAAAATGGCGCGTCCGTGAGCTGGCGCTTTTCCGTGATCTTCGATCCGCGCGGCCGGGGAAGCTTTCCGGTTTTCTCGCGCCTCGTGCTGGCCTTGGGCCTGCCCGCTTGGCTTTGGCTCGCTGGACTCTTTCTCGCGTTCCCATTGCCCACGCTCGCGGCGCCGCGGGCTGCCTTTTGCGAGCTGGACCGCTGTGCCAGCGCCAGTGTCCTGCCGCCGCTCCGCATTCAGGCGCCGGGCGGC
>Ga0335081_10014301_pt1 | contig 12837 bp, 7 predicted proteins | sample Lox_Sample_35_FD_206713 | JGI IMG/M metagenome (GOLD analysis project Ga0335081, IMG submission 206713) | Soil microbial communities from Loxahatchee National Wildlife Refuge, Florida, United States - Lox_Sample_3.5 | ecosystem: Environmental > Terrestrial > Soil > Wetlands | place: USA: Florida...
TCCAGTTCTACACTGGCAACTTCCTCGACGGCACCATCCACGGCAAGGGAGGTAAGGTCTACGGCCACCGGTCAGCGTTCTGCCTGGAGACGCAACACTTTCCAGACTCGCCGAACCACCCCGGCTTCCCGTCCACCGAACTGAAGCCCGGCCAGACCTTCCATCAGATCACAGTGTTCAAGTTCTCCACCGCCCCCTAAGGGCGGATCCGAAAACCAAGGGGAGCGCGGGCGGGACGCCCGCGCTTTAGCAGTGGCGGGTGGTTACTTTACCGGGCAGTGAGAGTACACTCGTACCTTCTGGGCACCACCCGGCGCTGTCGGCCCCAGCAACGGAGCGAGGGCGACGCCAGCGCTCCCAGGGCTTTCGGAGCACCCTTGGGCGCCGCAGTCCTATCGCTAGGCACCGATATGTAAAGAATTGGGTGTCGAACCGACGAGGACCGTGCTTCAATTATCTAGGCTAGCCGCCAGAGAGGGTCCGTTAGCGGACCCTCCTCGACTGCGCGAGGGTAGAGGGCGGAATACCGGACGTAACTTGTCACCGCCGCTTCCACGCCTTTTACTTCTTCTTGGGGGGTACCACGGCATCCTTGAAGGACTTGGCCAAGCGGAACTTTACCACGGTTTTGGCCGGAATCTTGATGGCCTGACCGGTTTGCGGGTTCCGTCCCATGCGGGCCTTGCGAGCAGCCTTCACCGCCTTGCCCAGCCCGGGAATTACGAACTGACCGCCGCTCTTAGTTTCCTTGGTGGCAAGGGCGACCAGTTCCTCCAGAACCGAGGCAGCCTCTTTCTTTTGAATTGCCGTCTTCTCCGCCAAATGCGCGACTACCTGCGATTTCGTCAACATGTTGCTGTCTCCTCTCTACCGTAAAATTTTAAGAACGACATCGTAGTTAGGTGACTCTACGCAAGACCAGCGTTGAAGTCAAGCTCTTTCGTTGCGTGAATGTTGAAAAAAGCGAGATGCAACGCGCCTTCCGTCAACCACGCTGCCCCCTACTCCGCCGTGATGACCAGCACCCTCTTCGACTTCATCCCGTCGTTGAAGGCAGGAATCGTTTTCTCCATGAGCTCGCGGTATTGCGATTGTGCGCTTTCCACCCGTTGGTGGAGTATCCCGAAGACTTCGGTTTCCTGGCTCGTGGGCGCAAAGTCCGGATTGCCGGCGACGTCGCCCGCGCCGTCGCCGACCTCGCCAGCCAGCCAGAGCAGCTTCAGATAGAGTTTCATTTCGTCCGGATACGTCTTGGAATCGCCCGCGGCCAAGTACTTCTGCAGGAGTTGGTCCTCCACCCCTGCTGCCTTTGCGTCGAGGTCCTTCGCGTCCTTGAGAATCTGCTCCGCGCCCGAGCGACCCTTGAGATAATCCGGCATGTCCTCGATCTGTTTGCGGACCCTCTCGATTCGATTCGTCATCTCGACCACGGCATCGAGATCTGCGTCGATCTTGCGCCACAGCGCGACGCCCTGCTCGAGATCGGCCTCGCTTCCAGTCGAGTGCGGGTCCTTGATCACGGTGAGCGGTTGAGTGAACGACCGGCCGTCCACGGTGAGTTTCACCGTGTAGGCCCCGGGCACGGCTAACGCTCCGAGGCGCGGATGTTCCGACCCCCAGTGATAGACGGGCCTCGTTTTCTTGCCTACAAAGCGCGTGTCGGTCCAGATCTGCGGATAGCCCGACGGCGCGGTGCGCAGCTCCATTTCTTTCACCGGTGGATAGCGCAGGTCCCAATGGACTCGGTTGATCCCTGCCTCCTTGGACCCTTTGAAGGTGCGTACCACGCCGCCCTCCCGGTCCAGAATAGTGATGTCCACGTCACCTTTGGGGGCCGCTTTCAAGTAGTAGCTGATCGAAGCACCGTAAGCTGGGTCGTGGCCGGCCGATTGATCGTCCGGCAGGCCGCGAGTCTCACTCACCCGGTGGAAGCGATATGCCGGCCGAATCTTGAACAAGGTAACGGCGGAATCGAGCACCGCCGGTATGAGTTGCTGTAGCGGGCCGATATCGTCGAGGATGTAGAACCCACGGCCTTGCGTCGAGAGGACTAGATCGTTGAATCGCTTCTGCACCACGATCCAGGAAACAGGCGCCGGCGGCAGATTCATCCGCAGCGGCACCCAGTGCCCACCGTCGTTGAACGAAACGTAGAGGGCGTTCTCAGTGCCGGCATAGAGCATGCCTCGGCGCACTGGATCCTCGGCCACCACGTGAACATAGCTGAACATGCTCTGGGGAATATCGGAGCTGATCTTCTTCCAGGTCTTGCCGTAGTCCGCGGTCTTGTAGATGAACGGATCGCGATTGTCCATCTGATGATAGTCGACGCTGACGTACGCAGTCGCAGCCTCGAAGTGCGAGGGCTCGATATTGCTCACCGTGCCGTACGGCGGCAGATCGGGAATATTGGCGGTGACGTTCTCCCAGTGCGCGCCGCCGTCGCGAGTCACGTGAACCAGGCCGTCGTTCGATCCTGCCCAGATCAAGCCCGCTTCAAGCGGCGACTCGGCGATGGCGAACAGCGTTCCCCAGTATTCCACTCCCAAATTGTCGGGCGTGAGGCCGCCGGAGATACCCATGTGGGAGTGGTCGTTCAGGGTCAGGTCGGGACTGATCACTGTCCAACTCTGTCCTCCGTCCGTGGTGCGATGCACGAACTGGCTACCGACGTATACCATGTTGTGGTCGTGCGGCGAGATAGCCAGGGGTTGGGTCCAGTTCCAGCGATACTTCACCACGCCGGCCGGCGAATCCAGGCTCTTGTCCGGCCACGGGCTCACCGACCGCGTCTCGCCGGCGCCGAGGTCAAAACGTTCCACCGTGCCTCCGTAGCAGTTGCCCCAGACAATGTTCGGGTCAACAGGATCCGGATAGGAAAAGCCGGACTCACAGCCCGCCGTGGTGCTCCAGAGGCTGGAAGGAATCTCGCCGTTGCGCGAGTTGCTGGGGCCGCGTACCGATTCGTCGTCCTGCATGTTGCCGTACACGTTGTACGGCACCTGGTCGTCGACGGCGACGTGATACATCTGGCCGATGGGGAGGATGACGTTGTGCCAACCCTTACCGTGGTTGGTGGTGATCATCACGCCGCCGTCGTAACCGATCATCATGCGGTCGGCGTCGGTGGGATCGGTCCACATGTCGTGATTGTCGCCGCCCCAGCGCATGTTCTGCACGGTGTCGCCGCCATCGAGCGTGCCCCACAATTCGTTCGACGGGAAATAAACCTCGTTCGGGTTGTCGGGAGAAATCATCAAGCGCGTGTAATAGTGGGGGCGCTCGTTGAGCAGCCGGCTGTAACTTGCCACGCGCCAGTTCTCGCCGCCGTCGTCGGACCGCCACAGCGATCCCCGACCGTTGCCGCCGGTCTCGAAAAGAGCGTACATGCGGTTGGGATTCCGCTGGGCGATACCAACGGCGACCTTTCCCAGGGGCGGCTCCGGCAGACCGTGGCCCTTCAGTTGGGTCCAGGTGGCACCCTCGTCGCGCGACATCCAGAGGCCGCTGCCCGGCCCGCCGCTATTCTGGCCCCAAGTCTTGATCTCCATCTGCCACGTGCCGGCGAGCAAGATGCGCGGATTGTTCGGGTCCATGGCCAGGTCGGAGGCACCGGTGTTCTCATTTACATAGAGGACACGTTGCCACGTCTTGCCGCCGTCGGAGGTGCGATAAACACCGCGCTCCGGCTGCGGTCCGTAGCAAGTGCCCACCGCGGCCACGAGAACGATGTCAGGATTGTGCGGATCGATCACGATGCGGGCGATGCGGCCCGTTTTCTCGAGACCGAGGTGGGCCCATGTTTTGCCCGCGTCGGTGGATTTGTAGATGCCGTCGCCAATCGAGACGTTGCTGCGGATGAAGGGTTCGCCGGTGCCAACCCACACGACGTTGTGGTCCGAAGGCGCGATCGCGATGGAGCCGATCGAGGCCGCCGATTCCTTGTCGAAGATCGGCTTCCAGTGGGTGCCGCCATCTTCCGATTTCCAAAGGCCACCCGAAGCCGCACCCGCGTAATAGATGTTCAGGTTGCCCGGCTCCCCCACCACCGCGCTCACCCTGTTCCCGCCCGGTCCGATAAAGCGGAACTTCAGTTGATCGAAAATCTTGGGGTCCAAGTCACGGTCCTCGGCGAAGGCGCCCGCCACCGTCATCAGTATTAACAGCGTCGCTACGACTCTGCCCCCCAGGATTGTCTTCAGCTCCCAGTTCGCACTCATGGCGTTCATTCCGCACTCTCCCCTTTTTTCTGAAAGGGGAACTTATATCACATCCGGGGCAGAGATGGGCCCCGGCTGCAGACGACGGCTCGTCCTCTCACCGCGAGGACAGCGGTCCTTGCGGGCAACGGGTTCCGGTTGACCACTTCTCGAAGTACGAACGCGCAAGATAACATGACCAACATGGTCATGCGTGCTATGATTGCGGCATGAGAATTGTGAAGATCAGCGATCTGAAAGCTCGCCTTAGTGCCCATATCCAGCACGTCAGGTCGGGCCAGGAAGTGCTGGTCTGCGATCGCAACCGGCCCGTGGCGAGGATCGTACCGATCCGGCTGCAAGATTCCTCTGAGCAGGAGCGGCGGCTGGTTGCCCGTGGCGCCCTCACTCCCCCGCTCAGGAGACGGCCTGCATCGCGCTCGTGGCCGGAGCCGCCGGGCTATGTCACCGATGAGATCATGGAGCAGGTATGGCGCGAAGAACGGGAAGGGCGGTAACGCGGGTTTCGGCCTTCTGGGACACAAGCGCGCTGGTTCCCCTCTGCGTGCACCAAGGCGTCACCCCGAAGGCGATTACGCTATACCGGACATACGACGTGATGGTGTGGTGGTCTGCTCCCATCGAGATTGCGAGCGCCCTCGCCCGCCTCATGCGGATGAAGCAACTCAACCCTGGCGACGCCGTTAAGGCCCGCCACCTTGCGAATAGACTTGCCGATTCATGGTCCGTCATCCAGCCCTCCGACATCGTCCGCGCTCAAGCGGTGCAGCTGGTTGACCGTTACGACCTGCGAGCCGCAGACGCATTGCACTTGGCAGCGGCGCTAGTGTGGTGCGAGGACGTACCCCGCGGCCGGGTCTTTCTAACCGCCGACCAGAAGCTGGGAGAGGCGGCGCTGCTCACCGGCTTCGATGCCCAGCCGATGTGACGCATTCCAGGAAACTCGTCCTGACTCAACTTTCCCCTTGCACTTCGACAACAAACGATCTACAGTTCTCATGTAGAAGTGATAGGGGACTCACATGGCAGACGAAAGGACTGATTTGCGCTGAAGGAGAATCGGTGACCGCGGAGAGTTAAGAGCTGAAAGCGAGAAGCAAAATGGAGGGCACGGTGATCAGTGACCTTGTGTATCGTTTGCGGGCCTTGTTCCGGCGAAAGTCAGTGGAAGCGGAGTTGGACGCGGAACTACGGGCGCATTTCGACCGTCAGGTAGAGAAAAATGTCCAATCCGGCCTTCCGCTCGACGAATCGAAAAGGCTGGCGCGGCTTGCCTTCGGGGGCCTGGACCAGGTGAAAGAGGAGTGCCGCGACGAGCGCGGCGTGAACCTAGTCGAGTCCACGGTCCAGGATCTCCGCTACGGACTCCGGATGCTGCGCCTCAATTCCGGATTCGCAGCGGTTGCTCTCCTGTCGCTGGCGCTCGGTATCGGCGCCAACACCGCGGTCTTTCAATTGCTGGATGCGGTTCGCCTACGAATGTTGCCGGTGGAGAATCCCGAGCAGCTTGCTGAAGTACATCTGACGGACCGGCACGGACGCTTGGGGAGTTTTTTCAACTGGCATTCCATGCTGACCAACGCGCAATGGGAGCAGATTCGGCAAAATCACCAGCCGTTTTCCGGCGTGTTCGCCTGGGCACCCGACGACTTTAACCTCGCTCCGCGCGGCGAGGTCCACCTGGTGCATGGAATTTGGGTGAGCGGCGAGTTTTTCAATGTGTTGCGCGTTCGCCCCGTTCTGGGAAGGATGCTCACCGTCGCGGACGATCAACGCGGTTGCGGTTCGAATGCGGGCGCGGTGGTTAGCTACGCGTTCTGGCAAAGCGAACTTGGCGGAGAGGCGTCGGCCATCGGAAGAAAGCTCACCATCGACTATCACCCTGCCGAAGTGGTCGGCGTAACGCCTGCAAGTTTCACCGGCCTCGATGTCGGGCATACCTTCGATATTGCGCTGCCCATCTGCGCACAGCCACTGCTCGGAGGCGAGGACAATTATCTCGATACGAAGTATGACTGGTGGCTCACCGTGATGGGCCGCCTCAAACCGGGCTGGACACTCGAGAAAGCTACAGCCTACCTGGGCTCGATCTCTCCCGGCATCTTTGAGGCTACTTTGCCTCCCGGTTATGACGCCGACCATATCCAGAAGTATCGCGCCTTCAAACTGGCGGCGTACCCGGGGGGAAGCGGCGTGTCCTCGCTGCGCCAGAATGCCTCGGACCCGCTGGCGCTGCTCCTGGCGATTACCGGTCTCGTGCTCCTGATCGCTTGCACCAATTTGGCCAACTTGATGCTGGCGCGAGCAAGCGCGCGGGAGCGGGAAATCGCCGTGCGGCTGGCCCTGGGAGCCTCGCGGAGCAGACTCATCCGCCAATTGCTGGCCGAAAGCGTTTTGCTGGCCGCGGCTGGCGCCGGCGCCGGATTGGTACTGGCCCGCACACTCGCCGGCTTCCTGGTCTCCTTCCTGAGCACGCAAGGGAACCTGGTGTTCTTGAACCTGAGTCCGGACTGGCGTGTGGTCACTTTCACCGCCGCCGCGGCCTTCCTGGCCACCGTCTTATTCGGCCTGATGCCGGCGCTGCGGGCTACGCGCAGCGATCCCGGCTTGGCGATGAAGTCGGGAAGCCGCGGGCTCACAGCAGACCGGCAGCGCTTCGGCCTGCGCCGCGCTCTGGTGGTGGCGCAGGTGGCGCTTTCGCTCGTGTTGCTGGTGGGCGCGCTGCTGTTCACGCGCAGCCTGCGCAACCTGCTCACCCTGGACCTGGGTTTCCGGCGTACCGGCATTCTCGTCACCGATCTCGATCTCTCGCCGCTCCATCTTCCGGCGCAGCGCCTCCTGGCTTTCAGGCGCGATCTGCTGGAGCGCCTCCGTGCTACGCCGGGCGTCGATTCGGCCGCCGAAACTTACGTGATCCCCACCAGTGGCAGTTCGGTGAACCGGTACGTTTGGATGGATACGTCGGATGTTTCCCAGGCGAAGAGCTCCTGGCTCAATTGGGTCAGCGGCGGCTTCTTCAAAACCATGGGCACTCCGCTGCTGGCCGGCCGCGACTTCAGCGATCGTGATACGCCAACGTCACCGAGGGTCGCCATCGTTAACGAAGCTTTTGCCCGCCAGATCGCGAACGGAATGAACCCGATCGGCAAGCGATTTCGGCAAAAAGCCGAGCTCAAGGAAGCCGAAGTCGAGTATGAGATCGTTGGCCTGGTGAAGAACACGAAGTACCAGGATATTCGCGAGGACTTTTCTCCCATCGTCTACATTCCCACCTCTCAGGATCCAAACCCCGATCCGTCTGCCGAGATCGTCCTGCGCTCGCATGCGCCGATTTCCAGTCTTACTACGGGGGTGAAGTACGCCATCGCCCAGGCGAGCCCGGACATCAGCATCGAGTTCCGGCTGTTGCAGACCATGCTCCGCGACAATCTATTGGGCGAACGGCTGATGGCCACGCTTTCCGGCTTCTTCGGCCTTCTCGCTGCTCTCCTCGCCACAGTTGGCCTCTATGGAGTAATGTCCTACATGGTGGCGCGGCGAACCGGCGAGATTGGAATCCGCATGACTCTCGGAGCCAGCCGGCGGGAAATCGTCATCATGATTATCCGTGAGGCTCTAACATTACTAGCGATAGGAATGGCTGCAGGCGTAGCGCTGTCGCTTGCCGGAAGCAGGGCCGCGGGTTCCATGCTCTTCGGCCTGAAGCCATACGATCCGGCAACCATGGCCATAGCTGTCGCGTTGCTGGGACTGGTAGCCGTGGGGGCCAGCTACCTGCCGGCGCGCCGGGCGACGAAGGTCGACCCCATGGTAGCGCTGCGTTACGAGTGAGTCTGGGTGATGATTGAGCCCGATGAGACTCTCTTACCGCCATGACAGTTTTCGGGTGTCATTTCCGCCCTAGAGAGTGAGGGGTGGAGTTTGCCCCGAAAGACAAAGGAAAGAACAAGGCTGAGAGCGGAAGCAGATGGAGGTAGCCATGACGAGCGATCTTCTCTATCGTTTGCGAGCCTTGTTCCGGCGCAAGTCTCTTGAAGAGGAAATGGACGAGGAACTGCGCGCGCACCTCGAACGCCAGGTGGAGACATATGCCCAATCAGGCTTGCCGCGCGACGAAGCCGCCCGGCGGGCGCGCCTGGAATTCGGTGGGCTGGATCAAGTGAAAGAAGAGTGTCGTGACGCCCATGGTGTGAGCTTCCTCGAGAACACGATTCAGGACGTGCGCTATGCCTTGCGGCTTGTCGGGAAGTCGCGGGTGCTCACCGCGGTTCTGGCGATCACCCTTGCGCTGGGCATTGGCGTGAATACCGCTATCTTCAGTGTGTTGAATGGGTGGCTGTTTCGTCCGCTGCCGGTGCGCGCGCCGGAGCAAATTACGGTGTTGGCTTTCCACCCCAAGGAAATCTCCAACTCCCACTACTGTTCTTATCTCGACCTTTTGGATCTCCGGAAGCAGGCAAGCACTTTTTCCGATGTATTCGCTTACGCGCCCGGCTTCGTGGGGTTCAGTGCCAACGGCAGGCCGAGTGAATTTGTGTTGAGCACGGTAACGGGCAACTATTTCCCGGCTCTGGGCATAAAGCCGCTGGTGGGCCGGCTGTTACTTCCGGGCGAGGGCGAAAAGCCAGGCGACGACATCCTGCTGGTGCTCGGCTACTCCTTCTGGCAAAGGAGATTCGGTGGCGATGCCGCAGTCATCGGCAAGCGGGTTCTGATCAACGGAAACCCGGCCACGATTGTTGGCGTTACGCCCAAGGAGTTCCACGGCACTTTCTTTGCCTTCGATATGGATGGCTACATTTCGCTGAACGCGTTGCCACGGATCTGGAACCTGAGCGGGTTCTGGACCGAGCGCGGTCATCCCTCAGTGATGGCCTTCGGAAGGCTGAAGCCCGGCGTCAGCTTGGCCCAGGCGCAGAGCTCGGCAGACGTCATCGCGGCGCGCCTGGCCGCGCAGTATCCCGATACGGACAAAGGGGCCGCGGTCCGGGTAATTCCGGAGAGGTTGGCGCGGCCGGCGCCTTTGGTCACCGACTTCGTTCCCGTCATCGCCGGCCTTTTCATGCTTCTGCCGGCCCTTGTCCTGCTGCTCGCGTGCCTGAACGTGGCGAATATTCTGCTGGCCCGCGCAACCGTACGCCGGCGGGAGATGGCCATCCGCGCGGCCCTGGGCGCGGGACGCGGCCGGCTTATCCGTCAAACGCTCACCGAAAGCCTTCTACTGGGGTTGCTGGGCGGTATCGGGGGTGTGGTTTTCGGAGAATGGGCGATCCGCGCCAGCGGTTCCATGCTGCGTTCGGTGACCTCAGCCACGTCGAACCTCGGTTACAGTTTGGACTGCAGTTTCGATTGGAGGGTCTTCGCGTATACCCTGGGGACCGCGGTTCTGGCTGGAATCTTGGTCGGCGTCTGGCCTGCCTTCCGTGCGGGTCGAGTGGACGTGAACTCGGTGTTGCACGAAGGCGGGCGGAGCGATCCCGGCGGGCTGGGCCGTGGTGGAGTTCGCAGCCTTCTGCTGGTAGGGCAAGTGGCGGGCTCACTGATGTTGCTGATTGTCGCTGGCCTTTTTGTTCGCAGCTTGGGCCGGGCCGAGCACATGTACCTGGGATTCGATCCGGATCGCGTCTTGAACGTCCTCGTGGACGCGCAGCAGATCGGCTACGACGAAGCGGGCGGGAAGACGTTCTATCGCGAGCTTGAGAGGCGGGTCCGCGCCCTGCCTGGTGTCGAATCAGCCAGCCTTGCCTTCAGCGTGCCGTTGGGAATTCCCGGCCCAGCCGCGCCAATCTACGTTGAAGGCCGCCCTCCCGCCGCCGACCGAGAGGCCCCCGTAGTTTATTTCAACGGCATCGATCCGCGCTACTTTGAATCGATGCGGGTGCCTCTTCTCGCGGGGCGCACATTCAAGGACTCTGATGACGAAAAGGCGCCCGGAGTGGCAATTGTGAACCAGACGATGGCGAGGACGTTTTGGCCGAACCAGGATCCCCTCGGCAAGCGCTTCAGCTTGAAGAGCGCGGCCGGGCCTTTTGTCCGGGTCGTGGGCCTGGCCCGTGATGGGCAAAGTACGTGGATGCTCTCCCTGAACCCTTCGCCCTTTTTCTACGTCCCACTGGCTCAGAACTACCGGTCGTTCATGGCGCTGCAGGTTCGGACGTTAGTCCCACCGGAAACCCTGCTCATGGGGGTGCAGAAGGAGATTCATGACCTCGCACCCGACCTGCCCACCATCGATGTCCGCACCATGCAGCAGCAGATTCATGGCCTCGGCGGCTTGTTGATTTTTCGCCTGTCCGCCTCTCTCGCCGGAGTCATGGGAATCTTGGGTCTGACGCTGGCGACGGTGGGAGTGTATGGCGTGGTCGCGTTCGCCGCTGCTCAGCGAACGCACGAGATCGGCATCCGCATGGCACTCGGGGCAACACCTCGCAACATCCTGGCTGCAACCATGCGGCAGGGCTTCGAGCTCATACTGATAGGGATGGCTATGGGGCTGGTAGGGGCTTTCCTGCTCGGCCGACTGCTGCGAAGCCTGTTATTTGGCGTCAATCCGGGCGATCCATCAACCTTTCTCGGTGTATCCCTGCTGTTGCTGGGCGTCGCGCTGCTGGCGAATTTCATTCCCGCCCGCCGGGCGACGGGGGTCGATCCCATGGAGGCGCTGCGGCACGAATAGTCACAAGATGTTGATCCACGAAACACTCGAAGCAGAAGCGAAACGGGAAGGCCGCAGGAAACGATTGGCCAGAAGATCGTGGTTGACAAACTGTTCATCTTTACCATATCATATACCAAGTCCTATGCTTTTGACGCGCAGATTACTTTTGCATCCTGCCGTTGCGAGGGGCAGTGCTGATTCAAAGGGGCAGGATCGGAACGCCACACAACCATTGTAGAAGCGACCTGTAAGTCGGAGACGGGAGAAATGGATTTCGAAAGCGACCAGAGAATCAGAACGTGTGGGGAGTCTCAACCGCTCGACCAGGCACACCGAAGCGAGGGGACTGCCTTGCTATTGACTTGGGCCCACAAATCGGCTGTTTTACCGATTGAATAACTGGTCGAAATCCGGACCGTGGGGTGGCCCCGCACATTAGAATATGAAGGGATATCCCACGATGTTGATGAAAACAAAGGATCGCTGAAATGGATCTTAGGGATATCCCACGATGTTGATGAAAACACAGCAACTTATTCTCGATATCCCACGATCTTCAGGAAAATAAATAGGTTATACGAAACCGAGGCGGTTGGGGTGAACACTCGCAAGACTCGCTAAATATAACAGGAATATCGACAGCAGGAAAAACCCCGCCCGTTCTTTGCTGGGGTCGCACACCGTAACTTTTGAGTTAAATAGTGTCCAGTCTGCGGAGGCCCTTATCTCTGAGTCTCGCAGCGTCGGGTCCCTGCACACCGTCTTCTCCGGGTTGTTAGCCGGCGAATGTAACTGGCCTCCGGCCCTACGGCCCTACGGCTAGACGAGTAGCTTAATGCCTGCCCTTATGACAATCCGTTCCCTGCCCCGGGACTGATCTTTCCGTCCCCAGCCTCGGCGGTTTGCCGCCCCTACTTGGGGCTTGCAATCCGCCTCCCATCAACCTGACAATGGTCGGTAGAAGATTCCTGCAATTTCGCGACCGGTTACCCGTAATAACATATGAGGACCGGGCTTGGCGGCAGCATGGATGAGGACAGACTGAGCGCGGTCCTCGGGAGGGCAGGCTCCGGCGACGCGGACGCCTATGCGGAACTCTTCCGTGAGTTCCACCCGCGCGTGCTCGCCCTCTGCCGGTACCTTTTGGGCTCCTCCGAGGACGCTGAGGATGCGGCCAGCGAGGTGTTCTCGCGGCTGCAGCGATCGATGAAGACCTACGACGTGGCGCTGCCATTTCCGAAGTGGCTCATGAGCGTGACCAGCCACCACTGCGTGGACCTGCTGCGTCGGCGCAAGGTGCAGCAGCGGATCTTCGATGCGCCGGACGAGCGCACGCCGGAAGCGGTATCGGCCGAGAGGTCGCCTTTGGAGGAGCTGGTGTCGGTGGAGCAACAGAACGCGGTGCGCAAAGCCATCGCCGCCCTGCCGGAACGATCGCGGTTGCCGCTGGTGCTGCGTTACTACAACGAGCTGAGCTACGACGAAATCGCGGCCACGCTCAGCCTCAGTCGCGCCAACGTGGCCACGCTGATCTTTCGTGCCAAGCAGGAGTTGAGGGATGCGCTGGGCCGCACGGAGAAGATGTTCAAGAGCCCGGAGCTCGCCAAATCGCAAAAGGGGATGCCGTGATGGACTGCTTCTCAGAGTTGAAATACTCGATCTACGTAGACGGCGAGTTGCCGGCCGACGAAAGATGTGAGGTGGATGAACACCTGCTGGCCTGCCCGCGCTGCCGGGCGCTGGTGGGGGCCCTCCGGAGAGAAGCATCATTGCTTACCGAACTCTTGCAGACCACCCGGGCAGAGGCCCTGGAGAAGGCCACGGGGCTGCGCTCCGCGCTGGGAATCCTGGGAGCATTTTCGGGTATGGTGGCGGTGGCGATGGGCGTGGTCATGGCCATTACCTGGGCCAGCCACCAGTTTCTGGGCTCGACTCCACTGTTCAATCCTCTGAACCGCA
>Ga0335081_10014302_pt1 | contig 12837 bp, 19 predicted proteins | sample Lox_Sample_35_FD_206713 | JGI IMG/M metagenome (GOLD analysis project Ga0335081, IMG submission 206713) | Soil microbial communities from Loxahatchee National Wildlife Refuge, Florida, United States - Lox_Sample_3.5 | ecosystem: Environmental > Terrestrial > Soil > Wetlands | place: USA...
GGAAGATGAAGGGGATCCTGTGGAGGGATTGCGGAGTTTGGCTGCGTATCAGTATTACATTGCTAGTCAGCAGCGTGTGTTGGCTCAATTGCTGCACGAGCAATGTACCTCCCCAGTAGCCGAGCAATCTCAAGCGTATCGTCATACCCTCACTGTACACCCCGCCTTGAATCCCTCCCCACTTTTCACCGCCTGGAATATGAGTGCTGATGTCTGGGGCATAGACCCTTCAAAAAGAGTACACAACCGCGTTAGCCGAGAAGACCTCCCTCCTCAAACGCCGTGAAAAACAACACGTCCGCGACTCAAAACATACCGGCTTCCAGACCTATCGCCGCGGGCTCGAAGATCTCACCTCTCACTTGGATGCCATCGACAACTTGAAATACGAACATTACGAGACGGTCGCAGAACATACCCGACAGGTCTGGCGTTCCGTGGTGAAAAGGGCGGCTGTTGCCGCGAGAGGACAGGTAGATATTTTTGAGCAGGTAAGCGAGAAAGGCGTTCAGTGCGATTGCTTGGGGAGGATGATCGCTGCTGCAGGGGATCCGTTTGATATGAGGGAATTGGATGTTATTCGGAGTGTTGTTGGACAGGGTGTGGAAGCGACATTGTATACTTCCCTATTTTGGTTTGTAAAGTTGATTTTCAGATCTGACGGTGTGAATGGTATGAATGGAAATGAGGGGGATGGTGAGGATGAGCACGTGGAAACCGGTCCCTCTGTTGGAACGGCGCCGACTGCACCTTCTCCTCCTCTCCGTCAGACTGATCCATTCGGGGTTATTGATGAAGTCCCGTCTGTTAAATCACTGTCAGATGAGCAGCCCCTCTCTCCTGACACAAGCAAAGTCCGTTCCTTGGCCGAAGCGATGACCCCACCTTTAACGCCCGATGTTTCCAGGACTCATCCAGAGGTTGTAAATGGAGGAGCCAAGTATTTGACAATATTGGGTGGGTATGGATGGAGGGGATAATGATATTACATTCATTGGTGTGCACACTATTTATTTGCCTCGAAAAGCACATAGTTTAGCAATGTTCATCGCAATAAAATAAGTTACATCGTAACCATGGACCAACATCATCCGATCCTCGCACCATCCAAACCACTTATATCTTCGCCGGTTCAATTCCACACCCAAGGAAGGATCGGAGCCTCTGGCGGTGGTTCAACTCGTGTCCCAATCCACTGCTCATCCGCAGGCGGCTGCATTAAAATCTCCTCCAAAGCGACAAACTCCATAATCTCCCTCCAAAGCCCCTCCCATTCGGTCCACCATCTCCGTTCAAACTCCTCCCTCGCAAGGCTCATCTTCCACGCACACCAACCATCCATCATCAGGGCGTAATCGGGAGGTCTCTCCACGCCGGCCATCCCTGGTTCCATTAGTTGCGCACGCGGCTCTACATCCCGCCACTCGGGCCCACGGAAGTGCGAGAGGTGACACAACCAAGTCGCTTTCCACTTTAAAAAGGCCTCATTTTCGTGCCGAACGCGGAATTCCCGAACGGTTCGGACGCCGGACCAGAAGGACGTGAAGTAAGGGACTATGCAGCGGTTTATGATTGGGACTGAGGCGGAAGAGAAGTTGAGGGCAGTCCAGGATGCTTTTACGGGGGAGGGGAGGTTGATCCAGGCCTTTTCCAGACTTTCAAGCCGATCGGGATGACATTCCGCGAAATGTGCCCTTAAATGGTCGTAATCGTTAGGTATCTGCAAGTCAGCCGTTTTAACAAAAGTGAAAGGGAGGGGTGAGATACAAATGAGTATTTCCGTTGGACACCGTTTGGAAGGGGATGCTCAGGTCGGACGTCAACCCCCGCAAAATCCGGACAGTATCCACACTGCAAAGGAGACAAAATCCGATCTCGAGATTTGGGAATGATCCTGAGATTTTAGCGAAGGGGAACAATGTTTAGCTAACGTACCCGAAGATAAATGGGGGAGAGTACTTGAGTGCCCATCCCACCGTATCTCTTTGTGAAACACTTCGTAAATGATTCCGCCATTCGGCTTTTGGTATGACTCTGCGGTGTTTGGCTTCGGCGAGCTGTTCGACAGATTGGATGTCTACCATCTGATGTTTCAAGTATGGCGCGGCGGGCCGAGCTGTGGAAACACCTGTTAGCCGCAAGGCGCAAAAGGAGACGGGAAATGGGGTGGAACTTTTTAGGATGCCGTCGAGATCCCGCTTTGTCAGATTGTAGCGCTGGCAAATATCTGATTCGAGATATTCGACAAGAATGGGGTGACACGGGATCTGCTCCGCATTATGATGCATCCCCCAAAAACAGATTCTCCGAGGTGGAATGCTGAAAAGATATACTTGCCAAGCATAATTCCCACACTATCCCTGTCAGCGGCTATTCCGCTTTAAACTCAAAAGGGGGACGAAGGCACCTGGCACTTGGGATTTGTCACTCCGTCCAAGAAATCTTTGAGGGTGATGGTGATATCAGGGTACTTCCGATATTCATGTATCATCCGATGAAGTGGTACTGATTCTCTCTCGCTGAGGAACCTGTAAAGTCGTCCGTATCCGTCACTTTCGATCACGGACTTCTATTAGCGGAGTGGCGGATTGCAGAGATACCCAAAGCTCACGAAATGCGATGACAAAGTTTTCGAATTCTCTCACATCGACGAATTGGATTATGACCTTGAGTACATCGTAGGGGACTCGTAGGATATAGTTATTAGGTCTGGTCATTGTGGGTGTTGCGGCCGGTTGGGGGGGTGGTGGAAGATATGCGGTATATGTGGAATTGAGTGAGGCGCAATGATGCGCTACATAGCGGCGGATGAGAACGGTAAAATGTAGCCGACCTCGCAACTCTCGTTTTCTTTGCCGATCTCTCATTTTTGCCCCGCTTGGACCAAACCTTTGTTGCGGATTCTCCTAATTCTCTTATGCTCGCACCCGTTGGTTCGCATTTCCCGGCGTAGCCGCGGCGATGCGAACGTGTAGCAAAAGTTTGGAGCCCTGGACGTGAATTTCGGCGCGATACAATATAAACGGTTGTATTTCCCCGAGGCACGCAGCATCTTTGACTTGAGCATGTAAGAACGGGCGAAGAGGCGTGCGACGAATACAGCGAAAATGGTAGGAGTTTCACTGGGCCACAGAGGACAACGATGACAGCCGGACGACGATGCGAGAACGAGGGATCGGACGAATTGTACCGTGACGAGCTAAGCAAGCTGCGATGTGTGCCAACTCATGAAGACAAAGTCTCGGGCTACTCCCATTTCACACGGCTGTAAAGTCCCCCGGCGGGTGCCAAATGTCGGGGAAGGTCTGCAGCAGGCGCGCTCTGTAGTATGCCCCGTGGCTAACCCGAGGATTAGCGAATATATGGAAACGTGAAAATTGATGGAGGAGGATGACGTGCGGAAGCGCAACGCACTAATTGGTGGATCTCAAAGACACCAAATCCAAGGGCTCCACAGGCCAAGTCTACGGTAATGCGTTGGTGTGTGTTGTACGTCCCTGGGCAATTCCTAATCGAAACATTGTCGCCACATTCGTCGCGGGCAGAGTCCTTACAAAGGTTGCGAAGAAGAAGACGCGACGATGGGATATTCAGAGTCACACATATTTCTGCTTGTGAGGAAATTGTAATTCAACAGAGAAACCGAGACGAGCAGGGACGCCAATTCGAGGAGTTGAATAAGGGGCCAGCAGAGATGTTAAGGATAGAGACTGGTAATTTGAATCGGGAGAGGTTGCTGATGGTGAGACGAAATTTCTAGATTGATTCAGATATTTCTCAGTATGGACTTGACTCCGACTTGCGAATGCATCTGCTGAAATGACAAAAGAAATGTTAAGGAGACTTGACTGGATAATTCATTCCAGTTGAGTCAAAGCCTGTAACTGTCTCCTCTGATCCCGCTGTTTTCTCGTCTCATTCCCGTTCCCCGACGCACTCAATCCCTCATGCCGAACCTCAACCCCGGGCCCGACCGATCGTCTCGCCGGAAACACCTACCGTGATAAGCGAACACGATGAGCGAACGCAAAGACAGATGACGTTGGAGAGGGTGGTACTTTGGCTCCCCTCCATCCCCACCGAAACGCAAGTTCATGAGCGAAGATTTCCCCAAACCCGAGCATAACACCATTTATAAACGGGAGAATCAAGTTGATGGCTGCAGTCCGGAGAATGGCGAGGAACGTGGGCGGTTTGTAGAGGGTTATTATTGAGTTTGAGGTATTGGAGATATCTGAGGACGGGGAGTGGGAGGGGTATGAGACTTCTTCGCCGAAGGATTCTGTTTGGGGTGAGAGCGAAGGGTGGTCTGGTTCTGCCATTGCTGTTTGCCGGGGTGGATGTCCCGCTCGGTGGGTGCACGCGCTATGTGGCGTGGGTTGAGATTCCGAGATGGAAAATATTAGGGTTCTTGGAAACCCTGGAAATTCCAGATTGTGAAGCACTGCTGGCAGTGCAGTTTCTTTGGTAGAACTCTACGGTCCAGGATATATTTAGCTCAGACATATCTACTTGTCCGAATGCAAATGAAAGATCTGAAGATCAATTTATATCGTGCGTAGGTACTGGAACCGAATGGGTGATATATAGAACTTCGAAGCTTCAACTGGCGCGCAGATCGCCGGCTTTACAAACTTTTATCGCATTCACGTCTGCCGAGCTGACGACACTGCAAGGCGGGCTCTCGCTCATCAGCCGCCGTTATCAGGCGCAAACCATCTTCAAAGCCTTTCTACAACCTCCTCCATATCGCCTACAGATAATGTCGACGAGTCAATCAACCTCCAACAGTGAAACAAGCGGTGCCACTTCAGTGGGAATAGACTCAACTTCCCTCACCGATGTAGCTCTCTCCAGATCCTCCTTTAAATGGCCCCCTCGTCGCCCTTTTCCAACGTACATAGCAACAACCTCCCGAGGCTCCATCCCCCATCTCACCCCGGACAACATCCAGTCCTACACAGCCATCCAATCCGTCCACGTCGGCCTCGAAGACTTTATTATGTCCCCCGCCGCCAAATCCCCCATCCTCTCCATTCAACCGCAAATACAACAGTTTCTTGGCTTGCCAGAGCATATATCTGTCTTCTTTGCTGCGCGACGCGCAAATCCGCTGCCTATTAATGCTTCGTGGGATGACCGGGTCGAGATTAACACGATTGACGGTCGGACGACGCTTCTTATAGAGACGTTTGTGACGGCCGTGAGACAGGCCAAGTTACGCGGAGAGGATGTGGTTGTTGCGGTTCCTGATGTTACCGAGACACCAGGTGTGAAACGTCTCGCGAAAATGGTTCAACGCACACAAAAGTGGTTGGCCTCGCTACTCGAACAGAACGTACCCGGCCTACGGATCCTGCAAGACTGACGTTTTAGCTTGAGTGCAAAGTTTACGCTTCGATTCCACCGATTCCACCCTCAAGGGCACCGGCGTTGTTAGATGATTACATGGACTATCTCGCCGACAACTCTGAAAACCTGTCGGGTCTTGCAATCTATAATATCTTCCCCGATCATCCTATAACACGATTCTTGCCCGGTGAGCTCGCCCATCTACCCATTCTCCTCGTTCCTTCACCACTGACTCCCCACGAGATTCTACGGGGAATCATCACGGATCAGGTCAACCAGTTTACCGCTGGCGGTATGGTGACAGCGATGAGTGATCTAGGCATTGCTTTGGAGTTTAGATTTCATGGTACGGGGGAGAAAGGGGAACAGATACCCCTCGGAAGGGACATGTTTGATTCTTCAAATGAGGTCGATTTGAGTCCTCTTGTCGTTGGATGTGAATGTTTTACATGTACCAATCATCATCGGGCGTATGTTCATCATCTCCTAAACTGCCATGAAATGACAGCCTGGGTTCTCCTTCAACTGTACGTCCCCCCGAGACTTCTCGTCATTATCTGACGACACGTAGCCACAATTTCCACATCATCGACAACTTTTTCAAAGACATTCACAAGGCCCTCGCTGAAAATACGTTCCTCGCCTCCGCACTCCACTTCGACAAAACCTACTCCACAAACGATGTGGTTGACCTCTGCTCCCGTGGCCCCCGACTCCGAGGCCACCATACAACTCTGCGGCGCGAACAAAAGAAGAGGAAACTCCCTGTGGCGAAGAATAAGGGTCTTGTGGGGAGGGATGCGGATGTCTTTAGTGGGGGCGAGATTGTGGAAAGGGAGGGGAAGAGGAAGCATTGGCAGCAGTTCGATGATGGTGGGGTCGAGATGTTGGATGAGGAGGAGAGGGTTGAGGGGGAGTTGTTTGAGGAGGGGGAGGTTGAGATGGTCGTTGAGGAGGATGGGGATGGGGAGAGGAAAGAATGGGCGTCATAAAGGATATTATTTCCTGGAAAAAGAGATTTTGACAAGTTAGCACGATCCAATTTCTAAATTGCTGAGATAACCAAAGTTGATCGTGGGAATGAACTTGCGCAACCCACATGAAAGCTACCGCTTAAAATATCATCAAACGAAAAGCCTTATGAAGACTAATGTTGGGAACGTATTTAATAGCTCCCTTACTGGCCCTGACTACATATGAATCTGACAAAGGTAGAATATATTAATTAATGACGATTAGGTCACACATGCTCGATCGGACACCTGTCCGCAGAAAACTCATTTTTATTTTATGTATTCCGACGATGTGCTGTACGCACCCAATTTTGGGTGCAGTATCGACGACCTGGGATGAAAGCTCCAATGTTTTCAATTTTGCGTTTCAGTTTGATCAGAAATATTGAAGATATATTCATAGTCCAATCATATGCATATTCACAGAAGCACAAGGGAACTCACTACCAGGAGTCTAAAATCTTCTAACGGTCCTCCGGTTCCTCCGGACGCCATGACCACAATGCCTTCATTAATTACGGGATCTAGAATACTCGCCTGAGGTTCCCGAGGAACTTCATACATAGGACTGGAGGCAACGATTCCAAACTCAACCTTTGGATGAAGGCCCGCTCTCAGAACTTCCTAATGAAAGGAGGTCTCTAATTCTGACATCGCAGGGCATCCTACACCCCATTCTACACATGGACCTTTCCTTTGTACTATCCCGCACATCTTACCCTCTATTCGGGACTCCTTTGTCCCATCCTACACATCTTGTACCCCGTTCTGCACCCCTTCAAACAGTTCTGCACATCTTGCGCCTGGTTCTGCACCCCGTCCTTCACTTCGTAATGTTCTGCTGACATAGGTATCTGAGATATGTAGCATACAAATCATACTTATCTGCAACATGGAGTTATCTGGATAAATCTGAACCCTACGTTTCGAGCAGTCCAGAATGTTTCCGCAAAATTCCAGGTTCTTTCTGCTTTTGCCAAGGATCCACGCTGCTGTCCTTCTCGGTCCTTTCATTTCTGGGTGCTAATGTGGGAAGAAATATTGATACGATTTGGATTGTGATGTGTCCTCTGGCGAAGGTGGTGTTACTTCTGTCCTTTTTTGCGAGAAAGAATACTTTTAAAGGGAACTTTGTCAAGGCGAGGGAGCAGAGGCCGGGATCGAGTGGCAGTGTTGTGGGGACTACCCCAGCAGAAAAGAGGTGGAGAGTTCAGGTAACATTACACCTATCTCGGATAAGGTGGCAGCTTTGCTCTGGAAAAAGGAAACAAGGACCGCAATCTTTATTGTATTTACATCGCATTCTAATGCCAATTGTATTTCATCTCTCTTCCATTTTATCCCCTCAGTTGTTGTCGTGAGCCATCGGGGATTGTTTTGAGGAACTTCTACGGATCAAGAAAAAAGAAACATAATTATTAGGAGATGGACTTCACAATTCAGTATTTCAGGTTAAACGCATCTTTATATCTACTTACTTTCACCAGCTTTGTCTGTCCCCGATCCAATTGCCGTATGTGGTTTCATCCTCTGATGCAAACAAAGTGCACCCCGGAAGGATGAGATACGTGTTATAATGTGGACATGGACTTTGGCGACGGGAAGTCTCGGAGATCCCGGGAGATCCCGGCCCCCTGCTTGTGCCCTTTTCAGTAATATACCAAGTTAACTCCTGAGAAGATTTTCAGAATCCACGGATTCGATTTTATAGACGTATTCTCACATTTTCCGTTGATAGTGCCCCTCGGTATGCCCACAACCCTTCCGTCTACATCTAAGTTTGGGTCAGATGACCTACAAGAAACGGAAAATATCAAGCAATGGTGAGCCACTCTTAACGATGATTCCATATACATTCGCAACCGACAGCCCCGGCATAGGCCCGCCCAACAGGTGGTGACGACAAAGCAGGCACTCATGTCCGACTCCGGTTCGAACGGAAAAATTAACTCTGATGTCAGATGGCAGACTTTACGCGTGGTTGCATTATATTCTTGAAGCGGTTTTGGGAGCAGTTCAGCGAGTCGCCTTTTGTGTCGATGGCTTCGAGAACTGCGATATGGTTCGCCCCAGGAATTTCCCTCCCTTGAAGCACAACACTACAATCATTTCCGTTGACGAAAATGCTTTGCATTTGAAACTCGGCAAACTCTGGTCTGACCTGCTCGGCAACGCTGACGCCTGGATAGAGGTAAATGCCATGAGCTACTCTCACGCCTTGCAAAGCGTAGTGTTCTTTAGGAAGGTTAGCGGATCAGATGAAAAGGTGTGTGAGATGGATTTCTCCGCAGCTGCTGGGGTGCACGGCACGAATCGCTTCGATCATGCGAACCTGCCCTTCCGCCAAACGTCCATCATTCTCAGTGTAGATTTGCGTAGTCTGCACTCATTAGTGAGAAATGGAAGTGGAAACATACCGGCACGTAAAATCTCCTCGGCATCTACAGTGCAATTGCGAACAACTTCATGTTGTTCATCCGTGATTTTCGAAGGGATGGTCCCGCGAAGCCCGGGTTAAGTTATCACAGAACTGGCGCAAGGAGTTTAGAATCTTTTGCCGGGAGCTCGCAGATACGGTCCATGATTCTAATGTGAGAACTAAAATATTCTCATTTATATATAGAGGGCCTCAAAACTTGCGTTATACCACAGCCAACCCTTCATAAACTGCCTTTCTAACGTCCCAATACGCCTTCCGCGCCTTATCACCAGTAATAACACCCTCAATCCTAACACCAGTCCCACCCTCCTCCTTCAAAACTCTCACGACTCCATCACAAACCAACACCCCCTCCCCCAAAATAGCATCATATCCCGCATTCTGCAGGCGTTGCTTCAACTCAAGTAGCCTCACGTGCCCAACATGCAGAGGTCGTGCCGCCGGTACTCCCTCAATCTCCCTTGAAAGCAAGGATAATGTAGGAAGCGGTCTAACGAGAGCGGACGACTCGGGCAAGGGCGTCCCGTTCGTTTCAATTGGTTCCGAGGTTGTAACAGACCCGACAATATGTGCAATCTGTTGATTTTCGACCTGAATGTCAGAAATACGGCGGGATATTTGGGGACAGTACGGTCTGCCATTTGATGTTCTTAGCGATTTCATCACTCAGACGGATTTCGTATTGATTGGTGTCAACGCTGATGTCGATTGTTTCGTTGACGGTGGGGGCGTATACATCTTTTGTCACGTGGGGAATATCCCTCCACATCTCATAAAACGCATCCACATCCTCCGTTGAGGAATTCACAACTACCTGTACACAAGTCAGAATGTCGAGCCAAAATTTAGAGCAGGAGTGGAGAGACCATCTTCCTTGCATTCAGTCTCGGGAGGAGGTTTCCCACGGCACGACCATCATGTAATCCCTCTAAATCAACATATCCAACCCTTACATGAACATCAACAACCCTGCTTTCGACTTCAACCCTCGAAGGCAACCCCTCTGCTTCAACTTCCACCCCCTCCCATTTCCGCTTCCCCCCGACTTCTCTTGCCGCAGTCTTCTTCACAGGTACAACCAATGCTTCTTTCTCCACCCTCACAAACTCCTCAGGCTTCATCGTCCCACCAAATTCATCCCCCTTCCGCCGTCGATCCAGGAAGGGGAATTGTTTCTGTGACGTCCGTAGGGCACCGCTTGAATCCCCACGAAGCCAAAAATCAAATGTCCCCTCCTGTAACAGCACCGCGCTCCCGCGCAGCAAAGATCGTCGTGTTTGCTCCTCCGCCGCGAGACGAGAATCGTCAAGAAGGAGTTGATCTTCTTCCTCTTCCTCCTCGGAATCGGATTCTGTGCCTTCGAGGAGATTCCGCGTTCTCTCTTCAAAGAATAAGTCGGCGTCCTTTTGTTCGCGGGAGAGTTTATCTGCGCGGCGCCAGGCAAGGAGATCCTCCCCAACGAGCGGCTCACGGTGTTCGATGGCAACTTCAGTGGTCAAGGAGACGCCGACGACCGGTCGTGGGCGTTCTGACGAGAGAGAAGGAGACGTCATCTCCCAGTGCGACAGCAGCAACAAAGGAAGTGAATTTTGCGGGGTAGACCGGGACGTAAAAAGAATTAAGTTCCCTGTGATATTGAAATCGAGAAACGTTTGTTTGGAGAGCGATTGGAGGGACATGTCTAGATCGTCGACAATGACGAGACGTGGCCCGGGGGGACCCTGGGCGAGGCCCGTGTACTCTGTGACGAGTTTGATGTGTTTAAAATCTAGGGGATGATCTTGGAGGGTGATGTCTTGGGAGAGCCATTCTAGCATTGTGCGCGTTGCTCGGACCGCTTTTTGAGCGGTTTTTGCAAGGTAGAATGCTGGAAAGGGATGGAGTGCCGGTGTCGTGGTAAATGCATTATCGAGAAGAATTAACAGATCTAGGGATCGAGCAGGAGGTAACGCCGGAATCATCACACTTTGTTGCGCCGCCAGCGCTGAAGTAATCGAATCTTCGAAGTCAGCCTTCCTGGGACCCGAGACAGCCACCTATCAGAAATTGTTCGCGGATCTTGCGAGTGGGGATTTGAGGCGTAGCACAACCCCTCACGTCCGTAATAACACAGCTCGCCCTTTCCAACAGTCGTAACGTTTTTGCATCTAACCCTCCCACCGTCCGTTCTTTGGCATGATTCCAATCCAACATCACAACAATACTTTCTTGATCCTTCTTGATATTCCATATAGTCCCACCAATAGAGTGTCCAGCAGGATACGCTGTAATCGTAATCCCATGCGACAAAATCGTAGGCTGACTATACCTCAACGTCGTGATTTTATCAAAGGCCTTGTCAACATCTTTTGGGGTCAGGAATTCAAATGTATCTTCTTCGGATTTGACAGTGGTTACCGTGGGACCTGCCGGAGTGAGCTCGAGGGTTGAAAGACGACCAAGGGTGGCGATGGGCACGGTGGAGTAGGCTTGGGTGTGTGAATGGGTAAGGAGGATGCGTGGCAGGGCATTGATGTGTGTTGGTGTGCTGTGCGAGAGGAGGATAAAGTCGAGTTGGGAGGGAAGATTAGGCGGAGGACGGGCGTCTGCCGTGCTGGCGTTCAGGAGAATGCTGACTGTGTCGAGCGTGAGGAGGAGGCAGTTGTGGGGCAACGCCGACAAAGGCGTGAGCTGCAGCATCGCGTTTCCCCTCCGCCAGATCGAGGCCGCCCAACTTTTCAGCTCTTCGATTCCTTTGAATACGCAACTGTCGATCGATCGGGTGATCCGGTTCATAATTTTAATTTTCCGAATGACTAATCGGAACGTCAGTGTGTCCGAGTGGTTAAGGAGATAGACTTGAAATCTATTGCGCTCCGCGCTCGCAGGTTCGAATCCTGTCGCTGACGGGTTTTTTTTTGTGTCTTCGCATTATTTGTGGAGCATCGATCTGGTCGGCCTTGGATCGTTCCAGCTGGGTAATTCGACAATTTCCGGCTGTACGTCCCAAGTCGAGTACAATTTCAGCTCCCACACAAATAACAATCGGAGTTATTTTTGGGGAGCCGGAGTTCTCAAATTTTGCTCTCCGCATGAAGCGTGGAGCCGATCAGATCAAGTTATGCCCTTTTGAACTGCTTCTCTGACTCAATGCAGATCTTTTTGGGAATGACAATTTCCATTGCGTTGGAAACGAGGGAGGAGTAATTCGAGGCACGTAATGAAGGCACAGCGAGGAGCAGGCTTCGATGATGGACTGACTTTAGGGAAGTGGCAGACGTCGGGTCAAGCGCGGTTATATATGGACGAAAGAATTGAAATGAAAGAAAAAAAAAAAAAACGACGTGACCAGCTCATTACTTTGATGCCTCATGATTCCATGGTCCAAGGCCGTCGCATCGATCGGCAGGAAAGGAACTGCGTACAGGTACCTGACATCCAAGTATTGTACACAGCTTGCTGTCCATGGCACGAAATTTGGAGGAGGCCTGATAATGATTTCAAAATCGAACTAGTTAAATACATCTACTTAACGGGAAACATGATTCTAGCGGCCTAACGATGGTTCCCGGTCCTCATGGACCATCTGGTCAAGTCAGGGGCGAGGAGCATCTTAGCACTGACGGATATGACAGAAGTTATAAAACGGGTCTCCTAGGATTGGCCGCTTGGGCAGTAGATGTCGCGGCATCCCTTATCCCGACTGTTAAGGTCGATAATTTCCTTCGTATCGAAATGTCTGATGAAGAAGTATTTCGATTCCAAACAATTGCGACACGCGTAAATTTAATTAACCTTTATTATTTTATTTAAATCTGAGGCAGTCGGAAGGATGCATGCGCTCGGGTCCTCTCCCTGACCAAGGCCGCCCAGCGTCGTGGCCAGGCTTGAAAGGAAAACCCTATTCATGTTAGTTTAGCGTCCCACCCCCCCATCAACCAAAAAGGCGTCGTCACACCCCACCAACCTTCCTTCCGCAGCCAATTTTCGTTCGATATCCCCGAACCCGCTACCCGACCAAAAACGCATTACCTATCCCCGTGACGTTTCGAC
>Ga0335081_10014304_pt1 | contig 12835 bp, 9 predicted proteins | sample Lox_Sample_35_FD_206713 | JGI IMG/M metagenome (GOLD analysis project Ga0335081, IMG submission 206713) | Soil microbial communities from Loxahatchee National Wildlife Refuge, Florida, United States - Lox_Sample_3.5 | ecosystem: Environmental > Terrestrial > Soil > Wetlands | place: USA: Florida...
CGCCGGCCACGCCCCGGTCGTGACCGCGTCCATCCGCCCTGGCGAGGGCACGCCGCGGACCCCTATGTTCCAGCGTTCCCGCAAGCGACGGGTCGTCGTCGGGCGCGCCTGGTGCACCGCGCGCCGCAACAGCCGTTGGGGGACCCATGGCTCTCGCTGACCTGCTGACCGTCTCGGTCGTGCCCGCTCCCGGGGAGCGGCCCCGCGACCACGAGCTCGACCTGTTCGGTGTGACCCACCGCGGCAAGGTGCGCAAGGAGAACCAGGATCACTTCCTCCTGGCCACCGTCCACCATCAGGTCGTGATTCACGGCACCAGTCTGCCCGGCTCCGACGCGCTGCCGCTGCGGGGCGAGCGCCTGGCGACGATCATGCTCGTGGCCGACGGCGTCGGCGGCGGCGTGGCGGGAGGACGGGCGAGCCAGCTCGCGACGGAAACCGTCGCGTCCTACGTGGCCTCCACGCTGCGGAGCTACCAGGCGGCCGGGGCCGCCGACGAGCCGGAGCTCCACGCCGCGCTCAGGGCCGCGGCGCTCGAGGCGCACGCGGCCGTCCGCAGCGCGTCCGAGGGCCGGCGCGGCGACGACGGGGCCCCGGCGCGCGCGATGGCGACCACGCTGACGCTGGCCATCGCGGTGTGGCCGTGGGCCTACGTCGTCCAGGTGGGCGACAGCCGCTGCTATTACTACTGGGACGGCGAGCTGCGGCAGGTCACGCGCGACCAGACGGTCGCCCAGGAGCTGGTGGACAGCGGCGTGCTCAAGCCCGAGCGCGCGGCGACCTCGCCGTTCAACCGGGTGCTGGCGAGCTCGATCGGCGGCGACGAGGCGAGTCCGGTGGTGTCCCGATTCGACATCCGGCAGCGGGGCTGCGTCCTGCTGCTGTGCAGCGACGGGCTGACGACCCACGTCTCCGACGCGCAGATCGCGGCACAGACGCGGACCATGGAGTCGTCGGAGCAGCTGTGCCGCTCGCTGCTCGATCTCGCGCTCGAGGGCGGGGGCACGGACAACATCACGGTGGTGGTCGGCCGGGCCCGGGGCCGAAGCTCGCGCGGGTAGTCGCGGTCCCGCGCCGCAGGTTCGCCGGTTGACCGGGAGACCCCGGCGCGCTTAAGGTGCGGCGTGCAGACCCGCCTCGTCGCGCTGTGCCTCTGTGCCACCGCCGCCGCGCCCCCCGCGATCGCCCGCAGCCAGGACGAGCCGCAGGGCGTCCTCGCTCCTTCGATCGCACCCCTGTTCCGGGGCCACCTGTGGCGGCACGCGACCTGGGGGGCGCTGGTCGTGAGCCTCACGCGCGGCGACACGCTGTTCTCGTACCACGCCGATCGCCGCTTCCTGCCCGCCTCCAACGCGAAGCTGTTCACCACGGCCGCCGCGCTGCACTACCTGGGCCCGGACTTCCGGTTCGTCACCGTGCTGTTCGGTGACGGCCCGGTCCAGGACAGCACCCTCTACGGCAACCTGATCCTCTACGGCACGGGCGACCCGACCTTCGGGCTCGACACCGCCGACCTGGCGCCGTTCGCCGACAGCGTGGCGCGCGCCGGCATCCGCCTGGTGCGCGGCGACATGGTGGGGGACGCGTCGTTCCTCGGCGCCGAGCTCGCGGGACCGGGGTGGTCGGCCGACAACCTCGACGAGCCGTTCGCGGCCCCGCCGTCCGCGCTCGGCGCGGCGGCCAACCGGATCCGCGTCGTCGTCGAGCCGGGGGCGGGGCCGGGCGCGCCGGCCCGGGTCACCGTCGAGCCGCCGACCGACTACTACACGTTCACCACCCTCGTGCGCACGGGCCGGAGCCGCACCCGCACCCGGATCGACGTGCGGCGCGGCCCGTCCCCCGGCGTGGTGACCCTCAGCGGGACCATCTCGCCGCGCCGCCGCAGCTGGACCACCGAGATCGTGGTGCGCCAGCCGGCGGTGTTCGCGGCCGGCCTGCTGCGCCAGCTGCTCGCGTCGCGCGGCGTCACGGTGCAGGGCACCACCCGGGGCGTCACCGACGAGGGACCGGAGCGCGCCCGGGCGCTGCTGGCGTGGACGCGCGAACCCGCCGGCCCGCCGTTCGGCGGCACCATCGCGGTGCGCGTGTCCCCGACTCTCGGCTCGCTGGTGACGATGATCAACCACCGCAGCGACAATCTCTCGGCCGAGCTGGTGTTCCGCTCGATCGGCCGGTCGGTGGACGGGGCCGGCACCTTCGCGAGCGGCGCCAACGCCGTGGCGCGCTTCCTCTCGGACGAGGTCGGGATCGCGCCCTCGAGCGTGCAGGTCAGCGACGGTTCCGGTCTCTCGCTGCTGGACGAGGCCACGCCGCGCTCGCTCGTCCAGCTGCTCGCCTACGAGCGGCGCGTTCCCGAGGGGGACCAGTTCTGGGGCTCGCTGCCGGTGGCCGGCGAGGGCCTGCGGCGGCGGATGGAAGGCACCGCGGCGGAAGGGAAGCTGCGCGCCAAGACGGGGACGTTGAGCGACGCGTCGGCGCTCACCGGCTACGTGACGGCGGCCGGCGGCGAAGAGCTCGCGTTCTCGATCATCGTCAACGACCCACCCCGGATCAACCGGGCCAGGGCCGTGCAGGACCGGATCGGCATCGTGCTGGCCAAGTTCCGGCGGGCGGACGCTGACGGCGACGTGACCGGGGCGGTGCGCTAGCCCGCCTCCGCTCCGTCCCGCCGTCTATCCCGCGCCCGCCCCCGCACCGTCCCCCAGCCCCGGGATGCCGTCCCGACCCTGCGCCGCCCGCACCGCGCGCTCCACGGCCGTCTCCGTCGCGGCCCGGGCGAGCTGCTCGACCTGGAACGCAGGGGCCGCCACGGCTCCCACCGAGCAGGCGAAGACGACGTCGCCGTCGAGGGCGGTGCCGGAGGGCACGACCCGGCGGGCGAGGGCGTCGGCGCCCGCGCGCGCCACGCCGCCGAGCGCCAACCGGTCGAGGGCGACGTTGGTCGCCACGACGACGAGCGTGGTGTGGTGGGCCGCGCGGAGCGCGCCTCCCGGAAGGCCCCCGCGGGACAGATACTCGGCCGATCCGGCGAAGCCGCCGCCGGAGCGGCGGGCGCCCGCCAGCACCCGACCCGAGGCGTCGAGCACGTCCCCGAAGGCGTTGACCACGGCGAGCGCGCCGACCACGACGTCGCCGGCGCTCGCCGACCACGAGCCGACGCCACCCTTCATTGCCCACTCCAGGCCGAGCGCCTTGCCCACCGTGGCGCCGGTGCCGGCGCCGACCGAGCCCTCGGCCACGGACGTTCCCGCGGCGTCGCAGCACGCCGTGCCCGTCTCCGCCGTCGGCCGTGCGTCGAAGCGGCCGAAGGGCAGCAGGTCGAACACCACCGCGGCGGGCACGATCGGCACCACGCCGCTGCCGACCTTGAAGCCCCGGCCCCGCGCCTCCAGCCACCGCATCACGCCGTCGGCCGCAGCCAGCCCGTACGCGGAGCCGCCGGTGAGGACGACGGCGTCCACGCGGCCCGCCAGCGACTCCGGGCGGCATGCGTCCAGCTCGCGCGATCCGGTGGCGCGCCCGCGCACGAACGCCGTGCACGGCATCCCGTCGGGAGGCGCGAGCACGACGGTGCACCCGGTGCCTCCCGGCGCGTCGGTCGCGTGACCGACCAGAATGCCGGGGACGTCGGTGATGGCGGGTGTCATGGGGTTCGCGGGCGAACGCTAGCCCGCGGCGCGCGCCAGCGTCAAGCGCGGGGCGGCGCCCCGCCGCCCGGGGGCCCGGGGCCACACGGGCTCGGGGCCGGCCGCCTTGCCGCTCCAGCCGGGCCGCCATAGCTTCGCGAAGTGACGCCCATGGGAAAGACCCGCGTCCTGATCGTCGAGGACGATCGTTCCCTGCGGTCCGCCCTCTCGGCGTTCCTCGAGCGACTCGGCCACCAGGTGCTCCAGACCGACAACGCCGAGCAGGCGCTCGAGCTGCTCACGACCCAGCGACTGGCGGCGATGCTGTGCGACATCCGGATGGCGGGGATGTCGGGGATGGAGCTGCTGCCGAAGGCGCTGGCGAGCGACCCCGACCTCGCGGTCATCATGCTCACCGGGGTGGACGAGCCGCGCGCCGCGATCTCCTGCCTCAAGCTGGGCGCGGCCGACTACCTCATCAAGCCGGTGGACCTCGAGGAGCTGCAGCACGCCCTGCAGTCGGCCCTGCGCAAGCGGGAGCTCGAGCTCGAGCGGCGCGGGCTGGAGGAGTGGCTGGCCCACGAGGTGGCGGCGCGCACCAAGGAGCTGGTGTCGCAGTCGCGCCAGCTCAGCCGGCTGTCGGTCAACGTCCTGGCCGCGCTGGTCGACGCGCTCGAGGGCAAGGACCCGAATCTCCGGGGCCACTCGCAGCGCGTGGCCGAGCTGAGCGGCCGCATCGCGGTGCGCCTCGGCCTGGCCGACGAGGAGATCGAGGCCGTGCGCGCCGCCGGCCGGGTACACGACGTCGGCAAGCTCGCGCTGCGCGAGCCGGGCCTGGAGCTGAGCGCGCCGCCGAGTGACGAGATCGCCGCGCCGCAGGACGACCCGGATCTCGCGCTCCGCCTGCTCCAGCCCCTGGCCCACCTCAAGGGCGTGGCCGAGATCGTGCGCTACCAGCACGAGCGCTACGACGGCAAGGGCGTGCCCGAGGGCCGCCGGGGCGAGGACATCCCCATCGGCTCGCGGATCGTCGCCGCGGCGAGCGTATACGACGAGCTGTCCGTGGCCACGGCCGAGCGCCAGACCCTCGAGCCGCGCGAGGCGATCGCGAACTTGCGCTCCCTGGTCGGGCTGATGCTCGATCCGAAGGTGTTCGCCGCCCTCGTGCTGGAGGTGGCGGGAACTGGCTAGGTCGGCTGCGGGGACGTCGGCGGCGGGAGGTTCGCGGGCTCCGGCAGCCCGCGCTTGGTGCGGCACGGCTTGCACAGGGTGATGCCGCGGAACCCGCAGATCAGGCACACGAAGGTCCCGCAGTCGTCGCACGGCGCTCCCTCGGACGCGCGCTCCTGGTTCCCGCAGGACCGGCACACCATCATGTCCACTTCCGGCATGACTCCCCCCAAGCGCCTCAGACGTCGAGCGCGTAGACCTTGATCTTGTTGATCAGCGTGGCGCGCGAGATCCCCAGCTCCTCGGCGGCGCGGGTGCGATTGCCCCCGTGGCGCCGCAGCGTCCGCTCGATGTGGCGGCGCTCCACCTCCTCGAGCGAGACCGCCTCGCGCCCGGGCGGCAGCGCCTGGCGCCGGCCGACCTCGGCCGGCAGGTGCTGCGGCCCGAGGCGCTGGGCGCCGCGGGCCAGGATGAGGGCGCGCTCCAGCACGTTCCGCATCTCGCGGATGTTCCCCGGCCACCCGTACTCGAGCAGGCGCTCGAGCACCTCGCTCTCGAAGTCCGAGGGGCTTTCGGGCAGCTCCGCGCGCAGCTCCCCGAACAGGCGGCGGAGCAGCGCGAGCCGGTCCTCCCGCGCCCGCTCCCGCAGCGGCGGCAGGTGCAGCGGGATGACGTTCAGCCGGTAGTACAGGTCCTCGCGGAACCGCCCCTGGCGCACCGCGTCGCCGATGTCGTGGTTGGTGGCCGCGATCAGGCGCACGTCCACCTGGATCTCGCGCGTGCCGCCCAGCCGCCGGAAGCTCTTCTCCTCGATCGCCTTGAGCACTTTGGGCTGCAGCTCCGGCGCCAGCTCGGCGATCTCGTCCAGGAACAGCGTGCCGCGATCGGCGATCTCGAACAGTCCCTGCTTGCGGTCCTTGGCGTCGGTGAACGCGCCCTTCTCGTGACCGAACAGCTCCGAGTCGAGGAACGTGGCCGACAGGCCGGCGCAGTTCACGTCCACGAACGGCGCGTCGCGCCGTCCGGACAGCCGGTGCAGCAGCCGCGCCACCCAGCCCTTGCCGCTGCCGCTCTCGCCCGTGATCAGCACCGTGGTCCGGTCCGACTCGGCGAGCAGCACCAGCTGGCGGGCGAGGTCGCGCATCGGCTTCGACACGCCGAGCACGTCGTCGCCGCCCGCCGGCGCCAGCCGGGCGACCAGCAGGGCGTTGTGCCGGCGCAGGTGCACCTTCTCGACGGCGCGCGCCGCGGCGGCCGCGAGCAGCGGCATGTCCACCGGCTTGGTGAGGAAGTGCTCCGCCCCGAGCTGCATCGCGCGGACCGCGGTCGCGATGTCGCCGTGGCCCGTCAGCAGCAGCACCGAGGCGTCCCCCCGGCGCAGCTCCTCGAGCACCTGGAGCCCGTCCATGCCCGGCAGCCGGAGGTCGAGGATCACCACGTCGGGCCGCTGGCGCGGGAACGCCTCGATCGCGGCCTCGCCGGTCGCCTCGCGGAACACCTCGTACCCGAGCCGCTCGAAGTAGTCGCCCACGGCCCTGAGCACGTCGGCATCGTCGTCCACGACCATCACGGAGTCGGACATGCGTCCTCAGGCCAGCAAGGCCGGCGACCGCCGCAGCACGGCGACGGCGGCATCGGCCTCGGCGGCGCCGAACTGGGTTTCGCGGCCGGCGCGCAGCTCGTCGAGCACCGCGGCGGGCTCGCGCCGCGCGCGCCACGGCCGCGGCGCGCACATCGCGGCGACGGCGGCGGCGGTGCCCAGGGTGCGCGCCAGGGCGGGGATGTCGTCGCCCGCCAGTCCGCCCGGGTAGCCGTTGCCGTCGAAGCGCTCCTGGTGCGCCGCCACGGCGGCCACCACCGCCCGGTCGGCGCCCAGCCGCTCGATCCAGCGTGCCCCCAGCGTCGGGTGCACGCGGATCAGGTGCTGGGCGGCGCGGTCCATCGTGACGGCGGAGTGCAGCTCGGCCTGCGGCACGGCGAGCATGCCGACGTCGTGCACCCGGGCGGCCAGCAGCAGGCGCTCCCCGTCCAGGCCGAGCGCCTCGCCGAACGCGGCGGCGAGCCGCCCGGTGCGGGCGGAGTATCCGGCGCGGAACGGATCGGCCCGCTCGTAGGCATTGACCACTTCCCCGAGCACCGTGAGGATCGGCCCCGCCGCCGCCGCGCCCGCGGCCACCGTCGCGCGCAGGGTGCGCAGCTCGGCCGCGAGGGCCACCTCGTGCGAGAGCTGCTCCGGCTGGAAGGGCTTGAGCACGTACCCGTCGGCGCCGCGGCCCAGCGCCTCGACCACCGCCGCACCGTCGCTGGCGGGAGCCATCACGATGACCGTGGGAGGCTCGCGCAGCGCGCGCAGGTCGGTGATGAGATCGAGCCCGGACTTGCCGGGCATCTCGATGTCGGTGATCACCAGGTCGAAGGCGCTCCCGGACAGGCGCTCCGCGCCCTCGGTGCCGGAGTAGGCCGCAACGCAGACGGCGCCGTCCTGCTCGAGCCGCCGCACCACCGCGGCGGCGATGGCGCGCTCGTCGTCCACCACCAGCACGCGCCGGCCGGCGAGCGGGGAGGTCATCGCGCCCAAGCTAGCGGTCATCGCCGGCCCCGGCGAGATGGCGCGGCAGCGGCGCGAAGACCGTCAGCGAGCGCGGCAGGAGCTCCACGAGCATCGGCGTGGTCCCGAGCGCCTCGCCGTCGGCCTCGACCGGCAGCTCGGGCTCGCTGCTGACCCGCACGCGACGGCCGCGATAGAACGTGATGCCGGCGTCGACCTCGGGCCGGCGCTGCACCAGGCGCCACACCAGCCGCAGCGCGGCCGCGTACGAGCCGGCGTCGAGGACGGCCACGTCGAGCATCCCGTCGTCCGGCGCGATGTCCCCAGCCAGCGGCAGCAGCCGCGGCACGATGTGCCGGCAGTTGGCCACCAGCACCGTGACGGCCTGTCCCTCGTGCACGGCACCGTCGACCTCGACGCGCGTGGCGGCGCGCACCAGGTGGGCCGCCATCACGAAGGCCCGCGCCACGTAGGCGGCGACGCCGAACTGCCGCTTGTGGTGCTGCTCGGTCTCCGCCATCAGATCGGCCGCGAAGCCGGCGGCGCAATTGACCGCGAAGTACCGCGACCCGGCCCCGGTGGTGAGCCGGCCCACGTCGATGGTGCGCGTGGTCCCCGCCGCGATCGTCTCGGCCGCCGCCACGAACGAGCGGCTGATGCCCAGGTTCCCGGCGAGGACGTTGCCGGTCCCGCCGGGCAGCAGGCCGAGTGGCAGCCCGGTGCCCACCAGTCCGGCGGCGACGTCCATCACCGTGCCGTCGCCCCCGTGCGCGATCACCACGTGCGTCCCGCCGGCCGCGGCCGCGCGCGCGAGCCGCTCGCCGTCGCCCGTCGCGACCGTCGTCTCCACCTCCACGCGGAACCCCCGCGCCTCCAGCCGGCGCCGTGCCTCGGCCAGGCCCCGCTTGCCCGCCCGGGCCGCCGCCGGATTGGTGACGATCAGGGCGTCGGTCACGGCGTGCCCCACTGCCAGAACAGGTCGAAGCCGATCTGGTACGGCGCCGGGGGCCGGATCTGGAAGCCCACGGGACGGCACTCCTCGACGGTCGGCTCGATGCTCGCCTCCATGGTGAACCGCCCGGTCAGCCGGTGCTCCACGCTCGCCCCGAGCGCCTGCGAGGACAGTCCCCGCGCCACCTGGCACAGGCCCGCGTTCAACGTCAGGAACGTGCGCTCCCCGAGCTGCGTCCCCGCCTCGACGCGCGTGCTGCTGAAGATGTCCCCCACGGTGCCGCCGCCCGGGCGGATCGCAATGTAGTCGACCGGGATGCCCAGGTTGGTGACCAGCGTCTGCTCCAGCTCGCCCGACAGCGCGCCGGCCAGGCCCGCCATGGCGCCCTGGAAAATCGCCTGCTCGCTCGTGCCCGTCGCCGTCCCTCCGCCGGAGGCCAGGTCGAACGTCGGCCGCCCGAACAGCAGGTAGGAGACGATCTCGGTCTCCGAGAGCGGCGGCCGCTCGTCGCTCTCCAGCGAGAGCTTGGGCACGAGCAGCGTGCCGCCGATGACGGCACGCACCACCAGGTCGCCGCCGCTCACGGACCGCACCGTGTGCTCGGCCGCGATGTCCAGCACCGGGTTGAGGTCGGGCGTGCCGAAGAAGCGCACGGTGCCGCGCGTGACCCGGAACTCCTTCGCCGTCGGCCCCACCACCAGCCGGTAGGTGCCCCGCACCGCCCGCAGCGTGCCGTCCAACCGGTAGCGGCTGGTGCCCACCTCGACGTCCTTGGCCACCGTGAAGCTGCCCGCCAGCTGGATGTTCGCTTCGTGCGACCGCAGCCACACGTCGGGCCCCATCGCCACGGTGAGATCCCGGATCCTCAGACTGTCGAGCAGCACGTTCTGGACGCTCGGCCCCAGACCCGTCGCCTGCGCCAGGCTCGAGTCCACCACGGCGCGGAACTCCGGGTCGTCGAGATTGACGATCCGCTTCTCCACCAGGTCCGCGAAGGCGAGGAACCCGGCGTCCACCACCACGCCCCCGGTGAGCGTCGCGCCCACCGCCGGCCCCGTCAGCCTGAGCTCGCCGGTGGCCGTCAACCCGGCGAAGTCGCGCTGGCTGAAGGCGCTGAACGAGCGGGCCTTGAGCGTGAGATCGAGCATCGGGTGCGTGAGCGCGGCGAAGCGCACGTCACCGCCGATGGCGAGCGTGCCCGCGCCGCCCCGCAGCCGCGCCTCCTCCACCAGCAGCCGGTCGCCGGACAGCGAGAGCCGCGCTTCGATGCCGCTGTAGCGCGCACCGAGCGCCGGAATGCTCACCGCCCCGCCGACGACGCGGGCGCTGCCCGTCAGGTCCGGCCGCTCCCAGGTGCCGTCGATCGAGACGTCCGCCACCAGCCGGCCGCTCACGCCGCGCACCAGGGGGGTCAGCGCGTCCAGGATCGCCAGGTCCACCGAGTCGGCGCGCACCGTGATCCGCAGCGAGTCGGGCAGCTGCCGCCGCGCCACCGATTCCAAGGCCAGGTCCAGCGGCAGCGACCCCGAGGCCGTCACCACGCGCCCGCCCGTGCCGCCCAGGCCGCCGCTGAAGACGAGCCGCCGGTCGGCGTAGCTCGCCGACCCGTCGAGGCGGGGCGCGTGGAATTCGCCGAACCGCCCGTCGGACACCGCCGCCGCCGCCTCGATGCGCGGGCTGGCCGCGGGACCCACCACGTGGACCCTGGCGTCCAGCAACCCGCCGATCCCCGTCGTGTCCAGCTCGGCGAGCGCATACAGGTCCCACAGCGGCACGCTGTCCGCCTCGAGCGACAGGTCGCCGGGGCGCGCCCGGGGCAGGCGTCCCGCGATGCGCACCAGCCCGCCGCTCTCGGCGCGCAGCTCCAGCGAGTCGATGGCCACGGCGTCGGCGGACGCCGTGATCGAGGTCGGCCGCGCCAGTCGCCACACCCGCTGCGGCAGCGCCAGTGTCCCGGCGCTGACGCGCGCCGCCCATCCGATCGAGTCGAGCGCCAGCGCCAGGTCCGCCTCGACCGAGGACCCGAGGCCGAAGGCGGCGGCCGCGTGCAGCCGCAGCGAGTCGAGCGGCCCATCCGCCGAGATCGCGACCGCGTCGTAGCGCATGCCGTCCACGGCCAGCGTCTCGGCCGCCGCCCGCAACCCGAACGCCCAGCCGCGCTCCGTCCGCTCCAGCGAGCCCCTCACGCGCGCGGCCCTGGCCGACACCGGCCCCAGCGCGACGCTGTCCAGCGACACGTCGCCCTGCGCAACCCACGCCGCCGTCGTCCCGACCAGCCGGCCGCTGACGCGGCCCGCGCCGCCCAGGCCGAAGGGCGTCGTATCCCCCGCGGCCTTCCGCGCCCACGAGACCAGCGGCCAGATCTTCTCGAGCGTATCGGCGTGGAACGCGACGCGGAGCTGCCCGGCGGAGCCCCCGGGGCGCCCGAGCGATCCCGACGCCACCAGGCCGACGTCCCGCTGCTCGGCGTAGGCGGTGTCGACCTCGAGCCCTTGGGCCGTCAACGTCAGCGCCGCGCCCGCCCGATCCAGGGGGATGCCCGCGACCTCGCTGCTGTCGAGCACGAGGGACAGCGTGCCCGTCACCGGCTCTCGACCGCTCGCCGATGGGAGCACGACGTCCGCGCGCCACGTGCCGTCGAGGCGCGACTCGGGTCCGCCCGGCAGCCGGCGCGCCAGGTCGATCCCCGCCAGCGAGCCCGATCCCCGGAAGTGCACGGCCGAGTCGCGCGCCGCGATCTCGCCGCTGGCCTGCACGGCGCCGCCCGGTCCCGCCAGTGCGGCCTCGAACGCGAGCGCCGTGACGGGGCCGGCGAGCCGAACCCGCCCCGACACCGTGCCGGCGAGCGCGACGCCCGGGTACGACCGCGAGACGTCGTCCAGCGACACCGAGTCCGCCACCACGTCGGCGTCCACCCGCAGCGTGTCGGCGAGCCCGAGGCGCATCGTTCCGCGGAGCCGCGACGGGTCGCCGTGGCCGTCGTCGTGCGACAGCGTGCCGCCGAACGTCGCGGCTCGCCACGGTCCGTCGAGGTCGCCGACCAGACCGAGCTGCCCCTTCAGCCCGACCGACGGCGCGAACCGCTCGATCGTCCCCAGGGCCAGGCTCGCGCTGGTCACCGCGAAGTGATGGAAGGTGAAGCCGTCGCGCCCCCCCAGCGCGACCAGGCCGGAGCCCGCCACGCGATTGACGGGGTGGCCGGCCACCCGCTCGTCCGTGAAGGCCAGGTCCGCCCCGACCGTCAGGCCGGTCAGCGGCCCCGAGGCCGTGAGGTGTCCGCTCACCACGCCCCCGACGGGGAGCTTGCCGAGCAGCGGCTCCAGCAGCCCCAGGTCGAGCGGCTTCGCGTCCACGCTGAGCTTGCCGAGCCGCACGGAGCCCGAGGGCGGCGCGACCAGGTCCACGGAGCCGCGCACGACGCTCCGCCCCGAGCGCAGGTCCGCGTCGGCGAAGCTCCACTCGCTCCCGTGCCTCAGCAGCCGGGCCCGCACGCGCACCCGGCCGCCGCCGGAGGCGGGCAGCCCCCCCGCCGCCCAGCGGAAATCCGCGAAGCTCGCGCGGCGGAGGTTGGCCGCGAGGTCCAGCTTGGGCCGGCCGGCCGCCACCGCCCGGCCCCATCGCACCACCCCCTGAGCCGTCCCGACCGTGCCCGGCAGCGCAAGGCGCGGGAGATCGAACCGCACCGAATCGCCTTCCACGGTGGCGCGCCCCTTGGCGTCGCGCACCAGGGCCGCCGGGTCGGAGATCGCGACCGCCAGGTGCCGGATGTCGATCAGGACCCCGGCCGTATCGGGGCTCGACGCACGCACCCGCGCCAGGTCCATCTGGATGCCGGTGAACTGCCGCACGCGCGTGCCACCGTCCCCGTTCCGCTCCCGCAGGACCAAGGACCCGTGCCTCAGCCTGACGTCCCGCAGGTCCACCACCGGGCGGCGGCCGGCCGGCCCCGACCGCGGGCCGAGCAGCCGGAACAGGTGCTCGATGTTGAGGTGCCCGTCGGCGCCCTCTTCGAGCGTCACCGCCGGCGCGTCGATCGCGACGTGCGTGAGGACGAACCGGCGCCGCACCAGGTCCGCCAGCGTGTAGCGGACCGTGAGGCGTGCCGCGCGGATCACCGGGCGGCCGTCCGGCGTCGCGAGCTCGATCTCGCGCGCATCCAGCTCCCGCCACAGCGGCCCGCCGAGCGATCCGATCCGCACCCGGCCGTCCACCGCGCGCTCAAGCGCGGCCACCACCAGCCGTCGCGCGACCGCGTGCCCGGGGGCCGACGCCAGGATCAGCGTCGCCGCCGCCAGGCCGAGCACGACCAGGCCCAGTGCCGCCACCCCGGCGAGGAACAGCACCCGGCGCGCCACTAGTACGCCTCCCCCACGCTGAACTGGAACTGCAGGCGCTGGAAGAACGCCGTGCCACGCGGGGGACCGGGATAGTCCGGCTCCACCAGCCGCAGCTCCTGCGGTGCGCCGCTGGAGGTGCGGATGACCTCGTACAGCGGGCCCCGCTGGCGCGGGTAGTCGTTGTAGGCGACGTCCAGCCGCA